>ERZ1643246.869-NODE-869-length-35895-cov-65.036356_pt1 | contig 35895 bp, 63 predicted proteins | sample MGYA00579265_ERZ1643246 | MGnify/ENA primary metagenome ERZ1643246 (study PRJEB29033, sample SAMEA4952261) | chicken gut metagenome | biome: Broiler Chicken; feature: Gastrointestinal Tract; material: Caecum | place: Ireland | collected 2018 | study: Broiler...
AAAAAAGTAGACTTCTACCTTTTTTGTAGTTGTCTACTTTTATAATATCACTTCACTTAGTGCTTTATCTTTTTTTGTAAACAAAAAGGAGCAAAGCTCCCAATAGAAACCGATAAACGGTCAATACGAACCATTGTCTTAAGACAATATCGTAAAGTGCTTGATAGAAGTATGAAAGATTTCTTTCAAGCAAGCTTAATATATCATTAATTATAAGTTGTGTCAATTAAAATCCTCTAAAAATATTTTTGATGTTAAGGTAGCTTGCTAATTCTTGACAGGTTTTAAGATAGTCATAATCATTCTTTTTTAATTCATTTTCAAATTCGTCTTTTTTAAAAGTTGCGACTTTTTTTTGTGTATTCATGTCCAAATTCATCCCACAGTTCTTGAGTTTCATAAACAGTTTCTACTAAGCTATAACTTAAAACCTTTCCATAATTTTCATTTCTTATTAAACCATATGTCATAATTTTTTCCTCCTTTTATTATTTAATTCTCATGATTTCAATAAATTTTAAAATCATTTCTCGATATGATTTGATATTATTTTTTTTCATAATATCATCTAGCTCTTTTTTTTCATTAAATTTTAATCTTAATTTAACTGTTTTATAATTCTTCTTGTTGTAATCATCTATATATTTAGATTGATCAAATTTCTTTTCCATAACTACTTTTGACATTTCCAATTATTTTTTGTATAATAAGTTAGGAAATTGGGATTAGACCCAATTCCTGAACTTTTTCACTTTGCGAGTTTTCTTTAATCGGGCAATTCGTAAAGTGATTTTTATTTTCAATATTTTTATTGAAAATGTCATATCTTTCCTCCTTTCATGATATAAGTATATCACATATGGTACCATATGTCAAGAAAAATATTGAATAGTGTATATTTTTTAGTTCAAATCATTGTTAATATATAATAAAACTCAATACAAAACCCACAAGTAACCCACAAATACTCGTTTTTTTCTTATAAAATCAAGAAAGCTAGTTTAGTAAACGTTAGCAAAAAGTTTTCTTTTTTACCCTATAAACCCTGTGTTTATGGGGTTTTCTTTTGTTTAAGAATATGTCTAAGCTCCATTAAATTTGGTTCGTAACCCACAAGTAACCCACAAGTAACCCACAAATCAAGATAATAAAAAAAAGAACTTATTTCAGGTAATTAACCGCCTCTATAAGTTCTTCTATATCTTTATGGGTATATACTTTATCAGTAATATCTGTACTAGCATGCCCCATTATTCTTTTTATACATAATTTATTAGCAGGTGTTCTGTCCATACGAGTGGCAAAAGTATGTCTTGTGTCATGAGGTTTATGTTTTTTTGAAAACTCTAACTGTTCCATCATAATATCCCATTTTTCTCTTCTGTAATTAGAGTATTTCATTTGTTTACCTAAAGAATTGACAATTAAGTATTTGCATCCGGTTTTAACAGCTTTATTATAGTATCTTTGAATAAGTGGTATTATTCTTTTATGAAGTGGTATTACTCTGTTTATTCCCGCTTCTGTTTTTAATCCACCGATCATATATTCTTTATCTATGTGAACATTTTCAATTTTAATGTCTAGCAATTCACTTATTCTTAAACCTGTATAAATAAGTATTAATATTGTATCAATAAAATCCATTCTATCAACATTGTCCCATAACGTGTCTATTTCTTCTTCTTCGAATGGTATTCGTACTAATTTGGTCGTTTTTTTGCCTATATCGATGTATTCTGAATATTTTTTGATATCTATATCATGCTTAATTGCGTAATCGTACATTTGATGCCACATAATTTTAAATGCTTTTTTTGCACTCCATTTATCACCCATGCCATCAACGATTGCCTGTAAATGAGTTAGTCTAATATCGACAAATGGTATATCTTTTATATCTTGGCAATAATTCCAACACATATTATATACTTGATGTGTTTTTTTAGAAATTTTAGGATATTTTTCATCTTGCCATTTTTGATGAAGTTCCTTAACGGTTATTTTTTTAGCATCAATGTTATAAGGATTTTCATTAAATAATGCTAATGCTTGTAAGGCTTGCTGTCTTGTTTCAAAATATCCAATAGTTTGCCTCTTTTGTACTCCGTTTTCATCCCATCCGATAGTTTTTCTGACTCTATAAGGGTTTCTTCTATTTCCTGATAATTTTTCGATTATTCCATATTTATTAGGTAGTTTTATAGGACATCACCACCTAAATGTAGATTGTATTTCATATATCAAAATCCTCCTATTTTCTTGTGTTTTTCTTGTCCTTTTGATATAATGAAATAGAAAAATCCATAACATTATATCTTATATTTTGTTTTTTAGTTTTCCGGACTAAAAGTGATTTTTCATTTCTGACTTACTGTTCGAGCAGTAGGTCTTTTTTATTCTTCCATATAATTTATACTGGATATTTTTACTCTAGCAATACCAATTACTTTAATTGGCAAATTTACTATTTCTTCTTTGGTATATGATGTAGGAAGATATCCATCATCATTTTCAATGTTTAATGGTATTAATCTAATGCCATCCTCTTTTAACTTAAAAACTTTGAAAGTTGCATCGTCACCATTTACCATCACACAGCAATCTTTATTATTAGCATATTGAAAGTCATTCGTTTCTTCAAAAATAACTGTATCATTTGGCATGTATTTTGGGCTCATACTATTACCACTAATTTTTAAACCGTAATATCTTTTGTTTTGGTTTATCCAATCTTTTGGTATTTCTACATAATCTAAAATATTTTCTTGTGCTTCAATTGGCGTACCTGCTTTTATAATTCCCAAAACAGGCACTTTTACTCTCTCTACATTTAAGTTTATTAATTCAGCATTATCAAATCTTAGATCGGAACCTATAAATTCAGGAACAGGAACATTTAGTGCTTCTGCTACCTTTATTACATTTTCAACTGTTGTATCCATTCCTTTTTCCCATAATGAGATAGTAGATTGATCGACACCAATTTTTTTAGCTAAATCTTTTTGAGAAATGCCTTTTTGTTTTCTGATATATGGAAGATTATTATTGAAGTAACTCATTCAATCCCCTCTTTCATGATATATTATAACTTTTTTAACGAAATTTTACAACCAAAAAATGAAAATACTCATATTTTATATTGACAATATGAGAATACTCATATATAATGAGGCTGTAATAGAGGAGGTGAATATATTGAAATATTCAGTATTAATTGGCAATGAATTGCGGGCAATTAGGAATAGACATAATATGAGTTTAAAAGAATTGCAAGATAAAACAGGTATATATGCTCAAACTTTATCTGAATACGAAAATAATAAGGTTAAAATCAAAGTTTGTGTTTTAGAAAAAATATTAATCAATGGATATGGACTTGATCTATTTTATTTTTTTAAAACAATATATGAGAATACTCATAATTTAGAACCTATTAAGACAACTAAATGAATTTTAGTCCGGAAAACTAAAAAACAAAAACAAATATAAGAAAGGATTTTTTATGAAAAAAATAACAATTAAAGAAGCAGCAAAATTAATACATAAATCACCGCAATTTATAAGAGTTGGATTGCAAACTGGCAGATTGCCATTTGGTACTGCTGTTAAGGTTAAAGAAAGATGGAACTACCTTATTTATCCTGAATTGTTTTATCAATATTTAGGCATTAAAGATGTTCAAGATGGGGGCAGTAATGAAAACACGAATAATTAAAAGAAAAAGATTTAAATGGGAAATTTTAGTTATAGGATTTTTAATCATATATTTTGCTTACAGCTTTATTGGAGTTATGTTCGGCACTGAATACAAAAAAACTAATGGGAACACTTGCAAAGGTTTCCCATATGGATTGCAGGTATGCAGTGGTGATATAAATGCAGATTAGGTAATTAAAAATATTACTATTAAAAGATAGAAAGGAGAATAAAAAATGATGACTTATGTAGATGATATTCACACAACTTTGGAAAAGGAAAAAATTTGTGCTCAAGAATTAAAAAGAATGTTAAAGAACGATAATCCCAAAGATCGTAAATATCATGAATTAGCTTTAAAAGAAACATTAAAAAAAATCTCAGAATTAGAAAAAAAGACTGACCCGAATAATGAGTCAGCTCACAGAAATGATTTTTAAAAATAAAAATCGTTTGTATTGTATCAAAAAAATTGAGATTTGTCAAAATCAGGGGGAGAAGCAGATAGAAAGGGAATAAAAATGGCTCAAAGAAGAATGATGTCAATGAGAATCGTTGACACGGATAAATTTATTGAAATGCCCATATCGGCAAGGCTTCTCTATTATGATTATTGTATGAGAGCAGATGATGATGGCTTTATAAGTTCGCCACATAAAATTATAAAAATGATTGGGTGTAGCGAAGATGATTATAAACTTCTAATTTTAAAAGGGTATATTATTCCTTTTGATGATGGAATTTGTGTAATTCGACATTGGTGGATCCATAATTATATTAGAAAAGACCGATATAACGAAACAATATTTAAAGAAGAGAAAAAACAGTTAGTAATAACCGATAATGTCTACGCTTTAGAAAGCGGTATACCAAATGTCATACCAAATGACATACCAATGGTTGACACAGGTAAGGTTAGGTTAGAGTTAGGTAAAAATAATAAAGAAAATAATAAAAAGAAAGCGGATGAGGAGTTGCGTAAAGATAACGTTTCTAAAAAAACTTATGGAACTTATAAACACGTAAAACTTAGCGATAAAGAATTTGAGTCTTTAAAGACCGATTACTCTAATTACAAAGACCTTATTGATTACCTAGATTCGTATATCGAAGAAAAAAGTTATAAGAGTAAAAGTCATTATTTATCAATCAAAAGATGGGTTGTAGATGCAGTTAAAAAGAAAAGTATCAATAATACTCCAACACCAACTAAAAAAACTTTTGATGAGGTATTTGAGGAAGCAGTTCAATGACACAAGCTGAAGTAAAAGAATTTCTAAAAAAAATTAAAGCACACTATCAGGAATTTAAAATGGACGAGTCTTATATCATCAAAGAATGGATAGAAAATTTAATTCCATATGACAAAGAAGATATTTATGAAAAATTTAAAGAACATTTAGAAAATGAGGCTGTTCAAAAAGAAGTTCCGAAAATTCAAGTTTTAACAAAATGGTTAGTTCCAACAAATGAAAAGAAGAAGGCTAAAAAGCCTCTTACTGGAGCATTTTATTGTAGATGGTGTGGAGAAAAGTGTTCAAATACTTACATTTTAAGTTTGCATGAAGAAAGATGTTTGAGACTAAGATTTATTGCTAAAATGTGCAATAAATTACAAATAAATCCTCAAGAAATATTTAATAATGATTTTTATCGATTAACACTAATGGAACTGGATGAAAAATATGATACTTTTATTCTAAAAATAATTGATGAAGAAAATACAAAGCACAAATTATCAGCTCAGGAGAAAGAAGCAATAAGAGCTTACTATTACAATGTTTTGAAAAAGAAGGAGGGAAACTTGTGAAAGATATTTTTTATAAACAACGCTATAAAGAACTTAAAAGAATATTTGATGAAAATAAAGATATTTTTAAAAAATATTTCGAGTCAACTAAATCGGTTACCGAAAGAAATGAAAATTGGATTTGGGACTTATTGAATGAAAAGAGCAATTTAGAAGCAAAGTTACATATTTCAAAAAACAAAAACGAAAAATTAGAAGAAAATAATAAAAAATATATTCAAGAAATAGAAAAATTAAAAAACACTAATAATGACCTTTTAATAAATATATCCGAGTTGAAAGTTTTATATAAAAAGTACTATAGCTCTTCTGGAGGATTACAGAAGAAAAATGCTGTACTTTTAAAAGAGATAGGAGAAAAAGATATGTATATCAAATTGTTGCAAAAACAATTCAAAAAACGAAATATCAAAGCTCCAACTTTAAAGGAACTACAAGAATATGAAATTACACATAAATCGCCATACAAAAAAATAAAAGAAAGTGAGGAATAAAAAATGTTTAAATGCGAGAAATGTAACAAAATAACTGAACCAAGAGAGAAGCAAAATAAGATACCGATTTTGTTTAGAGATAAAGTATATCAATATGAAATTACTAAACCAAACGGAAGAACATATTTCAATACATCGTACGGAAAAGAGATTGTAAAGGAAATAAATGTTTGTGAGGAATGTTATGAACAATACAAAAAAGAAAAAATTTAAAATTATGAAATACAAGCGAATTGAAGATCATAAGGAGTTTGTTCTTGAAGAGATTAATGGATATCCGATTTTTTACCGTGGTTATGATTTTATTGCTTATAAAAGTAAAAACCAATGGAATATTTGTGATGCTCAATGTGGACTTAAAGTGGCTTGCGATGAAAAGTCTATGAAAAAAGCTATAGAAAATTTAAAAAATGTTTTTGATAGTTTCATGAAAGTAATAACTAAACAAGATTATAAATTGCTTTGTGGAGTGTACAGAGAGTTGTTAAATACATAAATAAATGCCGCCAAACTTAATGCTATATTTATTTCTATATATTTTAATTCTCGGAAAACTTTATGGGAGGTGGCGGCACCCAGTATTAAAATAGGAGGTTAACATGAAAGAAAAGGTTTTAAATACTATTTTGACAGCAGTAACTATAATTTGTTCTATTGTTTTTGTGGTTTTTATAGCAAAATTTGCAGAAAAAATAAATGATTGTAGATGCTCACAGTTGCCAGTAAATGAATATTATCAAGATGAAAATTGTTATAAAGAAAATGAATAGAAGGAAATATATGGAAAAATGGGAGTATGAAGAATTTATCGCAACAAATTTTGGAAATGTTGATTTAGTCGGATTTCGATATTTAGTTGAAGCATGTAGTTTATATCCTAATAAGGTGATGGAGATTTACAAATGTGTTTCAAAAAAATTTGACGCAACTCCAACGAGTGTCGAAAGGGCAATTAGACATTATATAAGCAAAATCGAAGATTTTAGCTGTTTAAATACAAGAAGCAATGGAACAATATCCAATTCAAATTTCATTGCAAGCATTTACATTAAATTAGATGTTCGAGATCAAAAGAGGAAAACAATAGGCGATTTATAAAAACAACAATATAACAAGGAGGATGTCATGAAGGAAATTTATATCCATTTTGGCGATTCAAAATACGAAAAAGAAAAGTTTAATGAAATAAGAAATATAGATTTTGTAAAACCGTATGGAGGTTTATGGGCATCATCTCTTAATGCTAAATATGGTTGGAAAAAATTTTGTGAAAATAACTTACTTAGTGAAATAGACTTATCAAACTATTTTTTATTCAAGTTAAAATTGGTTTTAAATAAAGATGTGATTAAGGAGATGAATGAAAATGAAATTGAAGGATCCACAAATTGTTTATTTTCATGATGATAAAGAGAAAACAATTATGATACCACTCGAAGAATATAAGGAATTGTTGGTAATTAAAGGAAAGTACGAGCAATTAAAAAATATTCTTTTACTAGACGAAAAGCGAGGAAAACATGAAGCAAAAATTATTGGAAAAACTTGATGATTTTGTGACGTCAGAATATGAAAATGAAAAGGGTGTTAAAACAATTAAAAGCTATAAACAAGAAGTAAATTATTTTTTAGATTGGCTTCCTGATGTAAATGAAAAAAATTTAAAAAGTACATTAATTGATTTTAAAGAACACCTACAAGAAAAATATAAACCAGCAACATGTAATCATTATATTGTCGTGGTAAATAAATTCTTGTTTTTTTGTGGATACGAAGAACGTTTAAAAAAACTAAAAATTCAACATACATCTTCTTTAAACAATCAACTTGAAGAAATTGATCATAAAAGAATGCTTAGATGGGCAAAAAACATGGGGTTAGATGATATGTACTTGATTATGAAATTATTTGCAAAGTCGGGCATTCGAGTTATCGAAATCAAATATTTTACTGTTGAAGAATTAAATTGGTCGATGGAAATTTACAATAAGGGAAAATATCGAGAAATTATTATTCCAAATGATTTGGTTCGAGAATTAAGAAAATATTGTCGAGAAAATAAAATTCGATCTGGATACATATTTAAGGCACCAAAGGATCCATCAAAACCATTGTCAGCATCTACAATATGGGAAAGATTAAAAAGAATTGCTAAAAGAGCTAAAATTAATCCAAATAAAATTCATCCTCATGCATGGAGACATCTTTTCGCGAAAAACGCTAAAGAAGCAGGAATTGATTTAGATGAACTAAGTGATTTACTTGGACATAACAATTTGAATACTACTGCAATCTACACTAAAACATCAAGTAAAGAAAAAAGAAAAAAATTAGAGAGAATGAGGTAGTTTATGAAAGTGATTTTTTTAGATTATGACGGGGTTGTAAATACTCCCATATGGGATGAGCAAGGAAAATGCAAGTTTAATTTTCCTAGTGACGGAAAGGTGAATAACTATCAAGCAATTATGTGGCTTAATTATTTATGTAAAAAGACGGGAGCGAAAATAGTTGTTTCAAGTACGTGGCGATATTGTTGCAAAAAAACAAGTTATCAAGATTGTTTATATAATGCTGGATTAAATAAAGAAATAGAAATAATAGGGTGTACTAAATGGTTTGGATCAGAGACCAGAACAGAAGAAATAAAAAAATATTTACAAGAACATCACGACATACAGGAATATGTTATTTTAGATGATGAATTTGTTGCCGATCCTCATTTTGTGAGTTGCAACGCGAATTATGGATTTGGCTTAGAGGAATGTCAGAAGGCATTAATTATTTTAAGTGATAGCAATGAGTAGCAAAAAGATAAATATTCGTCAAATGGATATTTTTGGTAATTTAGTAGATGCAAAAAATATTTATGAAGAAGACAAAGAAACTAATGCAGATCATGTTGCAACACCAAGGTGGGTAGTGGAAAATATCTATGATTTGATTGATATTAGGAGCTTTAAAAGTATATGGTTCCCTTTTAATAACTATGATAGTCAATTTAAACTTAAAGCTGATGAACTCAATTTAAAATATAAAGCAACACATATTTTTGACGATTGTGGAAATGACTTTTTTACTACTGAACCGCCTGATAATTGTGATTTATTAATAAGCAATCCGCCTTTTGGGCAACAGAATGAGATAATAAAGCACACTTTTGAATTAGTGGAGCAAAACAAGATTAAATCGTTTTGCTTATTGCTTCCGCTAAGTACTTTAGAAACGCCGACAAGAGCCGAAATGTGGGAAAGGCATGTTGATAAATTATCTATCTTAATTTTCAAGAAACGAATTAAATTTCTAGGAAAAACACAAGTATTTAACAAAGGCTGTTGCTGGATTTGCTATAACATTAAAACTTTAAATAGAAGATTGTATTGGATTTAAGGAGAGTGATGGTAATGAATACAAATATGTTAAAACCTGCTAAGCTACTAATGGTTGATGAAAACGGAATACAAACTGAATTAAATGGAACTATAGAATTTGAGGAATTAGATATGTGGTCAGTTGAGGATGATCCTTGTAAATATACGTCAATGACACAACTTTCAATGAACGTAAAAATTAATAACGCAATAATGCTTAAAAGAAAGAAATTTATTAAATTACTAATGGCAAAAGGCATTCAAAGAAACGGTGCGGTTGAAATAACTAAGTATTTATTAAAGAAAAATGGGAAATATACCATGCTTGATTTAATGATGTGGTGAGGAACAAGGAGGAACAAATGAATAAAGAAAATATAGGATATTATGAGTCAAGTATTCAAACATCAAGAAATGCTGAAAGTATAAAAGATGCAAGAAAAGATGGCGTTGTCGCTATTAAATTATGGAGTTTAGAAAAGCAAATAGAGGATCTTCAAAAAGAAAATGAACAACTCAAAAAAACAGTTAAAACTTATGAAGATCCAGAAGATCTAACTTTGATGTATATGTATTGTGGAGAGAAGTTAAAGGAGAAAATAGAAAAATTACAGCAAGAAAATGAAAGATTAAAAAACACTACCTTTAAAATCGGAATTGGTTGTGAATCTTCAATTAAGACAACATTAAAATATTATTCAAAATCTATGATGAATTTGAATGCTTGCGAAGAAGTTATAAATGGTACAGGAACGTTTGAAACAATTGCAAGAAATTTATTAGAAGATGGTAAATGTATAATTGGTTGGACTGATCAAGAAATGGATCATAGAGATATTTTATTTACATACCATCCCTTTCATTTAGCTGGAGGACTTCAAAGAGGACTTCGTTGGAATGATTTATATGTAAGTATTATCGGTCATACAAGTGCAGGTTTCTTAATGGAGCCTAACGGAAACAATCAAAAAGCTTCTGGATATATTAGAGAAAAATTAAGATTAGACGATAATCATTGTGACAGAGAAATATGTAAATTAGTTAGTGGAGTTATTGAATATATAGATGCTCTAGGAACGTGAAAAAACACCCTAAAAAAATGAAAAAGTATCTTAAAGAAAAAATAGTCAATTTTCTTAGGATTTATAAAGGCTTATAAGTGATTTAATAGATTGGATATAATATAAAGGTTATCTCTAATCAATATAGTGAGGAAAGGAATGGTTAAGAATATGAATAAAAATATAAAAATTACAAATTTTACCAATCATGGATTGTGTACGAACTGTGGACAATGCTGTGGAGATATTTTAAATCTTTCTCATGATGAAATTAAAAAAATAGATGAATATCTAAAGAAACATAAAGTTGAAGCAACTCCGATATGCAGACTTGTTGTTTATGATAATACTTGCCCATTTCGAGATAATAAAAATAAGGTTTGTAAAATTTATGAAGCAAGGCCAGAAATATGTAGAATTTATAAATGTGATAAAAGCCCCGAAAAAGCTGTAAGAGATAGAGAATTTACTAACTTTGGAAAATTACCTAGGAGTATGAGAGAGCTATTTTTTAATGATCCTTATGTTGTACAAAGGTTACAAATAATTCCAATTTTTAATAGAAAGGATCAATTAGTTAAATGAATAAAGATATAATTGAATTTTATGAAGAGGAAAAAAGAAAATACAGCGAGAATAGGTTCACAAACAGGTTCACAAATAGGTGCACAAACAGGTGTACAAAGAGGTGAAATAAATGAGTTATAAATTGATAGAAAATGATATCTATGTAGAACTGCCAAAAGAAAAAATAAAATTTGCATCTAAAGAAGCAGAAACTATTTATGATTTGTCTTTAGAAAATGATTTTTTAACCAGAGAAAATGAAGAATTAAAGCTGCAACTAAAGGGAACAACACATTGCTTTGATGAAAAGGAGCATAAAAGATTACAAGAAGAAAACAAAGAGTTGAGAAAACAACTAAAAATAAAAAATGACGGATTTATGGCAAGTATAGAAGAAAAATGCGAGTTAGCTGAAGAAAATCAAAAGTTAAAAGAAATGCAATGTACTTTTTTAGGCACTGGTTGTCAAAATAAAATGAAAAAATACAAAGAAGTAATAGATAAAGCAATAAATTGGACAAAAGAGTACATAAAGCAATGGGATTCAGAAGATGATGTGATTAGTGATATGGAAATTCTATTGAACATATTAAAAGAGGTGGAATAAATGATATATCATTGCTTTTTTGAACAATCTGGAACATTTAAGAATGAATTTAAAAAATTAGGATATAAATCCTATGACTATGATATTCTGAATGATTTCGGAGAAACTGATTATCAAATTGATTTGTTTAATGAAATCGAAAAAGCATATTTAGGACTTAATAGTGTATTTGATAAAATGAAGTGTGATGAAGATACTATTTTAGCATTTTTCCCGTGTATTCGGTTTGAAGATCAAATTTTATTAAGTTTTAGAGGAGAAAACTCTGCATACAAAAATTGGAGTATTAGAAAAAAATTGAGTAACGATTTGAAACTACATGAAGAATTAAACAAGAATTATAGCTTGATTACAAAATTAGTAATAATTTGTTTAGATAAACAAATTCCTCTTATAATTGAAAATCCATACACAGAACAGCATTATTTAAGAAGATACTGGGCTTTAAAACCAAGTCTGATAGATAAAAACAGACGAGAAAATGGAGATTCTTTTATAAAACCAACACAGTACTTCTTTGTAAATTGTGAGCCTAAAAATAATTTTGTTTTCGAAACACTTAAAGATGTTGAATATAAAATAATAGATAATGCAAATACTGTTGAGAGAAGTATGATACACCCACAATATGCAAATCGATTTATTCGAGAATTTATAATAGAAGCTAGAAATGAGGTGGAATAATGTACGATAAATGTAGTGATTGTGAGTATGGAGATATAGAAAACTTAAGATTAGAAAATCAAGAATTAAAGAAACAAATCGAGAATAAAGAAAATCAACAAAAGAAATTTATAGAGTATTTAGAAAAAGAAATATATAATCTCGATGATTTTATGAAAAATATTGAGACTAGCAATAGATGCCATGGAGATTATCCTGTTACGTATTATATAGCTCAATATAAATTGCAAAAATCAAAAGAAATCTTGTCAAAATATAAAGAAATAATAGGAGATAAAGATGAATAGAGAAATAAAATTTAGAGCCTTAAACAAGCAAAACGAATGGGTATATGGAAGCTTAATATACGATGTTAACGAAAAATGGTATATTCATCAAAATAATTTTGTCTTTTGGGCTGGATACTGCGAAATAATACCTCAAACTATAAGTCAATTCACAGGCTTAAAAGATAAAAATAGCAAAAAAATCTACGAGGGAGATATTATTGAGTATAAAGATAGCACGGGATTACATAGAGAGACAGTAGTATTTGATAAAGGTTGTTTTTTTGCAGGATGGCATTGTGGCAGTTCGACGAGAGAAGCACCAAAATTAATAAACACTAGAATTTCAACGGTAATAGGCAATATCTATGAGAGTGAGGTAACAAATGCTAACACTACCAATTAAAAAGAAATGGTTCGATATGATCCTATCAGGTGAAAAGAAAGAAGAATATAGAGAAATAAAACCATACTATGATAGTAGATTTAGGATTCGCAATGAAGATGAAGCCAGAACACTAATGGTATTGTTTAGAAACGGTTATAGAAAAAATAATCCAGCAATAAAATGTGAAGTTATCATTAGCAAGGGATTAGGAAAATCAGAATGGGGAGCAGAACTAGGAAAATTATATTATGTACTTAAAATATTAAGTGTAGAGGAGGTAACAAATGCTAAAGATTAAAGATAATGTAGATTTGAAAGAATTGGAAAAGTTTGGTTTTAAAATATTAGTAGATGAAGTAAATAAATTAAAAAAAGAAAAAAAATAGGAGGTTGAATATGATAAGCCAGAAACATTTAACAATAAGAGAAGCTAAGAATGAAATAAAGAAATTAGAACATGAGTTAGATGTTTATGCAACAAAAAGAAATATCAATTTTTTAAAAACACAACCTGGTGCTATGAAAATACAAGATGTCGTTGTGGATAGTAGCCACATGAATTTCGATAAATTTCTTAATTATACTATAAGAGATGAAGAATATGACGCGAAAATATATGGGCTATTAGCATCTATTTTTTCGTATCAAAAATACATAGCTGATGAATTAAAACGCATGTCAGAATACGATGAAATTAGCTATATAACGTATTTAAGAGAAGAAGAAAAGAAAAGTTGGCGAGAAATAGATAAAATATTACACCATGGAGAGGGATATTCTAAATTAAAGTATATTCGATATAAAAAAGGCAGAAAAAATGATGTCAATAGCAATTGATACCATTTGATACCGTTTTAAAGTAGTATAATGATATCATGGAATAATTATAAAGTTATTCCTACTAGTATCACACTAGTCAACCCCTTTTTATTCTTTTAGTGTAACTACCTATTTTAGGTAGTGTACTAATGATTGTTATTCGAGCATAGGTAGAGAATGCACTACATAGGTTTGTGTTGTAAAGCTCGACAACATGATTGCCCTAGGTAGAGATGTGTGGTGCAAGTCCACGGGAACATTGAGCAAATGGGAATAATCATTAGTACAGTATCTAAAAATATATTGTCCAGTAGCTCAGTTGGTTAGAGCAGTCGGCTTATATCCGATGTGTCGTGGGTTCAAATCCTACCTGGACGACCAATTGTAGTTTATGCTATAAAAAAGAATCGTCTTTTGTATGGATGCTGTTAAAGGCTTATCACCTTAAAAGGATATAAAACAAATGGTGTCCTAGTTTTCTTTTAGAACTCACAAGGGTTCTTTTTTTATTTTGGTACGCAATCATGCTTTATTCATTCTAAACTTGATGTGTTTCAAAATAAGAAAGGGAAATATAAATGAAACCAGTAACCGAAGAAATGATTAGACAATATAAAATCATGAAATTAAGATACGACTTTATGGGATATGAAGTATCACAAAAGAAAAACTTATCTTTTCATCATTTGATCATTCCTAGAAAAAACTGTTCAAAATTAGGATTAGGAGATGGTTACTACAAATGGAATGGAGCTATATTAGTACAAGATACATCTCATGAATATTTACACATAATCGAGCAAAAAGATTACGATATGTTTTTATCGATCACAAGTGAAATGATTGATGAGAATGTCAAAGGTAGAATAGATAAAGATAATCTTTTGAGAATAAGAGATATTTTATTACAATTCGAAAAAGAACATTTTAATGATAAGACAAGAAAAGGTAAAAAGATTATTAAAGAGGATTATTTAACAAGAAGATTAAAATTAAACTTATGAAAAAGAAGAGTGATATGCATGATTTATAGAATATGTCGTCGCTGTAAAAAAGTGATATCTTATCCAAATTCTTATTGTGATGAATGCAAATCATTAAAAGAACAAGAGCATGTAAAGAGATACTACAAGAAGAAAACAGATCCTAAATTTCAAAAGTTTTATAAGTCGAAAGAATGGGATTTATTAAAACGAAAAAAGATGAGTGATGCAAGATACAAATGTGAGTATGAAGGTTGTAAGCAGTATGCAACTGAGGTTCATCATAAAAAACCTATTCAAACAGAAGAAGGTTGGATAAGAAGATTAGATTATTCTAATTTGATGTGCGTTTGTTTAAAGCATCACAATTTATTGCATGATCGATTCAAAGAAAGGAGAGTGAAAGAATGAAACTAAAAGTCATTGCTACATATAAAAATGGTAAACCAAGCGACTTAACTTTGACAAAAGAAAGAAAAGTCATTAAATTTGGCGAAGAATTTGAAATCAAAGATACTAAAAGAGCAAATGAAATTTTAAATACCATTTTTAATGGGAAACCAGTTGTAGAAGTTGTCAAAAATGATGAAGAAAAAGATAGTAAAACTGAAAAATAAAAAAGGGGGGTATATCAAAAAGTATTTGTTGGTTGCTGGGAAACGGTGCCAGGGAGTACTTTGCAGAAAAAACTCCCCAATGAAATTTTGGAAAGGTGGTGATAAGGGTGGCGAAAATGAGGCAACCAATAGAGGTTTTAGAAGCAACTGGGCGAAAGCATTTAACTAAAGCTGAAATCGAGGAGCGAAAAAAAACTGAATTAAAGGTTGACTTAAAAAATATCGAAATTCCTACCTACCTTACTAAAAAACAAAAAGAAGAATTTGCTGAATTAGCTGATAAACTTTTAAAAGTTGGAATTATGACAGAACTTGATGAGGATGGCTTAGCAAGATATATTATTGCTAAAGATAAATACCTTAAATACACTAAACTTTTAAATACAGCAATTAGAAAGTCGGATATATCCGATATGGAAAAATTGACATCCATGCAAGATAAGGCTTTTAAGCAATGTCGTGCATCAGCAAATGACTTGGGTTTAACTATTGCATCTCGTTGCAAATTAGTTGTACCTGAAAAAGAGCCTCCAAAGAAAAATAAATTTATAGATAAATTTGGTGATAATGGTGGCAAAAATTGATCGAGTTACAGAATATGCAAAATTGGTTGTGAGTGGTGTTTTTGATCATACAAAAATTCCTTATGGAAGATATCATTATTTAGCCTGTAAAAGACATCTTGATAATTTAGAAATGCAAAATACAGAAGAGTTTCCATATTATTGGGATATTGAGGCAAGTGAAAGAGTTTTAAATTATGCTGAAACATTAACTTTAGCAGAAGGTGAGGAACCAAAGCCCTTAAAATTACTAGGCTTTCAAATTTTTGATATTGGAAGTGTTTTTGGCTGGAAAAAACTAAATGGATATCGTCGATTTAGAAGAAGTTATAAATCAATGTCAAGACAACAAGGAAAATCATTAGTTAATGGTGTGATAGGAACATATATTGCTGCATTTAGTGGTTATAATTATGGAAAGCTGTTTACAGCATCTACCAAAAGAAGACAAGCTAGAATCGCTTGGGAAGAGATGGCAAAGTTCATCAATATTGATGAAGATTTGCAAGAACTATTTGAAGTAAAAGACTATAAATCATTAATTGTTTGTAATTTAACCAATTGTACGATTGAAGCACTTTCCAAAGAAGGCGGACTTGAAGATGGACACCGTGCAATCTATTCTAGTTTAGATGAAATTCATCAAATTCCTACAAATCACGTTTATAAAGCATTATATAATGGAACGCGTTCATTAAAAGAAACTCTAATTAGTATGATTACTACTCGAGGGTTTGATATGAACCCAGAAAGTTTTTGCTATTCAATAGACAATTATGCAGTATCTATTTTGGAAGGAACAGCTACTGCAGAAGACTTTTTCGTGGATATATATTGTCTTGATAAAGGTGATGATATTTTTGATGAAAAAAATTGGATTAAAGCAAACCCATATTTAGCGACGACAGAAGAAGGAATGGAAATTTTAAGACAGGATGCTGAGACAGCTAAAGATATGGGAGGAGCAGAACTTCGCGATTTCAAAGTCAAATCTATGAACTTATGGGCGAAAGATGAAGACTCACAGTTTATAGACATTGAAAAATGGCAAAAATGTGGTAGTGTTCGTACTCTGGAGAATTTTAAAGGAAAAAAATGCTTTTGTGGATTGGATTTATCCCATGGGGGAGATTTAACTACTATATCCTTTGAAATCCCATTAGATGATAAATTTTATATCGCTTCCCATTCATTTATGCCAAAAGGAAGAATGGAAGAACACATTGAACAGGATCTTGCTCCTTATGATGTGTGGGCTGATAACGGATTGATCACTATTACTGGAGGTTACAACGATTATAAAAATGACTATAAATTTATTATTAGTTATTTAAGGCAAGTCATATCGGAATATGATTTAGACATTAAAGCGATCGGATATGATCCACATAACGCTGACGGTTTTCTTGCGGATTTAGAAGAATTAGGAATACCACTTTTTGAAATAACGCAGAGTGCCAAATTTTTAAATGATGCAACGGTGGATATGCAATTAAATGTTAAATCCGAAAAGATTGAATATGACAAAAGTAACGAGCTATTAAGTTGGTCGTTTGCAAATGCAAAAATTGTATCGAACTCGTTTGGTGAAATTAAAGTAGATAAAGAAAAAAACCATAGAAATCGACGAATAGATCCAGTTGATGCTTGCATAGATGCTCATGTTGCATATATGAAATTTGAAGATGATATAGACATCAATGTTGAAATGAACAATTACATGAAAGCGATGGGATGGGGAGGTGAAAGAAATGAAACTAAGAAATCCATTTAAACCTAAAAACAGAAATATAAATCAAGTTCAAGAATGGATAGATTTAGCTGACTTTTTAGGAATAGATAAAAATTTAGACGATGATGAAAGGTCGGAGGCAACATATTTTGCTTGTTTAAAAATATTAAGCGAAGCCGTTGGAAAATTGCCATTAAAACTTTATCATAGAACTAAAAAAGAAGGAGTTTTAGAAGCTACGGATCATGCTTTGTATAGTGTAGTCCGATATCGCCCTAATCGATTTATGACTTCTACTAATTTTTGGAGCACTTTAGAATATTATCGTGATCATTGGGGAAATGCTTATGCATTAATTGATAGTTTTGGCGATACTATTAAGCTTATTCCACTAGATTCTTCAAAAATGGAAATATGGTATGATGATGCTAAATTATTAAGCGACATTCCAGACGTTTTTTATTTATATTCCAATGGTGGAACAACTTACAAGTTTTCAAGTGAAGAAATTCTTCATTTTAAGACTTCTATTACTGATAAAGATGGTTTAAGAGGTTTATCAGTTCGTGAAATTTTAGCGACCACAATTAAAGGAAATCAAAAAGCACAAAGAATGCAAAATGCCCTTTATGAAAGTGGATTTACTGCTAAAGCAGTTGTTCAATATACTGGAGATATTAAAGGCGAAACAGTTAAAAACTTTTTGAGCAATCTCGAAACCTATGCCAAAGGTGAAGTAGACGGTGCAAAAGGGTTAATACCAATTCCTCTTGGAACACAATTAACACCACTAAACACCAAATTGGGGGATAATGAATTTTTGGAATTAAAAAAATATAGTGCTTTGCAAATAGCTAGTGCTTTTGGTATTAAACCTGTACAAATTAATGATTATTCTAAGTCAAGTTACGCGTCAAGTGAGAATCAAAACTTGGCTTTTTTGGTGGATACATTATTATTCATATTAAAGCAATATGAAGAAGAGTTGAACTATAAATTACTTAATGAAAAAGAAATTCGAAAAGGGTACTATTTCAAATTTAATACAGGAATGCTTCTTCGTGCAGATTTAAAAACCCAAGTGGAGAGCTTGACGCAAGGAATTAGTGGTGGGTTATACACACAAAATGAAGCACGTTCATTTTTAGATTTAGAAGCTAAACCAGGTGGAGATTATTTAATTGTAAATGGCTCCATGATCCGATCCGAACAAATTGGAGCTCAATATCAAATCAATGAAGATCCTATGAAAGGGGGTGATGGAAATGAGTAAGAAATTTTATGAATTTAAAAATATCACTCCAAAAAGTGCAGATCTATTTATCTATGGAGAAATTGTAGATGAAAAAACACAAGATTTCTGGACTGGAGAATATAGCGAAACAGAAGTAGGACTAATGGATTTTAAGGAAGAATTAGATAACATTGGAAACGTTTCTGTTTTAAATCTTTACATCAACAGTCCAGGAGGTGATGTATTCACAGCGTCTACTATGATCAGTATGCTAGAAAGAAAAAAATCTAGTGGAACTGTTATTAATGCTTTTGTAGATGGTTTAAGTGCTAGTGCTGCGTCTTTTTTAATGATGGTTGCAGATACAATTTATCTTTATAAAAATTCTGTTGTTATGGTTCATAAGCCTATGAGTTTTGCTATTGGTAATGTAATTGAGATGCAAAAAACCATTGATGCATTAAATAAGATTGAAGAATCTGTTATGTTACCTATGTATATGACTAAAGCGAAAGTTTCCGAACAAGTGATTCAAGATTTAATAGCTCAAGAATCGTGGTTAAGTGCTTCGGATATGGAGCAATATTTTAATGTTCAATTGTTGAATGAAGAAAAGATTGCAGTTGCAAGCATTTCTTCAGAATTATTTAAAAAATATAAAAATCTTCCTGAATTTTTAAAAAATTCATTAAAAAGAGAAGAAAAAATTGAAAATAATGAAGAAATAGAAAAAGAATTAAAGATTAGATTAAATTTAGTTGGAAATTCTTTGAAAATAAAAGAAAGGAGTGAAGAAGATGAAATTTAGAGTTTTGGTTAATGAACTAACCTTAAAAAAAGAAGGCGTAAAAAAAGTCAAAGACGATTTATTTGAAATACAGGATAATAAACGTGCACAAGAAATTTTAAATTATAAATTTAATGGCAAACCAGTAGTAGAGCCATTTTTTTATGATGAAAAAATGTTAGAAATGGAAACCAAGATCAAAGAATTAGAAGAAATGAATGCTTCTTTACAAGAGGAAAATAAAAATTTAGAAGAAGCAAATAATCTTTTAATGTCAAACAGTAATGATAATACGGAAGAAAATCCTGAAACAGAAAACGATACAACTAATGATGAAGAAAAAGAAGATGAAGAAATAGAAAAAGTTCATGAAAAAAGTAAAAGTAAAAAATAAGAAAGGAAAGTGAAAAAAATGAACAAAAAAATGAGAGAAATTAAAGCAGATATTGAGTCTTTAAATAAAGAGGCTACAACTTTATTTGAAGCAAAAGATTATGAAGGAGCTCAAAATAAACTTGATGAAATTGACAAATTAGAGCAAGCTTATAAAATAGCAGAAAAATTATTTAAGGAAGAAAAAGAAGAAGTTTCGGATGAAGTTATTGCTAAATCAAAAGCAAATACAAAAATTGCAAATTTTGCTAAAGGATTTAGAAGTATCACAAATTCAATGAATGAAACTACTGGTACAGAAGGTGGATATACAGTTCCAGAAGACGTGGTAGCTGATATCGAACATTTAAGGGAGGCTAAAGCTTCTTTGCAAGATCTCGTTAGTGTTGAAGCGGTTACAAAAATGAGTGGAAGAAGAACTTATAAAAAGCGTTCATCACAAACTGGTTTTACAAAAGTAGGTGAAAGCGGAAAAATTGGTGTTAAAAATACTCCACAATACGATAAAATGGAATACAAAATTGAAAAATATGCAGGTATCTATCCAGCTACAAATGAATTAATAGAAGATAGTGATGCAAATATCTATCAAGAAATTACTAGTTGGATTGCAGATGAAAGTCGTGTCACAAGAAATCAACTTATTTTACAAGTAGTAAATGAAAAAGAAGCTATTGAAATTAGCGATCTTGATGGAATTAAAAAAGTATTAAATGTTACATTAGGACAAGCATTTAAACCAACTTCAAATGTTATTACAAATGATGATGGATTAAATTGGTTAGACACCTTAAAAGATAGTGATGGAAATTATTTGTTACAGCCAAGTCCAGCTGATCCTATGAAATTAGTTTTAGCAGTAGGTGCTAATACAATTCCAGTAAAACCTTATCCAAATCAAGATGTTCCTAGTATTCCGGTTTATAGTGTTTCTACAGATGCTACTGTACAAGAAGGAAAGGAATATTATACACGAAGTGGTTCAGAGGGAAGCTATGTGTATACTTTAGTTGAAGAACCTACAGGAAATCCATCTACATCAAGTTATTATGAAGTTACTGCAACTCGGATTCCAATGATTATTGGTGATTTAAATGAAGGTATTAAATTATTTGATCGTAAAAAATTAAATATTTTGGCTTCAAGTGTTGCAGCAGCAGGAGATTTAAATGCGTTTGAAGAAGATTTAACTTTATATCGTGCAATTGAACGTGAAGATGTTGTAATGAGAGATGCAGATGCATTTGTAAATGCTTATATTGAAATTAGTACTTCTGCATCAATTTAATCATGTTTACAGTTGAAGAAATTAAAGCAGAATTGGGCATTGACTATGATGATGCTTCTGTTGATAAGCGATTAGAACGTTACATTAAAGTTGCTGAAGAATGGTTAGATGGTGCTATCGAAAATTGTGATAAGAATGATGAAAGAGCTAAGCAATTAGCTCTTTTAGTCATTGAAACGTTGTTTGATAGAAATATTGGTACCACATCAAAAGAAAATGCTACTTTAGAAAAATTAAAAAAAGATTTTTTAATGCAACTTCAATGGGAGAAAAAAATTGGCAACGTATAATAAAATTATAAAAATTCAAAAATTAAATTCAGAAACTGAAGTATGGACAGATTTCTATTTAAGTAAAAAGGCAGAAGAAAAGAAAGATGCAACAATTCATGCAGATATTAATAAAACGAGCGGCAAAGAGTATTTTAATGCGAGAACTGAAATAAGTAGTTCAACATTCAATTTTAAAATTCGATATTGTGAGAAACTTTCCGATTTGATGTTTAATTCTCAAATTTATCGTATAATCTACGAGTCAAAAATTTTTAATATAAAAAATACAGATGACTTTAAGTTAAATCATCAAGAACTAATTATAGTAGGTGAATTTAATGGCAAGTATATCAATTGATAGATTTAGTGAAGAATTAGAAACTATTTTGAAAGATTATCAAAAAGAAGTTGAAGTTGAATTAAAAAGAATTGTTCATGAAACTTCTAGCGATTTTAAAAAAAATACTCAAAGAGATGCACCTCGTGGTAGAAGAAAAAAATATTATAAAAATATTGATGTAAAAACTACAACGGAAAAGTCTAATTCAATTGTAGATACTTGGTATGTAAAAAGTCCTGAGTATCGTCTTACACATCTAATAAAAAACGGGCATCAAACAAGAAATGGTGGTCGTACCAAAGGCAATGATTTTATTGATAAGAATTTTAAAATTGCCGAAAAAGAAATGGAAGAAAAAATTAAGGAGGTAGTTAGTCGTGGATATTAAATCTTTTTTAGAGTTTGGAACAAACTTAAAATGGCAAGAAACCATGTATAAACAACCTCCTAATCCTCCTTATTTTATTTTTTTAGATGATGTGGTTGTACGAGGAGCCGATAAGTTAAATAATATTTTAGAGCATAATTTGACGTTAGAATGCTATGAAGAAAAGGCTGACAAACAAATAAAGAAAAAAATTAATGATTTTTTAAATAGTCATAGTTTTAAATTTGAAGCAAATACTGAATGGCTTTCTGATGAAGAATTATATGTAACGATTTATGAATTGACATTTTTAGAAAAAATAAGAAAGGAGAGTGAAGAAAATGTCAAAAAGAACAAATGAAACTATTACTTTAGGTAGTGGTAAATTATATGTACAAGAATTCAGTTCTACAACTGGTTTACCAGAAGATGAAGATATTGAGGTAACTACTAATCTTTTAGGTTGGATCAAAGGTGGGGCTACTTTAAATTATACTGGAGAATTTTATGATGCTTCAGATGATTTAGGAATGGTGTCTAAAAGAAAATTAACTACTGAAAATGTTACATTAACGAGTGGCATTATGACGTGGAACGGTAAAGTATTAGAAAAGTTATGCTCTACTGCGAGAGTTACAGAAGCTAGTGGAACAAGAACAGTAAAAATTGGTGGTACAGCAAATGATAATGGAAAACAATATGTTATTCATTTTGTTCATGAAGATGCTGTTGATGGAGATGTAAGAGTTACATTAGTTGGACAAAATACAAGTGGTTTTTCTCTAACATTTGCTGCAGATGCTGAAACGGTTATTGACGCTGAATTTGCTGCAAGTAAGGGTAAATTAGATAATGAAGGAACTTTAGTTATTATTAAAGAAGAAATTGACGCTACAGCATAGAAAATGGTGAATGATTATGTACGATATGACTAAATTAAGAGAAAAAACCTTTGATTTTATTTTCATAGATGGACGTGAAATCCATGTTTTTTCACCAACGTTGAAAGCAAGAAATGAAATTATTTCTTTATTTCAAGATACAAGTAATTATGTTGAAAATTTACCTAAGGCTATTTCTAGGATCATTAGTAATAATAGAGAGAAAATCGATTTCTCTTCTGAGGAAATTACTGAGAAACTTACAGAAGATGAAATGGCAGATTTAATTGATCATTTTACTAACTGGTTAAATAATGAGATGAACGCAAAAAACTAAAACTTCCTTATTATCCAAATAAAAAAAGCGATAATAAGGAAAATCCGTACATCTTATCTACTATTGAAGAAAAAACAGTCGCTACTTATTTAGGAATTTCTGTTTTTGAAGTGTTGAACTTAAATATTTTAGAATACAAGTTTTTGTTGCGTGAGGCTTTTATTTATAATTGCTCTATGACAGAAGACGGACTAGAATATTTGATCAATGCAAAAAGACTTGAAGAAACAGAACCTGAACGCGAAAAACTACGAAAGAAGATGAAGGATTTAAAGTGATCCAACATCTTCTTTTTTTATTTATGGGGAAAGGAGGTATCTTTTAGAATGGCTAGTTCAAAAATAAAAGGAATAACTATTGATTTTGGTGGGACTACTACAAAATTAGGACAAGCATTAGACAATATTACCAAAGAGTCTCGAGAAGTTCAAAAAGAATTAAAAGGTGTTAATACACTTTTAAAATTTGATCCTTCTAATGTAGAACTCTTAAGGCAAAAACAAGAATTACTTGTTAAAAGCATTCAAGAGACAAGTGAAAAGCAAAATATTTTGAATGAAACACTTAAAAAATATAAATCGGGCGAAATAAGTTTACAAGCAGATGAATACCGTGATTTACAACGTGAAATTGTTGCTACAAAAAAACAATTGAGTGGACTTCAAGAAGAAATGAAAAATTTTGGAAGTGTTACTGAGCAACGAATAAATCAAGTAAATTCAAAAATTCAAAGCTTTGCGGATAGTATTGATAAAGCGAGCGATAAGTTAAAAGTAGTATCAGCTGCAGCAGTAGCAGGATTAAGTGCTTCTATTGTTACGGCTGCTTCTTTAGAAGATGCGACAAGACAGTATCTTGCAACTACTGGAAAGTCCATTGAAGAGGCTGAAAAATATCAAGCCGTTCTTCAAAATATTCATGATAGCAATTATGGAGAAGGATATGCAGATATTGCCGATAAAATGCGTTTAGTAAGCAATATTATGGGAGATCTTCCAGTAGATCAACTTCAATCCATTGTTGAGAATAGTTACATGCTTGAAGATGCTTATGGCATGGATTTTCAAGAGACTATTCGTGGGGTAAATGGACTCGTAACAAATATGAAAGTTAGCTATGAAGAAGCTTTTGATCTTATAACTAAAGGTGCTCAAAATGGATTAAATATGTCCAACGAATTAGGAGACAATCTAGCGGAATATACCCAGATTTGGGGGCAAGCTGGTTTTACAGCTCAAGAAATGTTTGGCATACTTGAAAATGGTCTTAACGCTGGTGCTTATAACCTTGATAAAGTAAATGATTTTGTTAAAGAATTTACAATATCTTTATCCGACGGAAGAATTAAAGAGAATATCAAATCTTTTTCAAAAGATACTCAACAACTATTTAAAGAATGGGAAAAAGGTGAAAAAACAAGTGCTGATGTATTTACTGCAATTGTAAACGATTTAAAAAATACTGAAGATCAACAAAAAGCTCTAACGTTAGCTAGTAACATTTGGAGTGCTCTTGGTGAAGACAATGCTATGAAAGTTATCACGTCTTTAACAGATGTTAATAATAGCTATCAAGATACGACTGGCACTATAGAAAATGCTACGGAAATGATGTATAGTGGCACTCAACAGAAAGCTGAAGAAGCAGTAAGAAAATTAAAGTCTTCTTTTGCTGATTTGACTAAGAATTTACTTCCATTATTTACAAAAATAATTGATAAAGTTAGTGAATGGATAGATGCATTTAATGGCTTAGATGAGAATACAAAAAATATTATTACCTCAGTAGCTTTATTAACTGCTGGTCTATCTACTGGAGTAAAAATCTTTGGAAAAGTTGTTTCATCCGTTACAAGCGTAAATAAAATTATTGGTAAGTTAGTTTCGGTTCTTAGTTCTTCAAAAAAAGCTACAGATGCTGCAACAGCATCGCAATTAAAAAGTAATGCCGCATTGTTAGCAAATCCTTATACTTTAGTTATAGCAGGAGTAACTGGCTTAGTGGCTGCTTTAGTTGCATTAAATAATGCTTCAAGTGAGTCAGTAAAAAAAATGGAAGAAGAAACAGCAAAAATTAAAGAACAAACAGATGCAGTAAATGAGACAGCTCAAGCATTTAGAGATAATGTTGCTGCTAAACAAGAAGCTTTAAATCAAAGTTTAGAAGAGCTATCTTATTATGAAAGTTTATATAATGAGTTACAAACAATTGTTGATGCAAATGGTAAAGTTAAAGAAAGTTATGAGTCAAGAGCGGATTTTATCGTTACGACTTTGTCAGAAGCGTTAGGAATGGAAATTAGTTTGGTAGATAATCAAATAACTAATTACAATGAACTTACTGAGACTTTCGACAAAGTTATGGAAAAAAAGAAAGCAATGCTTACTTTAGAAAGCCAGGAAGAAGCGTATCAAGAAGCAATTAAAAATAGAACTGCAGAAATGGAAGCTGCAAATGAAGCTCAATTAAAAATGGCTCAAATTGAAGAGGAATATAATCGAAAACATCAAGAGTACTTGGATAAATATATGTCTTCATGGCAGTGGGAAAATAGTGCTCGCGAAAAAGAATTAGAAGAGTTAAGAAAACAATATGCAGAGTACTCAGAACAGTATAATACTCATTCAGAGTTATATGAAGATTATCTAAATACAATAGGAATGTATGAAGAAAACTATCAGTTAATGCATGAAGAAAGATACTCTGAAATGATGGCAACTGAAGAAGAATATTTAGTACGGCAAGCAACTAATGGTAAAACATCAATCGAAAATATTCAAGAACTTATCTCACAAACTGAAGAAAATTTGAACTATTTAAAAGAGTTAAAAGAGCAAAATAATACAGATATGTATAATGCCGAAATTGAAGCACAAGAAAAACAGTTAGAAGTTTTACAAAGTGCTTTAGAAACTCAAAAAAATACTATTGCGAATGGAAATCAAGGTATTACGGATACATGGTTAAATGGAATGGCTAATTTAATTAGTTCTATTGACGGTAAAAAATACGAATTTCAAAGATTGGGAAACGATACTATTCAACTATATATCGATGGTGTAAAAAATGGAGAGCCGGTTGCAAATGAAAATATGAAAGTATTTGTATCAAATTTAATAAATCAAATTTATCAACAAAATCCAAATGCTAAAAGTGCTGGCGAAAATTTACTAGACGGCTTTTTAAATGGTATTAGTAATGTAACAAAACAAAATAACATTCTAGGAAAGGTAAGTTCATTCGCATCTAATATTTTAAATCGCTTTAAGAGTGCTCTTGACGAACATTCTCCATCTAAGGCGACTGAAGAGGCAGCAGAATTTTTTACGGCTGGTTTTGATAATGGGATTGAAAAATCAAAGGAAAAAACGTTAAAAAATATTTCTTCTTTCGGAAAAAATGTTTTAAATAGTTTCCAAAATCAATTAAGTGATGGTTTTCAAATTGATACCAATATAAATACAACTAGAAAAATGATGATGGATACTTTAATAAGTAATAGTTCGAAAATGAGTTTAGATGCAACTGCAAAAGATACCAAAAAATTAAATTCGTTGTTAGAAAAGTATATGCCTATTATTGCTGATAATTTAGAAAAATATATAGTTTTAGACGATGGAACATTAGTTGGTAAATTAGCTCCACAAATTGATTCGAGTTTAGGTTCAATTTCTTCTAAAAGAAAGCGAGGACGTTAAAAATGACAAATGGAGTAAAATTTGGAGATAAACACAGTATAACAGACTGGGATTTGCTCATGACGTCTAAAGATATAGGGGAGGCTATTCCTAAAACAAATTATTTAACTATTGAAGGTCGTGATGGATCTATCGATTTAACAGAATGGGCTGGAGAAATCAAATATGATGATAGAACTCTTACATTTGATTTTGATTTGTTTGATACAAATAATTTTTGGGAAGTTAAAAAGAAAATCTCGAATTATCTAAATGGACGTAAACTAAAAATAATTTTGGATCAAGATCCTAATTACTATTATTATGGAAGATGTGTTGTTGCATCTTCTTCGATAAGTTATGGAATAGGTCACTTTACAGTTCAAGCAACGTGTGATCCATATAAATTGAAATTGAATGAAACAAATATAAGTAAAAGTGTATCGCCAGATCAAACATTTATGTTAGAGAACGAAAGAAAATCGACAATGCCAAAGGTTACAGCTACGGCTAACATAGTTTTTTCTTTTGGAGAAAAGCAATTTTCTATTTCTCCTGAAACAGTTTTTGAAAGCCCTGATTTTATTTTGAAAGAAGGAAACAATGAAATCAAAATAATAAGTGGAACCGGCACATTAAATTTCAGTTATCAAGAGGGGGCTTTATAATGTATCAAGTCTTTTGGGATGATTATTTATTACATGATTTGCGTTTAGATGAATATATTTTGATCAATCCAACTTTAACTGAAGAATTAAACAAAATAAGTGAATTGACATTTACTATTTTATCGGAGCATCCTTATTTTAATAAACTAGAGAAACTTATTCCTAATATTTCCTTAAAAAAAGATGGACAGACTTTATTTAGAGGTAGGATCATAAATGATTCGCAAAAGATGAATAAAAGCAAAGAAATTACTTGTGAAAGTTTTCTTGCTTTTTTATTTGACTCTATCCAACGTCCGTTTGAATTTCAGGGAACCCCTAAGAATTTTTTTTGTAGACTCTTAAACGTTCACAACAATCAAGTTGCAACTTTTTCAAAAACGACGGATGTTTCTTTAAATGAAGATAAGATTTATTTCATTTACAATGAGGAATTAGGAATTTATGAACAAGTTTTGAACCCAAGTGTTTCAGAGATTGTAAATTATTATGAAGCAATCGGTAGTAAAGTTTTGTATATTGGAAAAACTACAGGAGCAAATTTAGATAACAATGAGTACATCAATAGAAGTAGTGAAGATTATATTTCTACTTATGAAACTATCGAAGATAAGATCTTAGAAACTATTGGAGGTTATATTAGAGAAAGATATGTTAATGATCAAACTTTTATTGACTGGGTAAATGATTTTACTGAAGGAGAAGCTCAAATTGTGTCCACACAAGTTATACAGTTTGGTGAAAATTTGATTGATCTTGCAATAGATGATGATGCAAGTGAAACGTATTCTGTTGTCATTCCTTTAGGAGCCGAGATAGAAAATGAAGATGGAACAACAGAAAGACTTACGATTGAGTCAGTTAATGATGGTAAAGATTATTTGATTAATGAAACAGCTTTAGAAAAATACGGGTGGATAGTTGCACCGATTTCTGAAACAACTTGGGATGATGTTACTCTCCCAGCAAATTTGAAAACAAAAGCAACTGACTATCTTAATAATAAAGCTGTTATGTTAAAAAGCATTTTAGAAGTTAACGGATTAGATCTAAATACAATAAATAAAAATGTTTCTGATTTTAGAATGGGACAATACATAAAAGTTCAAAGTACGCCACATAACATTTCAAAAACATATTTATTAACAAAAAAGCAAACACCTCTTACTAAACCAGAAGAGCTTCAAATTACGTTAGGAGAGACTAAAAATACTTTGACTGGTATGCAAGTATCAGACAAAAACGATACGATTAAAAGATTTGAAACAGTATTAAAAGATTATGTCTTGAATGAAAATGTTACACAAATTATTGATGAAGAAATATCGAATAGTTCTTTGATACAGCAACTTCCTAATGAAATTTTGACTTCTGTTAGCGAAACTTATACAGCAAAGAGTGAAATGGAACAATTTATACAGTCATTGAACACACAGCTATCGCAAACAGAAGAAGGATGGGAGTTTCAATTTCAACAAATTATTTCGCAAATCACTAACATTGATGGAACTGTCAACGAAAACTACCAACAACTTATTGAGTATATACGATTTGTTGGTGGAAAAATCATTTTAGGAGAGGTAGGAAATGAAATCACTTTAGAATTACAAAATGACAGGCTTTCCTTTATGCAAAATGAGTCCGAAGTGGCTTATATTTCAAACGGAAAGTTGTATATCACAGACGGAGAATTTACGAATTCTTTAACAGTTGGAAACTTTGCTTACTTACCACGTACAAACGGAAATTTATCTTTTAAAAAGGTTAAGGGGTGATATAAATGGCACTAAATGGAACTGTAGGTAGTGGAACTTATAATAATCGATATAGCTACTATATTGAATGGAGTGCATCTCAAAATATAGCTAATAATACCTCAACAATCACTATAAAATGGGTAATGAAGAAAACAGCTAGTGATCCTTACAATGCATATAATAAAGCTGGTTCTTCTACTGTAAATTTGAATATTGGAGGTACTTGGAGTGGTTCTTCAAGAGCAGACTTTGATATGAGAAGTTCTGCTGTTGGTGCAACAACAGTTTTAAAAACTTATACAAGAACGGTTACTCACAATGCAGATGGAACACTTACTTTAAATATTAGTGGTACTCATAATACAGGAATAAATTGGGGTACTAAAAATGCAAGTGGAAATATTACCTTAAATACCATTCCACGAGCAAGCACGCCAAGTCTTAGTGGCACTTTATCATTAGGAAGTAGTATCACGATAAACACCAATAGAGCAAGTTCATCTTTTGTTCACACTTTAAAATATCAATGTGGAAGTTTATCGGGAACCATAGCTTCTAATGTTGGAAGTTCAACATCATGGACAATTCCTAAAAATTTTGCAAATCAATATCCAAACAACACTTCTGTGTCATTTTCGATCATTTGCGAAACTTATAAAGGAGGAAGTTTAATAGGAACTAAAACAATTAGTAGTAGTGCTTCGATTCCGAATACAAGCGAATTTAATCCTGTCATAAATAGTTGTTCATTAACAGAGGCTATTTCGGGATTAAATTCTAAATTTAGTAGTTTTGTTCAATCAAAATCAAAAATAACAGTAAATGCTGCAGCTTCTGGCGTTTACTCTAGCACTATAAAAAATTGGTCTATACAGATAAATGGTGCAACATATACTTCCAAAAATTTTACAACCGGATACTTGAGTGGTAGTGGAAATCAAAATTGTGTTGTTAAAGTAACAGACACAAGAGGACGTACAGCAAGTAAAACATATAGTTATTCTGTGATTTCATATACATCTCCAACAATTAGTCAATTATCCGTCAATAGATGTGATTCGGATGGAACTTTAAATGATGAAGGCGAATGTGCAAAAGTTTCATTGTCAGCTTCAATTGCTGCAATAAATAATAAAAATGATAAATCGTTTAAACTACTTTATAAAAAACAGTCTTCCTCTATTTGGATTACAAATACATTGTCAAATTCGAGCTATTCATTAAATTTAACTCAAATTATTACAGATATTGATGTTAATAGTGAATATGATATTAAGTTAGAAGTAACAGATTATTTTTCTACTACTTCTAAATCACTACCATTATCAACAGCTTTTGTTTTAATGGATTATAAAGCTAATGGTAAAGGAGTCGCTTTTGGAAAAGTATCTACAAAAGATGGCGTAGAACTAGGAATGACAACGTATTTACCTAGTGGAAATGAATTGTTGGATTATGAAGTAGTAGATGAATGGTAAAAAAGAAAGGAAAAAGTTATGAAAAAAAATTTAATCAAAAGTATTGACAGTATGGCTAAGGGGGGTTATGCTCTTACTTACTTACTTACTTACTTACTTACTTACTTACTTACTGGGCTTACGCCTATTTTGCAGAGAAAGAAAGGAGGATTTGCTTTTAAGCAATACTCTTTTCTACAAGTCTTCTCAAAGAGAGGGGGCTTTAAATTAGGTGATCTATATGGCTAATAAGGCTATAAGACTGAAAGAAAAAAATGATACTTTCTATCCGTGTCCTTATTATCCAGTAGGATCAATATATATATCTGTGATAAACGAAAATCCAAGTAAATGGTTTGGAGGAACATGGGTTTCATTTGGAGCAGGACGAGTTCTGGTTGGAGTAGATGCTTCTCAATCGGAATTTAATGCAGTAAATAAAACAGGTGGAAGCAAAAATTTTCAAGGCATTCACCTTGCACAATGGAAAGGAAATAGTAATGGGCAACACTTTGGTTTAGCAAATGACGATGGATCTTATGCCGATCGAACTCTTGTAGCGGCTGGAGAATATTCGGCAAATAGCAAAATCCGGGATGAAACTCCAATGAACATATCTTTATTACAGCCATTTATTACAGTGTATATGTGGGAAAGAACAGCCTAATAATGTTTATGCCAAAGAGTATACAGTTCAAAAATAATACAGGTGAAAATATATACCCCAATCCTTATTTTCCAATTGGCTCAATTTATTTAAGTGTAAATAACATAAATCCAAGTAAATGGTTTGGAGGAACATGGGAGCAAATTGCTAAAGGAAGAACATTGGTTGGAGTGGATGCTTCTCAATCGGAATTTAATGATGTAAAAAAGACAGGCGGTTCAAAAACACAAGTACTAACAGAATCTCAACTTCCACGCATAACTGGCCAAATTGGGATTCATGGTGGTGAAAACGGATCAAATTTATGGAATCCGAGTGGTGTTTTTAATTCGTCAGCAATAATTTCAGGAAAATACAAAACTTTAAATCAAGCCACAGGAGCTTCATCTATAAGTGTTTTAGATTTTAGATTTGGAAATAATCAACCTCATAATAATTTGCAACCGTATTTTACCTGCTACATTTGGTTAAGAACTGCTTAATGAAAGCAAAGTGAGCATGTCAAAATCAATAAAATTAATAGGGAATAATTATTGGAGCAGTAAAAGCTATGGTATTACTTTATATGAAAATATTAATGGTACAAATTTAGAATTAGAAATGGTTGGTTCTAAAGAAAATTATTCATATATAGAAATATTTTTTAGAACAGCAAATAACATTAGTAATAGCGTTAAAATTAAGTCGGAAGAAAGCTATGTTACATTAGAAACAATGCTATTTAGTTCTAATAATTCATTTATAATTTATAGTAGAACAATAAATCTAAACGGAAAAAATATATCCAATTATTCTTCGAAAAGAATTAATATAACTAACAATAATATTGAACTTGTTGATAGTAATGAGATTTTTATTACTAGAATAATTGGATATCCTTAATTGAAAGGAGTGAATATCACGGAAACATTAATAAATTGGTTAAACGATTTTTCACTAATTATTTTAGGAATAGGAGCTATTTTATTAGCAATTATAAAAGTGTATAAAAATGCAAAAAAAGAAGTGGAAAGCATACCAAAAAAAGTAAAAAAACAAGTGTCAGTAGATACAGAGATTACTGATGCAATGGAGTCATTAAAAGAGCGATTAAATGCTGATCGCGTGCAGGTCTATGATTTTCATAACGGTGGGCATTATAGTAACGGGAGAAGTGCTTTAAAAGTTTCTTGCTCTTATGAAGTTTGTCGAACGGGAATAGCTCCAAAACAGGCTATGCTTCAATCAATACCCATTTCTTGTATTTCAAAGTTCGTAAACAAAATTTTAAATGATGAAACGTTTGAAGTGAAAAAATTAGAAGATATAAAAGAAGAAATGCCGGCAACATATCAACTAAAAAAAGATATGCAATTAAATTCATTTTATGATATAGCTCTAAAAAACAAGCAAAGTGAAGTGATTGGCTTTTTAGCGGTACAATTCGTGAAAAATCAATATAATGTTAAAACGCAAGACGACATGATGGCGATTTTAAAACTCAAGTTTCTTATTGAAGAGAAATTTGAGTTTTTGATTGATAAAAATTAGAAAGGCGGTGGAAAAAATGAGTAATAAAGTATATGACGTACTTAAGTGGATAGTAATAACAGTTTTACCAGCTTTATTAACACTATTTGGCGTGATAGGAGCTACTTTAAGCTGGGATTTTACAGATACAGTAATTACTATCGGAACAGCTGTAATTACGTGCCTAGGAACCATTATTGGAGTTTCTAGCGTTCAATACAATAAAAATAAATAGAAAGGATGATAAAAATGGAAGAAAAAATTGAAACAATGACTGCTCTTGATTTTTTGGAAGAAATTCCACATGACGTGGTAGATGATTTTGAAAATGCTACACAAGAAAGCGAGGCATGCAAAGATGAGTAAATTTGTAAAAAGAACCATTGCTCCAGAAAAAGATAATAGTTTTTATTATGCAAATAATATTTTTTATAAATGTGGTTATGGAATGCCTAATTGTACCGCTTATGCTTGGGGAAGATTTTATGAATTGGCTGGACAATATCCTAAATTATCCACAGCTAATGCTGAAAATTGGTATGTTAAAAATGATGGATATAGTCGAGGACAAACCCCAAAATTAGGTGCTATTGCTTGTTGGGCAAAAGGAAATATTGGAAATGCTAGTGATGGGGCTGGTCATGTAGCTGTTGTAGAAGAAATCAAAAGCGATGGAACTATAGTTACATCTAATAGCGGTTGGAAAAGTACAAATTTCTATATGAAAGAGATTAGAAAGCCATATAATTTGTCAGGATATACATTTCAAGGTTTTATATATTGTCCAACAGAATTTGAAGAAGATACGCCAGTTCAGCCAGCTCCACCAACGCAAACATTTAAGTATAATGTGGGCGACAAAGTTGTTTTTAATGGCATTCTTTATGTAAATGCAAAAGGCGAGGGTGCTGGACAATCTCGTACTAATCTTGTTTGTACGATTACAAAAAGAGCAAATGGAAGTAAACCTTACAACATCGAGAACGGACTTGGTTGGGTAGCAGAAGAAGACTTGCAACCATATATTGAAATAGCTACAGAATTAAAAGTAGGCGATAAAGTAAAAATTACTGGAACCGGAAACGGTGCCAGTGATGGAAGTAGCAACACTGCCTATGGTATCGGCTGGGAAAGAGAAATTCTAAAGATTTACGATGGAAGATCATACCCTTATCAAGTCGGAAATTCTTCTGGCACAACAGGTTTCTATAAAGCAAGTTCTTTGGAAAAATTATAAAAAATGGTAACGACATTAATGTCGTTACCTAAATCGAGGATAGCCTTAGTGGTTATCCTCTTTTTTTATGGAAAAATCAAAAAAATTAGTTGTAGCTCTTTATAATAACTGATATAATCGAGTCAAGTGCCATAAATGAAAGGAGTAAAAACATGAAAACTGACTTAGACAATTCAGAAAACGAATCAAAACGTAGTGATGCTATATTAATCGCTAATGAAAATTATTTAGAAATATGTAATTTATCAAAAGATGCTCAAAACAAAAAATATCAATATTTACCATATTGGAAAGCAAAAGAGTCAAAATTGTTGTTGCGTGAATTAAAGAAGCCTAGAAGATACTTCAATACTTATAAAAGAGGAACAATCGTAAAAATAGATTTTGGTGTGAATTTAGGTTGTGAATTTTCTCAAATTCACTATGCGATCGTTTTAAGTAAAAAAGATAATCGATTAAGTGAAACAATATCCGTAATTCCTCTAACTTCAAAAGATAAAAGTTACAATTTGAATATAGGAAATATTATGTTTGACAACGCAATGAAAACAATTAATGATCAAATACAAGGAATTAGTGATGAAATTAATTTATTAGATAAGAATTTTAGAGATAAAATAAGTAAATTGAAAGAAATATTAACATATTATACTGCAAATCCAATAAGTTCTTATGCATGTTACAGAAATATAATTACTGTTAGTAAAACTCGGATAATGCCTAAAATAAACGAATTTGATTTTATGAATACTGCAATTTGCAGCGAATCAATTATGACAAAGATAGATGAAGAAATCATTAAGTATTATACTAATTATAAATTGTAGTACATAAAAAATCATACAATGCATATACTATTTATATAGCAGATTGTTGACAAAACTGATTATTTCTGCTATATTAAAAATGCAATTGGAGCATTAAGTGCTCATTTGTATTTGATTTGTCGCCCTAAGTCTTGATAGCGCAGGGCAGAAAATCCAAATTTTATTTTGGTAAGAAGAACTGGAGTAATCCAGTTTTTTCTTTTGTGTTGCGCAAAATTTGTCGAACGATTTTTGTGGAAAAATTTCGATATATGAGATATATTGTTTTTAAGGGGGATTTTGTATGTCATATTTAGAAATTTTAGAAAGAGAATTAAAATATCAAGAAAGAGTTTATAAAGGAAAAACAGATAGATATAGAGAATTATTGATTGAATATCGTTTATACAAATGCTTTTTAGCAATTGTAAATGATATTTTCAAAAACAATTGAATGTAGTATAATAAAAAAGTCCTAAATGGACTTGGTAAAAGGTAGAGTACTTAGTGCTTTATCTTTTTTTGTAAACAAAAAGGAGCAAAGCTCCCAATAGAAA
>ERZ1643246.870-NODE-870-length-35879-cov-12.825955_pt1 | contig 35879 bp, 31 predicted proteins | sample MGYA00579265_ERZ1643246 | MGnify/ENA primary metagenome ERZ1643246 (study PRJEB29033, sample SAMEA4952261) | chicken gut metagenome | biome: Broiler Chicken; feature: Gastrointestinal Tract; material: Caecum | place: Ireland | collected 2018 | study: Broiler...
TTCTCCATGATGAATTTCTGCCACCAGGCTTTCTTTACATTGTTTTTCAGTTCCACTCCCAGCGGGCCGTAATCCCAGGTATTGGCAAGACCGCCGTAAATTTCAGAACCCGGATATACAAAGCCTCTGGACTTTGCCAGTGCTACAATCTTATCCATAGTCTTTTCCATAATATCAAACTCCTGTCTGCTTTTTTATGATCTTCTTACTCGTAAATGACGTATGCCTTCTCGGAAGTCACAACGTCAACTCCCTGATTTACATTTTCTTCCGTCACTTCAGCTGTCGTCTCAGAAGTAATTTCGGCATTGGCAGAAACATACAGTACTTCCGAATCTGTCAGGATCTGGATCGGCTCCTCAAAGATCACCACATGGTATTCGGGATGTCCCGCCAGGACATCCGCAGCGGAAATCTCTGTTCCCTCCGTATCCAGAAAGGTTCCGGAAAAATCATACCCCTCTTCCTGAGCCTCCGCAAGGGTACCTGCAAAAAAATCTGTCAAATGATACCCCGCATAGGCGCCGCTGTCCGTATATCTGAGAAGGATCCGCACCTCGTCGCCGGATACTTTTACCCCGGACACCGTGACTGAGTCCTCTCCCGCTTTCTCGTTGTAAGCAGCCGCATCCTCCTCGACGAATGTTTCCAGTTCATTTTCCGAATAAGTATCTTCGTCCGTGTACTCCTCCACGATGGCTTCCTGAACCACCCCGTTGTCCGGATCCACATAGACCGTCGTCCGGTCCACGTCATCCAGCTTTCCGCAGCCGCCAAGCATCACGGCAGCGGCAGTACACAGAATCAGAAATTTTCTGTTTTGTCTCATTCATTTCCTCTCGTAGAAAATCGTCTGGTCACGAAAGATCAGACAGCCGCCGGCCAAGGCCGGGCGGCTGTTCTTTCTTATTTGTTGCGATAGATAATATCGTCTCTTCCCGGTCCGTTGGAGATCATTGTAATCGGGAATCCGATCTCTTTCTCGATAAACTCGATGTAATTCCGGCAGTTCTCCGGCAGTTCCTCATAGGTACGGATTCCGCGGATATCGCATTTCCATCCCGGCAGAGTCTTCAGGATCGGTTTCGCCTTCTCCAGAAGTCCTGTGTGCGGAAAATCATCCACGCGTTTTCCGTCTACTTCATAGGCAACGCATACCGGAATCTCATCCAGATAGCCGAGAACGTCCAGAACCGTAAACGCCACATCTGTGGTTCCCTGGATCCTGCATCCGTATCTGGAAGCCACACAATCGAACCATCCCATACGTCTCGGACGTCCGGTAGTAGCGCCGAACTCTCCGCCGTCTCCGCCGCGGCGGCGCAGTTCATCCGCCTCGTCGCCGAAGATCTCAGACACAAAAGCGCCCGCGCCCACTGCACTGGAGTACGCTTTGCATACCGTGATGATTTTTTTGATCTCGTAGGGCGGAACGCCTGCCCCGATCGCTCCGTATCCCGCCAATGTGGAAGAAGAAGTAACCATCGGGTAGATTCCGTGATCCGGATCCTTCAGGGAGCCAAGCTGTCCCTCCAGCAGGATCTCCTTGCCTTCCTGAATTGCATTCCAAAGGAACGCGGACGTATCGCAGACATACGGCTCCACCATCTTTTTATGTTCCATCAGTTCCTCATAAAGCGCATCCGGATCCAGCAGAGGTTTGTGATACAGATGCTCCAGAAGAACATTCTTCGTCGCGCACACGTTTTCAAGTTTTTCTTTCAGACGGTCGTCGTCAAACAGTTCGTTGACCTGAAAACCGATCTTCGCGTATTTATCCGAGTAGAACGGGGCGATTCCGGATTTGGTGGAACCAAAGGAATTTTTCCCCAGACGTTCTTCCTCATACTGGTCAAATAGGATATGATAAGGCATTACCATCTGTGCCCGGTCGGAAATTTTAATCTTCGGCATCGGAACGCCCTTTGAGACAATATCGTTAATTTCCTGAAACAGCACCGGAATATTCAGCGCCACACCATTTCCGATGACACTGGTCGTATGGTCATAGAAAACACCGGACGGCAGGGTGTGAAGGGCAAATTTGCCGTAATCATTCACGATCGTATGCCCCGCGTTGGCTCCGCCCTGGAAACGTACGATAATATCGGCTTCCTTCGCAAGCATGTCGGTAATCTTACCTTTTCCCTCGTCTCCCCAGTTTGCTCCCACTACAGCCTTAATCATTTGACATCCTCCTAATCACATTTGATTTTGTACAGCGGATCTTTGACCGCTGTCATTTTGTAACTGTCGGTAACCGTTCAGCAGCCTGAACGGTTCTATAATCTTCTCTATCTCACAGTTACTGTTCTTCGGGATTCCCTTACTGATTGTAACACATTTCTGTCATTAGGGAAACTTATAATTACTTATAAATTTTCTTCCTTTATTACCGGCAGTTATAAATCACCGGCCTTATACATTGATTTCCGCTGTCATTCCGAGCACTTCGCTGTTCTCGTCCAGCACAGGCTGTACGACATTTTTCAGGAAAGCGTCTACCTGTACGCTTGCGCGTCCGGTATATTTGGACGGATCCATCGTCTTCTCCAGTTCCTCTCTGGAAAGATTAAACATCGGATCCTGAGCGATCAGATCCAGCAGATCATTGTCGCGTCCCTCTTCCTTCACATGTTTTCCGGCGATCATGGACAGTTCACGGATCCTCTCATGGAGTTCCTGACGGTCTCCGCCGGCTTTCACTGCATCCATCATAATATTCTCCGTCGCCATAAACGGCAGTTCCGCCATCAGATGCTTGTAGATGACTTTCGGATATACCACCAGTCCGTCGACCACATTCAGACACAGATCCAGAATGCCGTCGATGGCCAGGAAACCTTCCGGAATGCTCAGACGTTTGTTTGCGGAATCATCCAGCGTCCGCTCAAACCACTGGGTCGCGGAGGTGATCGCCGGATTCAGCGCATCGGTGATCACGTATCTGGACAGAGAAGCGATCCTTTCACTTCTCATCGGATTTCTCTTATACGCCATCGCGGAGGAACCGATCTGTCCCTTCTCGAACGGCTCTTCCACCTCTTTCAGATGCTGCAGAAGGCGGATATCGTTGGAGAATTTTGTCGCACTGGCCGCGATTCCCGCCAGAATGTTCAAAACTCTCGTGTCTACTTTTCGGGAATAGGTCTGTCCGGATACCGGATAGCAGCTCTTGAATCCCATTTTCTCAGCGATCATCGGATCGATCTTATCGATCGTCTCCTGATCTCCGTCAAACAGTTCGAGAAAGCTTGCCTGTGTGCCGGTGGTTCCCTTGCTTCCGAGAAGCTTCAGGGTACTCTGTACATATTCCAGATCTTCCAGATCCATCAGAAACTCCTGCATCCACAGAGTCGCGCGCTTGCCGACCGTCGTGGGCTGCGCCGGCTGGAAATGGGTGAACGCCAGGGTCGGCTGATCTTTATATTTATCTGCAAACTTTGCCAACTCAGCGATCACATTGATCAGTTTTTTCTTTACCAGCTTCAGCGCCTCATTCATCACGATAATATCCGTATTATCTCCTACATAGCAGCTGGTAGCTCCCAGATGAATGATTCCTTTCGCTTTCGGGCACTGGACACCGTATGCGTAAACATGGGACATTACATCGTGGCGGCACTCCTTTTCCCGCGCCTTCGCCACATCATAATTAATGTCGTCCGCATGGGCTTTCAGTTCATCGATCTGTTCCTGTGTGATCGGAAGTCCCAGTTCTTTCTCGGTCTCCGCAAGAGCGATCCACAGCTTTCTCCAGGTACGGAATTTCATATCCGGAGAAAAAATATACTGCATTTCTTTGCTCGCATAACGCTCGGAAAGGGGACTCTGATATCTGTCTGTTTGGCTCATAGATATTTCTCCTATTCTTTGTTCGGATACTCCCTCCTAAGATCCTCGGGGACCGCCCTTGGATTCTCTCGGGGATTTTCTGTTCTCATGGAATACGACATCGTCCGCGTGTTTCGTGCAGAGGATGCCGTATTTCCGCAAAGCTAGTATAACCCATCAGTTTCTCAAAAGCAAGGTTTATGTGATGATTCTCCGGTCTGTAAATGTAACCGTTCAACCCTCCGATCTGTTACTCCGGATTCTCTGTGTAGATCCGCGGGACCCGTTTTCCGATGCCGCAGACCATTTCATAATTAAACCGCATCGCCGGATCGGCGATCTCCTCCATAGAGATCTTCTCCTCACCGTCCCGGCCTGCCAGTGTGACGACGTCCTCCACCTTTACATCCGGGATCCCGGTGACGTCCACCATCATCTGATCCATACAGACGCGTCCAAGAATCGGCGCACGCTTTCCGTGGATCAGGACGGCCCCCTTCCCCGACAGCGCTCGTGGATAGCCATCCGCGTAACCGACACTCACTGTGGCGATCTTCGTCACCGGGCGGCTGGTCGTAAAGGTCGCGCCATAACCGACGCTCACGCCTGCCTCCACATCTTTTATATGGATCACATGGGCCTTCCACTCCATCGCCGGAATCAGTTCAAGACGGTCTTTCTGTACCTCCTCCGACGGGTACAGACCATAGGTCACGATTCCAGACCGCACCATGTCAAAGCGGTGACCGTCGAACTCCATGATTCCGGCGGAATTACAGATATGACGGATCGGGATCTTCACTCCGCGCTCCTCCAGATATCGGCACATCCGTTCAAATTTTTCCAACTGCATCTCGCAGTAGGTTTTATCCGCCTGATCCGCGCAGGAAAAATGGGTAAAGATCCCTTCCATTTTCAGATGGGGTAGCTGCGCGATCTGCGCGATCCGGTCTGCCTCTTCCTCCGTCACCTGGAATCCGATCCTGGTCATACCCGTATCCACGGCAATATGGATTTTTGCACGCTTACCGGACCGCGCAGCCACTTTTTCCAGGGCCTCTGCCTGATCCAGGCTGTCGATGGTCTGTGTGATGTCATGCTCCACCAGCTCCGAATACTGGCTCGGAGATATATAGCTCAAAATCAGGATCGGGTGAGTGATTCCTCCCTTTCTCAGTTCCAGTGCTTCCTCCAGCGTCGCCACCGCAAAGTAATCCACCTGCGGTTCCAGATATTTTCCGACCGGGCAGGCTCCGTGACCATAGGCGTCCGCCTTGATCACGGCCATCAGTTTTACCCCGGGCGCCAGGCGTTTCCTGACTTCTCCGATATTGTGCCCGATCGCAGAAAGCGATACCTGGGCATAGCAGCGTAAATATTCCACGTTTCTTCCCTTCTTTCCCTTTCACTCCGGTCTGCGAATCGCGGAATATATATTTTTTACGGTCTTCAGCACCACATGGGTACGGGTCGCCGAGACGCCGGTCAGACTCATCACCTGACGGTGAATCTCCTCCAGCTCGTCGGAGGACTGGCAGGAAATCTTCAAAAGCAGATCAAAATCTCCTGTTTGATAGTAACAGGAAACGATACAATCCATTCCCTGGATCTGCTCCGCAAAATCATCAAAATATTTCGGATGCTCCAGACTGACCTCCATCATTGCCGTCATCTCATTGCCCGTCTTTTTTTCATTGACAATGATCGTATATTCCTTGATCACGCCGGTCTCTTCCATTTTTCTGATCCTCTCGATGACCGCGGAGACAGACAGATGTATTTCCTTGCTGATGTTGGACGCTGTCTCTCTGGCATTTTTCTGCAGGATCTGCAGAATTTTGTAATCAATACCGTCCATTCTTTTTTCCTCCCATGGTTGGCTTCCTGTAATTCTCCGGAACGGTCTCCACGGCCGCCCCGGACGGTCACAGGTTCCTGTATCTTTATGTATCGGCGAACGCCCCCGCTGCTCAAAACGCGGAACCTCCGCCTGTATCCGGCCACCTGAATCATCCGCAAAAGCGGACAGAATTATCATGCTGCAATTTTTCTGTTTTTCGCACAGAAAAATTGCAGCATTTTAATTTTCAGCCAGTCTTTTTATATTATAACAAATTTTATGCGTAAGTCCACCATTTCACGAAATTTTTTATATCTCATTTACAAATTGACGGTAAGTGTTCTGCCGGCCGAACGGTTATGTTTTCCGCAATCTCAGTCCTGGAATTCCTCTTTGATCTCCAGCATCACAGAGCTTACACCGATATGCTGCGGACAGACTTTCTCGCACTTCCGGCAGCGGATGCATGCGTCCGCCTTCGTCTCCTGGGCATTGTAGAGTTCCTTTGCCGCATTTTTGCCGTCGGTGGCTACTTTATTATAAATAGAGAAAATCTCCGGAATATTGATACCCGACGGACACGGCATACAGTATTCACAGCGGGTACACTTTACAAGCGCCATGGTGTTAAAGATCTCCCTCGCCTTCAGATACATTTCCTGATCTTCCTCTTTCAGCATACCTGCATGAGAGCGGGAAGCGTATTCCAGATTTTCCTCCACCTGCTCCTCTGTACTCATTCCGCTGAGCACCACGCTGACTTCCGGGCGGTTCCACAGGAAATCAAGCGCCCACTCCACAGGTTTCTTCTTCTTCGGGAAAACTTCCGCCAGATGCGGCGCCGGAACAGCAAGCTTGCCTCCGCGCAGCGGCTCCATAATCACCACGCCCAGGCCTTTCTGCGCCGCATACTCAAGACCGGCAGTGCCCGCCTGATGCTCGATATCCACGTAGTTATACTGGATCTGACAGAAATCCCAGGGATAATAATCGACGATCTCTTTGAACGTGTCCAGATCATCATGGAACGAAAAGCCGATATGGCGGATTTTTCCGGCCGCTTTTGCCTGTTCCATCCGGGCGGTCAGATCAAACTTCTTTACGATTTCCTCGAACCGGTCACGACTCAGCGCATGGAGCAGATAGAAATCAATGCTCTCCACACCCAGTTTACTCAGCTGCTCATCCAGATACCGGTCAAAATCCTCCGGTTTTTTCAGCAGCCAGACCGGACATTTCGTCGCCAGATAAACCTTTTCCCGGTAGCCGTCCTTCAGCGCTTTTCCCACCAGGTATTCACTCTGTCCTTCATGATACGGATAAGCGGTATCAATATAGTTGACACCCTCATCGATCGCATGGCGGATCATCGCGATGGCCCGCTCCTCATCGATCACATCTTTTCCGTCCCTGGAGACAACCGGAAGACGCATACATCCGAATCCCAGTGCAGAGACCTCTACTCCGTCCATTGTGCCAAATTTGCGATACTGCATAACAAAAACCCTCCTTGTCTTCTCTCTTTTGTCCTATCTGCGGTTCTGTGTCACATTTTTCCAACGGTCCGGCAGGCCGGACTGCCGCATATTCTCCGCATCACAGTTCCTTTTTTCAGTATATCGCATCTTTTCGGGCCATGCAATCCTGTTTCTTGATAAACACCGTTAAAATGCCTCGAAAATTTTTTTAAAAAACTTGTTGACAAAGCAGGGGAAATGTTGTAAGATACATCTTGTCGATGCGGCAGGCAGCCGAGAGACGTGAACAGCAAGAAATCTTGCGGGTGTAGTTCAATGGTAGAACACCAGCCTTCCAAGCTGGATACGTGGGTTCGATTCCCATCACCCGCTTATGCGCGAGTGGCTCAGGGGTGGAGTACAACCTTGCCAAGGTTGGGGTCGCGGGTTCGAATCCCGTCTCGCGCTTTTTTATTTCTAACATATTTGGAAACACAAAGATAAAACGCACATGCCAGTGATGGCCGGTGCGTTTTTTGTTCCCGCAAAAAGCAAAATAAATATCCATCGCGGGATCTTTGCCCCTATGGAGGTTCTTATGGATTACCTGGAAATTTTACAGACTGCTCCTCTCTTTTACCAGATCACCGGGGAAGAAATCCCCGCGATCCTCTCCTGCCTGTCCTCCCGGCGCGTCTCCTGCCGGAAAAACGAATTTATCTGCAATCACGGCGATCTTCTCTCTTCCGTGGGACTGGTCCTTTCCGGAGAAGTTCACATCCTCAAGGAGGATTTCTGGGGCAGCCGGACGATCCTCGGGAAAGCCGGGCCGGGACAACTGTTCGCGGAGTCCTATGCCTGCGCCGGCAGACCGCTGGAAGTCAGCGTGACCGCCGCCCGGGACAGCGAGATCCTTTTCCTGGATATCCGGAACCTGCTGCATGCCTGCGACCGCTCCTGTCCCTTCCATCAGCGCCTGATCCAGAATTTCGTCACGATCCTGTCGCGAAAGAATCTGATGCTCACAAAAAAGATCGAGCACATGTCCCGCCGTTCTCTCCGTGATAAACTTTTATCCTACCTCTCCGACGAATCCGTCCGGCAGCACAGCACTTCTTTTTCCATTCCGTTTAACCGCCAGCAGCTGGCGGACTATCTCTGCGTCGACCGGAGCGCCCTTTCCAGGGAACTCTCCCTGCTGCAGAAGGAAGGCGTCCTTCAATTTCACAGACAGCACTTTGAACTGTCCAGACCTTTCGAAACTATCTGAATACAATGAGTTACCGTTCAGCCAGGTCTGCGCATTCACTGCGCAGACCGTATGAAAACATAGTGCCTGTGGGCATCCAGCCCATCGCGAAGCGATTCTCAATGGCTGGATGCCGGTTACAGTTCAGCTGGCTGAACAGTAACTACAATGATGCTGCGGATCGCCCCGCATTTCCTGTACCCGCAATCCTCATATGATTTTATTAAGGGTAGATTTCCGCCGCATCCCGCGGAAGGCTGCGCACATGATGCAGATAGCTTTGGCAGTTGTCCGCTTCTTCCCGGTTGTAGTTCATACCCAGCGTCCGGGCATTTTCTCTGGCCGTGTCGTCGAACAGCCGGCATATAATTTCCACCGCGTCCCAGAGTTCTTCGATCCCGCTGCCGGCATAGGTGGCAAGAAACCGGTCCCATTCCTCCGGTTTCAGCCAACGGTACAGATACTTTCCGCTTTTCCCGACACTGATCTGAAAATTTTCTTTTGCCCCTGCCTTCCAGGACAGCTGGCAGACCAACTGTGGGCGCACATGAAAATTCAGCATATCCTGGACGTAGGGAACTTCCCGCCGCCACAGTCCTTTTGCCACATTGTCCAGGCACCACCAGAACTCATTGCAGACCGCCTCGAATTCTTCCTGTCCCGGCCGCTTTACCCAGTGGTCTTCATCCGTCGCCTCCGGAATCTGCGGGAGCACATTCTTTTTGTCCAGAAGGATCCTGCACAGACGGTCCGAGCAGATATCCTGCAGGGCGTACTCTACAGTATTCACATGGAGATCCAGTCGGTTCCCGTCTGCGAACTGGATCAACCAGCCGTAGCACTTCTCTTTCTCGCCATTTCCGAAAAAGCCATCCTCCGGATACTGCATAAACAGCCGCTCTCCGAAGCGATCGATCCACGACTGATCCGCCTGAAAGCTCTCTGTCTCCGTGACCACATAGACGATATCATAATCCTGAAAAATATCCCTCGGGACATTTGGATTCGTCCTGGAACCGTTCATGTATACCGCAAGGATCCTGTCGTCCTCCCCGGCTGTGTCCAAAATCAGCCGCATCATCTGTTCTTCTGTTCTCATCCTGTTTTCCCCTCACTCTGTTTCCAAATCCATCCGATCACTTTTAACGAACCGATCAATCCTGCCGGTCAATCCAACAGAGAGATCTTATTGAGCGGCCAGTAACGCAGCACTGCCTTGCCGATGATCTCAGACCGATCCACGTAAGTATTGACCCAGTAACGGGAATCGGCGGAATTCTCTCTGTTGTCGCCAAGCATAAAGTAACAGTTCTCCGGCACTTCATAAGGTCCGAAATCCCCTGTGGGCTCTTCCGGGCAGAAGCTGTCGTCCAGCGGTTCCGAGGATCCGTTAATGTAAACCTTTCCATCACGGATCTCAACGGTCTCTCCCGGAAGACCAATGACACGTTTGATATAAGTCTTTGTCTCATCGTCCGGGTACTTGAAAATCACGATATCAAACCGCTCCGGATCACTGTTCAGATAAGCGAGCCGGTTTCCGAAAATCCGGTCCCCTTCCATGATTGTATTCTCCATAGAACCGGAAGGGATCACTGCATTGATGAGCAGGAACTGGTTGACCAGAGTCACCACCACAACCACTACGATGACGATCCGCACATACTCCCAGATTTCCCGTCCGATGCTGTTCTGCTGCTTCTTCGGAGTTTCCTTGTCATTTTTCATTCTCTGTCTTCTCCTGTCTTCGATTCTGTCTGAAGTTTACTGCTGTCCGCAATGCTCTTCGGATCATCCGGACATCTACCTATTATACACTTTTTCTCCCGGGATTTCCATAAAAGTCTTGCATTGGCCTTATCTGCATGATACCATCGTTGTATAAGGAGGACTTATTATGGATATTAACTATGAATTATATAAAGTATTTTACCACGTGGCGACCACGCTGAGTTTTTCCGAAGCGTCCAAACAGCTTTTCATCTCCCAGTCGGCTGTCAGCCAGTCCATCAAGGTACTGGAGAAAAAACTCGGCATCAGTCTGTTTATCCGGAGTACCAAACGGGTACAGCTCACGCCGGAGGGAGAGACGCTGCTGCGCCATGTAGAACCTGCAGTCAACCTGATCGCCCGGGGAGAGGCCCAGATACTGGAAGCCGGTCCGCTGGGCGGAGGCCAGCTGAGGATCGGCGCCAGCGATACGATCTGCCGCTACTTTCTCGTCCCCTACCTGAACCGGTTTCACAAGACATGGCCGAACGTTCATATCAAAGTCACCAATCAGACCTCCATACAGTGCGTCGATCTGCTGGAATCCGGACAGGTCGATCTGATCGTCACCAACTTTCCGAACGCCCGGCTTTCCAGCCAGCTGAACATTCTTCCGATCCACTCCTTCCGGGATGTATTTATCGCAAGCCGGGAATATTATCCGGAACTGGCAGAGGACACGATCCCGTTGAAGAAGCTCCTCGATTATCCGATCCTGATGTTGGACCGGAAGAGCACCACCAGCGAATTTCTGCACAACCTGTTTCAGCAGTATCAGCTGGACCTGGTGCCAGAGATTGAACTGGGAAGCAACGACCTTCTCCTGGATCTGGCAAACATCGGCCTGGGGATCGCCTTCGTCCCTGATTACTGTATCGCCCATCAGAACACTCTGTTCCGGGTAAAGATCCAGCAAGAGCTTCCACCCCGCCAGCTTGTGATCGCCCACAATGCACATCTTCCCGTGTCCCAGGCTTCCAAGGAGTTTATGGCACTCTTCTCCGAGGAGAATCCTAACAGCGCCGGCTGACTTCCCTCCGGCTCTCCCAAAAGGCGCGGACCGCTTCCCCGGTCTGCGCCACTGTGCACACCCGGCAGCTTCTCCACTCCCGCGGAAACAGCGCCTGGTAATCGCGCTGCAGAAACCGTTCGTCCAACAGCAGGATCACACCCTTATCACTGGTCGTCCGTATGACTCTGCCTGCCGCCTGAAGTACTTTGTTCATGCCGGGAAAACGGTACGCATAGTCAAATCCGCTTTCCTGTCTCTCATCATAAAACCGTTTCAGGATCTCCCTCTCCGTTCCCACCTGCGGGATCCCGGTCCCGACCACCGCGGCGCCGATCAGTTTTTCCCCGTCCAGATCGATCCCCTCCGAGAAAATCCCGCCCATCACGCAAAATCCCACCAGCGTATGATCCGGCTCACCGGCAAATGCCCGAAGAAAGCTTTCCCGCTCGGATTCTCCCATAGAAGGAGTCTGCAGCAGCACTTCCGTATCTGTCTCCGAGATCTGCTCCTGAAAAAATTCGTAGACGTCCTTCATCAGCCGGTAGGAGGGAAAGAATACCATATAATTTCCCTTTCGCGGAAGGATCATCTGATAAATATAAGAAGCGATCTTCTGATATTCTTCCGGTCCGCGGCGCGTATACCTGCTGCTGACCTGGGCGCCGATCAGAAGGCAGCGGTTTTCCTCCGGAAACGGAGAATCCACATACACCGCGTAATCGTCCGTGTTGGTGCTGAACAGCTTCTTATAATACTGGATCGGCAGCAGTGTCGCCGAGAAAAACACTGCGGAGCGCCCTTTGTTCAGACACTGCTGAAGATTGGCGGCAGGATTGACGCACAGCAGACGGATCTGAAACCGTCCGTCTTCCAGATAGCTGGTATAGATCCGGTAATTCTCATCCACCAGTTCGCTGATCCCGATAAAACTCCGCACACGGAAATAGAACTTCAGTACCTTGTCGGCCAGCTGGCCTTTCCGGCTGGATTCCATAAATTTTTCCAGTTCGCTCATAAGATTCATCAGCGCGAACAGAAACCCGGAGATACTCTCCAGGATCTCCACTTTATCGCACTCCCGTTTGTAGACCAGAAGCTGACGGTTGCACCTGTCCAACGCTTTCTCCAGCTGCCGGTCCACCGAGTACGCCCGGAGTTCGCGCTTCATCTCGAGAAACTCTTCCTTGACCAGTGACGCGCTGAACATCTCTCTCCCCCGGTCCACCAGGTTATGAGCCTCGTCGATCAGGAACAGATAATCTCCCTTATTTCCCTCCCCGAAAAAACGTTTCAGACGCACATTGGGATCGAAGACATAATTATAATCGCAGATCACCGCGTCTGTCCAGGAAGCCACATCCAGCTGCATCTCATGGGGACACACCTGCCATTTTTCCGCCTGTGCCATCAGCGCCTCTCTGCCGTAATCTTCGCCCTCGGTCAGCATCTCAAAAACCGCAGCGTTGACACGGTCGAAATGGCCCTTAGCTCTGGGACACTCCTCCGGATTACAGTGCATCTCCTCGCAGGCGCACATTTTTTCCTTCGCAGTCAGTGTGACCGCCTTCATCCGGAGGCCGTTCGCCTTCAGGATCGCAAACGCTTCCTGGGCGACGGTCCTGGTGATCGTCTTCGCCGTGAGGTAGAAAATCTTATCGCCATGCCCTTCCCCCACAGCGCGGACCGCCGGGAATACCGTGGACATGGTCTTGCCGATCCCCGTAGGCGCCTGTACAAACAGCTCCTTTCGTCTCAGGATCGTGCGATAGACACCGCTGACAAGTTCTCTCTGGCCCGGACGGTAAGGAAAAGGAAATTCCAACCCTTGCATGGAAGCGTCCCGCTCCTTCTGCCAACGATACTGAAAATCCGCCCACTTATAATACTCGTCCAGAAGATCGTCAAACCACAGCTCCAGCTCGTCCAGCGAATAAGAGAAGAGAAAATGGCGGATTTTCCGGTTGGAGGTTTCCGGTCTCACATCCTCCTTCGTCAGGGAGTCCATCGGACGCCCCTCCTCCGTCTCCAGCCGGCAGTAAGTCATCAAGACCCGCATGGTTTTCTGATGTTTTTCCAGCCCGTAGAGAAACGCATAGCACTTTGCCTGTGCCAGATGCACCGGCAAAGGTTCTTCCAATCCCTCCAGTTCCCGGAAAACTCCCTTGATCTCCTCGACCATAAAACCGTCCGGCTCCTCCAGGATTCCGTCGGCCCGTCCTTCCACACGCAGGATAAAATTTTCATACTCTTTCTCAAAAGCGAGAGAAACCTCCGCCTGGTAAAAGGGACCCATTTTTTTCTGGATCCTCTGATGCGCCCGGGTGCCTGCCTGCATCGCGTCCTTGTCGGAGACGCCGCCCCTCCGGTTGTCCAGATCCCCGCTTCGAAGCAGAAATTCCACCAGGTTTCTCACCGATATTCGAATCTTCTTCTTTTCCTGTTCCAATCTCTTTTCCTCTGTTACAAAAAGAGGCTGCTGCATTTCCTGCAACAGCCTCTTTTTTCTTTTTCTCTGTCAAAACATTCCTGTTTTTTATGCGACAGCAAACTTCTGCAAAGTACGGTTGAATTCACTGTTTTCTCCATAGCAACGTACGTTCAGATTGCGGGTCAGATCCATGCTAAGGATTCCAAGCAGAGACTTCGCATCGATGATGACACGATTGTAAAAAATATCAATGTCAAAATTACATTTGGATGCGGCAGCCACGAATTCTTTTACTTCGTCTGCGCTGTTGAACTTTACTTTACTGTTGAGCATTCTTTCCACCTCTCTTCAAAAGCCTGCGTGATTTTCAGGTTTTCCATATTATGCCATCATGTCTGCAAATTGTCAATGGTTTCCTCTTTCCTCCAATTGAACAATGAAACGAGGTTTTTTTGTGCAATTCGATAGTTTTTTACAGGTTTTTTGCGAGGTTTTTACAGCGAAACATTTTTTATTATTCCGTTCTTGTTTAAACATCTACATATCCACATTCAAACGGGCTGGAAAAATGCCAGGATTTTTTCTGTTTTTCCCAGTTCTCTCCGCTTTCGGTCAGCCGTTTGCTTCCGCTTCAGGCTTTCAGCACGCTTTTCAGGTCTTCCAGATAGGTGTTCTCCACACTTCCGAAATCCCCCCGGTCAACCGCAGACGCATAGGATGGGCATACCGGCATTTTGCCGAGCACCGGAAGAGACAACTCCGCAGCGATCTCGTCAATATGGCTCTCTCCGAACACATAAATCTTCTTTCCGCAGTCCGGACATTCCACATAGCTGTAATTCTCCACAATTCCAAGGACCGGAATGCTCATCATCTGAGCCATTTTGTACGCTTTCATGACGATCATCCGCACCAGGTCCTGCGGAGAAGAAACAATCACGACTCCGTCCACCGGCAGCGACTGAAAGACCGTCAGCGGGACGTCTCCGGTTCCCGGCGGCATATCCACGAACAGATAATCCAGATCTCCCCAGACCACATCGGTCCAGAACTGTTTCGCAGTATTTGCGATGATCGGCCCTCTCCAGATCACAGGCTCCTCCTCGCCCGGGAGAAGAAGGTTGATGGACATAACCTTGATCCCGTTTTCCGTCACCATCGGATATACTCCCTTGTCGTCCACCTGCGCCGGCCCTTTCAGGCCGTACATTTTCGGGATCGACGGACCTGTGATATCCGCGTCCAGAATTCCCACCCGATAGCCTTCCTTTGCCATCTGGTTTGCCAGAGAAGCGGTCACCATCGATTTTCCGACGCCGCCTTTTCCGCTGACAACGCCGATCACATGGGCGATGCTGGAATCCTTATTCAGATCTACATGGAAATCCGGCTTTTCCTTGCTCGGACATCCTTCACAGCTTTCTTTTGTGCAGGTTGTACTGCTGCATTCTTTTGCCATTGTTTTATTCCTCTTTTCTGTTTCTTTTATTTTACGAACCGGTCGATGGCCTTGTTCAGTTCCGCAATGGCCTGCCGGTCTCCGTGTTCCACCGCATCGACAATGCAGTGTTCGATATGATCTTCCAGGATGATCTTTCCTGTATTATTGATCGCCGCTTTTACAGCGGACAACTGTACCAGAACCTCCGTACAGTCCCGTCCGTCTTCCACCATACGCTTGATGGACTCCAGGTGTCCGATGGCCCGCGACAGACGATTCAGCACGGCTTTCGTGCTGGTGTGCTGGTGTGTATGAGAATGCCCATGACCGTCGCCGTGGGTATGGGTAAGCAGCGTTCCGTCTTCCTGTAAATGTGTGTGTCGCTCTTCGCTCATAAACGCCTCCTTTCCCCTTCAGATCTCGGTGAACGAGTACCGCTGCCGGATCCCGGACGTGTCGATATCAAAGATGATCGTTCCGTCCTCCTGCACAGTCTTCTCGTATTTCAGTTCTTTGTCCTTGAATTTCTCGCGGATATACTGCTCCGGATCCTCCAGTTCCAGTTCCTCAAAAAAGACATCCCTCATCTGATTATTCGCACAGGAATTGAAAATCTCCCATACGGCTTCGTATTCTTTCATACGGCTCTCCTCCTGAATATAGTATACTCAATCTTCCAGAAAAGACAAGCATATCTTCCATTCTTCGCACAACTGTTCATAAGAAAATGCAGCATTCGCCGGACTGGTGGACGGCAACCGCACCGCCGGTCTTCCGATGACAGGCTCCTGATACTTCCGGTACATCCGGTCGGAAGTACTCCCGTTCGTAAAAATTGCCCGGATCTTTGCAATCTCCAGGATCGGCGTCAGATCATTCGGGACGACGTCCCGGATACTGGCGTCGCTGGAACCGCGGATCGTGCAGGCAGCGATCACATCCCAGACCGCGATCCCATGCTCCAGGAGAAATCTGCGTTTTTCCTCCACCGTCCCCGGCTCCGGTGATCCGGTAATCCCCGCCAGAACCTTCCAGAAGCGGTTTCTCGGATGACCGTAAAAGAATCCCGTCTCCCTGGACTTCACCGACGGAAAGCTTCCCAGGATCAGGATCCTGGAGTTTCTGTCATACACCGGCTCAATCGTATGAACCTGTCTGGCGCCCGTCTCAGCCTGCGGGTTCTTCTTCGTCGAATGCAACAACTGTATAAAACCCCCTGCTCGTCTCTTTTACTTCCTGCACAATTCCGGTATCCGATTTCAGCCGTTCATAGGCAGGATAATTCTTACTCATCGCCACGGCCGGTGTGATCGTATAATAATAGGAAGTGGGAAGCGCACTTTCCGTCACATGAACCTCCTGTCCTTCCTTTACCAGACCCTTTCTCTCCATCTTGAATTCCATCAAACGCATAAACCCGCGCCTCCTTTCTGTTTTCCGGCGACCGTTCAGCCGGCGGAGCAGTCGCAGACCATAAACAGAACGTCCGCATACGTGCCGTCTTTATATTTCATATTTTTCGGCATACGGCCGCAGACCTCGAAGCCCAACTTTTTATAAAGAGTGACCGCCGGCGCATTGTCCGCCACAACCTCCAGCTCCAGCTGTTCGATTCCCTGTTCCCTGGCGGCATCCATCAGGCGCTTCATCATGATGGTTCCGATTCCCTGACCCGTATATTTCTGATATAACGCGATCGCCACCGTGGCCCGGTGACGGTATCTCATCCACCTATTCCCCATCAGCGAACAGTTTCCCACATGTTCACCGTCCAGAAATCCCAGAATCATCAGATCATCGTCCGAATCATTCTGACTTTCGATATATTTTTTTTCCTGCTCAAGAGTCATCGTCAGTTCTTCCGGCTCTTTCAGCAGAAATCTCGTCTCGGCAGCCGTCGCCTTCAGATATTCCAAAAGCATCCGGGCGTCCTCCGCCCTGGCGTTTCTCAGCAGCAATTCACGATTTCCAAGCATTATCGTCTCCTGACTGATACGCATTTTTACCTCCTTCCTGACGCACTGGCTGCGTCATCAAGGCGGATCTGAAAGTTTACTTCCAAACTAACACCTTCTTTCCGTATTTCAGACAAAAAGTCTTATAACATTTTATCACAGGATCCCGGTCAATTCCAGACACTTTCAGGAAATCATGAGAAATCGTGTTACAGTTCAGCTGGCTGAACTGTTACAAAATCGCTTCACGGCCGGAGCCGTACGAGAATCATAAGAAACTGCGGAAAGTCCCAAAAAATATAATAGGTACTTGTCTCCGGATATGATATGATGGAGGTATCAAAAATCGACAAGGAGGCAAAATCCATGAAGAAACTCAACGTTGCCATCATCGGCTACGGCCGGAGCGGCTGCAACATCCACGGCGCATTCCTGCGCACCCCGGAGAACGACATCTGCAATGTGGTCGCAGTCGTAGAAAACGATCCCGCACGTGCGAAAGCCGCGAAAAAAGACTTCGGATGTGACACTTACCATTCCTACACAGAACTGTTTGACCGGAAAGATCTGGACTTCGTGATCAATGCATCTTACTCGGATCTTCATTACCCCGTCACCAAAGATCTGCTGGAGCACGGGTTTAATGTTCTGTGCGAGAAGCCTCTGTGCAAGACCCCGGAAATGGTTCAGGACCTGATCGACACAGCCAGGAAAAACGATGTCGTCTTCACTATTTTCCACCAGTACCGCTATAACGACTATTACATCAAGATGCATGAACTTCTGGAGAAAAAAGTGATCGGCGAGGTAAAACTGGTCAAAGCCTGCCAGAATTCCTTCGCGCGCCGCTACGACTGGCAGACACTCCTGTACCGCGAGGGCGGTTCCATGCGCAACAACGCCGCTCATTCCATTGAGCAGATCATGCATCTGGCAGCTTCCGATGAGATGCCGAAGATCTACTCCCATATGGCCATCTGGAATTCCGTCGGCGACGCGGAGGACTATATGTTTTGCGTGATGGAATACAGCAATGGCGTCCGCTACGAGATGGAAGTCAACCCTTCCGACGCCTATGCTTCCGAGACGCCACTGTTCCGTATTTACGGTACTCACGGAACCATGCGGGTCTACAATGACAAGATCCAATACAAGTATTTCCTGGACAGCGAGACGCCGGAACCGGTTCTGGATCACAGATCCCTGCACAAAGAGGACGGCTCGCCCTGTTACTGCGACAACCATATCGTATGGCACGAGGAAACCATCCCTCTGGACGCAGATGTATGGAACTCCTTCACCAAGTGTTCCAGCCGGTTCTACCACGCGTTCTACGATCACCTGGTAAACGGCGCGGAACTGTTCATGAAGCCGGAACATGTCAAGGCGGAGATCGCCATTTTCAATGAAATCGAGCGCCAGAATCCTCTGGAGATGAAATTTACGAAACCGGATTACGTTCTGTAAATTATTCAGAAAAGACGCTGCCATACGTTTTACCACAAACTGTACGGCAGCGTCTTTTCTGTTTTTATGGGATTTCTACGGAGTGTTCGGATATAGGATTTATGCTCCTATATTCTTTCGGATAAAAATATTTTTTAGTGATGGAACAGGCGGATACCGGTGAACGCCATAGCCATGTTGTACTTGTTGCAGCACTCGATGACAGCGTCGTCACGCACAGAACCGCCGGGTTCTGCCACATACTGCACGCCGCTCTTCTTCGCACGCTCGATGTTGTCGCTGAACGGGAAGAATGCGTCAGAACCGAGGCTTACGCCGGTCATCTGATCCAGCCATGCACGTTTTTCTTCTCTGGTAAATACTTCCGGTTTTACCTTGAAGATTTTCTCCCATGCTCCGTCTGCAAGAACATCCATGTATTCCTCGCCGATATATACGTCGATGGCATTGTCTCTGTCCGCGCGGCGGATACCGTCCACAAACTGCAGATCCAGCACCTTCGGGCACTGACGAAGGAACCAGTTGTCCGCTTTCTGTCCGGCAAGTCTGGTGCAGTGTACACGGGACTGCTGTCCGGCGCCTACACCGATCGCCTGTCCGTCTTTTACGAAGCAAACGGAGTTAGACTGAGTATATTTCAGCGTGATCAGCGCAATCTTCAGATCTCTCAGCGCTTCCGGCGGAATGTTCTTGTTTTCGGTGACAACGTTGGAAAGAAGTTCATCGTTGATCGGCAGTTCCTGGCGGCCCTGCTCAAACGTCACGCCGAAGACTTCCTTGTGCTCCAGGGGAGCCGGCACATAGTTTTCATCAATCTTGATCACACAGTAATTGCCTTTTTTCTTCTCTTTCAGAATCTCCAGCGCTTCATCGGTATAACCCGGCGCAATGATTCCGTCGGAGACTTCTCGCTTGATCAGAGAAGCAGTGTCCTTGTCGCAGACGTCGGACAGTGCGATGAAATCGCCAAAGGAAGACATACGGTCAGCGCCGCGGGCGCGGGCATAAGCGCATGCCAGCGGAGACAGATCTCCCATATCGTCCACCCAGTAGATCTTCTTCAGCGTGTCGGACAGCGGAAGGCCTACCGCTGCGCCTGCCGGTGACACATGTTTGAAGGAGGTCGCCGCCGGAAGGCCCGTCTCTTTTTTCAGTTCACGCACCAGCTGCCAGCCATTGAAGGCATCCAGAAAATTGATATATCCCGGACGGCCGCTCAGCACCTCGATGGGAAGGTCTTCGCCGTTCGCCAGATAGATCCTGGACGGTTTCTGATTCGGGTTACATCCATATTTTAACTGTAATTCTTTCATCGGTCATTTCCTCCTTATTTCTGATTCTTATTTACGATTCTCGTCTCATAGGTTCCTGTGGCGATATCAATATAGCGCACAAACAGAGAAACTTTGTTGTCCTCATTCAGGCTGTTCCAGAGAAGATCGGTAAACTCGTCGATGCCGTCCGGAATCGCCACCAGCTTCGGCTCTCCCTCGAAACTCGGCAGCGGATTTCCGTCATGCATATAAGTATGAATAAAATGCCCCTCTCCGGCCACACAAGTTCCATAATCGAAGGTATAACGGTTACACTGTTCCGGATTTCCGTTGTTGCTCTTCAGGATCGACATCGCATAACGGAACGTTCCGTTTTCCACCTCCATCACACCGGAGATCCTCGGCGTATAGTTCGGTGCATCCGGCTCAAATTCACGGCTGCGCAGAGACTCTTCAAACGTAAGTCCCTTTTCCAGTCCCTCATAAATCGTATCTGTCTGGTCTCCGTTGGTTACGATCGTCTGATGGTTCAGCACCCGTACCGGCGCGTAGATGATCAGGCTCGGATCCTGCAGTTTGGACGGGTCGAACGCCTGCGTGCGGATACCCTCTCCCTCTTCCACAAAAATACGATTGCGGCTGTTCTCACTGCGGCCCATGATAAAATATCCGGTCACAGCCTTTGTTCCATCCGCAGATCTTCCGATGACAATTCCTCTTCCGGGATAAGAATTGTTCTTCAGTTCCTGTTCCAGTGATACCATGTTCATGTTCATTCTCCTTTGCTCTGTTTTCCTGCTCTGCCATGTCCGGCAGGCAAAGTCACTTGTGCAGCAATGTCGCGAACCGGAATCCTCGGCGGAATTTTTCCCACAGAAAAAGCCGACGGTCCGGACAGCTTGAAGGTGCCCAGACGGTCGGCTTATAGATCCATTATACTTCCCGTGGTCAATTCCACTTCAATCCGTCAGTCGTATAACTATTTAAAACATACCATCCTTTTCCAACAGTGTCAAGGGGTTTTTTGATGGCGGACGAAAACAGACCGGCGCAGGCGGCATGCGTGTGCGGCGGGCATCTGTGGGGATGCGAGAAAATCTTAACGCTCCGAAAGCCTTCGGACCGGGGCAGGCGCAGGGCTTCACGCCCGGAGCCTGAGGAGCACTGAACAGAGAACGTATCAAACGTTCTCTGCGAATTGCTCCGGTACCCGGTCCGAATGCTTTCGGAGCGTTTTAGATTTTCCACATTCCCACAGCCGCCCGCCGCACACGCATGCCGCCGGCCCTGGGGGTTTTCGTCCGTCCTCTTAACCCGCCCCTATTTTATGCCTGCACAGCGTTGAGGGCCTGATCAAGATCAGCGATGATATCGTCGATGTTCTCGATTCCCACCGAGAGACGGATCAGATCCGGAAGAACGCCTGCCTCGATCAGCTGCTGGTCGTTCAGCTGGCGATGCGTATGGCTCGCCGGGTGAAGAACACAGGAGCGGGCGTCAGCTACGTGAGTCACGATTGCGATCATTTTCAGTGCGTTGGTAAACTGCATCGCGCCGTCGCGGCCGCCTTTCGGTCCGAAACAGAGAACACCGCAGGTTCCGTTCGGCATGTATTTTTCTGCCAGTGCATGGTATTTGTCGTCTTTCAGTCCTGCATATTCCACCCAGGCTACTTTCGGATGGTTCGCCAGGAACTCCGCAACCTTCTGTGCGTTCTGGCAGTGGCGCTCCACGCGCAGATGCAGAGTTTCCAGACCGATGTTGGTCAGGAACGCATTCTGCGGAGACTGGCAGGCGCCCATGTCGCGCATCAGCTGTGCGGTCGCTTTTGTGATGTAGGCTTTCTTTCCGAATTTCTTGGTATAGACAACGCCGTGATAAGACTCGTCCGGAGTGGTGAGTCCCGGGAATTTGTCGGCGTGCGCATCCCAGTCAAAGTTTCCGGAGTCTACGATCGCTCCGCCTACTGCCATCGCGTGTCCGTCCATATATTTGGTCGTGGAGTGTGTGATGATGTCCACACCATACTTGAAGGGCTGGCAATTGATCGGAGTGGCAAAGGTGTTGTCGCAGATCATCGGTACCCCGTGGTCATGTGCCAGTTTTACGAATTTTTCAATGTCGAGGATAACACCCGCCGGATTGGAGATCGTCTCGGCAAAAACGGCTCTCGTGTTGGGTTTAAAATATTTCTCCAGTTCTTCCGCCGGCAGATCCTGGTCTACCAGAGACGTCTCGATCCCGAAACGTTTCAGCGTAACGCTCAGCAGGTTGGAGGTTCCGCCGTAAACCTTCGCCGCGCAGATCACGTGGGAACCGGCTTCACAGATATTTGTCACCGCCAGCAGTGTCGCGGCCTGTCCGGAAGATGTCAGCATCGCTGCCGCTCCGCCTTCCAGATCACAGATCTTCTGTGCAACCATGTCGCAGGTCGGGTTTTGAAGTCTGGAATAAAAATATCCTTCTTCTTCCAGATCGAACAGTTTTCCCATCTCTTCGCTGGTCTCATATTTGAATGTCGTGCTCTGATAAATCGGAAGCACTCTCGCTTCCCCGTTCTTTGGCTGCCATCCGCCCTGGACGCAGATTGATTCTTTGTTTAATGTCATTGGTCTCTTCCTCTCCTGTTTTCCGATAATCGTAATTATCTTTTTCGTACTGATACAAATTATATCGCTTTCCTTTTTATTAGGCAATAGGGTTTTCTTACACTTTCCCGTAAATCTCCTTCGGAACGTACGCCCGCACGGAGATTCCTTCGTCCAGGTACTCTTCCTCCAGCAGTTCCCCCTGTGTCCGGATCATCTGCAGGATCCCGGCCTGGCTGTAGGGATAGACCCGCTCCACATAGATCTGGTTCCTCCGCAGAAGCTGTTCCAGTCTCTGCTTCAGTTCCTCCATTCCCTGACCGGTCTTCGCAGAAGTGAGGATCGCATAATCCGCGTTCGGATCCGTAAATGTCCGCTTATTGACCAACTTGTCTTGTTTGTTAAATACCGTAATCACCGGTTTGTCCTCCGCCTTCAGCTGACGCAGTGTCTCATAGACCACCTGCATCTGAGCTTCCATCTGCGGATTGGACGCGTCGACCACGTGAATGATGATATCCGCATAGTAGACTTCCTCCAGAGTGCTCTTGAATGCCTCGATCAGATGGTGGGGGAGTTTCCGGATAAAGCCAACGGTATCGGTCAGCAGAATCTCCTGTTTCCCGGAAAGCTGCAGCACGCGGGTCGTGGTGTCCAGTGTCGAGAACAGTTTCGCGTCCTCCAGGATTCCCGCGTTCGTCAGATAATTTTCGATCGAACTTTTTCCGCTGGAACTGTAGCCAGTCAGCGCCGCCACTTTCTTATGGGAGCGCTTTCTCTGGGCGCGGATCAGTTCCCGGTGTTTTACCACTTCCGCCAGTTCCCGCTTCAGCTGTCCGATCCGTTCATGGATCCTCCGGCGGTCCACCTCCAGCTTTTTCTCTCCGGGCCCGCGGGTTCCGATTCCGCCGCCCAGTCTGGAGAGAGAACGTCCCATTCCTTTCAGGTGGGCCGCCCGGTAACGCAGCTGTGCAAGTTCCACCTGGATCTTTCCTTCGCTGGTAACGGCATGCTTTGCAAAAATATCCAGGATCACCAGCGTCCGGTCCATGATCTTCAAATCCAGCTCCTGCTGCAGATTATTCATCTGCGCCAGCGACAGTTCATCGTCGCAGACGATCCCCGTCGCCTCCAGCGCATCCGCCATCATCCGCAGTTCTTCGATCTTTCCTGTTCCGATGTACGTGCCGGGATGAATCTTTTCTCTCCGCTGGATCATGGTACCGACCACTTCTCCGCCTGCCGTCCGGACCAGTTCTCCCAGCTCATAGACCGAGTCTTCCGTATCATCATCCGTCTGTTCCTGCACGCCTACCAGGATCAGGCGTTCCGCTTCTTCCTTTAATTCAAATGGTTTTGTCATGTTTCTCCTTTTCCTGTAACCGTTCAGCCGGCTGAACGGTTACAAACTGAGCGTGTCCGAAAATCCATTGGTATTGACAAATACATTTTTCAAACACGCTCAGTCTGTTTATTCTGAAATATTATGACGTCAGAGTCAAAAGATCTTTTGCCCCCAAGGATGCTACGGATTGCTCCGCATTTTATGCTCCCACAATCCTAAAAACATTCGAAATCCGCCCGATCGGGCGCGAAGTAATTTTCAACTGCCGGATGCCGTAACTGTTTGCCAATCCGAACCGCCACTGATCTTATCTTACCTGCTCTGCAGAAACCGGTTCTCCCGGATCGCCGCTTCATTGTCCGGAAACTCTTCCAGGAACGACGCCATCAATGTCTTTGCCTGCTCAAAATCCAACTTTCTCTCGTATGCCACGATCTGGTTATACAGCAGATTTTCCCGGTCCTGGCCCTGAGCATCCGCGAGGCCGCTCTCAATATGCTCCAGTGCGGAGTCATAGCTGCCTTCCACGATATCACAGAGAGCAAGTCCATTCTGCGCAGCCGCCTGGTCGTCGCCCTCCAGCGCCTGCTCGAACACTTCCCGGGCGCCGGCTGTGTCGTTCTGGTTCAGATAAATATTTCCCAGCATAGACAGCGCCTCGGCGCTGCCTTCCTCCCGCGCTGTCTCCAGCGCTTCTCTGGCCTTTTCTGTGTCCTCCAGATAATAGTATACGCAGCCCAGCTCATAATAATCTTCCGCATCCTTCGGGGAGATCCCGGCAGCTTTTTCCAGAAAGCTGTCGCCGTCCGCCTTCATGCTGCTGTCCTGATACATCTGGTAAATATTCAGGCACATCTCATAGCTTTTGTCTTCATCCGACGCCTTCTTGAAATCTTCCCGGGCACTGTCATACTCCTTCAGATTTAGATACAGGCATCCGCGCGAAAAATAAACATCACCGTCCGGAAACACTTTCTCCATCTGGTCGTACACATCCAGCGCTTCATCGGTATTTCCCGCCAGCTGAAGCGCCTGCGCCTGATAGAACATGATGTCCTTCTGAAAATCTTCATTTTTGTATTTCATCGCGTCACGGCTGTTCTGAAACGCTTCCGCCGCTTTGTCATATTCCGTGCTTTCCAAATAAGCGATCCCGATCGCGCGGTAGCTTTCCGCAAGGCGTTCGCCGGCATCGACGGCTCCCTGGAACATTCCGATCGCCGTCACGTAATCCTGCTCCTCCATTGCCTCCATGCCTCTGTCATATAATTCGGACTGTTCCTTTCCGCAGCCCGCCAGCGAAACCGCCAGCAGGCATGCGGTCAATAGCAGTGCTTTTCTCATCCTACCACTAATCCTTCTCGGTTCATCACTTCGATCACATCGTTCACGTGCTTCTCACAGAGTTCGTCGGTGGAAGCCTCCACCATTACCCGGATCACCGGTTCCGTACCGCTCTCACGCACGAGGATCCTTCCGTCGTCGCCGAGCGCCTCCTCTACTTTTTTGACCGCTGCCTTCACTGCCTCGTTTTCACGGGCAGCAGCCTTGTCTTCCACCCGCACATTTTTCAGAAGCTGCGGATAAATCGTCACTTCAGACGCCAGCACACTCAGCGGAAGCTTTCTCTCCATCAGCACTTCCATCACCATCAGCGAGGTCAAGATGCCGTCTCCCGTCGTCGCGTGTTTGCTAAAAATAATATGTCCGGACTGCTCTCCGCCGAGGGAATAGCCATTTGCCATCATATTCTCACAGACATACTTGTCACCCACCGCTGTTTTCTCATAACGGATGCCGGCGCGGTCGCAGGCTTTATACAAGCCCAGATTGGACATGACTGTGGTAACGATCGTATCCTGATTCAGGCGTCCCTCTTCTTTCAGGTACTTCCCGCACACATACATGATCAGATCGCCATCCACCACATTTCCTTTTTCATCCACAGCGATACAGCGGTCCGCATCGCCGTCATAAGCAAAGCCCACATCCAGCTGATTCTCCCGCACAAATCTCTGCAGTTCCTCAATATGTGTGGAGCCACAGTTTGTATTAATATTCGTTCCATCCGGCTCATTGTGGATCACATAAGTCTTGGCTCCCACCGCGTCAAACACGCTCTTGGCAATCGCGGAGGCGCTTCCGTTGGCGCAGTCCAGTCCTACACGTTTTCCTTTGAAAGAACGGGTGGGAAGGGAAATCAGATGGCCGATGTAACGGTTCCGGCCCGCGGAAAAATCTACGGTACGCCCGATCTTTTCACGGACAGCAAACGGAATCTCCGGCACGCCTTCGTCGATGTAAGTCTCGATCTGCTCCTCCACAGACGCCTCCATCTTCTGTCCGGCGCCGTTGATGATTTTGATCCCGTTGTCATAGAACGGATTGTGGCTGGCGGAGATCATAATCCCGCAGTCGAAGTTTTCCGTCCGGACCACATAGGAAACACTCGGAGTCGTCGTGACATGGAGCAGATAGACGTCCGCTCCGGAGGCTGTCAGCCCGGCCACCAGCGAATATTCGAACATATAGCTGGAACGGCGGGTATCCTTTCCAATCACAATCTGGGCACGGTGATCCTTTCCGAAATACCATCCGAGAAATCTTCCCACTTTATAGGCATGCTCTACAGTAAGATCAATATTTGCTTCCCCCCGAAATCCGTCTGTACCAAAATATTTTCCCATTTTTCTTACTTCCTTTCCCCTTGATTTTCAGCGGCAGTTCCAATGGTTAAACCGCTGCCATTTCGTAACAGTTCAGCCTGCTGAACTGTTACGCCCTTTCCACTTTGTTTTTCCTGAACCCTGCTCTCTTACAAATATATGCAGGCGTTTCCCCGCTTTTTCCGTAATCATTCCGCCAGTGGAACGATTGCTTTTTCTGCTTTTCAGACGATCTCCGGGCGCAGCGCCCGGAGACATTTCCAGTACCGGATTCTCCACGCTGCATCCATCCGTCAGCAACAGGACAACCGGTTTTACGACACTTCTTCCTGCATGGAACTCAGCTTTGCGGCCTGGTCTGCTGCGATCAGGCTGTCAATGATCTCGTCCAGATCCCCGTCCATAATGCTGTTCAACTTATACAGCGTCAGTTTGATTCTGTGGTCCGTCACACGCCCTTGCGGAAAATTGTATGTCCGGATCTTCTCGGAACGGTCTCCGGTACCCACCTGGCTCTTTCTCAGCGCCGCCAGTTCATCGTGCTGCTTTGCCTGCTCCAGTTCATAGAGACGGGCGCGCAGGATCTTCAGCGCCTTATCCTTGTTTTTCAGCTGAGACTTTTCATCCTGGCAAGAGATCACGATCCCGGTCGGAAAATGGGTCAAACGCACGGCAGAGTCCGTCGTGTTGACACACTGCCCACCGTTCCCCGACGCACGGAACACATCAAATTTATACTCCGACGGATCGATGTGAACTTCCACCTCGTCCACCTCCGGCATGATCGCAACGGTCATCGTCGAAGTGTGGATTCTTCCTCCGGCCTCCGTCTCAGGCACACGCTGTACCCGGTGGGTACCGCTCTCATATTTCATTCGCGAATAGGCGCCGTTTCCGTTGATCATAAACGTCGCATCCTTAAAACCGCCGATGCCGTTTTCGTCGACGCTCATCATCTCTGTCTTCCATCCCCGGCGTTCTGCGTATTTTACATACATCCGGTAAATTTCTGCGGTGAACAGAGCCGCCTCGTCTCCGCCGGCGCCCGCCCGCAGTTCAACGATCACGTTTTTGCTGTCGTTGGGATCCTTCGGCAGCAGCAGGATCTTCAGCTCCTGCTCCAGCTCTTCCACGCGCTTTTTCGCCCCGGAGAGTTCCTCCTTGAGCATCTCTCTCATTTCCTCATCATGTTCCTCTTCCAGCATCGCCACACTGTCCTCGATGGTCTGTTCACAGTTTTTATATTCCTGATAAGCGTCTGCGATCGGCTGGAGTTCCGCCTGCTCCTTCATCAGCTTCTGGAACATTCCCGGGTCGTTGGCGACCCCCGGTTCGTTCAGCTGATTCAGAACCTCTTCCAGGCGAAACAGAATATCATCCAGTTTATCAAACATTGCTCTCTTACTCCTTCAATCACTGCCCCTGCGTCCCACCGCCGTCCGATCCAGGCCCGCAAGGTCTCTGACAATTTCTATCTGTTCCAATCCATACATTTCCATCATACGACGCAGATCTTCCCCCTGATCATAGCCGATCTCAAAACACAGCCATCCCCCCGGCTTCAGGAAATCACCGGTCCGTTCCAGGATCCTCCGGTAAAAATACAGGCCGTCTTCCCTTCCGTCCAGCGCCATCCGGGGTTCATGGTCCCGGACCTCCGGCATCAGCGTCGGGATCACATCCGTCCGGATATACGGCGGATTCGACAGGATCAGATCGAACGTTCCTTCCACCTGCTCAAACAGATCGCTGCGGCAAAACTCTGCCTCTATCTTTAAATCGGACGCATTTTTCTTCGCTACTTCCAATGCCTGTTCCGACAGATCTACGCCAAGTCCTGACACCTCCGCACAGTTGGCCAGTACGGACAGAAGAATACACCCGGACCCGGTACACATATCCAGGATCCGCATCCCCGGTCTCACACGTTTCAGCGCCTGTTCCACCAGAATCTCCGTATCCTGCCGCGGGATCAGAACGTGTTCGTTGACCGTAAACGGAAGACCGTAAAACCAGGCCTTTCCGATCAGGTGCTGCAAAGGAATCCTCTGTCCCCGCCGGGCGATCAACGCCTCATACTTCCGGCTCTGTTCCCCGGACACCACCGTGTCACTGTGGGCAAAGTACCAGCTCCGGCTGATCTGAAACACTTCCTCCAGCAGCAGCCAGGCGTCTGTCGCGGCGTCCTCGACGCCTTTTCCGGCTAAATATAACATACCTGAATCCAGCAGTTCTTTCAAGCTTTTTTCTCTGTTTTCAGCCATTTTCACTTCCGGCGCAGCAGCTTTCTGCGCCCCTTTCCTTTTCCACGGTTTCTTCGCCGAAATTTTCCCTGAGATAGGTTTTCCAGTCAAACACAGCTTCCACCGCCGCAATGGCCACCTCCACCATCTCAGGATCCGGCTCCCTTGTCGTCAGATGCTGAAGCATCATTCCCGGACGGCTGATCAGAGCTACGGCCTTGTTGTCAAATTTTCCTGCAAACCGGATAATCTCATAGGAAACGCCGGCAATCACCGGTACCAGCAGAATCCGCAGCGCAACTCTCAGCGCCGGGGCGTCTACCTGGATAAACAGGAAAAATATAATGCTGATGATAATCACATACATCAGAAAGCTGGTTCCGCATCGCTTGTGTTCTCTGGAGCTTTTCATGACATTCTCCACATTCAGCTCCATCCCGTGTTCAATGCAATTGATGCATTTATGTTCTGCTCCGTGGTACATAAACACTCTCTGAATATCTTTCATTCTGGAGATAGCCCACAGATACAGCACAAAAATGCCAACGCGCACCAGGGCTTCCGCAATCGTGACCGCCAGATTGGGAACCTGCAGCCGTTCGAGCTGCGACGCCAGAAAATACGGCAGAAGCATAAACACTGCAACAGCGGCGACCACAGAAAAAATGACAGACCCGTACATCATCAGACTGTCATCCTTTTCTTTTTTTCTGAGCGCGGCCTGCCTTTCTTCCTCGCTCATCTCCATTCTCCTCTGTTCCTCTTCTTCATCCTCATAAAAAGTAGCGGAATACATCAGGCACTTCATGCCGGTCACCAGCGAATCCACAAAACTGAAAACGCCACGGATAATCGGAAGCTTCAGAATCTTCTCATGGCGCGCCAGCGGTCTGTGCTCCTCCACTTTCACCACAATCTCATGATTTGGCTTTCGCACGGCCACCGCGTATCTGTCTCTGTTCATCATCATGATGCCTTCCATGACAGCCTGACCGCCGATATTTGATGATTTCATAGATTTCCTTTCTGTCCTCTCCTGCCGGCCGATTTTCCACTGGGATATGCCGTTCTGCCGGATATCGTCAAAAATCGCCGGATAGCACAATGGGTTGAGATCTTCCAACCTCAACCCATTGTTTCACACCTATGCTGTTTCTTATTTCATGCCGTATTTTCTGTTGAACTTCTCAATACGTCCGCGAGCCGCTGTCGCCTTCTGCTGTCCGGTATAGAACGGATGGCATTTGGAGCAGATTTCCACGTGAATATCTTTCTTGGTAGATCCTGTCACAAATGTATTTCCACAGTTGCAGGTAACAGTTGCCTGATAATATTCCGGATGGATTCCTTCTTTCATCTTTTTCACCTCTTCTTATTCTTCATTATTTGTCCAGAACGACGTCCGCAGTTTTTACCTTCTCCCCAGAACGTATGTACCGCTCTTTCTGAAACGTGACTGCTTTCGGCCTTTCTGATTGTTTCTATCACTAAGATTCTTTCGAATCCTGCACAGCTCTCAAATTATAACATACCTTTTTACAAATTGCAAGATATTATACAATTTTTTGTTTTTTTAAAATCTGCACCAGCTCGCCGTTATTTCTGGTTCTCGCAAACATATTCAGAATATTCTCCGCCGCCTCTTCAGATTTCAGTCCATTCAGCGCCCGGCGCATATTGTAAACTGCTTCCTGCTCGTCGGCGGTCAGCAGCAGATCCTCCCGCCGGGTTCCGGAGCGGGCAATGTCGATCGCCGGGAAGATTCTCTTTTCCTGAAGCTTCCGGTCCAGGATCAGCTCCATATTACCGGTGCCTTTAAACTCCTCATATACCACGTCGTCCATCTTACTTCCGGTATCCACCAGCGCAGTCGCCAGGATCGTCAGACTTCCGCCTTCCCTCATATTTCTGGCGGCGCCGAAGAACCGTTTCGGCATATGCAAAGCCGCCGGGTCGAGACCGCCGGACAGAGTTCTTCCGCTCGGCGGAACGGTCAGGTTGTAGGCCCGGGCCAGACGGGTAATACTGTCAATAAAGATCATAACGTCTTTTTTATGTTCCACCAGACGCTTCGCCCGCTCGATGACCATCTCGGAGACACGTCTATGGTGATCCGGAAGTTCATCAAAGGTGGAATAGATGACCTCTACATTCGGTCCCTGAATGGCCTCGCGGATATCCGTCACCTCCTCCGGACGCTCATCGATCAGCAGAATGATCAGATGCATTTCCGGGTTATTCCGGAGGATCGATTTCGCGGCGTCCTTCAGCAGAGTGGTCTTTCCAGCTTTCGGCGGAGAGACAATCATTCCCCTCTGCCCTTTTCCAATCGGGCTGACCAGATCCACCACACGCATCGCAAGACTTCCGCCGGGACGTTCCAGCTTCAGACGTTCCGTCGGGAAAATCGGCGTCATATCCTCGAAGCTGCATCGCTTGGAGACAGAATCCGGGGCAAATCCGTTGATGGATTTCACATACATCAGGGCTCCGAACTTGTCATTCTGGGATTTTGCTCTCGTATTTCCGCGGATCATGTCTCCGGTTTTCAGTCCGAACCGCCGGATCTGCGCCGGAGATACGTAGACGTCGTTCTCGCCGGGAAGGAAATTTTCCGACCGGATAAACCCGAAGCCGTCCTGCATAACCTCCAAGATTCCGCAGGCTTCACGGCCGCTCTCGATCTGCGGCTGCTCTTTTGCAGTTTCCTGTGTCGGTTCGCTCTCCGCATTCTCACGGGACTGCGGTTCGCGGACTGTGTGTTCCCTCTTTCCGGCGTGCTCCCGATACCCTTTCTTTTCCTGAGAATTCTCCTGTTTTTCATGTCTGTTCTCTTCCGACGGAGAATAAGACGTGCGCTCTCTCAGTTTTTTTTCCTGAACTTCCTGCGCTTCCTGCTTTTCCGCTCTCTCCTCAGGCTCCTTCCGCTCCGTTTTCCCGATTTTCCCGCCGGACGCAGAGCTCTCCGCGCCTTCTTCTTTCTGGTCCTCTTCCAGCATCCGCTCAATCAGGGCTTCTTTGCGCAGCGAAGACACACCTTTCATGTTTCTGCTCTTCGCCAGTTCCCTCAGGACGCTCAGAGGTAAGGATTCATATTTTTCTCTTGTCATTCTTTTTTCCTCATATCTTCCTAAACATTTTCTGTTCTTTTGGGATTTTATTATCACTGAAATTTAAAAATAGAAACCGGTCTGTATCCCGACCGGAATAATGAATTGTGTGAAAAGAGGCTTGCCACACCCTTTGACGGTGTCATTATAACACATCTCCCGGCAAGTGTACAGTTTTTCTTTTCTTGCCGGGAAAATGAGAATTTTCAAAATAATTCTGGACAACGAAGAGAATCTACTATATAATACTTTCTATGCGGATATGGCGGAATTGGCAGACGCGCCAGATTTAGGTTCTGGTGTCTACGACGTGCAGGTTCAAGTCCTGTTATCCGCAGTAATTTTTTCTCAGACTTCCTGCAGATTTCATAAAATCCAGGGGTCTTTTTTATTTTCAACCAGGGACATGAGAAACTCCGGTCCGGATTCCGCGCTGTACACCCTTACCATCCCTCCAAAACTGGATAGAAATCACATATATCACAAATCCGCAGGGATAGATCGGTCTTTTTCTGCAATTCCGTGATCGCAGCTTCCATCGGAGACGCTATCACTTTCTTACGTGTATTCACTTTGGTTCCACAGTGTTGGCACACATGCTCCCTGTGCGGGATATAACTGTCTTTTCCCGCCTCAAAAAGATACTTCTTACATTTCGGACATTGCATAAGCACTACTCGTCCTTTCAGATATGGCAATGTTTTCTGAACCATATAAGTTCGCACTTGTTCAACGTCCAGATACACGCCGTCGATTAAGACCTCATCATAAGTCTCGTCAATAGTCGGACAGATGGAATTTTCAGCATAGGCATGTATATGTATACCATATTCTTCGTTCTCTCCGAAAGTGCGGAGTAATGCTGTATTTGATCCCCAGACAGAAATACCGTAAGGATAATCTGACTGTTTTAACGATATACTTTTGCGTGGACGTATGAGTTTTCTGTGGAGTTTTTCATCCCCCAGCAATGCTTTTGCTTTCATTACAGGATTTCCAATATTGGGCGTTGATACATAAAAATTACTGCCACACCTTGTACAAAGATGTTTTCTATGGGGATTTACTGCAAACGTATCTTTATCCAAATGAGGATATCCGCATTTGGGGCATTCAATATAAGCCGTCTCATGTCCTGACATACTGGCGGATACATACGAAATTGCAGCAGGATAATCCAGATCAACAGTTTCATTTTCATTTACCACATGAATAAACTGGAAGGTTCTATGAATACGTTTTTCCTTTCCTGACTCTCGCCCTGCGCGAACAAAAATCCCCAAATCCGGGGCCCGATTTGTTGTATCATAAACCGGAAGGACATTTCCCCATAACGTGATCCCATCTGGATATTCCACCGGATCGATAGTCAGAGAGTTTTCCGAAGTTTCGACGATCGGATCTGTCTTTGCCAGACAGCGTTCAAAGATTTCGCCTTTTCCGTTGCTCGCAGGCGCATGATGCTCGGTACACCAATACCTCAAAGTTCCGTTTCTGTTTTTTCCGACACATACAATATTGCATTTTGACATACCGGACACCTCCGTTTACAAAAATGTTGCTTTCATTGTAACATCAATAAAATTAGACTTGTTAATAATTATTTACAAGTTAATTTTAACACAAAAGAAGAACCTTGGGCTTATTTTTGCCCCATGGTCCTTCTTTGTTTTTAGGCTATGCTTTTTTCACAGTCCCTTTTGTCGCTTGTCTCATTCTATATTTTAAGATTATGCAGCAATTCAGCGGCCAAACTGCTACGGCATCCAGTCATTGAAAACCGCTCCGTGATAGTCTGGATGCTCTCAATTCCTGTGTTGGCATACAGACTGTGCAACAGATGCGCAGACCCAGCAGAACTGTTCCCTGCGTCCTCCAAAACATCCGGAGCGGTATCCCCGTTTCTATTGTCAGGAGCGGCGGCATTATCGCCGTTCTCACGATCGGGAACCGTCGAAACATCATTCCCATCCTCACTGTTGGAAACGTTTAGCTCCGCGTCTCCATCTTCAACGGGCGAAGCCGGTTCGCCGTCCGGGTCTTCCTGTTCTGCAGGCTGCTCCGGGATTTCTCCGTTTTCCTCCTGACTGCCCGGAGAATCTGTGTTTTCGTCAATGCCGTCATGATCTTCCGGCCAAACCTCGCTGCTCTCAGACATCTCTTCCACCGTCACACTTTCATCACGGTACTCATAATACCCTTCCGACCTGTTCTTGACCAGAGGAATCTGCGCCCCGTCCGGATCGTCCGTCCGGATATTTCCGAGGATCACTTTTCTGGCCTTCACAGCGAGGAGGGCCTGGGCGTCCTCCTCGTAAGAAGACACGCTGATCGTCAGATCCTTTACGAAGCCATACTGCAGGTCTCCAAACAACGGATACCGCATGCCTGTGATCTTATGGCCGTTTCCGTCCAGGATTCCGATAAATCTTCCCGGGATATAACTTCCGCCGGACGCCGTGATCCCGCTGAAATCAAGATCCTGCTCCAGGCGATAGCTTCCGAAGGGATTCTGCTGTGCCAGACGGATCAGATCTTCCGCAGAGGATACGGGGATCACCGCCGGACTCTGATAGATCCCGCCATCGCTGAAATCTCCCGTCACCCGTTTCACCATTCCATAGATCATGCGTTTCGTCTCAATGCTCTGGCTGGTGTTTCCGTTTTCCGCGTCCGTTTCAAAAGCAGCTTTGAACTGTCCGATCACCGTTTCTTTGTCAAAATACGGAATCCGGTCCAGTTTCTGCTCCACTTCCCGATATCGTCCCAGTTTATATTCCTTCCATGTAATATTCGGATCGCCCGTGATCGTGCGGAGCGCTTCCAGGTCATTTTTGCTGAGTCCCGACATGTAAACCATATAACCATTTTCATAGCCGGCCAACCCCAGCATCTCCTGCCCCAGTCTTTTGAAAGAATGGGTATCCGGCGAACCGCTGTCATTGTGCGACTGATACCAGTTCATCGTATAAAATGACTCAAACCCGTAACTGCCCTCTGTAGCGGTGCCTATTTTCTCCGGATAGGATCCTGCATTCCGGATCGAGATCCTGTTCTCCCACAAATCTTCCATCGTTTTCAGGTTCATAGCGCCGATCTCCTCTGCCGTGAGCTTTTTGTAGGTCGTGCTCATGGATGCATTCCCTCCGGCAGTATGTTCCGCCTGAACCGCCACAGCCGCCTGCTGCTCCGGCGTCAGCTGAAAGAACGCCTGGGCTGCCAGATAATCGAGCACATATCCGGCGTCAAACATTTCACGGTGATAGCTGTGGACTTTTTCTGCCGAATCAATACGTTCGTAACTGAAGTTGTTGGTCATCTCAGTACCGATCTCGTTGATCTTCGAGATATTAAACACCATAATGCCATCTCGCATCTCCTGGGCAATGTTGCCGTCCGCGTGTGCCTCGCCTCCGGTGCCTTCTCTTCTGCCCGCGCCGCCGTAGAAATATCTTCCGTCCTGATTATGGGCGGTTTCGTGGCTGAATGTAAAAAATATGTAATCGCTGGTTCCCAACGCCGGCGTGTGCATCCAGATTACAATGCTTCCGTCCGCCACCGCAGCGCTTCCGTTCAGCGCATTCAACATATTGTTCGCCTCATAGACCCATTTCATCACCGGATCCCTTGTAGACCCTTTTTCCTGAATTCCCGCTTCCGCTGCCGCGCTTTCCGGAAATCCCAGCCTGGTGTCATACTGGATATTCACAAAACTGTTCAGCTGCTGCACAGCATTGCTCATCCACTGTGAGGAAACACCATAGAAGATGCCCATTTTTTCTGCATATTCTTCCGCAATGCGGCGGATCCTCTCCCGCTCCTGTCCGTCCTTGTTCAGATACTCCTGGTACCGGTTCATGCTTCCGATCAGCAGCTGGGACGGCACGGAAATCAGGTACATGTCTTCCTGAGGCGCCGTGAGAATCTGCAGGACCAGGCTTTTTCTTCCTTCCTCCAGACCGCTGAGATTATCCCAGATCCGGTAACGGATCGCTCCCTCATCGTCGCCATACGCCCCCTTTTCTACCAGTACACCGGAAAAGTTCTCCTCAAACCATTCATTGGGATCCTGATATCCTGCGATACTCCTGGATAGTCCCCCGAGAAATTCCGTCAGTCCTTGCCCTGTGTACTGCTTCATCACGCTGTTGTAAAAGTTTGCCGTCTGGTGCGTATCGCGCTGCCCGGTTCCGGCTGACA
>ERZ1643246.871-NODE-871-length-35802-cov-9.510784_pt1 | contig 35802 bp, 37 predicted proteins | sample MGYA00579265_ERZ1643246 | MGnify/ENA primary metagenome ERZ1643246 (study PRJEB29033, sample SAMEA4952261) | chicken gut metagenome | biome: Broiler Chicken; feature: Gastrointestinal Tract; material: Caecum | place: Ireland | collected 2018 | study: Broiler...
ATCCTCATTGCAATACCGCAGTGGGTATTGCTGCTTCGTCTGTCGCGCCAATTCACCGCAAAATGCACTATTTAAAGGTGCAAAGCAATTTAAAGCGGGCAGATTGCGGCAAAAGCAAGGCAAAGCCCGCAGGCAATACAACGACGTATTGGCAAGGGATTTAACGCAGCTGTTGCCGTGATATACATGCTTTAAATCGGGTTCGTATTAATCCCTTACAGTATAATTTATTGACAACAAAAAAACCGTGACCGCAGACAAACAACGAACGATCTCTCGTCCGCTATTGTCTGACAGTCACGGTCAACGCTTATTTCACCGTCTTGCGCGCTTTTTTATTCGCGCCGCACGTTGCGATTACTTGCAGTCCCTCTTCCCCTATCAGTATTTTTCTACCGTGATATGAAGCCAAAGGCTTTTTTGTTGTGCCTATATTTTACCATACATATTTCCATAAGTCAAGCATTTTACAAACATTTGTTTGGTATTTTGTATATTTTTTAATGCTCCGCAATTCTTTTGCCTTTCGGCAGGGGATTGTGCGGAGTGGTAACCGGATTTACATTTATCTTAATTCTTACCCTGCGCCGTCAAGGACGGGAAAATATCGCTTAAAACTGAAAACTATATGTAAGTAACGGGGCGGCAGCCGAAATTCTTTCGGCTGCCGCCCTTAATTATTTGTACTGTATTAAAACACTTCGACGCAATATTTTCCGCGGGTAAGCTGCCGCTTATCCTTGACGGCACGTCCCACTCCGCTCCTTTTGCGTTGCCGAAAGGCAGAAAAAGTAAAAGGAGATTTCTAAAAATGAAAATGTTGGTTACAAAGCTCTCGAAAGGTAAATACGCTAACGAAGGTCAACTCTTCTCCGAACCTATCTCGGACGACAATGTAAAACTCATGGGTGAAATGATTGCTCTTCAAGCTCTGCGCAATGTTATGCCTTATGACTTTGAAGTAGTTTCAAAGTTATACAACGGCTTAGTCAAGGATTTAAACAGAATAAAGAACATTGATTACACGATTACGGACGGATATGACTACGCACAATTAGCTATATGCTTTCTCTACCAATTCAAAGGAATGTATGTAAGCGACATCTACGGCAAAGACAAGTCCGGCAAGTACATATCCATTAAGACCGCCTGTTACCGCGCCGTAGATAAAGAGCTCCTTCACTTCCGCAGAAAGATTGCAAGAAACAGGCAGATAGACATTTGCCACAATAAAAAAGATATTCCCGACCCGCGCGACTGTTTTGCAGATAAAAACGAAGATTACGCAAAAGCCGACGCTCTTATTGCAAAACTCCACTTAACCGAGCCTGAAATCCAAACTATCAACTGCTATATGAGCGGAATGAAGCAATCCGAAGCCGCCGCCGCACTGGGTATTACCATATTCGGTGTAAAATACAGGAAACTGCGCATAAGACAAAAGTATAACACCTACGCAAAAACACTTTTAACAACTTAACTTGTTATTTTGTATAAAATTCAGTGATTTTCGCAAATAAAACTTTATAGAACATAACCGTACCTATCGCATCACCTTTAGGTGCGGTTTGTTTCTGTTTGTTTCGGTTAGTTACTAAACTGTCAACATCAGTTGCGGTTTTGGCTAAGAAAATGCGCTATTATTTTCCTTCCAAAAGTGTTACATTGGAATTGCCAAGAAAGCATCCGATTTGAAACATAAATGACTTTTCAACAGATCCAAAAACTCTTAAGTCTGACGCAGTACGCGCCTGAGGAGGAACAAAACGAAATAGCAAATCTTCTGACCGAAGCTGCAACGCAGCACCCCGAAACCGAGGGTGCATTACGCTTTACGCAAAAGGACTATTTAAAAATGCCCAGAAAATTCAAACAATTATTCAAAACGCAAGGACTGACGGCGAGAGTTTACCGCCGCCTGACCAGCTCTAAACTCAAACATTATAACTACGAAATAAGGCTGCGCTCAGACGGGTACAACATCTATGCCTGCGCCGACAATCTATTGGAAGCCAAGCAGAAATTCATACAAAAGCTCAACGAATACGAAAAGCTCGGCGAAGAACAGAAAGCCGTGCCCTCGACTTTCTCTAAATTCGCAGAATACTTCTTCGATAAGTTTTACAACCGAAAAGTATCCGAAAGCACGCTGAGAGTGGCCAAAAATCAATTCAAGAACCACCTTTCCCCTTACTTCAAGGATACGGCGTTAAAACGTATAACGCCAAACCTTTGTCAGGAGCTCATAGACAGGCTTGAAGCCGAAGGTAAAGGCAAGACCGCCGAGGACGTTCACAGCCTTTTAAATATCATATTCAAGGCTGCAATAAAACACGGACTGATCACCAATAACCCGATAGACATGGTCGTGCACAACAAGCATGAACGTGAGCACGGAAAGGCCCTAACGAAGGATGAAGAAAGGCTGTTGCTTGAACAAACAGCCGGCACTCCCTACCAGCTCATGTTTGCCATAGCTCTTTATACAGGCCTTCGTCCTAACGAATATAAGACGGCGCGCATAGAGGGCAACTTTATTATAGCCAACAACAGCAAGAGAAAGAACGGAAAGGTCGAGTCGAAGAAGATACCTATTACGCCGATGCTGAAACCTCACCTTGAAGGCGTGACTGAATTTCACTTCACAAGGCTGGAGCAGATACGAAACAAATTCAACACCATTCTCCCCGGGCACAGGCTTTATGATTTGCGCACTACTTTCTACACCCGCTGTATGGAATGCGGCGTTGCGGACGCCGCCATTAAGAAATTTGTAGGACATACTCTTGGCGGGCTTGCAGATACATACGCAGACCTTTCCGACGAGTTCTTATTCAGGGAAGGACAGAAACTCCTTTACTGACGGACTGTGCAGGCAAAAGTTTGCGACAATTTTTGCGACAAATCGCATATTAAATTGTACCTTTTACCTTGACAACAAGCGGCAGCACATAAAACTTAAATCCTTATTTTGCTCTTTGATTTTCGTCATATTACACTAAAAAAACCGCTCTTTCAAAGCAAAAACCTTGCGACAAAAAAGATAAAACAAGCGGAGCAAAATATCTTAAAAACACATAAAAAATGACCGTTTTTTCAGCGAAAACGGTCATTTTTGATTGAAATCCGGCAACGTGTTATCCTCCCGGGCGCTATGTGCCAAGTACTTTCACCGCGGACGAGCTTAACTTCTGTGTTCGGAATGGGAACAGGTGGATCCTCGTCGCCATTATCACCGGAATGGCTCCGCTTGTTGGACTTGAACCTGTAAGTGATGTATAAATATATAAAAATAATGGCTATTTTTGCATAAATATAGCCGTTATTTTTATTATTTCGCATATTTATAAAATCATTTGCCAAATGTTTGCCAAAACGAAAACACAGAATAATCTTTCACAACGACACCATTTTATCGCCATCTTAATACCATTCACGCTCAGAAAAACATATGATTTTTCATAAATTCAAGTAAATTCAAATGCCTGACGCCGTTTCTGTTTTGCAACAGATAATCCGTAGTTAGAACATATTTCGGATAATTGTCCGCAATAGACTCAAGCGGCGCGTACTCCCTATCTTCCGTACTCTTTTCGCCGATCGCATAAGCGACCTGCACGTAACTATAATTGAGATTATTGTCCCTGAGAATGAAGTCGCATTCCAACTTTCCTATCCTGCCGACGCTGACCGCATAATCGAGGCTCCTTGCATAAATATATACCATATTTTCCAAAGCAGGGCCATAGTTTATGCGGTTATCCGTATTGGTTGCAAAGTAGAACGAAATATCGGCAAGATAATACTTCTTCTCTCCGCTGAGCGCGCGCTTGGACTTCATATCAAAACGGTCGCATTGATACAATATCTTGCTTTGAAGAAGCGCCTCGATATATCTCGATAATGTCGCTCGCTTTACTCCCATTCCGTTTTTAGATAAAGCCTCCTGCAAACTCTTTATACTTACGGTAGCACCGAAATTGTTTATAATAAAATTCCTTACGTTATTGAAAGTTTCTACATTACGCACCTTAATCCGGCGTTTTATGTCCTTTTCAAAAATCTCGTCGATAACCGACCTTACATAAGTGCGCTTGTCGGCAAAATCATCGTACTGCATTGTCTTGGGAAAGCCGCCTTCCTGAAGGTAATTGTTCAGTTCTATCAAAAGATTAGCATTGACTTCTTTGCCCAAGAATGCCTTCATGTCAAGGTATTCATCGAAACTGAGGGGAAATAGTTCAAACTCGACATATCTGCCGGTAAGTTTGGTTGCAAGCTCGCCGCTGAGCAGATAAGAATTAGAACCCGTGATAAATATAGAGTACTCACCGCTACCGCGGAAAGCGTTGACCACCTCTTCAAAATCTTTTACGTTCTGAATTTCGTCTATAAACAGATATTTTGTGCCGCTGCCTTCTGAATAGCGGTCGATAAGAGCTTCCAGACCGTCTGCTGACTTAACTTTTCTGTATGCCCTGCTGTCCAAGTCGAGAAAGATGATGTTACCCGGCTGAGCGCCGCCTTGCAACAATTCTTGTTTCACCATCTCCATAAGGCAAGACTTACCCGAACGTCTGGCACCTGTTATTACCTTGATTATTTCGGTATCATGGTAAAACCCGCGCATCTTTTTAAGATACTTTTCACGAACAAACAACTTCATTTTGCCACTCTCCTTTCAGGCATTATTGTATCAAACAAAAGGCAAAAAAGCAAGTTAAGGGGACACTTTTTTTAAGTTTTACAAAATATGCTCCGTTAACTTATTTGTTTCCCATCGATCCTCATAACATATAAAAGAGATTCGTCGAGCACAGATGCCGTACCGCTGCGCACAAAAACACATTCGGGATGAATACCATTGCTTTATTCATAGGACGGCACATACTGCATTTGTTGGCGGCGATGAGAACGACGTTTTTACCTTAGAGGACTGTTTACATTAAATAAAATTGTAAAAGTCAATATTTTTATAAAGTGCAGACAAATAAAAAAAACAAGGAGCCGAAATCGACTCCTTGCCTGAAACACTATTCCGTTGTGTTTCTGTTCAGATACCATAACCGTTATGCAAACAAATCGACATACCTTTCAACCAGTTCACCTATCTGCTCGATTGTTATGATACCCTTACCTACCGCAACTTTGAGATACTGCCCGTTCACCGCATCAAACATCACTTCAGGTACGGGAACAAGAGCATTCAGTTCTTCATAGGTATACAACCCGTACTTTTCAATGTCCGCAGCCATAGCCTCGGCATCGTACGTCATTGTTTCGGGATCCACTTCAAAGATATTGAACAGCCCGTCTATTCCGCCCGGCATTGAGAGCATTCCATTTACAAAATAGCACAGGTGCCCGTATGTTACGGGGCTGTATGCCGTTGTACTCTCCTGCACCACTTCAACATCTTCAAGCGTGACCTGCGCCATTCCGTTCGCCCCTTGCTTAAGGAAGCAATGACCTATATAATCTGCGGCATGCTCGTCCAGATATACGTATTTATTGAGGTCAACATCAAAGAAGCCATGCTCTGAAATCACATCTACCGTAGTGCCGTCCGAGAAGGAAAGCTGTATCACTTCGTACACACTTAGCGGATCACTGTCTATGCACAATATTGGTGCGCTGTCGAATGTTCCGGTATACATATTCCATACAAGCAGCATCTCGTCGCCAGTCAGCAGTTCCACCAACTTTTGACTGCCATCTGCCAATGTTATAAACGTACCAGAAGCAATGCAAGCATTAGCACCCTCTGAATAAGTATATATTATTGTCAATTGATAAGAGTCATAATTTCCAATACACTTATTAGTTAAATCTATTGTTTCACTTGTACCCATTGCTACTGTCGCAAATGTTGAACTCAATACCCACCTATCTAATACATAGTCAACTATCACAGGCACCCTATATGTTTTTTGTTGGTTATATGTTAATTCTATGGTTTCTTCATATGTACGCAGGCCATCCAAATTTAAATTTACTGAAACAGACCAACTCATCTGCTCCCAACGCGCATATAGAGTTATATTTCGAGCAAAATCACATTCTTTAGCATAGTAGTTATAATAATAACTAGTGGGTAAACCGGCATCATAAAAATCATAATAACATGTGCCGCCACTTGCCGATGTGTAGTATCCCAGGAAATTATGTGCTGTACGAGTTGGTAAAGTGATATAGGGCAACAATTCTCCATAGGTAACAGTTTTGCTCGTTGTGCCACCGCTACCACCATTTTTATCGAAAGTCACTTTAAATATATATTGTTTCCAAACAGCGTCCAACGTTTCATTAACTGGTCCAATAGTATAGCTATGACCGAAATTACTTACTGAAGAGTCGCCAGTCAAGTAGCCCCAATATTTCCAAGTTCCTTTAAATTTATATTTTGTGGGTGATGGCAGTGTAATTTCTTGCCCCTCTATACCTTGTATAGGCGAAACACTTGAACCACCGTTTGTATTAAACGAAATAGTATATACCCTTTCTATATATCCATACAAAATCCTATTTCCGACCGATGTTATGGATTTGACTTCATTTTCATCGTCAAACGCACTCGAATTATACCAACCCATAAATATATAATCGTCGAATACAGCATCCTTAAGGGTTATATCCAAATCATCAACATCAAATTGTTTAGGATTATTATTTGTATAGCCACCTGCAACAGAACTTATGATTTTTCCGTCTCTGTCAACGAACCTATAATCAATCGTATAGGTAATCGTACTCCAGTGAGCATACAGGCTCTTATTTGAAGTATACGTCCAAGCAACGTTCATAACGCCGTCAGCGCCGGCAATTTCGGTACCGCCTGTACTTGAAGTATACCAGCCGTTGAATGTTCTTCCTGTAGCACTTAATACCGGCAAAGCTACTTTCGAATCATAATCGACAAATACTTTGGACGACGACAGATTTCCATAATCCGAATGTAGCGAAATAGTATATTCGTTAGGCTCGAAATAGGCTTCCAGATAGATATGTTCGCCGTCTGCTTCCCTGTTTATTGACAAATCAGGCATTGTGTCATAATCAAAAATTGTTCCAGGAGCAAGATTTGTGCCAACATATATATCGTTTTCAGTGACGTCGGCTACTTTCCAATGCTTGAATGTGTAGCCAACCCTCGATACTGCAAGATACTTGATAGCCGTACCAAACTCGCCCACAAACGGATTGCTGCCCGGATCGGTCGGATATGATATAAAGTCTATGGTAAAGTTTTGTTCTTTTTCATAATAGGCTTCAAAACTTATCGTTCCACCTGTCTGAATTTCGGTAAGATATTTACCCCAAGATGTTATTTCGTTCCCCGATTCATCTATAAAGTATGCAAACTTGTGGCCAACTCTTAAATTTCGAGCCGTCCTTCTGAAATTTTCTATTATATCCAATATGCTTAACGTCACATTCCCGGGTATCTGCGACTCCACTTTTGAAATGCTGCCGTCAGGATTGACCCAATATATTATGCCGTCATCGTCAATTTGCAACTGATAATATACAAGCGTCCAGTCGGCATATAAAGTTATGTCTTCCGCAACATTCCAACTATTGAAAGTGGCGGCGCCGTTTTCATTACTATAGAATGTACCGTCTGCATCGCGCCAACCGTTAAACTCGTAGCCAAAACGTTCAGGCACGACCATGGAATACTTCTGATCATATGTAACAGTTGTATTCACAGGATAACTTCCTTGAAGCGTTTCACCGGTATTCAGATTGTAATTGTATGTAACCGTGTACTCGTTAGGTTCCCACTTTGCGTAGAGGGTAATATCGCCTGTCCTGCCGGCAGCAAATGAATCGCCGGCGGGTTTCGTAAGACCCGCATCGGTATACCACCCCGCAAAAGTATATCCTTCCATTTGCGGTACAGGAAATTGAACGGCATCTTCTATAGTATAAGTTTGAATTGCCGGTGAATCCATACTGCCGCCGTTGAGATTATATATAATAGTATAATTTAACGGCGCCCACTTCGCATACAAATTACCGTCAGCCGCATAACTCGTCCACAACGAATTTGCATCCAATTTCTGTCCGCTGAAATCTTCCGATTCATACCACCCCTCAAAAGTATAGCCGGTTCTTACAGGTTCGGGCAAAGACACATACCCGCCATACGCTGCCGTTGCAGTAAAAGCGGTCTGGCCATCAATATTACCTCCGTTTAAATCATAGTTTACAGAGGTGGTATGAACAGCAAAACTATCTGCATATTGCTGCCATAATTCATTCCCTGTATATTCTTCCAATACACGTTGAGGCAAATATACGATAAAATTATCTGCAGTATTGTCAAACGAACTTGTTCCGACATATACAAGATCGTTCAGGTTATTCAAATAAACAGTATCAAGGTTTTCACAGCCTGCAAACGCAAACGCACCTATATTGCGTGCCGCGTTATTAAATGTTATCGTTTCGATATTACTGTTCCCGAAAGCGGCATACGGACTTATGCTGAAATATCCGCTGAAATCAACATCGGTCTCTTCGCCAAGGCAACTGTAGACAACATTACCTATAACAGCAAAATCCTCATTACTCTCATACCATTTCGTTCCCGCAAATGCAAAACCCTCTATTATATCTGCTTCCTCGGAAAGAACCACATCAAGGTTTACACAATCAGCAAAAGCGCCTTCGCGTATAGTAGTTACGTTAGCCAAATCAACAGACACTATGCTTTCATTGCCATAAAAAGCGTATTGACTTATAGTTGTAACCGTATCGGGAACAGCAAAGTTGCTTCCGCTCTTTCCAGTCGGATAACAATATAGAGTTGTATTGTCAGCATCATATAACACTCCGTCTGTTACGGTGTAACGCTGATTCGACGCGGACAAATTAAACCCTGTCAGGCTGTCGCACCCAACAAAAGCACATGCTCCGTAATCAGTCATCGCCGTCGGCAATGTAAATGTCCCGGCAAGCGACGAGCAATCGGCAAATGCCATACTGCCTATTTCCTCCACTCCGGAAGGCAACACAGCCGAAATCAATTCGCTGCACCCTGAAAATGCCGAATCACCAATCCTTTTCAGTTGACTGCCGCTTTCAAACACTATCTGCTTTAATCCGGAACTACTCAAAAAAGCATGCTGCCCTATTTCAGTTACTGTTGCAGGAATAGTGACTTTTTGAGTAGCACCGTCAGCCAAGAATGCATAAGCAAATGCTGCTGTCCCTATTTCCGTAACTGTTTTTCCGTCTATTTCAGAAGGAATAACAAAATTACTATTCTTTATTCCGTAATAACTATCTATCCTTATAGTTCCGTCCTGCTTTTCAGTGTATGAAAATTCGCTGATGACCTCATCATCATAAGAAATTTCGTTGAGAACCAAATCTATAAACCTTTGATCCAACGGCAAGAGATTATGCGGAACAGGGACATTAGCCACGGTCCTTTTATTGAAATCCGTGCCATCGAATTTATCAAACTTTTCAACTATTCTGTTGAATCCCTTATAAGATTGACCGTCCTTCATTCCTATAGCTGAATCCACAGGCACGAGAATATCTCCAAGCCATATGGGATCAATAATGCCGTCTATATGTGTAGAAAGTATATCCCACACATACCCCACTTGTTCATATGTAAAATAATTTTGAATATCCGGCCAAACAAGTTCTACCAGCGCATATATTCCGGTTCCCAATCCTGCTAAACCGCCCAACACTAATCGCCCTGGCACTGTACTTATCAATGCATCAAGCAATATTTCAACAACCTCACGAAATGCTGTTTCTTCTGCAATCATACTGACCGCTTCAGAAACAAACATAACAGATGAAATTGCACCTATCGCCGTTACGTCTATATCGCTGTACAGCCTGTCATAGTTTGTATTCCACCTTTCCAGATAGCCGTCCGTTAAACTTAATGTGTTTATGTCAGTCAATCCTTCACTTTTACCCAATATAAGTTCCCCGAAAGCCAGACTTTCTTCCGAGCCTAAATATGGCGTGCCCAAACTGATAAGCTTGTCCACAAGGTCGGGATGATCGAGCGCATACTGCAAATTTGTAATGCCGCCGCGCGAATGACCAATAAGGTTTACTTTGGGTAATGCGTTGTTAGGATTATGTAATGATACGTCGTATACAATGTGACTAAGCATATAGTTCAATTCATAATAGACCTTATCGTTTGCACCTTCGGGATCAGACGATTCAAACACGATAATGATTGGCTTTGAAACATCGTCGATTCGCGTTATTTCCGTTAAATCATCTTCATGCTTTGAATAATTTGTCTTATAGATTTCATTATCAACATTGATTATATCATACAGATTAAAAGCATCCTCATTTTCATGCATTTTTGCCCAATATACATAGGCGTCGCCGCCCGCCTTCATGTAGAGTTGATGGATAAGAGAATACTCTTTATAGGCAAAATAGGTATCGTCTATATTTTTATAATTTGGTTGTACTTTCGGATAATTGTTACTCCAATGTGCCGCAGTGCCGCCCAATCCGGGAGTAAGCACAGTGATTTGGGGTTCCTCCATAACCGTTTTGCCATTCGAGGTATTAAGATTATATGTGATCTTATTATCTGCTATTGTGGAGACGTTATATGTATTTGAATTATTATACAGCTCCTCATTGCTAAGTTTCGTTCCATAACCAGTGAACTCGGCATTTGCCGTCAGACTATTTAACGCCGTTATCAATGCCGCACATGCAAAAAGCGCAAATATAGACATTAAGCATATTGCTACCAACTTTCTTGTTCTGACCTTCATATCATCTTCCTCCTATCGTTACTCGGGTCTTTTTTCAATTCGTTGCCTTATAGCCACTTCGCATACAATTTCGTCTCTTGATAAACCACCTCCTCTTCTCCATCTTCATTTATTTCCGTGCGCTCTTCCGGCAGAACGTCCGTTTCAAAATCCCATTTATTAATACACTCCGGCTCCTTATACCATCCGCCAAATGTATAACCTTCCCGTTCCGGTTCTGGCGGGATAAATTCAATTTCACTGCCATAGTCCCAATCATCTATCCAATAATAACCATAATTTTCCTCTATATCGTAATTGTAAAAGTACGACACATTTGCTCTGCCATTATATGCTTGCGAGTGAGCAGAAAAACCCAAATACTCCATATTTGAATAATATCTTGTTATCTGAGCTTCGTCACGTCCATTAAGCCCATTAACAAAACCATTTGTAATAATAATTGCTTTCGCTAAATTAGGACTATTCCTAAATGACCCCCCCATAATATAAATAGAAAAAGGAATATAAATCTTTTCGAGATTATCACTACAGATATCAGCCCACCCTATACTACTCCACATTTGCAAAAGGGGCCGTTCACCTATTGTAGACACCTTTACTCCGTCTATCTCTTCGGGGATCACCAAAAAGCGCTGTTGTTTGCCAAGCTCCGTTAAGCCTGTTATATATGCAGTTTCCCTGTCATCATAAAACTTTACTGTAAAGTACCCCCACTCTTCATTACGAGCACACCCCGAACATGCACTCAACATAAGCGTTGTCGCAGCTATAACAGTTATCATTAAAATCCTTAATATTTTCTTTATCATATTTTTCGCTCCTCATTAACTCTATATCACAACCACTTTGCGTACAATCTCGTTTCCTGATACACTTCCCTGCTCTCTTCATCCAACTTACGCTCAGGCAGAGCATCTTTATCAAAATTCCATTTATTTATACACTCCGGCTCTTTATACCACCCTCCGAATGTATAACCTTCCCGCTCGGGATTTTCGGGTATATATCCTATTGTGCCGCCGTAATCAAAATTATCTACCCAATAATACCCTTCGTTTTCTGCTCCCTCATAGTTATACATATACGACACATTTGCATATTTCCCGATATGTCTATCAACATAATACCCATCATATCCGTCATAAGCACTGCAATAATACACGTTAATGAACCCGTCAAGCCTACTTGGAGAGTACCCTGGCGTTCTACATCCATTAACATTTATAAATACAACTTTTTTAAGGTTTGGACAATCATTAAAAGTACCAAATCCACTTATGTACACATACTCGGGGATATATAAAGCTTCTAAATTTTTACTTTCCAACTCACCAAGACTTGCTATCCCGAACGCATACGACAAAGCCACAACATCGTATCCGTCAACCGTTTCAGGTACAATTACAACCTCCTTTTGCTTCCCCTGTTCAGATAAACCGTTTAAATATGCCACCTCTTTTCCTTCACTTCCCCTGGTAAAATACACAAAGTCGCCGCACGGTGTTGACGCATACGGGTCATGACAACCGCATAATATACTCAGCCCGCATAAAACACTAACCAATAAAAACAGTATCTTTTTCATCATTTTCTTTCCTTATGTTTATAATTTATACCACTTGGCATAAAGCCTCGTTTCCTGATACACTTCCCTGCCTTCTTCGTCCAGCTTACTCTCAGGCAGAGTATCGCCCTCAAAATCCCACTCGTTTATACATTCCGGCTCCTTATACCATCCGCCAAATGTATAACCTTCCTGCTCAGGATTTTCCGGAATATATTCTATCTTTGTTCCATAATCACAGTTATCTATCCAATAATACCCGGAGTATAGCGCACCCTCAAAATTATACATAAATGATACATTAGCAAATTTAACCTCATAATTTCTTCCACCATATGGATATATTTCAAACAAATTTGATGAACCAAATTTAATTTCATCATATAAACTACTTGATATATAAGTATTTTGAGTTCCATAATAATATCTGACGTCTTCCGTACCGTCTGGAATATCGAATAATATTAAATCTTTTAAACTATTACACCTAACAAAAGCAAAATCACTATAAACATCTATTCCATAAGGTAAATATATTTTCCTCAGCATATCACTGACAAGAGAACCCTCTGATACAAACGGCGCACTATAGTTTAATTCTCTAACTTTAATTCCATCTATTTCGCTTGGAACTACTACATATGTTTGTTTTTGCCCCTGTTCGGTTAATCCTTGCAATCTTATATATTGTTCGCCTGTTTCTTCATCTGTCTTTATGGAATAATAAAAATCCCCAAATTCTTTTTTATTGCTACTACAACCATACATCAAACTAACAAAACTTATAATAATTATTAGAACTAATACAGTTTTTTTCTTCATACAATAATTCTACACAAAATAATTTACTGATAATTCCACTTGGCATAAAGCCTCGTTTCCTGATATACTTCTCTACCCTCTTCGTCTGTTTTCCGTTCAGGCAGAGTATCGTTTTCAAAACTCCATATGTTCTCACATTCGGGCTCTTTATACCACCCTCCGAATGTATAACCTTCCCGCTCAGGATTTTCGGGTATATATCCTATTGTGCCGCCGTAATCAAAATTATCTACCCAATAATACCCTTCATTTTCTGCTCCCTCATAGTTATACATATAAGATACATTGGCATAAATACAATATTTTAATGACACATCTTCTTTAGCATAACTAGGAATATATTTTATATATCCAGGATAATCTACAAATATCGTATAATATTCTTCTTCAAACCATTTCACAGCTTTTTGAAACACAATCTTTCTAAGATTAGGGACCCCACCAAAAGTATAATCGCGTATACAATCGGGAAATCCCATTATATATACACTCTCTAACTTATCACTTTCAATCCGTCCAAAATCTGACATCCATAAGTGCTGTGAAAGCAACTTTACCGGCATCCCATCAATCTTTTCAGGTACTATAATAACTTCTTTCGTTTTCCCTTCTTCTGTCAGTCCATCCAATATAATATACAATTCATCCTTTGATTCGTAATCAATAGGATATGTTGTATATCTAAAATCCCCCTGCTCGTAAAAAGTATAACGCCTTCTAATATCACTACAATTACCACAACCAGTTAATGAAATTAAACAACAAGCAATAAGAATACCTGTTAATATTTTCAAAAGCTTATTTCTCATCACTTCCTCCTTATGTTTATAATTTATTCCACTTGACATAAAGCCTCGTTTCCTGATACACTTCCCTGCCTTCTTCGTCCAGCTTACGCCCAGGCAGAGTATCTTTATCAAAATCCCATTTGTTTATGCACTCAGGTTCCTTATACCATCCCCCGAAAGTATAGCCTTTTCTTTTAGGTTCAGGCGGTATAAACTCTATCTTGCTGCCATAATCATAGTCGTCTATCCAATAATACCTGTCATTTTCGGCGCCATTGAAGTTGTAATTGTACGACACATTTGCAGGTTTTGTATGAAAATTATTGTACGTTGCATTAAAATCAGATATTTTAATATGTGTCATAAAATACTTATATGTATAGTAAAGATTTGTCTGCACATGATTTATTTCCCCTCGTACTGCAAATATTTTTTTTAACCGAGAACAATCATCAAACGTATTAACGTGAACACCTATATCTGACGTTTCAAAAAATACTTTTTCTATCTTATCACTTTCTATTTCCGCTCGCTTTATTTTTCCTACAATCGCTAGTGGAGATCTCGGTGTTCCTAAATACTCTACTTTTCTGCCTTTTATCTTTTCAGGGATAATAAGATAACGCTGATTATTTCCCTGTTCCGTCGTGCCCAGTATATAACATTTGTCCACATACATCCTCACCCAAAAATCGCCTATACTCTGATCTATATACACAAACTTGAAACACACAGTCAGCAATATCGCCAACGCTACGCATCCTGTTATAATCCAGGTTATCAGGTTCCTTTTTTTATACTTTTCCATGCCTTACCTCTTTTCATGCTTTTTATCTCGACCACTTCGCATATAATTTTGTTACTTGATCAATTAAACTAAGCAAACACAATTTGCAACCATTCATCGAACAGCCCTTCGATGCAGCTTACGCTCCAATACAGTGTTGTGTCTTCGGTCTTTGTTACGGCATAGTATAATTTCATTCCGTAATCGTCTGTTCCTTTAGCTTCATACTCTATATCCGTTCCGTTAATTACTGTTTGATTTTGCAAATCTTCAAATTCAACCTTATCTATAAAAATAAAGTTATCAGCATAAGAAACCCGTACATTCACAAAGTAAAAATCATTTACTGTTTCCAACTCGCCATTCAGATTATACATAACAACAGAGTTATCTTTATTATATATAAGTTGCCTTCCTGTAACGGCAGTCAATTTGCTTAGATGTGAATATTGATTTAAAACACTTTCAAGGTCTTCATCATCCATATCAACTTCAGTTACCTCTTCTTCACTGAAAGTAAAATCTGGTATTTCTGGTACTTCACTGTCTGTTTTACTCAACAAAACTGACATTGTAATAATTGCAGCGAGCAATATGACCGCACCACCCAAGATAAAAACTTTTACAGGCACGCGCCTTTTTACCTTTACACTCCCTAAATCAATCTCCGAATTATTCTCATCCACTCGTTGCAATATCTGTTGCTCATGCTCGCTATACCATTCGGAGTAATCCTTCTTTGTGTTCTTTACCTTCTTTTTCAAATTTCTTTCTAAGCGACCCATTCTTCCTCTTTACTCCTTTTACTATTTAATAAATATCAACTTTGTAGCCATCAATAAGCGTTCCATAATCGTCAAGCAATATATAACCGAAAGGACTATAGCTGAACCCTGTAGCAACCGCAAGGAGATCGAGCGTATTTATCAACTTACCCGCTGCATTATAATATTTTATCGTCCTTATGCCATAAGCTATTACAACATGATTACCGGTGTAGTGTTGCATAGTAAACTCTTCTGTATCAGATTCGGCATCAAAAGCCATTAACGACACTAAGCTATATTTTGAACAGAACAATACAACAGGCTTTTCCTGCCTTATTGCACCTTTATATGCGTTAAAACCCAAAGAATAATCTGATACCACTTGCGAATATGCGATATCCAACCCTTGCCCGTTCACGTATTCACGCAATCCGCTTTTAAAATTAGCTATTGTAGTACCGCCTTCTGTCACATTAGTTTTCATCGTCTCGTAAAGGCGGGCCATAACATTGTCCACGGCTTCGGTCTGCCTTGAATAAAACACTTTATCGCGTATGACACGCGCCGAAGAAAACCCCTCTATAAGTTCATCATACGTTTTATCATAGTATCCTAAAAGCGTCGCGCCGGCAACATTTGCACATGAATTTAACAGCCCCTTACCATCGGCGTATTCAGGCATTCCGCCGTTTATCATGATTTCGTCATCTGCCTTTCTTGCAAACTCAATGGTCACTTTCTCTGAGTTTTCCAACGACGCTCCGTTGTAGCCGTCTGCAAAGGTCATTTCTGTTTCGGCACGCATTCCCAAAATGGAAACTGCAATCAAAGCACTCATCAAAACAGTTAAAAATTGTTTCATAGTTATACCTCTCTTTTTACGCTTCTATATATATGACAATTCAGAAACAAAAAAAGGATAGAAAAAAATAAAAAAAGACCGAAAAATTTTTTCGGTCTAATTCTTATATATTGATTTTATCTTCAACTTGATATTTTTATATCGCAACTTTGCCGCCCCGTAAGTAATACCTAAGCACTTTGCTACTTTATTAAGCGGCATATCCCATACGATATACAAAATAAACAACTCTCGTTCTTTCTTCGTAAGTACAAACAAAATATCATCAAACCAAAGCATATCGGGCATATTATTACTTTTAACATTCCAGATTTCCGGAACACTTATTTCACGATTCTTTTTTGCAACATAATTAACTGCCTCATTATGAACCATACGAAACATATAGCCGACAGGATTTTCTATATCTGAAATACCGTGCCTTAACTCCAAAAGCTTCAAAATTACATTTGAAGCTATATCGTATGCGACATCGCTATCATTTACTATTCCAAATGCGGTAATGCACATTCTTCCGAAGTATTCGTTATATATTACGCCAATAGCTTTTTTATCGCCGGATTGACATTTTGTTATTATTTCAATGAACTCTTCTTTAGTCATAACAAGATCTGCCCCATTGTGTTTATTATAGCATAGGTTATCCTAATAGGCAAGCCCCAATTTTATAGTCCTATTCTCTATTGTTAACATTCTCCGTATAACCTACAAAATGGCAGTAGTGTGTGCGCTAAAGTATAAACAAGCGGCGGCGGGCTGCGCCCGCCGCCGACTTTCGCGCACACACTACACAATCAAGCAATCACAAAGCCAACCCGCTGCCTTTTCCCGCCACTGCCCTAGCCAAACCGCGCAAAAACATGCGCGGCGGAAACGGGCTTTGCGCTGACCCGCTTGCAAAGGCCCGTTTTTACCGCCGCGCGCCGCATTCGTTCCGGTTTTTTTGCATCGCAAAACCCCCGGCATATATTCCGAGGTAAAAAGATATTTGCGCCATATTATGGGGCTAATTGACTAATCTAAGTTGCGGCAGAAAGTTCCTGTTGAACGCGCCGAGGCAGCGGTTTGCCCTGTCCCATACCTTAAAATCGTCAAAAAGTATATACTTGCGGTCGTCATACGGCTCGTTTGGATGGAGAGGTGTGAGTATATCCGCATTATCTATCCGCGTCTCTATAAACGTTCTGAGCCCGCGCGAGCAAACCAGCCGCGAGCCGCTCTTTTCAAGATACTTTACGATATAGCTGACCGCCGCGGCATACCCGAGCGCTATGCCGTCCACCTTTTCAAAAGTATTGCGCCCGAACGCCTTTTCAAAGAAAGTATTTATATCAAACTCCACCATCCTCTTGCGCACGGGGTCATATTCCCTGCGGTGTTCCAGCTCGCCTGACATGGTGCCTTCCGGTATGCGCATGAGCGCGTGAAAATGCAGGCGCCCGGTCTCGCCGCGCTCCCATGCGCCCATATATTTCCAGCCCTTCCTGCTTGCAAAATGCCGCAGCGTATTCAGCAATTTTTTGGAAAAGATTTCCTCCGTCATCTTTTTATCGTCGTATGTAAACGTACAGAACAGATCCAGCCCGTGCAGGGCGGCGCGGCGCTTGCACCTCGTTCTTCTTGCAGACGCCGCACGATAGGCATTGCGCATTTTACGGTTGAGATAGTCGTACATCTCCGCCTCGCTGCCGAAGTGTTTATACATTTTCGAGGCGATATACTCCCTTCGCGGCAGCCACTTCATACCCATAGATTCGAGGTAATACTTTCTGAATTCCTCCGCGCGCGTAGTAACGCGCCTTACAGTCTTTGCCTCAGCCCCGTCATTTGCCATGCTTTCATAACCTTCGTCGTGAACAGGACAACCGGCATTTCCATTCTCTTCAACGACGATAAGCTCCTCAGGCACTGCAGTTTTCCTGCCGCCCGAAGAGCTATTTGTTTTTGCGCGTATGCCTATGAACGCGCCACCGTCGTTGTACACCTTATAAGTAAAAATCTCAGTTTTCCTCCCTGTTGTAAAGTGAATTTATAAAGTAACTGTTCTGCGCTTTCAATTTCTCCACGCTCGCCTTTTCCGTCGCGTATTCTAAATAATCATTCAGCCCGACTTTGCTCTTTTTTGCAAGCTCGTTGAAGTAGTCGGAGAAGCAGTCCGTCGAAAACCTCTTTGCATATATCTTTGCACTCATTAAATAGTACTTCTTCTTTTCAGTCTTGCCATCCAATGTGCCGCGTTCTTTCTCGATTTTAAGCACCGAATAGCCATACCTATTCCAGATACGCAAATTTCTGCGCCACAGCCAAGCGGTAATGCTTTTGAGGACATGCACCAAAAGCGTGTTGTCGCCGCGCCTGAAACGGAAATCCTCGTACAGCCGCATAAAGCGGTTGAATGTCCACTCCGAAATCATCTCCTCTATCGTATAGAGCGGCAATGAAAGGCGCATATCCCTGCACGAATCTATATGCAGCACTTCGGCAAGGTCCCTCGCGTCCGCGCCCCAGCTTTCGGGCCGCTGCTCATCCGTGAATACCTTGATGAACGGGAAGTTATCTACCGTGGCGGAGTGGCGGCACATCTTGAGCCACGAATTGAACAGGTCGTTCTTCTGGTTGGTATCGCCGCAATTTCGCCTGATTTCTTTGAGTTCCAGATTATTGCCGCGCTCCTTGCCTATTTCGGTAATGCCTACAACGCCGAACTCGAAACTGCCGGTATTCGGGTTATTCTCCAGCACCTTTTTGCCAAGGCGCAGCACGTCGAAATCGAGAATATGCGCGTGGCGGCTACCACCTCGCCTTGTTTCATGGAAGAAATCTGTAAGCCACAACGGAAAGTTGCCGCCGTCTAGAAGCACGTTGTCCGTTCTTATCGAATAGTTGGAAACAATAAGGCTGCTTTCTATTATGTAAATGAAATAGCCTAAAGCGTAAGTTTCTAAAACGTCGAAAAGCCCGCTGACCTTTAATGCGTCGTCGAAGTCCGTTCCGTACCTGCGGTAATCGTAGCCGTAGAGCTGCCACTCGGCGTTGCGGTGCTTTTCGAAGCGCCGCCGCTTTAACGCCACCCATTCCCTGACCGTGGCGAGATTATATACGCTGCCGTGTTCCATACAGGCTTTAAGCTCGTCCTCGAACTTTATCCACGGGAAGTACGGGAATTTCATGTCGTTGTTTTGCAGTATCTGCAACGCCTTCTGGCGGAACATTGCTTCCTGCGAGAGTATCATATCCGTGATGAGCGTAGTCTTTTTCTTGCCCATAGAACCGCAAGCCATCGAAACGATTGGCAGCTCGTTTATAAACCCGCAGTTGCGCGCCTCGAAATGCCGCAGCCTGTTCAAAGCCACCTTCTTCCTCCAACGGTTGAACAGCACATATATGCCCGCCAATACCGTCCACCACGGGAAGTGAGTGAACAGCACCTGCAAGTCTGTTACCAGCTTGCATAGCTGCATCCACAGCCCTCCGAAATCGAAGCTTACTACAAAATAGAAGTAATATGCCAGCGCAGCCGTTGCGATGCTTGCGCCGTTGAGACTGAACGCCCATAGCACCGCCCAACACACCGGTATATACCTGTGCGACCGCAAAAAACTGCGGAAGGAAACAAGTGCGCGCTTTACGGGCTGATACGTATATCTTGCCGCCGCCCTGAATACCCTGAGCGGCAGGGTATCCCGTCCGTGCTTCGTGTTGCCGCGCCTGTAAACAAGCCTCATTGCGATAAAAAAGACTATAAAACACGGCAACGCTATGACGGCAATCTTTATGACGCCATATAAAACCCCGCCGACCGAAGCGATGTAGCCGCGCAGGTTTGCCGGGTCAAAGAGCATGGCAAAATAGTCGCCCGCGGCGGAGATAAATTCCGCGACATCCGACGGCAAATCGAGCTGCGGGAACCCGATCACCGACGAATACTCTGTAACCGTGGGAGACAGGTTGTGCTCTATTCCGAACAGCGCGCAGAAGTAGCAGGCCGCAGAGATCCCCAAATCGCGGCAGGCCTCGCCGAACCGAAGGTACGAGTCGCCGAACACAAACACCGCAAGCAGTACAAAGCCGGCAGTTATAGCGGCGCTAAAACATATGCTGAATACTCTGTACCTGTTCAATTACTCCCTCCTCTTCATTCAGCTGCACGCCCGTATATATGAAATAGCCTGTCAAAATCACTGCCGCCAGAACGGCGGCTACAGCCAATATCCTTTTAAGTTTCCTCATGTTTTCCTCCGTAATTTTTAATGCCGAAGGGAGCTTTTCTGCCCCGATCGGCATTTACTTTTGCATTGATTGCGGCATATTACCGCTTGTTCTTATCTTTCGACTTTTCCGCCGAGGTCTTGTTTTGCGCTATTTAGTTTGCTTTCGATTGCGGCGGCTTTACCTTCGATACGGTTTGCCCCGTATCTTTCGGCTTTCTCTTTTTCACCGCCCTGACTATCGCGGCAATGCCCTTGAACGGCAGGCTTATCACCCACACTATAGCTTTTGCTATGTACGGAAGCAGAGGCCACAAAAGTATAAGCAGGACAAGCAAAGCAATAATCATAAGCGCGGTGGCAAGCGCGTTTACGCAGCCTTCCGGCTCAAACGTCACATTAACATCTTCATCATTAACAGGCTTGTCGCTGCCCGACTGTTTGTTGTCTATGACGCCGAGGTTATACACCATTCCGTCAGTTTCAAACTTGAGCCGCAGTATGGTCACGTCGCCGACTATGGTCTTAGTGACGATTCTGTGGTAATAGAAACTGCCTCCGATGCTGGTCTGCGTTATGCTGCTTTCATACTCCGTTTCGTCAAACCTCAACACCCACTGCTTGTCCGCAAGCGCGCTTTTGCCTAAGTCTGTTATCTTGTTTTCCACGCTCACGTTCAGGCCCGCGCACGAGAAAACGTTCTGTTCCTTCTCGTTTTCGGCTATGAACTGCTCCACGGTCTCTATTCTGTCCCACTCGTATGTGGCGGCAAACAGTCCGTCGCCCGTGTGCGTGACCTTCTGGTCGTATGTAAGGTATGCATACTTGTTCTGCTCGTCGCCGTACGTCTCTTCGGTATTAAAGCCCTGGTTTGCCGTGGAGTACTCGTACAGCATGTACGACTGTGTCGTATAGTACACGTCCGCTTCGAGCAACTTGTCTATTTTTCTGTCGGTGCTGAACGCCACGAAATGGCTGTCGCACGCCCCGTCGGTGACATATTCGTAACCGTCCGAATAGCGCACAAACCCTACAAACTTGTCGGTTATCTCTATCGTTTCGATATCGACCGCCTGCACATACGGCTTGCCGTTGAGCGTGCTGAAACCATACTGCCTTGCCACTTTATATTCCACCTCTGTGACATGATTGCCATAGTCGGCGTCTTCGTCTATGCTCTCGTCGAACGGCCTGTAAACCGAACTCACGGCATAGTACCTTACAGGTTCCGCACTCACTTCTAACCCCTCGACGAGGTATTTATAGAACACGCCCTCACAGTTAAGCCGCCTGAGCTTGTAGTTTTTATAGCTGATATCGTCGTTGATTTCGGTGGATATATTTATGGAAGAGGCGTTAAAATTGCGACTCTGTCCGCTCGGCTGGTATATGTACACGAACAGCTCGCCCGCGGAACTTTCCGCAAGCTGTATGACCTGCAGGGAATAGTCGTCAGTATCTTCAAGATAATAGCTCTCGTCAAAATTGGCGTCATTATGTAAATCATCCAGAACAGCCGAATACTCCGCACCTCCCGCATAGGCTGAAAACGAAAAGTTAACCATGCAAACCATCAACACTAACAACACAGTCAATATAAGTATTGCCGCCGCACGGAACAATGCAGCAGGTTTCATTTTTTCCATAAGCCCACCTCAGAAAATTATATTTGACTGCGACAGGCTTAATCCTGACGGTTCTACCGAAAGCAGAAGATTTATCACGGCTTTGCTGCCGCCGGAAGTTACCGTGAGCATGAAATAGCTGACGTTCATATCAAGCCCGTCCGGCAACAACACTTCTCCGCCATATTTTTCTTCCAGAACCGACTGCAAATTAAAACCGTCAGGGACAGTCAGGGTAAAACCCGTTTTCGTCTTTGACACGGCAAAAACCAAAGTGTAGTCGTTAAGCGTTTCGTCATCGCCATACAACACATGGCTTTCGCCGTCGACGGTAAATTCAAAATTGTTAGTTGCATTTACCGTCACCTCAACAGTGTAGTCAATTTTTTCGCCTGATAAAGCAGATACGCTGAATTCGGAAATCTTGTCCGTAAGCGCGACATACCCTTCAACGTCGTTCGCAAAATATTTGTTCCCTTCGGCTTCAACAAAGAACGTAACGCCCCTATCGCGCATTACCAAGGCAACAACGCCGCCCGCAACGCCGAGGACAAGCAACGCCACCAGAATATACGTCATTATCTTTACCATAGCGTTTCCAACGCCGTCCGTCTTGCCCATTGCGTCTACTCCTTAAAATATTATCGAAGAGTTATCCAGCCCGACGCCCGTCACCGAAACAACCAGATCTATCATTCCCACAGGTATGTCCACAGCCACAAACCCAAGACTGAACGCGTCGCCGCTATCTTCGTATTTATGTGCCTGCTCCGATGTTTCAAAGAAATTAAACTTTATCGTCATGAGCGTCTCGCCGCTATAATCCACCAGCGCGTTTTGAAAAATACGCGAGATAAAAGTCGTATTAGGAACGCGCGGGGAACAGGCAAGGTTAAATATGCTGCTCGTGCTCACGGTAAAATGCGACGATATGTCATCATCGCTGCACCACGAAACGTTATACTCGGTATCGTCACGGACTATAGATACAGAGTGCGATTTTGCAAACGTCGCGAGATCGCTGCTCGGCAGCATATAAGCGAAATAATATATATCCGTTTCTATTGTGCCGACGCCCAGAACGGGAACAGCCTCGAACAGGTATTTCGTCGAAGTACGGGTAAGATCGACCGCCGAAACTTCGCCGGTCCCGACCTTTGTAATTTTAACGTCGGCGTCCACGACGCGTTTCTTATAGTCTACGGTACATTTCGCCGTCACATCGGCATAATCCCTGCTTGCTACCACCACGTAGATCTGTTCTCCGAACGCCTGCAAACACTCGACCGTTGCAGTCAGTGCACCGTCGGAGGTCGGGGTCACCGTCACATAATCGGTTACGGTTTTGCCCGTCGCCCACGCAGACGACGCATCATTGAACTCCACAGACCAGTCCACCACTTTATATGTAGCATTGTCCGGTTCAACGGTAGCCGTGAGAGTGTATGCCGTCTCCGCAAGAGGGCTGACACCGTATTCGGCATAATCGGCGGGTGCGATTTTTGTTGACATTAGCGAAACGCCGCTGCCGTGACTTTCGCCGACTATCATACCGCCGTTATCGCCGTCGTCCGCATGGTCGGTTATAGTAAATTGATTATCTTTTATTGCATACTTGTTTATCGCCCAGCCGCCGACGGCTGCACATGCTATGATTGCCACCACCGAAATGCCTGCAATTACCTTCTTTATTGTCTTTGTCATGATTTTTCACCTCGCTTTATCTGTTTACCGTGATAGTAACCTGCCCCACATACCCGAGAACTTCCGTAAGGTCTACCTTGCCGTCCTCGTCCGCCATAGGGGTTACCTCGCATTTTGCATATGCTGCGTTTTCTGGAATTTCACCGTCAAAGTCGGCGGAAAGATCGCCGGTGGCGGAAATGAAATTACCTTCGCCGTCATAGAAGAACAGCTGATATGTAATGCTTGCCTCATCCTCAAGCTCGACCTTAAGGCCGTTAGCGGCAAACATATCGCGCGTTACAATAGAAGTATCGCCTTCGGTCTGCACGCCGTTCTCGTCAAGCGTTGCAATCGTATAAGCCTCGGGCCCGATTTCCGTTACCGTAGTCTGCCTGTCAAGCATTACGAACAGTGTTATTACCGCGCCGATCACGCCTGTCATGAGCAGGAATATAATTACCCACTTGATAGTGTCTGAAATCTTATGCCTCTTCAGGCCGATATCTTCATAGCCGAAATATTCATCGTAATAATTACTCAAAATCTACCTCCTTTATATGAATAATCGGGGCATATGCGGCATGCAATCTGATCTTACATACCGCTTCGCCCCGCCGCGCCGCTATCTGAGCAGCATTGAAAGTTTGGTCTTGTCCGAATCCAGCGTAGGCTTTATTTTGCACGAATATATCTCGCCCGTCTCCTCGTCCACGCTCTGCACGGAATATGTATTTCCGGTTATCACCCTGCCGTCCTCTGCCGTCATTTCAAACGGCGTGGCTATAAGGTCGGCCTCGTTTTCGCCGTTGAAAACTATGTCCAGAAGGTCATAACCGCCGAAGTCAGTCGCCTTGACGCCCGCTCTTATCTCCTTGCCGCGCACCGTGCCCTTCACGAAATAACCGTAGTACTGCTTTCCGTTCTTTTCGTACAATTCCCTTTCGACCTTGATCTTTGCATTCATCGCTTATTTGCCTCCTTTGCCTTTCTTGGCTCTTTCTATTATGCTTTTTATCTCCTTCCATGGCTTTTTGGACATCTCGCCCGCGTCTTTCTTGGAAAAACCCGCGTCGCGCGCCTGACCGTACTTGAACATTCCGCCGTGGTCGTTCTGGCACTGCAGGTACCCGGAACGCATCCCGGCCTCGTAATCGGTAAGTTCTTTGCCCTCTTTATTGCCCCACTTGTGGACTTTTGCCTTGCGCTCCTCAGCATAGCCCTTTGCACGCTTGCCCGGAACGCTCCACCGCCCGTCGCGGTATTTGCCGTTTGCCATAATTCCTCCTGTTCTTGTATTTGCCGCATATCTGTGCGCCAATTTATGTTTTTGCCCGTAATACAGATAGCCCATTGCCCGTGTTGCCGTTAGCTAAGCGAAAATAAATTATGAAATTGTTGATATATTGCTCACGGCTCCCAATGCGTTAAAAAACGCTGCGGTATTTGCCATATAATTGCAATTGCCCCAGGGATATGGCTGAATTACTCTCTCTGTACAGAGCCGTTTTTGCCTTGCGTTGAATTACTTTACGTACTTTCTTATATATCCCATCGCCGGCACGCGTCTGCCGTCTATGTCGATACGCCCGTCAAAGAAATCTTCGTACTCCTCGTCGCGTTCGGGCGTGCGCTCGTAGAACACGTCGTTGCTCACAGTGGTAACGCCCAGCCTGCCTTCGCTGAACGCTATCCGCTGCTTGACTATGTAATTTTTGGTGCGGTACACATTAGTAGCTCCCTCGGTAAAATCATACAGTTGCGCCGCGTCTTCACAGCAAATGTCATACGAAGTAACGATATCGTCCGGCTCTGCGTTCATGAGTACTTTGAAAAAATGCTCAAACCTGTCCTGCATTTCAACCTCCTTTATTCGATATTTTTCTGAAAGTAAGCCACAAGTCCGGCAATCAGCTTGCGTATATATTGGGGCGTATAACCTAATTCGAGCGCGACCGCCTCCTGCGTTGTGCCGGCAACGTATAAGCTCGCATACAGGTCGTACAGCCTTAATGGCGCCCCCTTCACGGCGCAGTTATATTTCGCCGCAGTGCGCCTTACAGCCAGCGGCCCCAACACCTTTTCCGTAGCGTCAAGCTCAGGCTTGCGCGAATAGTAATAACGTATATCGCACAAATCGCGTTTCACTGTTTCCGCCGTAAGCATCCGATATTCCTCCTTTTCTTGGTTTTCGGCGAAACGGTGCAGGTTTTGCCATCTCTTGCAACCCTTTCACCTATCTAAGGACACCTATCCCGGAAAGTACACGGTCTGAAATCAATCTTTCCGGTTTTTTTCTAAATTTCTTTTCAATGCCGCATAGATCCGCTGCATGGCGTTGCTTACAGCCTGCTTTCCGACGCCGTAATAAGCTGCAACCTCTTCCTGCGTTTTGCCTTCAAAATAAACCATATTTACCATTTCCTTTTGGCGTTCCGTCAGTTGTCCGATAGCCTTATGCAATGCTGTCGCCTTGTCAATGGTTTCTTCACGTTCCAAAAGCCCGCCTTCGACATCCTCATCCGAAACCTCGTCATAACCTGCGTCACGCAGTGCGTCCAAAGACAGAACGCCGCCCTGCAACTTGTTGCCTGCAGAATAATAGGGGCATTTGCCGCAATCTTCTTTGCACCGCACAAGGCCGTAACGCCTGCCCTTTACAAGGCACCTGCTTTCGCGCCGTTTCCGCCTCTGCAATGCCGTTACCGGCCGTACATATGCGCGATATACCGCTTCCGTCACCTCGACTTTCTGACCGTTTACCTTAATGTAGAACTGCTTGTTTTCCATAAAAAACTCCTTCGCCCGCAAAAGGGCAAAGGAGAACGGTCACGGAAATATCCACTGCGCGCAATAAGGGGCATGACAAAAAGCGGCGAGAATCTCCCCGTCATTTCATTATGGATGCAACGTCACGTTGCCTTCGCCCTTATTGCAAATCAGGCTCTATTAAATTATTTTTCGCTCTGTATATCGGCGAGCAGCCGTTTTTTGACAATAAAAAAAGCCGCCGATAAGCAGGAATACATAGTTATCCCTTGCTTATCGGCGACCGTTCATGTAATATTTCTGATTTGTGTCGTCCGATCTTAACCGTAAGCGATTTGCATGGCTTTATTCAAGCACTGTTTCAGCTCGACCATGCCGCGCCTGCGGCCGTATATTTTATGTTAAGTTTCATACGCCTATTTCGGCGACCATATATCTTTATTGATATGCCTGTTTGAAAGCCGCCTCATCGTTATCATGCAGCCACAACACAGGCACCTGAATTTTATATCTCCCGCCGCGTTCTTGTATGCAAAAGCCTCAGTAAAGCAATTATCACATACGACCTTATACGGCTTCGTCACTTCACTTAAATTCAATTCCTTATACTCGACCTCCCTTATCCGCGGCCCTGAACGCCTTGCCTTAACGGGGAAAAGCACGCCGTCAACGCCTTGATGTTATCATAAAATACAAACATTTGTTTGTTTTATGAGTGTATTATATCACCGTGGCAGACGCTTGTCAACTGTATGAAAGATAATTTTATAAGCTTTTTTCCTCTGCCTTTCGGCCGTGGATTGTGCGGAGGCGTAAAAGACAGGAAAATGACTTGCCTTGGATGCCAGCGCCGTCAAGGACGGGAAAATATCGCTTAAAACTATAATTGCCGCCGGGAAAACCAACAAAGGTTTTTCTCGGCGGCTTTACTTTTTATCCACGCAATATTTTCCTCGGGTAAGCGGTCGCTTATCCTTGACGGCTCGTCTGCCTCCGCTTCTTTTGGGGTGCCGAAAGGCAGAATACATTATTCAGGAGGTTTTAAAACCAAAATGGTTCACGTAAAAATGACATGCGTAAGGCACCGCAACAAAGACGACCCTGTTTGTACGGCTTATAAGAAAGCGCTATGTAGCCACACATCCGCTTCATTTAATAAAATTGGCTATATAACTTGTCATATAATATATTATTTGACATATTTTACAACAATAAAACTTTTCAGATATTTCAAAAGCCACAGATAAGCAATTTGTTGCGCAATGTTGCGGTTTGTTTCTGTTTTTGCTACACAAGTTGCGGTTTCGGCTATATGATGTGCTATTTTATTTCTTTCAATTATGGTATATTATGATCCGGCATCCGATTTATAATATTTTGACAAACAACGACATTCAAAATATTCTCTCAGTTGTACGCACAATGGCTGAAGACAACAATGAAGCCGCGGCAGCGCTTATCAAGGCCGTCGCCGGCTCGGTTGCGCTTGATTTAATTAAGACAGATGACCGTGACTTTACTGTGCAGAAAAGGAAAACACAATCGCGGACGATCAGATTTTCACCGCGGGAGGTAGATAAAATGCCAAAGACATTCAGAAAAGAATTTCGGGTCAACGGCTGTTCGGCACACGTTTACAAAATGCCGAGCGGCAAGCACTCGTATTGCTATCTCATCCGTTACAGAAAAAACGGGTATTACATAGTCGCCTCTTCCACTGACCTCGAAGAGGCAAAACGCAAGTTTATTCAAAAACTTAACGAAGCCGACCGGAACGGCGGTACAGCCGCCACGTGCGTACCAGACAAATTCGAAGACTTTGCAAACTACTTCTTTGAAAATTTTTATAAACGCAAAGTCGTTGCTGCGACTTACCGCGTTGCGCTCAATCAGTTCAAGAACCATCTGCTGCCGTACTTTGCAAATATGCCGCTCAAAAAGATAACGCCCAAGCTCTGCCAGACGCTTATAGACAATACCAACGCCGACGGGAAGGGTAGAACGGTAGACGGCATCTTCTCGCTGTTGAACATGATATTCAAAACCGCTGTAAAGCATGGACTTATCGCCAACAACCCGATGGATATGGTATTCCACCAAAAGCACGAGCGGGAACACGGAAAAGCGCTGACAAAGGATGAAGAACGTAAACTGCTTGAAGAAACAGCAGGAACGCCTTACCGGCTTATGTTCGCCATAGCTCTTTATACGGGCCTGCGTCCCAATGAATATAAAACAGCGCACATTGAAGGCAACTTCATCGTCGCCAATAACAGCAAAAGAAAGAACGGCAAGACAGAATTGAAAAAGATACCTATCACGCCGATGCTTAAACCTTATGTAGAGAACATAACAGAATTTCACTTCACGCGACTTGAGCAAATAAGAAACAAATTCAACAAAGTATTGCCGGGGCACAAACTCTATGACCTGCGCACAACCTTTTACACGCGCTGTCAGGAGTGTAACGTTTCGCCGGCTGCCCGAGATGAATTTGTAGGTCACTCTTTAGGCGCTCTTGGAAACTCATATACCGACCTTTCCGATGAATTCCTTTTAGCCGAAGGTCAGAAACTTAACTACACTTATGGCGCAAACGCCTCTCCGAATTTTTCCGTTTCCGTTGAGGCGAGTGTAGCGCAGTCCTCGCGTAAGTAAACGGCGGGGAAATCGGCGCTTAAAACTTAAACTTAATTACATAACATAGCCGGGCAGGCTTAAACACCTGCTCGGCCCTTTTTCATTTTATACTCATTGAATCAATGATATATATGCACCAATTTCCCCTTTCCCCGTTGACTTCCGCATTATGCAAAGAATAAGGCACCGCCTGCACCGTTCCTGCGCTGTGTCGCCACTGCCGAAAACGGCAAAATAAAAAATTCGGAGGTATCCAAAATGAAAAAAGTAGTTTACTCAGTTACAAAGTCAGGTAAGTTTGAAAGCAAACTCACCGGCATAGGGTTCATCACTGAGTCCGACTTGGTTATCGCCTGCATGAGCAAAAACGGAAAACCGTACATACGCATATTTGAAGATTGCGTTAAAAATTGCCATCCGATAACAGGACGCGAAAACGAATACCGCGGCGCTTACTACGAAATCCGCGAAATCGAAGTACAGACTACCAACTCCGGCGGCGATGATACAGGCAGCGAAAAGCGCGAAATCGAACTCAATTACCGCATCTGGTACAAAATCACCGACTGATAAAAAATAAAAAGGAGATTAACCCATATGAAAAACAAATTTTATCTTAAAGAATTTCAGCACTTTGACGGCGAAGACGATGTGATTTTCAATATCATCGACGTCAACGAAAACAGCAACAAAATAACAGTTGCAATAACCCGCAGCGGCAAGATAAGCATCTGCGAATACGACCTGTTCACCGACGAAAACGGACAGTACTTTGAATACGGCGTTGCAGGTCAGGGACACATACATATAAAAGACTTTAACGACTAAATAAAAGGAGAAATAACTATGAAAACTTTTAGAGTGCCTTCACACGAAAATATGGAATTTATTTTCCATATAGAAACCTATACCACCACCGGAAATACATACGTAGGAATTGACTGCAAAGAAGATGGCTTCCGGGAACCTTATGCAAATTTAACCGTCAACCTCGATATGATACTCGAAAACAATCAGGCGTTCATAGACACAAACAACCTTGACGATGAATTTATAAAATACCTCGAAGAACAGGGCTTTATCAGCAACACGGGGCTGAAAAGACAATCAGGCTTTGTCTTATATCCGCTCTATACACTCAATCTTGACAAAATAGAGGAGTACAGCAGATGGAAGAATTAAACGATAGGCACAATAATATGTGCCATATACGCATAGTCATAGGCTCTTGGGGTTCATATAACGCCTGCAATCAAAGGGCGTTGGGTTCATCTTGGCTTGACTTAGACAGGTACAATACTTGGAACGAAATCGCCGAAGAACTTACAAGACAAGGCTTTGACCTCAAAGGCTTAGACGAAGAACTCTTCATTCAGGACATCGAAGGTCTCCCGTCAGACAGTACAAACTGGGATTATGCAAGCCCGAAAGAGCTGTTTGAAACCTTGCAGATAAGCGGCGTTCTGGGAAATGAAAATAAATATGACATTATGCTCGCCTATCTGGAAGTAAGATCGTTTACCGAATTTGAAAATGCTGTCAAACAACACGGTGAAAATTGGGATGAAGACATATACCTCTACAAAGGCTACGATTGGGATGATTTCGGACGTGAAGTATTCAATAATCAATGCTACCAGATAGAAGAACATTTATTGGACTTCTTTGACTTCGAGGCATACGGCAGATATATGGGCGACTGTGCCGAGGAATACTCGGACGGCATCATCGAAATTTTAAGATAATACGGAGGATAAATCACTATGGGAAACAGAGCAGTCATTACGACAAGAAAAGACCTGAAAGACATCGGCGTTTACCTGCATTGGAACGGCGGGCGCGATAGCGTGGAAGGCTTCCTTACATACTGCAAAATTAAAGGCTACCGTCCGCCCGAACAGGATAATTACGGCTGGGCTTATCTTTGCACAACTATCGGCAACTTTTTCGGTCAGAGCGGGCTGTCGCTCGGCGTTGATATTGCCAACAAGCTCGATTGCGACAACCGGGATAACGGCACTTATATCATCAAAGACTGGAAAATCGTTGACAGGCTATACCAGCACCGCAGAGAACAAGCAGTATATCCGCTCATGGATATGCTGCTTTCCATTGACGAGCGGCAGCCGGAGCCTTTGGGCGAAGATGCCATCAGAGCCGCACTTGAAAAAATCAAACAGGAGAACAAAATCAATGACTAAACTCGAAGAATTAAAGAAATATCTCGCCCACGAATTTTCATCGGGCAGCTATACCGGCGAAGATTACAAGACCTTTCAGACCAAATACATCAACTATCTCAAAACAATATGCCGTGAAAACCACTGGCAGCTTGTAAATATTTGCCGCAACCATTACTGCTTTTCCGCCTTTATCAAGAGCGAGGAAAACAAGTGCATTTACCTTTCCATATCTGACGTGCGCTACTTCACGAATGAATGGTACGGACATATCCTCATACGAACGGCAAAAAACGAACAAGACTTCCGCGGCGGGTTCAATAACTACACTACGCTTGAGCACCTTCCCGGTACTATCGCAAAACTTTTGGACGATATTCCGTTTTAAGACTTAAAAGGAGGCCATATATGCCGCAATTAAACCTTACAGCTAAAACAAAAGAAGAGCAAAAAGTCAAAGCCTATCTGGAAGCGAACGCTTCCTCCTCCCTCGCCGAAAAGATAAACAACGGCGTGAAGATACAAAAGGACGGCAAAACGATGCTCAACAAAAAGACGCTTTCGGGCTTTATGAAATTTGCCTGCGATGAAGCGAAAAAGCAAGCGGAGAAAGGCGCGCAGTCCGCCTGTATAGACGATGATATCGTGTACGGCTGGGCTGTTCACTATTTTGAAGAGGACAGCATTGAAGGCACTCTCTGCAACGAGGACGGCACCGAATATAAGATGCAGCCCAGCGTTACAGCTAAGGCACCGGCGGTAAAATATGCGCCGCCCAAACCACAGCCTAAACCGCAACTTTCAATGTTTGATTTGCTCGAAAATACCAATAATTCGGGCATACCTGCCGCCCAATCGCAAGATGAGGACGAAGATATACCCGAAATCGAAGAAGATGACGAACCTTTACAGGAAACGATAGAACCTGAAATAAAACAGGTCATCAAAGCCGCCGAAGAAAGACAGAGAGCTGAAGGCAGCCCGATATATAAAACCTATATGAGCATACAGAACAAATATCCGGACTGCAATATAGCTTACCGCTTAGGCGACTTCTATGAAGTATTCGGAGAAAACGCAAAGATACTTGCCGATAAGCTCGACCTTACATTGACAAGCCGTGATTGCGGACTTGAAAGCCGAGTACCTATGGTAGGTTTCCCATACCATATTGCCGAGGCTTACGTTACAAAGGCTCTACAGCACGGACTTAAAATTGCGCTTGCAGAATCGTTGGAAGATATAAAGACCTATTGCAATCAACCCGACGGCGCTAAACAAACGATAGACCTTGAAACGGGCGAGATTATTCCGCAAAAGGCAGAAGCTAACGAACCTATTCCTACCGTTTCAAACCTGCTTTCAGACTATACTGAAGAAGTAAAAGCCAATGAGCAGCTTGAAAAAGAAATATCCGCAGTTATCGAGGACGAGGACGAATTTGACGTAAATAACTTCAACGCATCCGCCCTTGCACTACTCTACGAAAAACTCGGCGATGAAATTACATTGAGGTGAAAAATTATGAATGCCAACTATATTAAACCTATTCCGAAGAAAATCGAAAAGCACATCCTTGCCTATGACGCCAAACGCGGTGAGAATAAAGGGCTGCGCTTTTACGCCTACCTTACCACTATCCGCAAAGAACTCGTCAAAATCACCGTTGCCGTGCGCAATAAGGGCAAGAGATGGAGGCTCATTAAGCAGGTCTCCATTCACGGGGTGTATTCCGACAAATGCCTTGTGCGTGACATCGAATACAACTACATGGGCGGCTACCGCGTAGGCTGGTTCGAGGAGGGAATACATTATCCGTACAATATGCCGCCGTACTACAACGACGGAAAATGGTACGCCGTAGATTATAAATACTTCAATCCGTGGGCGCCCGTCATCAATCCTAAATTTGCGCTCTCTCTTCCCCAGTTCCGCTATTCCGCCGCGGATATTCAGAACCCGCCCTGCATCATAACCTATCTTCGCACCTATCTTAAATACCCGCAGCTGGAATACCTTGTAAAGGCAGGTTTGGGAAAATTTGCAGACAGCAAACTCATTTTAAAAAAGATAGGGCAGAACAAGCCTTTCCGCAGATGGCTGATGGCAAACCGCGAAGAACTGATACATAACTACTATTACGTGGATGTCGTTCTGCGGGCATACAAAACAGGAAAGCCGCTCGGAATATTGCAGTCTTACCGCGAAGCGAAAATAAACTTACAGAACGACAATACACTTGCACCCATACGCGAACTTTTCACAGGTATGGAGCGGGAGCAATTCTTCGATTACATTGCCGCACAAGACACAAACGCAAATACATATCTCGATTACCTAAAAGCCTGCCAATACCTAAATATTGATATGTCGCTGCCGAAGAACCGTTTCCCGCACGACTTCAGATACTGGCACGATATGCGCATAGACCAATACGCCACGGCACGGGCAGAAGCGGACAGAAAGGCGAAACAGGAATTATATGAGAAGTTTGCCCGCATCGCCGAAAAATATCTGCCTCTCGAACACGACAAGCGGAGCGCCTTTATCTGTATCATCGCCCGCTCCCCCGCCGACCTTGTGCGTGAAGGTGAGATTCTACACCACTGCGTAGGACGGATGAATTACGATATGCGTTTTGTCCGCGAAGATTCGCTTATCTTCTTTGTACGCACAAAAAAGCAGCCAGATACGCCGTTCGTAACACTCGAATATTCCTTAAAGACACATAAGGTACTGCAATGCTACGGCGAACACGACCATAAGCCAAACGACGAAGTTTTGCACTATGTCAACAAGGTCTGGCTGCCATATGCAAATAAAACATTGAAGAAACTTGCTATACAAGAGGCAGCGTGACGATGCACCCTCAAATAGGAGATTTGATTATATGAGAAGTTATATTGACAATGTTTATACCGTAAAAGAATTTCAGCGAGACAATCCCGCGCTTGCCGAACAGGCGGAACGGGCGCTTAATTATCTCAAGTGCTATTGTCCGAACAGCGGGGACAAAACATTCGTCATCATCGAAGTAGAAGGCTACAAATGCATCGCCTATCTTATAGACGAGTTTGCACCTTACGTCCTATCTGATATGATTGCACCTTTCGATAAAGAACGCATTTACCCGCTGCAAGGACTTGTAACGCAATACACATTCAAACGATACAACTAAAAAGGAGAAACAACTATGGCATACTACAGAATAACAGGATACGACTCAGAAAACGATATAGGCTTTATTGCCGACAGCAACGGAAAATTTGAAAAGTTATGGCAGTTCTCATCTTACCTGCTTTTGAAGGGTTTTAAAGTATTGGCCGTTTCAAAAGAGGACAAATTCAAGTTCGGCGACCTGCCAAAAGCAAGTTACAACGATAAAATCATTCTGCGCTGCTGCGACTTCGGAAAACCCGTGCAGAACGGAAATAAGATTACCGTCAAAGGTAAGACCTACGAGGTGATACCTTGAAGAAGAAAGAAATCTGCGATGCTCACCGCACCATTGCCTATTACAGCGGCTTGGGAGGATTGGAAGTCAGGTTTATCGAGTACGGCATTAACGATTTTATTTACCTGATTGCCGGCGCATGGAGCAACAACAAATCATATCACAAACTTAAAGTGCATTACGGCAGCAATTACGATTACATATCGCTACACGGCTACCGTTGCAGGCTTTCGGACTTTATAAGAACCTGACACATGGGGAGAAGTCGTTCGGCTTCTCCCTTTTTTTATGGTTGCACAATATAACAACAGCTCTCGATTGCCACAACCATATACCCGCTCGTTTTGTGATTTTTGGCAAACAAAAATAAGCCAATTTTGTTTGCCAAAACGTTTGCCAAAATGCAAAATAAAAGTGCATTTTTGAGACATTTTCGGCCAATCTGCCGCGACAGCCATAAAGACGATCTCAATATAAAAATTCGTCGTTCTGCCTATATTTTTTGGGATTTTTGGCAAACGACTTCAGCTACGAGCGGATCTTTGAAAAAATCAAAAATACATGAAAAATGACCGTTTTTGGCTTGAAAACGGTCATTTTTGATTGAAATCCGGCAACGTGTTATCCTCCCGGGCGCTATGTGCCAAGTACTTTCACCGCGGACGAGCTTAACTTCTGTGTTCGGAATGGGAACAGGTGGATCCTCGTCGCCATTATCACCGGAATGGCTCCGCTTGTTGGACTTGAACCAACGACACTGCGGTTAACAGCCGCATGCTCTACCGACTGAGCTAAAGCGGAATATTAGTCGCGAAGACTGACAACTGCACAGAAGGAAGAAGAAAGAAAAAAGGCAAATAAATTAC
>ERZ1643246.872-NODE-872-length-35778-cov-9.997005_pt1 | contig 35778 bp, 43 predicted proteins | sample MGYA00579265_ERZ1643246 | MGnify/ENA primary metagenome ERZ1643246 (study PRJEB29033, sample SAMEA4952261) | chicken gut metagenome | biome: Broiler Chicken; feature: Gastrointestinal Tract; material: Caecum | place: Ireland | collected 2018 | study: Broiler...
TGGTGTCCAATTCTGCTTTCTTTCGGTCAATCATCTCTAACAGACTTTCTGCAGATCTATATCGACCATCCTCCGGTTTCTTTGCCTCTTCCGGAATCTTCCAACTACGTCCCTCACGGATAACTCCCGGGATTTTTCCTTCTGAGCATAAGATTCGTACTCTTCTGTCTGAAATCCCCCACTTCTCTGCTGCTTGTTTCACTGACATATACATAAGTATTTCACCTCGCTTAGATAATAATATACCCCCATTATCGGAATAATAGCAACGCTATCGGAATAATATTTAGCATTTATCGGAACAATGCAAAAAGATCCAGCAGATATCATTGGCTCTCCCGGATCAAAACTTTCACATTATTCACTTTTCTTTCCTCAGTAGTAGTAAGTCCGTAGTCCCCCTCTGCCTCTCCTGCCCGATTTGTCGCATTTCAGCCACCAAAGGTCGCCAGGCAGCTCACACTCTGACTCCTGCCGTGATATTTGCAATTCCAAGTTGTATGTGATAAAGTATGAATGCCGTTAAGATCATTCATTTTAATGGCCTCCTTCTGGTCTTTTTCTTGCAGTTGTCGGACCGCAAGTTTAGTTTACCAGAAGGAGTTTTATTTTTAAAGTCTCTTCGCTTAAGCTTTTCTGACCCCCCCCCAGACTATCTGGGGGGTTTCGTTAGACAAAAAAGGCTGTCACTTCAGTCACAGCCTGGCGCGTCTGTGGACGCGCTTTTTATGCTTGCTCAAGATCCGGCTTTTCGGGTTCGATGCGTTTTTCTTCCAGTACCTCAAACATCAGCGCGGCGTCGCTCTTGGACACTTGCTTTGGTGTCTGCAATACTCGCACGCTCAGTTCCCGGTATCCGAAGATCACGCGGATCTCATCGCCCGGATTGACGTCCGTGCTCGGTTTGGCCACGCGGCCGTTGACATAGACGCGGTGCTGATCGGCCAGTTCCTTAGATACGGTGCGCCGCTTCAGGATCCGTGCCGTTTTCAGATATTTATCCAATCTCATGTTTCTCCTGCTTCCTCTCTCAGTGTTCCTGCTGGCGGCTGAGCAATGTCGCAAAGGCCTCAGCCGTGCGGACCTCTTCGCTGACCAGCGCTTTGTTCCCTTCCATGATGACGAACGCGCCGTACCAGTCGCCATAGACAGTGACCGGGAAGATCGCGCCTTTATCGCGCATATCGCTGTCCGCATAGATCTTTTCATCACTAAAGCGGACGATGCGGTGCACGCCAGCGTGGCGGATGAATGACTCGCTGACCTTCACCTGGTGCTTGTGCAGCCATTCCGCATGCAGAAAAAGAACAGTATGGCCATAGGTCTTTTTCAGTATATCACACATCAGTTCGATTTCTTCCATATAACGGGAAAAGACATTGTGTTTTTCAATGATGATCCGGTCATCTTCAGTGAAGAACTCAATGGAATCTCCTTCACGCAGCTGATACTGACGGCGCATCTCTTTGGGAATGACCAGCCTTCCCAGATCATCCAGCCTTCTGACAATTCCGGTTGCTTTCATAGACTTCCTCCATCTGGCTGATGCTCCTTCATCAGCCCTGCAGGAATAGTATGGTCATTTCATCCGCGTCTATGCATGATCCCAGGAGAGGATCAGCTGGATGGCTTCACGCAGCTCTTCGCTGAATGGTTCCAGATCAGCCATGGTGATCGCGCCCTCTCTCATCAATGCCACCAAGTTGGGCAGTGCCATGGAACGGCTCATCCTGGCCTGCACGCCAACGTCATGCTGGTCTTTGCGGATCCGTTCTTCCAATGCCCAGAATTTATCGGAAGCTTTCTGGGGACCGTTGAGCAATTCAAGATATGCGCAAACCAGCCTCTCCATATATGCTTCCTGCCATCCTGGCAATAATTTCCGAAACAATTTCCAATCTTGTTCACTTATTCTGCCATCACGCATGCATGCTCCTCCTTTCGATCAGGCATTGGTCTGAAACTGCGCGCTCTCCATCAATGCTTCAATGGAGATCTCCAGCTGCCTTCTGCTCTTGGGAATGCTCAGGCTCACTCTGCCTTCTTTATAGTTCAGACGGATGAGCCGGGAGATCTGATTCATCCGCTCAAACAGCTTGACGCCATCGACATGGTCGCTCCACTCTTTGGTAAAGATGATGCGCAGCTCACGCGGCGTTTCTTTGAATTCTTCCACATGCGGCTGGGCAGCGAGCAGATCGAGCTGCTTCTTTTCAAATAACAGCCGTACTTCGTTGGGAAGCTTGCCGAACAAGTCTTTGACTTCATCCATCAAGCGATGCAGCTCCTCTGCTGTATGGATCTTTTCGATCTGCTGGTAAAGCGAGATCTTGTCCCCGTCTTCCGGGGCAAACTGATCCGGAATATAGGCATCGACCTGCAGGTTGGTGCTGCGCACCGGTGTCTCTTCTTTTTCTTCTTGCTTGAGGCCGCGGTGGCGGGCGATGGCGTCATGCAGCATCTCCATATACATATCGATGCCCACGCTGTCGATGAATCCTGCCTGCTGCGGGCCAAGCAAGTCTCCGGCGCCTCTGATGGTCAGATCGCGCATGGCGATCTTGTAGCCGCTGCCCAGCTGCGTGAACTCACGGATCGACTTGAGCCGCTTCATCGCGGTCTCATTGAGCTGCTTCTGCGGCCGATACATCAGATACGCATAAGCGACACGGCTGCTTCTGCCGACCCGGCCGCGGATCTGATACAGCTGGGAAAGGCCGAAACGATCCGCATCCTCGATCAAGATCGTATTGGCATTGGGAATGTCGATGCCGGTCTCGATGATCGTCGTGCAGACAAGCACCTGATACTTGTTGGCATTGAATTCCATCATGACATCTTCGATATCCTCACGATCCATCTGTCCGTGTGCCACGCCGATGCCGATGTCCGGAAAGGCTTTGCGCAAGTCTCTGGCTACCTGATAGATATCTTCGATGCGGTTATACAGATAAAACACTTGACCATTGCGCGCCAGCTCCCGCTGGATGATCTCCCGGATCATGTTGAAGTTGCGTTCGATGACATACGTCTGCACCGGATGGCGGTTGCTCGGCGGCGAATTGAGCTGAGAGAGCGAACGGATACCCACCAGCGACATCTGCAGCGTGCGCGGGATCGGCGTCGCGCTCAATGAAAGCACATCGATGCCGTTCTTCAATTCTTTGATGCGTTCCTTATGTTCCACGCCAAAGCGCTGCTCCTCATCGATGACGAGGAAACCCAGGTCTTTCCACTTCATGTCTTTCGAAAGCAGTCGGTGCGTGCCGATGATGATGTCGACCTTGCCCTCTGCCATATCCTGAATGATCTGATCTTGTTCCTTGCGCGGGACAAAGCGGTTGATTACCTTGATATTCACCGGATAATCACGGAAACGGTCGATAAAGGTCTTGTAGTGCTGCATGGAAAGGATGGTGGTCGGGCACAGGAACGCCACTTGCTTATTGTCCATGACGGCCTTGAAGGCGGCGCGCACGGCCACTTCGGTCTTGCCGAAGCCGACATCGCCGCATAACAGACGATCCATCGGCCGCGGGCTCTCCATATCGTGCTTGATCTCCTCGACAGCGCGCTGCTGATCCTCGGTCAGCTCGTATTCAAACTGATCTTCAAACTCGCGCTGCAATGGTGTATCCGGAGAAAAAGCAAATCCGATGTCTTCGTTGCGCAAGGCGTACAGCTCCACGAGCCGTCCGGCCAGCTCTTCCACTTTTTCACTGACTTTGCGGCGGGTCTTCTCCCACTCGTTGCTGCCAAGCTTATTGAGCTTGACGCCGACGCCTTCTTTGGAGACGAAGCGGCGGATCAGATGAAACTGTGAAAGCGGCACGAGCAGCTCATCATTGCCGCGATAGACGATGCGCAGATAATCCTGGTGCTTGCCATCCTCTTTGCGGGTGATGATGCCCATGTAGCGTCCGACGCCATGCTGGTGATGCACGACATAATCGCCGACATTGAGCTCCATGTAATCTTGCAGGACCGTCGCTTCCTTGAATTTGCTGTGATAACGGACAAATTTCTTTTCCTGCGGGAACAGCTCCCGGCGCGTATAGACGATGATGTGCTCATTCAGGCATTGAAAGCCTTCCACAAACGGCATATCGCTGACATAGATGCCAGGGCGGTGCCAGTCGACCATATCTTTCACATAAGCGACTTCTTCATTATTCAGCGCCTCAGTGACGGTCCTGGCATCGTTTTTTTCCACACATAGGACGACCGTATTTTCTCTGGCCTCTGCTACGATGGTATCGATCTTCTGCTGAAATGGCAGCTCGCTGCTCACCAGCGTGGCGATCTGTGAGCTGATGGGATGATCGATGTTCATGAACATACTTACCGAAGTGACCGGATGATGCATCAGCGCCTCGCGTTCTTCGCAGAACAAGGTGAATTTTGGCAGCATCCTTCCCTCTGTGCTCATCTCCTGCACATAGGTGATGGTCTCTTCCTGAATGCGTTTGATGGCATCACGCACTTCTTCTTCGCTGGAAAGGATGACACGCGCGTCCGGACAGTAATCACAGATGCTGTGATGCTCCCCTAACCAAGCCAAATAAGGATATAGGCGCGCTTCGCCCAGATGCGCGCGCAAGGCCTCCAGGTCTTGTTCGATCATCTCGCGCAGTGTCTCCCGGTTCAGCTCATCCAGTTTCTTTTCCTGCTTGCGCATGGCGCTGGCGGCCTGTTTCTCGATCTCTTCCAGCTGCGCGTCAGTAAGCAGGATATCGCTGGCCGGAATGATCCGCGCCTGGCTGACCTGACGGATGGTGCGCTGCGTGGCGACATCGAACAGGCGGATGCTGTCGATGATATTGTCAAAGAATTCAATGCGCACCGGATGCTCGCTGTTCATGGAATACACATCGATGATGCCGCCGCGCGCCGCGTAGCACAATGGCTGATCGACACGGCTGACCCTGGTATAGCCTGATTCCTGCAGACGCCGCTTCAGGCCCTCATAATCAACTTCATCATCGACATGAAGATCGATGCAATGATCACAAAATACCGACGGTGCGGGAAGGAAGCGGATGAAGGCCGCAGCATTTATGATCAGCACTGCCGGGCCGCCTTCGGTCAGTTTCGCCATCACTTCGATCTGGGCCGCTTTCTGTTCCGGAGAAGACGCGATCGCTTCCACGCGCAATGATTCTTCCATGACAAAAAGCAGCGCTTGCTCATGCAAGAGCGGTTCAAGACGCTCCTGCAGGCGCTGTGCCGTGTAGGTATTGTTTTTCACGACGATCATGGTCTGCGGCTTTTGCTTGAAGGCAGCAGCCAGCAGCAATGCTTCCTCGCTCGCCGAAAGATTGCCCAGGCTGCTTTCCCCGCGGATCAGCGAACGTACCGCAGGATTGTCAGCCAGCAGCTTCAGCAGCTCATTCATTCTTTCACCTGCTTCTTGTTAAACTGATTCATCGTTTCCGTAAAATCATGGGTCATCGAAAAGATCGCGGCCTTGGCAGCCTCCTGGACAGATTCCATGTAGGCCTCCAGCTCTTCTTTGCGGATCTTGCCCAGCACCCAGTTTACGGTCGGAATGCGCGGATCTTTATCGATGCCGACACGGATGCGGTCAAATTCCTGTGTACCGATATGCGCGATGATGCTCTTGATGCCATTATGCCCGCCGGCACTGCCTTTCTGCCGCAAGCGCAGCCGTCCGACTGCCAGGTCCATATCATCATAGATCACCAGCAGATCCTGCGGCTGCAGATGATAGAAGTCCATGGCGGCGCGTACCGCTTCACCGCTGTTGTTCATATAGGTCTGCGGCTTCATCAGCAGTACGCTCTGTCCGCCGATGTTCACCTTATCCACCAGCGCCTTGAATTTCTTCTGGCTGATGCTCGCGGATTCCTGACGAGCGATCTCGTCCATGACCTCAAAGCCCGCATTATGTCTTGTTCGTTCATATTCTTTTCCTGGATTGCCCAATCCGACGATCAGTTTCATACACATCCCTCGCTTTTTGCTCTAACTATTATAATGAGAATCGCCCGAAAAGCAAAGCGAAAAATTGCTTCAGCCGATCAAACGAAAGAGCAATGCGCCCGTCAGGATCATCAGGAAGATATATAAATAGATGTTCTGCCGCTCACGAGCGATGAGCTGATGCGCGATGCCTGCTGTGATCACGGCGCCCAGCGCGATCAGATCATCTTGCAAGGCAGCGTCATGAATGGTGAGCAGCGCGCACGACAGCCTTTCCGCGAACAGCACAAAAGCGATGATCATGATCTTTTTCAAGCATAGTCGGCGCTCTTTGCTGCGTCCGATGCGCAGGACGGTCAGCACAGCTGCCTGTCTGTGCGCATATACATAATGAAAGATGATCACCGAAAGACAGATATGGAAGAATATGCCGATCAGCAGCTGATAGGCCGTATGATACGCAAAGGTTCTGACGGCCTGAACGCTTTCCAGATCAAAGAAAAGCAAGGCCATGGTCAGCAGATCCAGCGCCGTCAGCTTCAAGAGCGTCTCACCGAGCGCTTTCACGCAGCTTTCCCCCATCCATGCGGTATCGGCTCGTAAAGACAATGTCATCCAATGTATCGTGCGAAGCAATCACCACGCATTTGCCGTCACTGGCCAGCCGAGTGACCAGTTCTCCGAAGCGGCCCACGCTTTCTTCATCGAGACCGCGGGTCGGCTCATCAAACAAGATCAGGTCTTGCCCTTCCATCACGGCCTGAATGATGCCGGCCTTTTGTCTCATGCCCACCGAATATGCTTTCATCTTGCTTTTTTCTTCGAGATCCAGAAAGAAGAATGTGCACAATTTCCGAAGATGCGCCTCATCGACCTGACTTCTGGTCAAAGATAACAGATATTTTAAATTTTCTTTCAATGTCCGATTTTCCAAAAAGCCGGGATTTTCGATCAGTGCGCCGATCTTCACGCCATCATCGAGATGGATCGTCCCTTCATCTTTATCCAGGATATCACAGATGATCTTGAACAAAGTGGATTTTCCACAGCCATTTTGTCCTTTGATATGAATGATCTCTCCTCTGCCTGCATGAAAATCCAGATGATCGATCACGCGACGCGAATGAAATGATTTAACTAATCCTTTGATCTCTAACATGTCAAACCTCCTATGCGGGAAACAAAGCGGGAACAGCCAGATAATGGAAGGCCATATTCACGCAAATGGCGATCATGATCAGCGCTATCCCGCGTTTACGGAAAAACGCGAAAGACACGATCGTGCTTTCGATGAAACACATGAACGTATTCAGGACCAGAAATGCTGGAACATAGGCCAGCCATTCGCCCACGATCACGTCATAAAACAAAAACAAGAATAAATTCAGGATCAGCTGATAAGTCAGGACCGCGGCCACATTATTGACCAAGATATGATTTTCTGCCTTGTGCGCGCCGATGCGCGGGATGATAAAGCTTCTGATCTCGCCCAGCATGGATAATTTTCGATAAAGATAGATCAGGAAGGCATTGTTGCATCCATAACAGATAAAATGCGCATAGATCATGACATTGAGCGCATCATTTTTCATCCCGCAAAACACCGGGATGCTGCAAAGCAAGAGGACAAAAAAGACCAGATCAGCTTTACCTATGCTGCGAAAGATAAAATTACCATCCATACTGATGTCCTCTGTTCATGACGAACTTTCCGCCGATCACCAGCACGATCAAATAAAAGAGGAAAGCCAGGCCATACATGACCAGCGGATCGGCCTGCCCGACCAAATACGTTTCCAATCCCGGCAATAAGATATTCGCAATGAACGGGATCATCAGCACTTGCTTCCCGATCCCCAGCGCGTTTGCGGCAAAGGGCGGGATCAGATAGAGCGCCAGACCGATGATAATGCCGGTGACCGCATAGACATAAATATTTTTGATCACAAATCGCAGCATCAGGATCAGATCAGAAAACAAGATCATGCCTGCTGTGGATAATACCAGATAAAGCACCAGGTTCAGCGTTACATCTGAAGCAAGCAGGCACATATTCTCTGAGACCAGTATGCCTTCGGCATATAAAGGCTGGAGGAAGCAGTGGATGAATGACAATAAGACAATATGTGCCAGCAGGAACACAGCGCCACTTATGCATGTATTTTTCATGATCATCATTCGCTGCGCCGATACATACCCTTTACGCTGAATGATCATATGATCAAATTTGTTTTTATGCATCTTGAAACAATCGATCGCATACAGTTCGTTCGCCAATATGCAGATGCCGATAAAGTACACAAGGTACAGCGTCAGATCTTGCATGGCATAATAGAGGTAGAATCCGCTGTATGCAGAAATCAGCTGTCCGCCTTCTCTGTTTTTGACATAAACAGCATCGATGATCAATATGGCGCTAAACAGCAGGAACATGCCGATGATCTTGATCCATGACTTCTTATCTATGCTCATTCCATTCATCTCTTTTCATTTATCTTCTGTTCCTTTATACAGCCATGGTATCATAGAAACTATATATATATCATAATGATGTAAAACAATATCAAATCTATGTAAGTTTGATGAAAGCTCTTGATTTATGGTATCGTATGGGAAAAAGAAAGAAGGTGTATTCATGAACACCGAGCAGTTTACTGATCTTGCGGATGCGTATGCCAAGGGGCGTCCAGATTATGCTGAAGCGATGATCGATGACTTGTATGCGCGCTTTGCTTTTTCGCCTGATCAGCGCATTGCTGACATCGGCAGCGGTACGGGAAAGCTTGCGGCTCAGCTGCTGAAACGAGGCAGCATCGTCTTTGCCGTGGAACCAAACAAAGACATGCGGGAAAGCGCGGAACATGCCTTAGGTGCCATCGCGCGGTTTCATTCTGTCTGCGGCAGCGCGGAACAGACGACATTGGCCGATCAAAGCATAGATCACATCACTTGCGCACAGGCTTTTCACTGGTTTGATCCTGATGCCTTCCGCCGCGAATGTGCGCGCATATTGAAGCCAGGCGGAAAGATCATGCTGATCTGGAATGTGCGTGACATGAATTGTTCGGTCAATCAAGATTGCTGGAATATCTATGCGCGTTTCTGCCCAGGATTCCATGGCTTCCAAGGCGGAGTATGCAAAGATGACCCGCGCATCCGTCATTTCTTCCATGATCATTACACCCGCATCGCTTATGTTCATCCGATCATCTTTACACAGGAAACATTCATCCAGCGTTGTCTCTCTGCGTCTTATACGCTGAAACCGCAAGATCCTCATTATAATGAATTCCTGTCGGCGCTGAAACAGGTCTGGGATGATCACGCACAAGATGGCAAGCTGATCCAAGGCAATCAATCTGTCCTGTATGCTGGCACTTTGAGCAGCAGGCATATTTGAGAAAAAACAAATTTCATGTTGACTTTATGCGATCTGGCTGTTAAACCGCTTAAATGTCCGATGTCATACAGTACGATATCGGATAATGGTGGTGAAAAATGTGATTCAGTCAGATGATCTGCATGCATTGCGTTCTTTCCGGCATGCGAGCAGTGCGTTGGACAGCCTTTATGGACAATTCGCAAAAGCATGCGGCCTTTCCGTAAATGAATACTGGTCATTGGTGCTGATCGGGGAAGGGATCTGCACCCAGAGCGAGATCAGCAGGGAGCTGTATCTCAGCCGGCAGACGATCAATTCCGCGTTTAAGCTGCTGAAGAAAAAACAGCTGATCGTATTGATCCCGGATTCCCGAAATCTTCGCATCAAACATGCGGAGCTGACCGAAAGCGGTCGTCAGCTCTATGACGCATATATCCTGAAGATGCGCCGGCTGGAGGAGGCCGCATGGATCAACATGGATGCCAGAGACCGCTCCAGCTTATCGGAGCTGACGTGGAAACTATATCATCTGATCGAAGAACTTTATCACCGTTCAGAAAACGAAAAAAAAATCTGATTCGTTCATCGGAGGATCTGCTGTCGCAACAGCTGTATCGATAAGATGTCGAGTGCGCTCGGTTATTCAGACCGGGCTTTTTTTCGTTTTCTCACGCGACATGCAAAGGGAGGAAAAATGCTATGAAACTGATCTGGCGGTTTATCCGTCCGCATTGGAAATTGTTTGCCTTGACCGTATTGCTGCTGGTCGTTGACGTGGCAGGGTCGCTGCTTCCATTGTTTCCGGTATCTGTGCCATTCTTGGCGGATATGCTTGTGCCGCGCTTTCCGCAAGAGTGGGGCAAGACATGCGAGTGGCTGTCTATGATAAATCATTGAAGCTGTCTGTCTATGACTTCCGTCAATTCGGTACAGCTTCGATCACGACGAGGACCATTTCTGATATCACCAATATTCAGATGGCGCTGACCAGCTTTATCCAGATGGTGCTGCCCGTACCGCTCATCATCGTCCTGTCCGTCATCATGACATTTAATCTGGATGTGCGGTTTGGCCTCATCCTGCTTTGCGCCGTGGCGGCCGTGCTGATCCTGGCCTTGTTCATCATGCGCAGCGCGTCGCCTTTGTTTCGAAAGCTGCAGAAGCTGCTGGACCGCATGAGCAAGATCTTGCTGGAAAACATCACCGGTGTACGTGTAGTGCGCGCTTTCAACAATGAGCAGCGAGAGGAATCCCGGCTGAATACGTCTTTCTCCTCTTACGCGAAGACATCCATCCAGGCAAACCGTCTGTTCGCCAACCTGGATGGTCTCTCCTTCTTTTTCGTCAGCCTGTTCATCGTATTCGTCTACTGGATGAGCGGCGGACATATCCGCGGCGGGCTCATGCAGATCGGCGACATCAGCGCGGTCATCGGCTATGCGGTCATGGTGCTGTTCTTCATCATGATGGCTCAGATGGTGATCATGACGATGCCGCGGGCGCTGGAATGCTGCAACCGTGTGCAGAACGTCCTGAATCATTCGCCGGAGATCGTCGATTTCGTGGATAAAGATCCGAAGATCGATGAAAAGAACAGTCAGGTGCTCACGTTTGACCATGTGACTTTCCGTTTTGCGGATGCAGAAGAGGATACGCTTTCTGACTTGAATTTCACTTGCAAGCGCGCGCAGACCACAGCCATCATCGGCGGCACGGGCAGCGGGAAATCGACCGTTGCTTCCCTGATCTTGCGTTTCCATGATATCAGCAGCGGCAGCATCCGTTTAAATGGCACTGACATCCGGGACATGACGCAGCACAAGCTGCGTGACCATATCGCCTATGTGCAGCAGAAAGCATGGCTGTTCTCCGGCACCATCGCGGACAATCTGCGTTACAGCAATGCCGGCGCGACAGATGAGGAACTGATGCATGCGGCTGAAGTCGCGCAGGCTGCGGATTTTATCCAGGCACAGCCGCAGGGCCTGCAGGCCTTTGTGGCACAGGGCGGAACGAACTTCTCAGGCGGACAGAAACAGCGCCTGTCTATCGCGCGGGCGCTGGTAAAGAAACCGCAGCTGTATATCTTCGATGACAGCTTCTCAGCACTGGATTTCAAGACCGATGCCGCGCTGCGCAAGGCGCTGAAAAAAGAGACCAAGGATGCGGCCGTCCTCATCGTGGCACAGCGTGTCAGCACCATCCGCAACGCTGAGCAGATCATCGTGCTTCACGAAGGCAAGATGGCCGGCATCGGCACCCATGATGAGCTGCTGAAGACATGCAGTGTCTATCAGGAGATCTATACCTCACAGACAAAGGAGGCAAAAGAATCATGAGCACAAAACAGCTGAAGAATGAACGCATGATGAATCCTGAAAAGTCTTCCCGTGCCTGGGATACGGCCAAACGCCTCTGCCGTCAGCTGAAAGGACAGCGCGTACGGCTCGGGATCGTCGGGATCTCGATCATCATCTATATCGGGCTGAGCATCTGGAATCCGATGTACTCTGCCATCGTCATCGACCATCTCTGGCAGAGCATTCAGGCTGCCATCTCTCAGGGGACGCCGTTTTCCATCACCTGGGAGAACATGGGCGTAGAGCTGACACAGCTCAGCGTACAGTATTTCCTGACGTGGATCTTTTATTATCTGCAGTCTTTCCTGATGGCCAGCGTAGCAGAGAATCTTACGCTTTCGCTGCGGCAAAGGGTCGCGAAAAACTTAACCGGCTGCCGCTGCGCTTCTTTGATCAGAACAAAGCAGGTGAGATCCTCAGCCGTGTCACCAGTGACCTGGATAAGGTCACCGAGGTCTTGCAGACCGGCTTGCTGAAAATGGTCGTTGCGATCGGCACCGTCATCGGCTCACTGATCGTCATGTTCATGTACAGCATTCAGCTGACCTGCATCTTCCTGATCTTCATGATCGCCAGCATGCTGATCACCAAAGCCGTCGCACGCAAAAATCTGGAAAGCGCGGCAGAGCGTCAGGAGACCATCGGCGAGCTGACGGGCATCGTGGAGGAGTTTTACAATGGCCGCGACGTCATCAAGGCTTACAACCATGAATATGCTTCCATCGCCAAGGTAAAGGAGGCGGCAGCCAAGAATGCCATCGCGTCGCAGAAGGCAGACTTCCTGACCAACTGCGTCAACCCGCTGATCCGACTGCTGACGAGAATGGCCCATGTAGTCATCGCGATCATCGCCGGCTGCGAGATGATCAACGGCCGCATGAGCGTCGGTGTCGTACAAGCTTTCTTCCAGTATATCAACCAGGCAGCCGAGCCGCTGACCGAAGCTTCATTCATGATCAACTCTCTGCAGGCCGCATTGGCCAGCGCCGAGCGTGTGTTTGAGATGCTGGATGAAGAAGAAGAGCGCCTGGACACACCCAGTCCGGTCATCCTCAGAAACACGAAAGGACAGATCAGTTTCCAGCATGTCAGCTTTGGTTACCAGCCTGGACGCCTGCTGATGAAGAACATCAGCTTCTCTGCGCAGCCAGGACAAAAGATCGCCATCGTCGGCAGCACCGGCGCTGGGAAGACCACCTTGGTCAACCTGCTCATGCGCTTTTATGAAATCAGCGGCGGCGTGATCTCGATCGATGGTGTATCGACAAGCGATATGACGCGAAAAGGGCTGCGCAGCAACTTCGGCATGGTGCTGCAGGACACCTGGCTGTTTGAGGGAACCGTCGCCGAAAACATCGCCTATGGCAAGCCCGGCGCTTCCCGTGAAGAGATCGTCGACGCGGCCAAGGCTGCCAAGGTCGATTACTTCATTCGTACGATGCCGCAAGGATATGACACGATATTGGACAATGAAGCATCGGCGCTTTCAGCCGGACAGCGGCAGCTGCTGACGATCGCCAGAGTGTTCCTGTGCGATCCGCCGATCCTGATCCTGGATGAAGCGACAAGCAGCGTGGACACCCGCACCGAGACCGAGATCGGCAAAGCGATGAACCAGCTGATGAAAGGTCGGACAAGCTTCATCATCGCGCATCGCCTTTCCACCATTCGTGACGCTGACATCATCTTGTTCATGGAGCATGGGAACATCATCGAACAAGGCAGTCACGAAGAACTGCTGAAAAAGAACGGCGCTTACGCGGCACTGTACTACAGTCAGTTCGAATGATGGCACCGGATATGCGTTCCCTGCTGATCATCGGTGCCGGCATATGCGGATGCTGCCTGGTACAGGCACTGACTTCCGAATACCAGGTCACGGCCATCGACCATGATGAAGAACAGCTGAACCGCATCAGGCCCTATGTCTTCCAGGCCATACAAGGCGATTCCTGTGACAAGGCCTTTCTTGCTTCCTTAAATATAGAGAAATATGCTCACCGCAGCGCTCATCGCTTCGGCATTGCTCAAGCAGCATCATGCCAGACATGTATCCGTCCGGGCATATGATGAGCTTGAAGCTGAGCTGCTCATAGACAATGGCGCAGATGACCTCCTTTTTCCTGAACAGGAAATGGCAGAGCGCCTGGCAAAGCAAATGCAGGAATAGACCCGGACCACACGGCCCGGGTCTTCATTTTTCCCTTTGTCCTTTGATCTGTCTTTCATAATCCCGCAATGAAGCCAGTGCTTTAGGCGCCAGCGGGATGAGCGCGATCATGTTGAAGATGGTCATGAGCCCGACGCCGACATCACCGAGGTCCCAGACAAACTGATAAGCTGCAAGGCCGCCGATAAACAGCATGATCAGCGCCAGGATCTTGTATATGGTCTGCGCTGCCCAGCTGTCCCCGAATAAATATGCCACATTGGCACGCGCATAAAACAAGATGCCAAGAAAAGTAGAGAAACTGAACAGCCAGAGGATGACGGCAATGAAGATCACACCGAATTCGCCAAGATGATAACGCATCGCGCTTTGCAGCAGGTCCATTCCTTCCAGACCGCTGCTCATGCCTTGCGGCATCAGCAGCATGATCATTGCGGAACAAGTACAGATCACGATGGTATCGATGAACACGCCCAATGCCTGCAGCAGCCCCTCTTTGGCCGGATGGCTGATGTCTGCGGCCGCAGCCGCGCATGGCGCAGAGCCGGATCCTGCTTCATTGGAAAACAATCCGCGTTTGGCGCCGTTCATGATCACCGCGCCGATCCCGCCTGCCACTGCCTGCCGCAACCCGAACGCTTCCGCGAATATCCGCTCGAATACTGACGGCAATATCGGCGCATTGCGGATGATGATAAACACGGTGATGAAAAAATAACATGCGGCCATGATCGGCACGATGACATCGAGTACCTTCACGGTCGTGTTCTTTCTCAGCACGATCACGGCGGCGACAGCGACCAGCGCGATGGTCGAATACAGCGGCGGAATGTTAAACGCGTTTTCAAACGATGAAGAGATCGAATTGCCCGTTACCTGGCTGATGCCGAACCAACAGATCAGGCCGGAAAGCGCAAACAGCGAAGCGATCACAGACCGCTTTCTTCTGCTGTCTTTGCGGATGAACAGATGATGCAAGTAATAAGCCGGACCACCACGGTAACCGCCATACAGCGGATCCTTTTGTTTGAACAGCTGCGCCAATGTCGCTTCGATAAATGCCGTGGATGAGCCAAGCAGCGCGATCACCCACATCCAGAATACCGCTCCGGCACCGCCAGCCGATATGGCTGCTACGACACCGACCAGGTTGCCCATACCTACACGGCACGCGGTGGAGATGATCAACGCTTGCACGCCAGAAATGCCTTCGCGCTCTCCTTTCTGATTGTTTTCCAGCGTTACCCGGATCATCTCCGGAAACAGCCGAAACGGCAGAAACCGCGTCCGTATGGTAAAGTAGATGCCCGCCGGCACCAAGATGAGCACCAATAATGAAAGCCCGAGCGTGCTTCCGCCCGGAAGGGGGATATGGATGAGATCGCCCCATAACAGATCATAGATCATTTTAAATATTGCCATAGCAGGTTCCTTTCCACATTCAGGATCATTCCTGAACACATGCCGCTTGATTATACCATCACTTTAGCGATGTGAACAGTAAAATTGCTCTTTCCACGATCATTCAATAAATAACCAGCCTTTTGCGCTTAAGATCCTGCTGGTCCATCATATGGTCATGCATTCATCTGATGATTCCAGGCAATGACAGCCTGCGCGTCTTCATGCTTCCCGCTGTCTTCGAGCAATTCGGCCAGTCTGCCGACCCAGTCTTTGCAGCAGTAATGAATGGCATGGCGTTCATCAAATTCCGCATAAGTCTGAATCCCTTCTTGTTCGACCAATTCGCGTGTTTTCTGGAAAACCAGTCACAGATGCTTTTATGGTACGGATCGCTTCTTTTCAGATGTCGCGATTCCAGATGAGCATAGGGTAATCGATCATGCCCAGATAAAGGAGCTGATCAAGCTCGATGCTTTACGGATCATGATAGTCACGCATATAGAGGCGGCCGGAAATGCGCTCCTGGCCAAGATAAGGATAATCCGCCAATGCTTTTCCTCGTTCCGCTGCGCTTTCGATCGCATCCAACGCAGATCTTGGTTTCTTCAGAAGGTCACCTCATAAGCGGTCTTGATCTCTTCATCCAGATCATAAAATTTCGCGTTCTACAATATCCGCATTTTGGCAATCTCTTCTGCAAAGAAAAAGAAGGCGCTGTCTATGCCTTCTTTCTGCTCATTTCAAGATCAGATCCGCATACATCATCGTATGGTCAGAAAGATCTGTCTTCACATAATTCACATTCGTGATCTCGATGTTGCTGGAAGTGATGATATTGTCGATGCTGTATGTCTTCATGTTCTCATCGTCACCGATCGGGAAGGTATCGTGCCATACGCCGTCTGCGCCGTTAGCCAGATTGAATTTTTCATTTGTCACAAAATCATTCATCTCACATGTGCCCTGATCAGCGTTGAAATCGCCGACGATGACGAAGTAATCATTTTCGTCTTCTTCGATCAGCTGCAGCAGCTGCTCCCGCTGCTTCGCGCGGATCGCTTCCATCTCATAAGACAGATGCACGCCATATACCGATACTTTCTTGCCATCTTTTTCCACTACGGTCTTTTGGATGATATTGGGTTCGATGCTTGTCTTTCCGATGCTGGCTAGTTCTTCGCAGAACGCGTCATAATCGGCAGAAGTCTGCGGATCAGCATCGCTCATATTGGCAAACAGCTCACGCTGGCGCTGACGCAAGGCATCATCTTCCAGATAATCGTCTGAATAAATGTTGATCGTCTCATTATCTGATAATTTAGTGGATGAGAAGATCGCCAGTCCATATTCACCGCCCTGAAATTCCATCTGCTCTGAGAAGAAATAGTCTGTGAAATTGCCGCCTTCCGCAAAGGTCGCCGGAACATCCAGGTCATTACGCTGGGTAAAACGATCGACCTCTTGCGCAGCTACGATATCCGGGGCATAAGACGCGATCCATTCTGCCTGTTTATTCGGATCGATGCTCGCTTTTGCCTTCAGATTGAAGGTCATGACCCGCAAAGCCTCATCATCCTTGGCGAGCGGATCGGTTGTCGTATCTGCGTTTCATCCGCCAAGCACCATCGCTCCGCAAAACAGAGCCACGGTCATCTTCTTAAATAATCTTTTCATGTTTTCTCCATCTCTCTAAATTATAGTAAAATAAAGCGCTTTCTTCTGTTTAATATAATAGCACTCCGACTTCTGGGAATCAATAGAAATGTAAAATCTATGTAAAATTGTCATTTCGCTGCAAAAAAAAACCATGCTTGCGCATGGCGTTAGCCGAACAAAAAGCTTGCGATCACCCAGGGAACCATCACATACAGCGCGATGCCCACTTCCTTCCAGGACATGTCACGTTTGCGCATCCGGTGCTTCTCCAATTGTTTCTCCAGGCCATCATCTGCCTTTCGATCAAACTTTCCCACGAGGAAGCTGCCCGGCATAAGATAAAAGACGATGCCGAACATGATCAGCGCCGTGATCAGGTTGACTGCGGTAGGAAAAAAAGAAAAGTCTTTCAGCACAAACGCGCCGAGCAGAACGATGAACGTATATATTGCCAGAACCTTGATTGTCTTACCCATTGCACACCTCTGTAAAAATACTGTTCTCATCTTATGCTTTCTCTTTCGGATTGTCAATCTGCAATTCTGAATTCTGTCTGCGTTTATGTCAAAAGACCTTTCACGGTCATCGGCTTTTTCTCTTCAATACGACAGTGCCGGCCACGATGACGATGGCTGCGGCAGCGATTGCAACTGCTTGTGGTGACATGACCTTCCTCCTCTCCATATGTGAAACGGTAAATTGCTTGCTGCGCATCCATTATTGACTTTTTGTATTTCAAAACTGTTCAGCATATGTTAAGAAAAGATGAAAATAAAAGGAGTCTGGCAGGACTCCCTTATTTTCTACGGCTGAGCGCCTTTGAACCATAGTGAGCCAGAAAGACAAACATGCCTATGATGGCTGCATGATCCACAAAGAAAAGCACGGCTGGCTGCGTATGGTCAAAAAAGACAAATGAAGAAGACAAAGACAAATAAATCAGAAACTGATGTCGAATGAATGCGCTCAGGCCATATAGGGCGATGAGCGCACCGGCCGCACGGATGAGCCATCGTGCTTTTGGCACGCATGGACCGAATCTCTTGCGCGCCATGCCCAGGATCATCTGCCAATGCAGGCCAAGATGCGCGGCCATCAGCACAAACGACCAGAACGCGCCCGCGATATGCAAGCCGCGGGCCATTGCAATGCCGCCATTGATGGACAAAAACACAAATACTTCTCTTGACAAGATGACCGCGCTGATCATCGTCACGAGCATGGCGATCAGCAGCAGCCCATTGATGATCGTCTGCACGATGCGGTATGGCGTATATCTGCCTTTTCCCAAATTGCCATACCATCTGACGTTGAACAGATGATGGACGATCCATAACACGAACATCAGCGCGCCCAGCCATTCGTGCGCAGACTCTCCGCTGATCTGTCTGCCCATCAATGCCAGCAACAAGACCGTCATGCACGCGTCAATGGCGATCCTGATCGACATTTTCTTTTTCATCGTCTTCAGATCCCTAAATCAGCGATCCAGCTGCTCACCTCAGCCTGCGCATCACTGACGTCGTTCCGAGATACAGACAGTCCGTTTTCGATGACCGTCGCGTCAGGCTGCAGCGACTGGATCGTCTGGATCGTCCGGGAGAAGCCGCTGCCGCCATGCGTGACAAACGGAATGATCGTCTTCTGACTGAGATCATTCTCTTCCAGGAAAGTATACAGCGGCATAGGCAGATCCGCATTCCAGTTCGGGTAACCAAGGAAGATCACATCGATCTGATCCAGTTTTTCGATCTGAGCGGAAAGCGCCGGTCTGGCATCCTCGGCCCGCTCATTATACGCAAACTCAAGCAGCGGATCATGGCTGCCTGGGTAAGTCTGTTCGGTTTCGATGGCAAACAGCGTGCCGCCGGTTTCCTGCGCGATCAACTGTGCGATATATTGCGTATTTCCCAGGACCTCACCGTCAACGACGACACGGCTTGCGCTTGATACGGTATCTGTCCCGTCTGCTTCCGGAACGGTAAAATAGGCGACCAGCACATTGGCGCCATCCGCTTCGGCTTGTACCTCGACATCAGATCGATCTGCTGGCGCACTGTTCGTTGCCGCCGCATCTTGGCCGGCGCAGCCGCTCATCACACATGCCAGCGCCAGCGCGATCATCCAGTTCATTCGTCTTTTCATGTCAATCCTCCTTCATGATTCAGACGGCCTTGCCCATCTGATATGCTTCTTTCATTGCGGGATTCCCTTGAATATCACCTAACTGCCAGGCTCCCGCGCCATAGATCACGCCCTTGACCTGTGATCCAGGCAGGCAGTCGGTAAAGCCGCGCAGTGCATCGATGGTCCGTTCCATCGCTTGTTTTCCATCCGCGGCAGTCGCGATGAAATAAAATGCCTTATCGCTCAGCTCAGCGCCGCAGGCAATACAGCGGTCGATGAATGTCTTCATCTGTCCGGACATGCTGTAAAAATACACCGGTGTAGCCAGTACGATGACATCTGCCGTCACCATGGCACGCTGAATGGCCGCTGCATCATCTTTCTGCACGCAGCCACTGCCTTTGCGGCAGACATAACAAGCCTGACAATAGTTGATCTGTTGTTCCCGCAGCAGCACCTTTTCCGCCTGGTGTCCTGCATCCAGGCAACCGCGCATGAATTCATCACAAAGTGTCTCGGAATTTCCGCCCTTCCGGGGACTTCCGCATATGATCACGATCTTTTTGCTCATCTTATCAGCTCCTTTACGCAATGATGCCCAATGACCTCAGCCATGGCGCGATGTCGTTTTCATCATTCGCTCTCAGCCCATCCAGCATATTGGCATCCGGACAAAGCTCATGGAAGATATGCAGGCTGTTGTCGATCGGATCGCTGGAACTGGTGCAGAAAGGAATGATCGTTTTATCCGAAAGATCATATGATTCCAGAAAAGTGGCGATCATGGCCGGCGCCTCATCCCACCAGATTGGATAGCCGACAAAGATCGTGTCATATTCTTCCACATTGTCTGTGCTCACTGTGATCTCTGGTCTGTCCCCATTCTGGATCTCTGCTTCTGCCTCAGTGCGCAGATCCTCATACGCATTGACGCGCTGGATCTCAGCCAAAGTGCCGCCGGTCAGATCGGCGATCTGCTGTGCCGCTGCCTCAGTATTGCCCGTGTATGAATAGTAAGCAATCAGGATCTGATCCCCCGTCTGCGTCAGTGGGGAAGCTGAACAGCCCGCAGACAACATGATCATCATGACGCTGAACAATGCTGCTATAGCCTTTTTGATCTGTGTCATCATCTCTCTAATACACTCGTGTTGCTTTTTACCCACATAAGCATTATAATTTGATTCAGCGCATGGAATCAATGGCCACCATCCTTGATTTCGGGTATTATGCCACACTGCATGTCGATATGTGGCATAACAAAGGAGCAGTATGCATGGAACAGAAAAAAAGTGAAGATCTTCGGGTAAAAAAGACAAAAGAAGCGATACGCAGCACCTTCAAGACGATGATCTGCGAAATGGATTATGAACAGATCACCATCAAAGAGCTGTCGCAGCGCGCCCAGATCAACCGCAAGACCTTTTATCTTCATTATGATGGGCTGAACGGCCTGCTGGAGGAGCTTCAAGAAGAAATCGCGGATAACTTTATCCGTCAGGATGTCTCCTATGGAAACATGGATGACATCCGTTCCCTGATCCGGCATTTCTTTGAATACGCGGCCAATATGCCGCTGCTTCATGAACGGCTGATGTGCAGCGGCAGCTACCGCCCGGTATGGGAAAAGATCAATCAGCGCATCATGGATCATCGCCGAAAGACGAACCGCGGCGTATTCGGATTGAACGAGCATGCGGGAAACCTGGTCTTTACCTATTATGGAGCCAATTCCACCCTGTTATATCGCCAATGGGTAGCGGATGGGAAACAATTGCCGCTGGACGAATTTGTAGAGATCGCCGTCCGGCTCATCTGCAACGGCATGTCCGGCGTGATCAAAGACAAGCAAGACTAAAAAGCGCCGCATCCTGTGCAGATACAGCGCGATATGCCTCCCTTCTGTATATGGTGAACCCGAACGACTTTATCTCAGCGCTTTCTCATTTTCAGAATGACAGCGCCAGCGACAATGACGACGGCCACGACAGCCACGATAAGCACCTGCGGTGACATGCTTTCCCTCCTTTCAAGACGACTTGCAAGCCATCTTTGCTCTTTACGCCATGATTATCGCTTTTTTCTGTTCACGTTATGTTAATGATCTGTCAAAGAATCATAAAAAAACTTCCATGCCTGTGCAAATGACGCCACGATAAATGAAACCATTTCATTTTGCCTGATAGGCATTTTATAGCATGAGGAGTTCGGCTTCACAGTAAAGCCGACTGGATCGCGCCAATCGGCTTAGATTTTAAGATATACTGAATCCATTACTCTATTATGTCATCGAAAGCTGCCTTGCTTCGATATAGAGGTCGATATCTTCTACAATATAATTGGCTCCTGTAGTGTGCAGAGCTTCAAAACAAGAATATACATAGTCCCACACACGGTAACGAGTAAAGAGTTCTCCTACCTGTTTGCCAGTCAAATGCTTAGCATTTTTATAAATCTCCACACAATAAATAAGAAAGTCTCCTTGCCTGCTCATCTTCATGCCTCCTCCGGTATCTCAAAGTCTCCTGTCTTTTTTTCCTCGACGTACATATTAAATAGGGTAAGCGGACTGAAATGCCATAGCTTGGTATCCTCCTGCTCCAATAAAGAATATACCTTAGATCCATAAAATGCTTTAGCTGCTGCTATCTCATCCACAGTATAGTTTTCACAAATTAATTGAACTACCTGGGGAACCAGTAAAGTCAAAATTGCTTCAAACTTTTTATCTGCCATCAAAACTCCTCCTCTGGCACGGTACCAACAAATCGTAAGTAAGACAAAGCCTTTTCCGATGTCAACACTAACTGATTATATAGTTTCTTGATTTTGAGTTGTACCAAGGTCTGCTCCTTTGTCAATATGCCAGCAGTATAGAGGGTAAATGTCCGGTACACATCATCATTGGCCACTGGCCCAAAAATAAGATCATAGTCTTCACCCTTATAATTACCAGATCGGTTATCTGATACAAAATCCAACCACTCTTCTCCCGGCTTGGCAAAATATAGAACAGAGCATTCTGAAAAAGCGATTTTCTCATTAAACTCATAAACGTTTACTGTCCTTTGACCTATTTTACGGCGCTTTGTCACCTTATCAGAAAAGCTGATTGCCTGGGCCTTATTGGTTGTGGTATAAAAATCAAATCCAAAAAGCGATTTTGCTGAATCAGCTTAAGCTTTGATACGACCAAATTGCTGCCATGATATAAAATCATAATTGTCCCTCCTTCTCTGCAAATATCGAATCATTATTTCTATACGCTTGCATTTTTTACTTGCCTTCAAATAATCTGCACAACTTTTTACGAAATATACTTTAGCATTTCTTCTTCATGGCATCTTAAATATAAACTTTGTGCAATATAAAAGTGGTGCCTTTGAAAAGATTCCTCTTGACATTTTACCAACATACGATCGACTTATCCTGTCTCAAAAGATGATACTCAAAATCGAATTTACCTTCCCTCTCTATTTCCATTATACATAATTATAAACAACAAATTTAAAAAAATTCATTAGAAAGCAAGGCGTTTCTTATGAATTTTTTGACTTTCTCAAAGTTTTTTATTCTGTTTATCCTTCATATTGCAAATAAACCTTCTAACAAGAAAAAAGTTCAATCACATCTGCATACTGCTATTTATAACGACTGCCTGTCATACGAAAAAACTGCCATGATCGCGGCAGTTTTTTTACTCTTTGATTTTGATCGCCTTCAAGCTGTTTACGGCTTGGTCAAGCACGGATTTTTGATCTTCTGTGCGGATGACGGCAAGCGGTTCTTTCAGAAACATCGTGATCCAGTCACACAGGCCATCCTTTCTTTTTAATGGGGCAGGCCGGTCAAAGAGGATGGCATATCGTACTTCAAAGCCCATCTCCTCCAGCATGGATGAATATTCCGCGATCGAGGGAAAATAAAAGGGATTTTCGTATTCATATCCATGCGCTTGAAACGCCTCCGCCAGCGCTTCATGGATCAGGCGGTTATTGCCATGTCCGCCCATTTCAAATACGAATTGTCTGCCTTCGCACGCGGCATGCACACAGCGCATCATCTCTCGCTGCTTTGACGGCTTGATCTAATGAAGCACCGCATTGGAAAAGACCGCATCGACCGCTTGATCCAGAGAAAAAGCCGTGACATCCGCCTGTACGAACGTAAGCTGCGGAAACGCTTGTCTGGCAAGGCGAAGCAGCGCGCCAGACATGTCAATGCCGCAGGCCTGATATCCTTTCTCTTGCAGCCTGGCTGTCAAAGCCCATTGCCGCAGCCCAGATTCAATGCGGAGCTGTCGGCCGGCGCATCGATCAGTTCTGTCACGTCATTGCCATACTGATGCACGAAGGAAAGATCTGCGGTGTTTCGTTCTGCCTTCTGCTCAATGGCCATGCTCCTTTCAATATCCAAGATCTTCGCGGATGAGGATCACTTCATAGCGGCCGCTCATGGGCGCTTCCCATAATACTGACAGCCCTCTGCAGATGCGCTGCGGACTGCTGCAGTCATAACAGCGATCTCCTTTTGCTGCGCATGGGGTCTTAGACCCAAGCCGCTGCGCATTGCGCGGCGCGGCAATATTACGGGCACGATACAGTGCCTGTGCTTCATCTTCTGCGATCTTGTTTATGCCGGCGACCAGATAGACTTTTTCATGGCCGTAAAAGACAGCGGCCACGCGGTTACAGTTGCCATCAATGTTGATGATCTCTCCGCTCATGGCCAGCCCGTTGACCGAGGAGAGATAGATCTGCGCTGCATTGGCTTGCTGGCGGCACTGGGCATCGCTCAGTTCCCCAGGTTCCCAGTGCCAGTATACCGTATTATGTGTGCGCAGCCGCTCATACAGCCCCATCTGTTTCAATGTCATCGATCCGCCGAACCCCACGCTTTTCTGATCGATCTGCGCGTCCAGATACGATGCTGCATCTGCAGCGGTATCAAAGCAGCTGACTTCATATCCTTTGGCGATGAGGTTAGCTTTCAGCGTTTCAAGGTAGAACATCAGTATTGCTCGATCTTGCGGCGTTCAGGCTTCAGATTGCCGGTCTTCTGTGCACGGCGAGCCAGCTCCGCGTTGACTTCATCCAGCGTGATGCCTTTTTCTGCCATCATGACAAACAGATGATAGATCAGATCACCGATCTCATTGACCACTTCGGTATTATTGTCTTCTTTCATGGCGGCAATGATGACTTCAGTGCATTCTTCACCGACCTTCTTCAGGATCTTTTCCAGACCTTTTTCATACAGATAGGCAGTATAGCTTCCTGCTTCCGCATGGGTCTTGCGGCTGACCACTGTGTCGTACAGGGCCTTCATTTCATTTTCCATGTCATTTTTCCTCCTTATACAGTGTGCGGTAAAAACAGCTGCGCGCGCCGGTATGGCACGCGGCACCATCCTGGATGACTTTTAATAACAGTGTATCTTCATCGCAGTCCAGCGCAATTTCTTTGACATGCTGGTAATGGCCGCTTGTCTCTCCTTTGAGCCATAATTCCTGACGGCTGCGGGAGTAATAACATGCCAGCTGCTTTTCCATGGTGATCTTCAGGCTTTCTTCTGACATGTAGGCCAGCATGAGCACCTGTCCGTTTTCCGCGTCTTGCACGATGGCGGGGATCAGTCCGTCCTGTTTGGCAAAATCGATCTTCTTCCACAATGTTTCATCGATCATGCGCTCACCTTCATTCGTACCGGAATGCCGTGGGCCGACAAATATGTCTTAACTTCGCCCACCGTATGTTCGCCATAATGAAAGATGCTTGCCGCAAGGGCCGCGTCGGCTGCGTGCGCGTCTTCGTTCAGCACATCATAAATATGCTCGATGCTTCCGCATCCGCCGGAAGCGATCAGGGGCACATCGATGATCTTGTTCACGGCTTGCAGCATCGGCAGATCAAAGCCTTGTTTGGTGCCATCGGCATCCATGCTCGTCAACAGGATCTCTCCGGCGCCCAGTCTGGTCACCGTAGTGACCCATTCCAGCAGATCGATGCCGGTATCGATGCGTCCGCCGTTGATCACGACATTCCAGCCGCTGTCGTCGGCTCTGCGTCTTGCATCGATGGCGGCCACGATGCACTGACTGCCAAAGATCTCAGCGCCTTCTTTTATCAGCTGCGGATCACGGACGGCCGCAGAGTTCAGTGAAACTTTATCCGCGCCGGCGCGCAGCAGCGCACGGATATCGTCGATGGTGCGGATGCCGCCCCCGATGGTAAAAGGAATGAAGATGACTTTGGCCACTTCCCTTGCCACATCTGCCATCGTCTTGCGGCCTTCGTTGGTGGCGCTGATGTCCAGGAAAACGATCTCGTCTGCGCCTTGTTCATAATATTGCCGGGCCAGCTCCACCGGATCACCGACTTCTTTCAGTCCGACAAAGTTAACGCCTTTGACCACTTTTCCTTCTTTCACATCCAAACAGGGGATGATCCTTTTCGTATGCATATCTATTCCTCCCTGCACAGCGAGATGGCTGCGTTCAGATCCAATGTGCCATGATACATGGCCTTGCCGGTGATGGCGCCGTACAGTCCAAGCTGTTTCAGCGCGGCGATATCTTCGATGCTGCGGATGCCGCCGCTGGCAATGATGCGCATGCTCACTTGTTCTTTCAGGCGGGCGAGCATCTCGACATTAGGCCCGCTCAGCGTGCCATCCTTCGAGATATCGGTGACGATGACGGTGCGCACGCCCAGCTGTTCCAGCTCTTTCGCAAAGGAGATGTAGTGAAGCGCACTGGCTTCCAGCCACCCTCTGCCGTACACAAAGCCATCGCGGCAGTCAATGCCGACGGCGATCCGTTCGCCATATCTTGCCAAGGCATCCTTGAGCAGCTGCTGGTCTTCCATAGCGCTTGTCCCCAGGATCACGCGGTCGATGCCGTGTTCCAGATAGCTTTCGATCTGGGCCATCGACCGGATGCCGCCGCCGACTTCCACCGGGATGGATAAGGCGTGTGCCGTTTCCAGGATCACTTCCTGATTGACGCGCATTCCCGCTTTTGCGCCGTCCAGGTCGACCAGATGGATGTATTCCGCGCCGGTTTTTTCAAAGTTTCTCGCCAGTTCCAGCACGCTGGAACCGACGATCTCTTTCTGGTCATAGTCCCCTTGATACAGACGGACCGGTTTCTTATCGATGATATCGATAGCTGGCAGGATGATCATGATCGTCCCTCCTCACACAGCGCGGCAAAGCGTCTGAGCATGTCCAGGCCGTCCTCACCGCTTTTTTCCGGATGATATTGCATGCCTAAAATATTGCCGTGGCGCACATAGCCGGGGATCTTCAATGATCCATACATGGAATAGGCCACCAGATCTTCTTCACGATGATCCTGGGCACGATAGGAATGCACATAATACACAAATGGATGATCTGCCGCGGAAAGGATCGTATCCGGATGAACGACTTCCAGGCGGTTCCATCCGATATGCGGGATCTTGACTTCAGGATCTTCCATGAGCCGGATCTCGCCTTGAAGCAAGCCGAGCCCGCTGCATTCTTCCACTTCGTAACCTTTTTCAAAGAGTACTTGCATGCCCAGGCAGATGCCCAGCAATGGCTTGCCCTGCGCGGCTTCGCTCTTGATCGTATCGATCAGGCCGCTGTTTTCCAGGTTGCGCATGCAGTCGCGAAAGGCGCCGACGCCTGGCAGGATGATGCCTTCGGCCGTGGTCAGCTGAGCAGGATCACTGGTGATCACTGCCTGAGCGCCGATGGCCTGCAGGGCATTGTAGACGCTGTGCAGGTTGCCCATGCCATAATCGATGATTGCGATCATCTATATCACTCCTTTGGTGGATGGCAGCTCATCGCTGACGATGCGCGCAGCGCTGCGCACTGCTCTGCCCATCGCCTTGAAGATGGCCTCCACTTTATGATGGTCATTTTCGCCATACAGCACATTGACGTGCAACGTCATCTCTGCCTGATAGGCAAAGGCGCGCAGGAACTCCGGGGTCATCTCACAAGAGTATGTGCCGATCTGGTCACGTTTCAATTCACAATGGTATACAAGGTAGCTGCGGCCGCTGAAATCCAGATCGACGCAGCACAATGTCTCATCCATCGGGATGCGGGCACTGCCATAGCGGGCGATGCCGCATTTGTCGCCAAGCGCTTCTTTCAGTGCTTTGCCCAATACGATGCCAGTATCTTCGATCATATGATGGTCACATACTTCCAGGTCTCCCTGTGCCTTCACTTCCAGATCGATGCCGGAATGAAAGGCGAACAAGGTGAGCATATGGTCAAAGAAGCCCACGCCGGTATCGATGTCGCTCTTGCCGCTGCCATCCAGGTCCAGCTTGACGAAGATCTTGGTCTCTTTGGTATCTCTTTGCAGCTGTGCGATCCGGCTCATCATGCGTTCCTCCTGAATGTCTTCAATACGTTCAGCACCAGCTCATTCTCTGTTTCGGTGCCTACGGTGATGCGGAAACCTTCGTCCGCATAGCTGCGGATCTGAATGCCTGCGTCATTGAAAGCGCTGAGCAGTTCCGCTTTTTTCGTGCAGCGGCCATAGAAGTAATTGGCTTTGGATGGATAGAAAGTCAGTGTCTCATCCTGCAGGACCTGCAGCTGTCTGCCCATCTCATCCCGGCGCTGTTTCAATGCGTTGACCGCAGCGGTGATCTCTTCATGATGCGCAAGCACGATCCGCGCGGCCGTTTCGGTCAATGTATTGACATTATATGGCACTTTGGCGGCCCGAATCTCTGTCATCGTCTGGGCGTTGCCCAGCAGGAAGCCGCAGCGGACAGCGGCCAGCGCAAAGGCCTTGGACAATGTGCGTGTCACAAACAAATTTTCATGACGCGCCAGCATATCGGTCATGGTCGAATCATCAAATTCAGCGTATGCTTCATCGATGATCACCGGGATCTCGCTGAATGCTTCCACGATGCGGCATAGCTCGGTTTTGGGGATGCTGTTGCCCGTCGGGTTATTGGGGTTGGAAAACAGCACCATGCTCACTTGTTCTCGTTTGCCATAAGCGATGAAGCCGTCAACATCAAGCGGCTCTCCGGCCTTGATCGCCCATCTGCACATCTCTCCGTCATGCATGCCGCAGTAGTAGTCATACATAGAGAAGTCCGGGGCGAATGTATACAGCTTCTTGCCTTTCCCGATATACAGGCTGATCATCAGTCCCAGCATTTCATCTGATCCGTTTCCGGCAATGACTTGTTCTGTCTGCAGGCCGAGATAACCAGCATAAGCTTCCCGCAAGGCCGTATAGTCATCTTGCGGATAGCGGTTGAACGCGGTCTCCTGGATGGCCTGCGCGATCTCTTCGCGGATGGACAGCGGTAAGTTCACGCTGCTTTCGTTGGCATTGAGCAGGATGCCTTCCTGCTTGATCGTCTGATACTGACTCGTCTGTTTCATGGCTTCATCCTCACTTTCACGGCGTTGGCATGTCCATCCAGCGATTCATGATGGGCGATGTTCATGATCTTCGCGCCATCGCGCTGCAATGCTTCTTTCGTATAGTGCAGATAGCTGCTCTTTTTGATAAAAGAATCGCAGCTCAGCGCCGAGGCAAAACGAGCCGTGCCGTTGGTCGGCAGGACGTGGTTGCAGCCGCCGAAATAATCTCCGATGCTCTCACATGTATAGTAGCCAAGGAAGACGCTGCCGGCATTTCTGACCAGAGGCAGCCATTTGCGGGCATCTTGCACCATGAGCTCCAGATGTTCTGGCGCTACCGCGTTGGCTTTTTCGATGCATTCTTCGATGGTGCCGCATACCATCACAGTACCGTAATTGCTCAGGCTCTGAGAAATGATCTCCTGTCTGGGCAAAGCATCGCTCTGGCGCTGCAGTGCCGCTTCGACCTTGGCGACCAGCGTCTCATCATCCGTGAGAAGGATGCTGCTGGCCATCGGGTCATGCTCTGCCTGTGAGATCATGTCGGCAGCCACATATTCCGGATCTGCGTCTTTGTCCGCGATGACAAGGATCTCGCTTGGTCCGGCAATCATGTCGATATCGACCTTGCCATATACGAGGCGCTTGGCACAGGCGACATAGGCATTGCCCGGGCCGACGATCTTATCGACACGCGGGATGTTCTGAGTGCCATAAGCAAGGGCAGCAATGGCCTGCGCGCCGCCGACCTTGCAGATGCGGGTCACTCCGGCAATATGCGCGGCTGCCGCGATGACAGGATTTACGCTGCCGTCTTTGGAAGGCGGCGTGACCATCACGATTTCCTTTACTCCGGCGATCTTGGCCGGAATGACATTCATGAGCACAGTGCTGGGATAAGCGGCACGTCCGCCTGGCACGTAGACGCCGACACGCTCCAGCGGGATCACCCGCTGTCCCAGATACACGCCTTCCTCTTTCTGGATCTCATAGCCTTCCTGAAGCTGTTTCTCGTGGTAGCAGGCGATATTCGCCGCTGCTTCTTTCAGGTCTGCGATCAATGCGGCATCTACACCGGCCATGGCCGCTTCGATCTCCGCTTCGCTCATGACCAGGGAATCCAGCTTCACCTGATCGAACTTTTCCGTATAGGCGAGCAATGCTTCATCTTTGCGAGTGCGTACTTGTTCGATGATGTCGAGCACCTGGGCGTTCATCCGCTGATCAACGCCGGCCTCACGGCTTTCCAGATAGGCAGAAAGTGCCTTGACATCTTGATTATCGATCCTATTCAGCTTCATCTTCGTCCCTCACTTTCTTCAGATCATAGAGCAGCGCCATGATCTCATCACGCTTCAGCTTGAAGCTGGCGCGGTTGACGATCACGCGGGCGCTGATGTCGCAGATGCGCTCATAGACGATGAGCCCATTTTCTTTCAAGGTCGTTCCGGTCTCCATGATATCGACGATGGCATCGCACAATCCCAGGATCGGGGCAAGCTCCACGCTGCCTTCGATCTTGATGACTTCCACATCCATGCCGCGGCTGCGGAAATAATTGCGGGCCACATTGGGGTATTTGCTGCCGATCTTGATGTGACCGATCTTTTCAAAAGGACTGCATCCTGGCAAAGCAGCCACGATAAAGCCGCATTTGCCGATTTCCAGGTCCATCATCTCATAATACTTTCCATTTGCCTCCATCAGGGTATCTTTCCCGACAAAGCCGACGTCCGCTACACCGTGCTCGACATAGGTCACGCTGTCGGCAGCCTTGACAAGAAAATAGCGGTTGTCCTTGACCGTATCATGAAATACCAGCTGACGGCCTTTATTTTTCAGTTCTTCTACGCCATAGCCGCAGCGTTCGAACATGCGTACGCTTGCTTTTTCCAGGCGGCCTTTGGTCAATGCGATCGAAAGCATGGTCATTCCTCCTCGACGCTGATGCCCGTCAGCTGTGGATCGGGCATCAGTCTGATCTTTCTATTCTCTTTCCGATATCTTGCGGCAATGCGCATCGCTTCCACGCGGGCATCCGGATGAAAGCGGATCACCGATGCCATTGTCTCTTCCGGTGCCTGCGCAACTTCGGCCAAGGCATCAAGCTTGATGGAGAAGCCGACGGCCGGAAGCATCCTGCCATATTTGCCGATCAGTGTGTCGTAACGTCCGCCGCTGAGCACGCGTTTGCCCACACCGTCTACATAGGCTTCAAATACGATGCCGGTATAATAATTCAGGTTCTTGGTCTTGCCCAGATCAAACTGCACGCGCTCGCAGCCCAGTGCTTCCAGGTCTTCCGCAAGATGTTCCAGACGTTCCAGGATGGTGGTCAGTTCATCGCAGAAGCAGTATTGTCTGGCTTCTTCCAGCATCTCTTCACGGCCGCTCAGCCATGGCAGGCGGTTGAAGAAACGTTGATATTCTGGCTTAAGCTTCAGCTGCTGCAGCTTCTCTTCCAGAGAGCGCAGGCTTTTCTCATCGATCAGGTCTGCAAGTTCCTCAGCATCTGCTTCGCTGATCTGCGCATGCCGGCATGCTTCCCTAAAGAAATTGATATTGCCGATCTCCAGCACCCATTTGCGGTCATTGACGACTTGCAAAGCATCGAGCGCAGTCATCAGGATCTCCAGGTCACCAGGCACTTCCTCCAGACCGATCAGTTCCACGCCGCAGTCGCTGATCTCATTTTTCAGGCCGCTCAGCTCTTCATGTACCTTGAAGACATCGGCGCAGTAACGGAACCGCAGCGGGACGGGTGCGTCTTTATATTTGGTCGCTGTCAGCCGGGCGATCGGGATGGTCATGTCTGCTCTGAGCATCAAGATACGGCCCTGCGCGTCAAAGAATTTATACATGTCCTGTTCATTGATATTGTCAAATCCGGCTTCATAGGTCTTGTAAAACTCTACGGTCGGGGTAATGACTTCTTCATAGCCCCAGCCATCCAGCCTGGCTTCAATGTTGTTTCGCAGCTTGGTCCTGATCCGGCATTCTGCAGGGATCAGATCGCGCATGCCTTCGGGAATCGTGAACTGTTTCATCATCTTTCCTCCTCTAACAAAAAAGACTTTCATCCAAAGGACGAAAGTCTGATCGTGGTTCCACCTTTTTTCACCGGCTCCTCACGAAACCGGCCTCTGTGAGTATCTGCATACTCCGGCATGGTAACGGATGCCACTTCCGCTGAAGACTACTGACCATTTCGCCCCCAGGACTCCAAGGTGTGTTCGCAGCCTTCCCATCTTCTCTTTCACCAGCCGAGAAGTCTCTGCCATGTTCCAGACTGTTACTGCTCCTTTTCCCTGTCTTTCTTATTCGTATAGTATAATATTACTATGCTAGAAAACCGATGTCAACCATAAATTGAAAACAGTTTCAACGAATGAAAACAGTTTTCAATTTATTAAAGAATCATTACTCAGATCATTGCCATACTAAACACAGGAGGGATGCTCATGAGCCCACGTGCCTATCGTCTCAGGATATGCTCTGGCATATTATATCTGCTGGCAGCCATCGTATTCATCATCTATTTCTTTACCGCTTCTATCTATGCGGCTATTATCGCGACAGCACTGCTTTGGTGCGGGGTCATCATGAGCTTAGTTTCCAGATGGGTGCACTAATTTCATACCCATTGAATAGCATTGTTTCACCATCATTTTCTACTTCTTATCAGAAAGTAAAAAAACTTTTGTAATGACCTTCACTTTTTTCAATTTATCACCTTTATAACGAAAAATAGTTAAGGGCACCACCCATAATGGAGTACTATCAATTTTTATCCACGTTCCCACGTAGGGAACGACGTGTACTCCTCAGTGACCTTGCATCCGGATGCGACATTTCTATCCACGTTCCCACGTAGGGAACGACACGAGCGGCGCGAAGAGGTGGAAGAACTGCTGAAAATTTCTATCCACGTTCCCACGTAGGGAACGACGCCCGCCCTACTTTTAAGACGCTTTCATCTTATCATTTCTATCCACGTTCCCACGTAGGGAACGACGACGGTGTCCGTCAGCTTGAGGATGCTGGTTTCACATTTCTATCCACGTTCCCACGTAGGGAACGACTCCAGACCAACGGCGAAGCTGTCGGAGGAACAGATTTCTATCCACGTTCCCACGTAGGGAACGACACCAAGTATGTATCTGAGTATGATGCATCCGACGGATTTCTATCCACGTTCCCACGTAGGGAACGACGACGAGGGAACCCTGATTCAGTATATCGAGATTTCTATCCACGTTCCCACGTAGGGAACGACAAGTCCTGCCAGAGGATTGACCAGCTCTCTTGAATTTCTATCCACGTTCCCACGTAGGGAACGACCACGACAAAGCAGGAAGTTACCGACGATACGGCATTTCTATCCACGTTCCCACGTAGGGAACGACCATCATCCGCCGTTTCAGCTTATACACAGCGGTCTTATTTCTATCCACGTTCCCACGTAGGGAACGACTTGATCCCTATCTGCACCAGATCGCGCGAGAGATATTTCTATCCACGTTCCCACGTAGGGAACGACGATATGTCTTGATCATTTTCGAGCCGTCAACAGATTTCTATCCACGTTCCCACGTAGGGAACGACACAGGCCCACAAGGACCAAAAGGCGATGCTGGAGATTTCTATCCACGTTCCCACGTAGGGAACGACATATGGGATGCAGAATAGGGGAAGCTAAGGCACTATTTCTATCCACGTTCCCACGTAGGGAACGACGATTATTCAACTTGCAAAGCGATTCACGCAGAGATATTTCTATCCACGTTCCCACGTAGGGAACGACGAATGAAACGGTTAGTGCTGTCGATGCAAAATATGATTTCTATCCACGTTCCCACGTAGGGAACGACGACACATATGATCGTCAGAAAATGAGACAAAGAATTTCTATCCACGTTCCCACGTAGGGAACGACTTATACAACAATGGCGTAACGCGAACGTGGGTTATATTTCTATCCACGTTCCCACGTAGGGAACGACCTGTTCAAGGAAGAGGAGCCTAAACCGAGAAAGATTTCTATCCACGTTCCCACGTAGGGAACGACTTCACATTGACTTATCGCGATGATGATATTACTCAATTTCTATCCACGTTCCCACGTAGGGAACGACTTACGATCACGAAGCCAACAGCCACATTCAAGGATTTCTATCCACGTTCCCACGTAGGGAACGACCGCGAAGGCGACCGGTCTGGGCTGTGCCGTGGAATTTCTATCCACGTTCCCACGTAGGGAACGACAGTAAGCCTTCCAGCGGCAGCAGCTCTTCGAGCAAGATTTCTATCCACGTTCCCACGTAGGGAACGACTTTTTCGTCGTGACGCGTTCATCACGCGCATGAGCCATTTCTATCCACGTTCCCACGTAGGGAACGACCGTTTTTAATCGCATTGTTATGCTCCGATTTAACATTTCTATCCACGTTCCCACGTAGGGAACGACGGAAGAACATCCAGAGGAACGTCATAGGTGGCAGGCATTTCTATCCACGTTCCCACGTAGGGAACGACGGGATTCAAGTTCACGCATGAAGACAAGCTTTATATTTCTATCCACGTTCCCACGTAGGGAACGACAACGTATTTCTGAAATGTTGACGCGGAACGAAGAATTTCTATCCACGTTCCCACGTAGGGAACGACTGGATCTTGTGGGTGAGTATTTCCCGAAGCTAATATTTCTATCCACGTTCCCACGTAGGGAACGACATTTACCGGAACAATCACGGAAAACATTGTGATTATTTCTATCCACGTTCCCACGTAGGGAACGACTTTGATCGGTGCGGATGTCCGTGTATGCCACATAGATTTCTATCCACGTTCCCACGTAGGGAACGACGTTTTGACCGTAGTACTCGACGATTTTTGCCCAAGCTATTTCTATCCACGTTCCCACGTAGGGAACGACTCAGCGTCCATTTCCTCTATGTAGCACTTTGGATATTTCTATCCACGTTCCCACGTAGGGAACGACCAATGAGCATGTCAACCGCTGAATATATAACGGATTTCTATCCACGTTCCCACGTAGGGAACGACGGTAATAATTGTGATGTCATTCAGCGCCGGTTTATTTCTATCCACGTTCCCACGTAGGGAACGACGTATTAACATCAATAGGCTGTACTCCATTCTACTCATTTCTATCCACGTTCCCACGTAGGGAACGACTGTGCGGTCACGGTCGGCGGAATCATCGGCATGAAATTTCTATCCACGTTCCCACGTAGGGAACGACACGCCGAAGATCTCAGGAAAGCGGCCGATGATCTTGAATTTCTATCCACGTTCCCACGTAGGGAACGACATAGTCTATTTCACCTTTTGACACTGGGATGCCATTTCTATCCACGTTCCCACGTAGGGAACGACATTATTGGGCGCTGTTAGCTTCCAGCCCGTTTGCATTTCTATCCACGTTCCCACGTAGGGAACGACTGGAAGAACATTGGCTTCGGTTGCGCTAGATGTATTTCTATCCACGTTCCCACGTAGGGAACGACCTAATCGCGATGTGACACTCGAAGAATACGCAGATTTCTATCCACGTTCCCACGTAGGGAACGACATTCACGTTTGAGATCTTGTCCATGTAAGGAGCATTTCTATCCACGTTCCCACGTAGGGAACGACGATCGTGAAAGCATCCTTTGCGAATTTGCGGCTTATTTCTATCCACGTTCCCACGTAGGGAACGACCATTCCGAGATGAAATATCTCCTTCTTTCGTCAATTTCTATCCACGTTCCCACGTAGGGAACGACGTTAACGTTCCATCTTCGTTAGCTTTTTTTGCGCATTTCTATCCACGTTCCCACGTAGGGAACGACATCGACCCGATCTACAAGGTCATCACAGGAGATGAATTTCTATCCACGTTCCCACGTAGGGAACGACGATTGGAATTCATGGATAGAGTCATACATCGAAATTTCTATCCACGTTCCCACGTAGGGAACGACTTTCTGACCTGTATTTTTTCTCAAACGTTTCCAAATTTCTATCCACGTTCCCACGTAGGGAACGACGCCAATTACGATCCTTTTCCGCTTCAGTAGCGTTATTTCTATCCACGTTCCCACGTAGGGAACGACCCAGAAACGGTGGATAACTACACGCCGCGCAATATTTCTATCCACGTTCCCACGTAGGGAACGACACCACCCCCCGTGTTCATTTTGGCCATGTAGTCCATATTTCTATCCACGTTCCCACGTAGGGAACGACGGGATCGTACACAGCATATCAACTTTTCTTGCGCATTTCTATCCACGTTCCCACGTAGGGAACGACCCAGAAACGGTGGATAACTACAC
>ERZ1643246.873-NODE-873-length-35774-cov-7.798791_pt1 | contig 35774 bp, 30 predicted proteins | sample MGYA00579265_ERZ1643246 | MGnify/ENA primary metagenome ERZ1643246 (study PRJEB29033, sample SAMEA4952261) | chicken gut metagenome | biome: Broiler Chicken; feature: Gastrointestinal Tract; material: Caecum | place: Ireland | collected 2018 | study: Broiler...
ATATTTTCATAATGTTTTGTGCCTGAGCGAAGCGAAAGGAATGGATATAACCATGAAGGACAGTATCAGACGGAGTTTTCTGGTTGTGGCCGGAGTGTATCTTATCTACACGGGAGGCAGACTTACCAGAGATGTGATTGGAAGTTTTGAAAAAACGAAATGGGTCTTTCTTGCCTTTGCCGCTCTTTTCCTTGGATTTGGTGCTACGGTTCTTGTTATGAATATCAAAGGACTCATTCAGGACCGCCGTGAGAATGAGGAAAAGACGGATGGAGCGTTTCCGGAGGAGAGGGAAGAAGAGACAGAATCAAAAGACAGAGAGGAGGATTCTCATTGCGGGTAGGAATGGGATATGATGTTCATAGATTGACAGAAGGAAGGGATCTGATTGTCGGAGGAGTAACAATTCCGTATGAAAAGGGACTTTTGGGCCATTCGGATGCAGATGTGCTTTTACATGCGGTGATGGACGCGTTGCTGGGAGCTGCGGCTCTTGGGGATATTGGGCTTCATTTTCCAGATACGGATGAGGCTTACCAGGGTGCGTCCAGTTTAAAACTGCTGGAAAGGGTAGGAGAGCTGTTGGACGAGCATTTGTATGTGATCGAAAATATTGATGCTACCATCATTGCGCAGAAGCCGAAAATGCGTCCTTATATTGACGAGATGCGAAAGAATGTTGCAAAAACGCTGGCGATCGATGTGGACCAGGTGAATATCAAGGCAACGACCGAGGAAGGACTTGGATTTACCGGAAGCGGAGAGGGAATTTCCGCTCAGGCAGTCTGCTGTCTGGAAAAAGTGACCAATTTCAGCTATGACGTAACAGAACAGGGAGATGGCTGCAGGGGCTGTCAGGGCTGCCGGGGGACATCCGGGGATCAGGTGATGTGATGAAAATCAGAAAACTTGCAAAAGAGGAGCATGGAATGACACGCCCTCTCTGGGAGGAAATTTTCACAGAGGATGGAAAAGGGTTTCTGGATTACTATTATCAGGTGAAGACAGCGGATAATGAGATTTATGTTGTAGAAGAGGAGGACGGCGGACTGTCGGCAATGTTGCAGCTAAATCCGTATGAGGTGCGGTTTATGGACCGGGTATCTTCGCTTCATTATATTATCGCTGTTGCCACGAAGAAGGAATACCGGGGCCGGGGGTATATGACGAGACTTCTGGAGACATCTTCCAGAGACATGTACCAGGCCGGAGAGCCCTTTACGTTTCTGATGCCGGCAGCAGAGGGGATTTATTATCCCCATGGATTCCGTTTTATCTATGGTCAGAGTCAGATCGATGGAGCAATTCAAGAGAAAGAGGAGCAGCGGCCAGAAGTTTGCTGTCAGGTGCGTCAGGCCGAAGAAAGAGACTGTGGCAGAATTGCTGCCTTTGCAGAAAAGGTCCTCGGCCGGATGTCTCTGATCCGGACAGTGCGCAGGGAGAAGTATTATCAGACCCTTTTGAGGGAGCAGCAAAGTGAGGGTGGCGGGATTCTGGTGACGGAAAGAGCAGGTCTGTTGACAGGCTGTGTGATTTACAGCAGCTATGATGGGAAAACAGAGCTTAGAGAGCCGCTGTTTGATGAGCTGGAAGACTGGAAAACGGTCCTTTCGTATCTGTGGAACAAACCGGAAAAAAAGATGCACATTGCGGGAATCCGAAGTGAGGAGGAAGAGCATGCGGCAAAAGAAATGCTTGAGCATCCCTCCGGAAAAGAAGAGCCAATGATCATGGCGAGGATCGTGCATCTCCGGTATTTTCTGGAAAGCTTTACGGCAAAAGAGGCCTTTCGGATTTATCTGCATGTGGAGGACAGGCTGATTCCGGAAAATGACGGTGACTGGGAGATTGTCGGAAAAAGCGGGGAACATCTGACCGCAAGAAAGCTGGAAGGAGCGTCAGAACAGGCAGAGACCGTTTCTGTGGGAGACCTTGCAATCGGGCTTTTCGGATATGATGCGGACAGGGAGAAGCAGCAGGATGCCTGCCAAAAGACAGGCACTTTGATGCGGGAACTGATGGAGAAAACCTGCCTGGCTCCGCCGGTATTTTTGAATGAAATTGTATAGAAATGGGAGTTGACAAAACGAACGATATCCCATACACTATAAAAACAGAAGGATAGAAAAAGGCAGTGAACGGAAAGAGTAGCATATGCATACTTTACAGAGAAGGAAGGCCGCCGGCTGAGAGCCATCCGAAAGAACGAATATGTGAAGTGCATCCGGGAGCCGGGTCTGCGAAGACAGAGTAGCAGATCACGTAGGCAGTCGTTACCTGCACAGATGAGTGGAAAAGGCAGCAGCCTTTTTTAATAGAGTGGAACCGCGGATAAACTTCGTCTCTTGTGTCAGAGGCGGAGTTTTTTGCATTCCGGCGAAGATTCCGCAGGCGTCTGCAAAATAGAAAAGGAGGAAAAAGACAGATGAAACTGTACAATACAATGACACGAAAAAAAGAAGAATTTGTACCTTTGGAAGAAGGAAAGGTAAAGATGTATGTGTGCGGCCCGACCGTTTACAATTTTATTCATATTGGAAACGCAAGGCCGATGATCGTGTTTGACACGGTGCGCCGCTATTTTGAATATAAAGGATATGAAGTGAATTTTGTTTCCAATTTTACAGATGTGGACGACAAGATTATCAAAAAGGCTCTGGAGGAGGGCGTGACAGCGGATGAGATCGCCTCCCGTTACATTGCAGAGTGCAAAAAGGACATGGAAAGTCTGAACATCAAGCCGGCTACAGCCAATCCACTGGCTACCCAGGAAATCGACGGCATGATTCAGATGATCCAGGAACTGATTGACAAAGGCCATGCCTATGAGAAGAATGGGACGGTTTATTTCCGTACGAGAAGCTTTAAGGAGTATGGAAAGCTGTCTCACAAAAATCTGGATGATCTTCAGTCCGGAGGGAGAGAGCTCCTTGTTTCCGGACAGGACGAAAAGGAAGATCCGCTGGACTTTGTCCTCTGGAAACCGAAAAAGGACGGAGAACCATTCTGGGATTCACCGTGGAGCAAAGGTCGTCCGGGATGGCACATTGAGTGCTCGGAGATGTCCAGAAAATATCTGGGAGAGCAGATTGACATTCACGCAGGCGGCGAGGATCTGATCTTCCCGCACCATGAAAATGAGATCGCTCAGTCAGAAGCATGCAACGGAAAAGAATTTGCACGTTACTGGATGCATAATGGATTTTTGAATATTGATAATAAGAAGATGTCCAAGTCTCTTGGAAATTTCCGGACCGTCCGGGAAATCGGAGAGAAATATGATTTACAGGTATTCCGCTTCTTCATGCTGAGTGCTCATTACCGGAGCCCCCTCAACTTCAGCGCAGAGCTGATGGAGGCGGCGAAAAACAGTCTGGAGCGAATTACCAATGCTGTTGATCATCTGAAACATTTGATGGAAACGGCTCGAACAGAGGAGATGACCGAGGCGGAGAAGGAGCAGGCGGACAAAACGGCTGAATTTGTGAAGGATTTTGAAAACGCAATGGAGGATGACTTTAATACAGCAGATGCCATCACGGCGATTTTTGAGCTGGTAAAATTCGCCAATACGACAGCGGACGGCAACAGTTCAAAAGAATATGCAAAGACACTGTTTGATCTGATTGTCCGTCTGGGCGATATTCTCGGTCTGATTCTGGACAGGAAGGAAGAAATGCTGGATGCGGACATTGAAGCTCTGATTGAGGAGCGGACCAGGGCGAGAAAGGAAAAGAATTTCCAGCGTGCGGACGAGATCCGGGATGAGCTTTTGAAAAAAGGAATTGAATTGAAAGATACAAGAGAAGGAGTACAATGGAAGCGAGTATAACGATGGAGCTGGATGCATATCTGTGTGATGTCTTTCAGACAGAAGAGCAGGATATCAGAAGTTACTCTCCCCTGTCCCTTGCATTTATTGGAGACTGCGTCTACGATCTGATCATCAAATCGCTGATTATCAGAAAGGGGAACCGCCCGGTGAATGCGATGCAAAAAGAAACAAGCAGGCTGGTGCAGGCATCGGCCCAGTCGGCTATGATGCGGGTCATGCAGGAGCATCTGACGGAAGAGGAACATGCTGTCTACCGGAGGGGGAGAAACGCAAAGTCAGTCTCCCCGGCAAAAAACCAGTCGATTACAGACTACCGCAGGGCGACCGGGTTTGAAGCATTGATTGGATACCTGTATCTGAAACAAAATTACAGACGGATCGTAGATCTGATCAAAACCGGTCTGGAAGGACTGGAGGAAGCAGAGGGAAGAGATGAAAGATCAGAAGAATAGAAATGAAGCAATGATTGAAGGAAGAAATGCGGTTCTGGAAGCGTTTCGATCCGGAAAACCGATCGATAAACTTTATGTTCTGGACGGGTGCCAGGACGGCCCTGTGCGGACGATTGTCAGGGAGGCAAAGAAGCACGATACCATCCTGAACTTTGTCTCAAAGGAGCGGCTGGATCAGCTCTCGGAGACAAAGAAACACCAGGGTGTCATCGCTGTGGCGGCGGCATATGAATATTCCGATGTGGAAGATATGCTCAGACTGGCGGAAGAAAAAGGGGAGGATCCGTTTTTGATCCTGCTGGACAATATCGAAGATCCTCACAATCTGGGGGCGATTATCCGGACGGCGAATCTGGCAGGGGCCCACGGAGTGATCATTCCGAAACGCCGGGCGGCAGGGCTGACACCGACGGTTGCCAAGACATCAGCCGGCGCCTTAAACTACACGCCGGTCGCAAAAGTGACCAATCTGGCCAAAACCATGGAAGAGTTAAAGGAACGGGGACTTTGGTTTGTCTGTGCCGATATGGACGGAGAGGTGATGTATGACGTCAACCTTAAGGGACCGATCGGACTGGTCATCGGAAATGAAGGTGAGGGGGTATCAAGACTGGTAAAAGAAAAGTGTGATTTTACCGCTTCGATCCCGATGAAGGGAGAGATCGATTCCCTCAATGCTTCTGTGGCGGCCGGCGTGCTGGCATACGAGATCGTGCGCCAGAGGATCAGATAAAGGAGCGGCGGAAATGACGGAGTATCAGAAAAAGACAGATGAAGAACTGATCCAAAGTCTGCGGAAGGGAGACGCAGCCATTATGGATTTCCTTCTGGAAAAATATAAGCCTATGGTGAAAAAGAAAGCGCGCGCCATGTTTCTGCTTGGAGGAGACAGCGATGATCTGATCCAGGAAGGAATGATTGGCCTTTTTAAAGCAGTGCAGGATTATGATCCTGCACAGGAAGCTTCCTTTGGAACATTTGCGCAGGTCTGCGTGACCAGACAGCTGTACTCTGCGATCCGGGCGTCCCAGAGAAAGAAACACCTTCCGCTGAATTCTTATGTTTCTCTGTATGATAACCAGGAGATTTCAGAAGAAAAAGAATCTGAGCTGATCAGCCGGCAGAACATGCAGGGAAACAATAACCCGGAGGATCTGGTGATCTGTAAAGAATCCGAGGATTCCATCATGAAAGAGCTGGAAGGCAGACTGAGTGAACTGGAAAAACGTGTGCTGTACCTGCACCTGATGGGGACGGATTATAAAACCATAGCCGGGCTGCTCGGAAAGAAGCCAAAGACGATAGACAATGCACTGCAAAGGATCAAGTCAAAGGCGGAAGAGCTGCTTCAATAAGAAAAGAGATTGTAGAAAACCACTGAAAAATATGCCTGTCGGCAGGAGTTTTTTGGTGGTTTCTTTGTTATGGAAATATCAATCAGAAAAATGTTGACAGGTCAAGTAAAAACTCTTATAATCCTACTGTTAGGAAACGAACAAAAGTATAGGAGTGGAAACGATGGAGGAAGAATTACAGGAGACGCGGGAGCATCACGTTGGCAGAATGATTCATATGCTTTCTCATCAGCTGAAAAGACGGGGCGCAGTGCAGGAGGCAGAACTGGGACTGACTCCAATGCAGAAACATGTCCTGATGTTTATTCTGTTTGAGACAATGAAAAGGGATCTTTACCAGCGGGATATTGAAGAGGAGTTCCGCATCCGGCGGTCTACCGCAAGCGGGATTCTCCAGTTGATGGAGAAAAACGGGTTTATCTGCCGACAGAGCGTTGCAAGGGACGCAAGGCTGAAGCAGATCGTCCCTACCGAAAAGGCGGAAAAGATCAGGATGGATGTTCTTTCCAATATTCAGGGCATGGAGAAACGGCTGACCAGCGGGATCCCCAAAGAGGATCTGGAAACATGTCTTTGTGTTCTTCGAAAAATGATCTGCAACCTCTCAGAAGAGGAGCAGGAAATTGAATCACTGTAGGAGGTAGAGATGAACAGAAAACTTTTTAAATCAATCCGGGAATATAAAAAGGAATCCGTTCTCGCGCCGTTTTTTGTCATTCTGGAAGTCTTGATGGAAGTCTTGATTCCGCTTCAGATGGCAAAGATTATTGACATCGGTATTCAGGACGGAGATCTTCCTTATATTATAAAGATGGGAGTCATTCTGATCGTCATGGCCATGCTTGCCCTCTGGTTCGGCGTAAAGGCAGGAACCTATGCGGCAAGGGCAGGGGCAGGATATGCCAAAAACCTGCGGCACGATATTTTTTACAAGGTACAGGAGTTTTCCTTTAAAAATATTGACCATTTTTCCACATCCAGCCTTGTAACCCGTATGACGACTGATGTTACCAACGTGCAGATGGCTTATATGATGAGTATCCGTCTGCTTGCGAGAGCACCGATCATGATCATCCTTTCCTGGATCATGACCCTTACTATCAATGTGAAGATCGCACTGCTGTTTTTGATTGTCATTCCGCTTCTTGGCGGCACGCTGATTTTCATCGCAAAAAAGGCACATCCGCACTTTATCAAAGTGTTTGATGAGTACGATGTGTTAAACAACGAAGTTCAGGAAAACGTCAATGCCGCCAGAGTGGTAAAGGCGTATGTAAGAGAGAACTATGAAATCAAGAAATTCCATAAAGTTTCTCAGACCGTCTATGATCTCTTCACAAAAGCGGAGAAAATCGTAGCCTGGAACTCTCCGACTATGCAGTTTTTCGTGTATGCGGTTGTACTGTGCATGGTACTGATCGGAGGAAAGGATATTGTATTCCAGACTATGGAGACAGGAGAACTGACAAGTGTCATCGTCTATGCGCTCCAGATCCTTTCTTCTCTGATGATGGTATCCTTTGTCTTTGTCATGATTATGATTGCGGAAGCTTCCAGCGACCGAATCACGGAAATACTGGACGAAGTACCGGAAATGCAGGATAAAGAAGACGCCGTCAAAGTGGTGCCGGACGGCTCCATTGATTTTGAAAACGTAGATTTCAGCTACGCAGGGGAGGGTGGCAATCTTTCTCTGAAAAATGTCAATATCCACATCAAGTCCGGACAGACGATTGGTATTATCGGAGGTACCGGAAGTTCAAAATCTACTTTTGTGCAGCTGATTCCAAGACTCTACGATGTGACAAAGGGAAGTGTCAAAGTCGGTGGAATCGATGTCAGGGAATATAATCTGGAAGCTCTGCGTGATCAGGTTTCCATGGTGCTTCAGAAAAATGTGCTCTTTACCGGAACTATTTACGATAATATCCGCTGGGGAGATGAAAATGCGTCCGACGAGGAAGTGCAGAGAGTCTGCAGACTTGCTCAGGCTGACACCTTTGTCCAGGAGTTCCCGGCAGGGTATCAAACGATGATTGTTCAGGGAGGAAACAATGTCTCTGGTGGACAGAAACAGAGACTTTGTATCGCAAGAGCGCTTCTGAAAAAACCAAAGATCCTGATTCTTGATGATTCTACAAGCGCGGTGGACACAAAGACCGATGCGTTGATCCGGAAGGCGTTCCGGGAAGAAATTCCGGATACTACAAAGATCATTATCGCTCAGAGAGTATCTTCCGTAGAGGATGCGGATCTGATTATTGTGATGGATGATGGAAAGATCAATGGAATCGGAACATCCGAAGAGCTGTTGAAGACGAACGAGATTTACCGGGAAGTATACGAATCACAGGTAAAAGGAGGTGAGGAAGATGAATAAGCATGAGGAAAAGGTACGGGTGTCCAAAGGTACTCTGAAGACAGCCAAACGTCTGTTAGGTTATGTGACCAGCCGTTTTAAAATACAGTTTTTTGCAGTATTTATCTGTATTATCATCAGTTCCATTGCATCGATAGCGGTCTCCCTGTCACTGAAATTCCTTCTGGATGATTTTATCATCCCTTTGATCGGGCAGAAATCGCCGAATTTTTCTGAGCTCTATATGGCTCTTGGTGTGCTTGGAACCATCTTCCTGGCTGGAGTGATTTCTACTTTTATTTATACGAGGCTGATGGTAACAATCGGCCAGGGCGTATTAAAGCAGGTCAGAGATGACATGTTTGAACACATGCAGACACTCCCGATCCGCTATTTTGACCAGAATACAAACGGATCCATTATGAGTCTTTACACCAACGATACGGATACCCTGCGCCAGATGATTAACCAGTCGATTCCGCAGGTGCTGATGTCTTCCATCACGATCGTAGTTACGTTTATTTCGATGGTAGCGCTCAGCCCGATTCTGACTGTTCTTGCTGTCGTCATGATCTTCCTGCTCGTGTTCGTGGCAAAGAAGATCGGAGGAAACAGTGGAAAGTACTTCCTGAAACAGCAGATTGCAATCGCGGACATTACCGGTTTCGTGGAAGAGCGGATGAATGGACAGCGCGTGATCAAAATCTTTAATCATGAGCGTGTTTCGGAAGAAGAGTTCGATGAGCTCAATGAAAAGCTGTACAACAGTGCGGCAAATGCCAATACCTTTGCCAATATGATGGGACCGATCATCGGAAACCTCGGAAATCTGCAATTTGTACTGACTGCGGTACTGGGAGGATTTCTGTCGGTTATCGGCGTAGGGGGAATCACCCTTGGAGTTATGGCTTCCTATCTTCAGTTTACAAAGAGCTTTACCCAGCCGTTTATGCAGGTGGCTCAGCAGTTCAACTCGATTGTCATGGCCCTTGCAGGTGCAGAGCGTATTTTCGCCATGATGGACGAGGAGCCGGAAGTAGACGAAGGATACGTTACTTTGGTGAACGTCCGCAAGGATCAGGATGGCAACTTTATCGAATGCAAAGAAAGAACCGGCATGTGGGCATGGAAACATCCACACCAGGCGGACGGTACTGTGACCTATACAGAGTTGAAAGGCGATGTGCGGTTCTATGACATGACATTTGGATATACCGATGACAAGATGGTACTCCACAATCTGACCCTTTATGCAAAACCGGGACAGAAGATTGCCTTTGTCGGTTCTACCGGAGCAGGAAAGACCACTATCACCAACCTGATCAACCGGTTCTATGATGTACAGGATGGAAAAATTCGTTACGATGGAATCAATATCAATAAGATCAAAAAGTATGATCTGAGACGTTCCCTCGGAATTGTACTGCAGGATACCCATCTCTTTACCGGAACTATTATGGAAAACATCCGGTATGGAAGACTGGACGCGACGGATGAAGATGTCTATGAGGCAGCAAGACTGGCTCATGCAGACCAGTTTATCAACATGCTTCCAAACGGATATCAGACGATGCTGAGCGGAGACGGAGAAGAACTCTCCCAGGGACAGAGACAGCTCCTTGCCATTGCACGGGCAGCTGTATCCAATCCTCCGGTTCTGATTCTGGATGAAGCTACATCCAGCATCGATACCCGTACCGAGAGCATTGTGCAAAAAGGTATGGATAACCTGATGAAAGGACGGACGGTATTTGTCATTGCCCACCGTCTCTCCACCATCCGAAACAGTGACGCGATCATGGTTCTGGAACATGGACGGATCATTGAACGAGGCAGCCATGAAGATCTGATCAAAGAAAAAGGCACTTACTATCAGTTATATACAGGAAAGCTGGAACTGTCATAGACAGAGTGGACTGCCTGAAAAGATACAAAAAAGAATTGAGCGAAAGAAGGGCCGGAGGTCCGGCCTTTCTTTCGAAAAAAGAAAAAATGCACTTGACAATTTGGGCTGTTTACGATATAGTAAATAGGCACGCAAGATGTGCTGCCTTGGCTCAGTCGGTAGAGCGTCGCCTTGGTAAGGCGGAGGTCGGCGGTTCAAGTCCGCTAGGCAGCTTAAAAAACTCCTGAGAGATCAGGAGTTTTTTTGATGTTTGGACAACTATTCAGTCATATCTGGAATACATTGAGAAAGAAACTCATCAATAGAAGCCGCTTTGGCAGCAACTTTACTCCAGCAGGTTAAAAGGTCCGGATCTTTTTCAGAAAGAATCCGCTCTTTCAGAGATTCAGAAACATCTCCAAGATCTGACAGAAATGAAAGAACGATTTGGGCTTTCCCTAAACGGATTCCTTCTTCTTTACTGACACGTCGCGTTTCCTGAACATCATAAGCTTCAAAATTCTCAAACAGCATTGCAAAATCCCTCCGTTCGATCTGATCTGCAAAACCAGCAATTTCTTCTTTCGGAACATTAAGACGATGCAGAAGTACAGATATAATTTTAGCAATCAACTGTAAAAGCGAGTCTGGAGAATTACGGCTAATCTCTTCCAAATAACCAGCTGGTACTTCCTGTAATTGCCGGAAATCAGCTGCACTTCTTAATTTATCAATCAGCATTACCAAAGACAGTTCATCTTTTTTGGCAATCAAATCCTGGTTGGAGTACTGAGATAAAGGAACAACGCAGTACTCAAAGCAAGGAATATATTTTCCGAGAATATCAGAAAGTGATGTACGATTATGAAAATTTATGGAAGCAGTCCAATTTCCAGGACCATCGTAGAAAACAATCGGAATAATAGGGGGATACTGAAAGCCTTTGGAAGAAGTGATGCCAGGATGCTGTTTTTCCACACGCTTTGCATAATCTGTGAGAATCAAAACGATATATCTTAAGATCCGAAAGGACATATCGTAATCTACTTTGGACTGATGTTCAATGAGTGTAATTAGAAAAATGGACCCGAATTCAGGACAGCCTTTCAAATGGATTTCTTTGATGGAATCAGAATCTCGCTCTTCATGCCACATAGAAATAAAGCGTTCGGAAATATCGGTGATATCTTCTGGCTGAACGTCTTTTAGAATTTCAATATTCGTATATCCCCGCAAAAATTGCGCACATAAAATGGGATCGCCGAAAATCAGTTTTGCACCGCTATCTTTCACCTTTTTATTGGCCACTTCTGCATCTGAGAAATTGATGGTTTGCTTTTTGTGCATGTCTGTCGAACTGCCAGTGTTCTTTTTCGTAGTTTCCGTCATAAATGTCTCCTTTCTTGAGTGGAATACAGAAAAAACGGACAGACTGCTTCTTACATTGATTGTATCAATGAATACAAAAAAATACAATGATAATCAGACGATTCTCTTCGCTTTTCCTAATATTCCTGTTGGTGAAGTAAAATGTGATAAATTTGGCCGAAGGGCCGGGATTTTCTGCGGGAACTTATGGTTCCCTGGTAGGACAATAGAAAAAAGAAGTCCTGGATAGATCGTTTCAGTATAAAGAAAGAATTGAAAAAAAGCAAGAGCAAAAACAAGAGCGGATTTGAGACTCTGACGGAGAAATGATATAATGAAAATAGTTTTCGTGAGTCAGTGTATGACATTTTATCAGGGGAAAGGAGGCAATTACGTTGAAAGCAATGGTTTATCAGGGAGAGGGAAGAGCTGCGCTTCTTCAGAAGCCCCGCCCGGTCATTCAGAAGTCGACAGATGCTATCGTTCGTGTTACACTTTCGACCATCTGTTCCAGCGATATTCATATTCTGCACGGTGCGGTTCCAAGAGCAGTGCCGGGAGTGACGCTGGGGCATGAGTTTGTCGGAGTGGTAGAAGAGACGGGGAAGGCGGTGCACAGTGTGGCAGTCGGGGACCGTGTGGCGGTCAATGTGGAGACATTCTGCGGAGACTGCTTTTTCTGCAAGAGAGGATATGTCAATAACTGCACGGACCCGGAAGGAGGATGGGCACTGGGATGCCGGATTGACGGCGGACAGGCAGAGTATGCCAGGATTCCTTTTGCCGACCAGGGGCTGACCCGGATTCCGGAGGAAGTAAGCGATGAAGAGGCATTGTTTACCGGGGACCTGCTTTCCACCGGATACTGGGCGGCGCAGATGGTGGAAATCCAAAAAGGAGATACCGTTGTAGTGATCGGAGCCGGACCGGCGGGACTCTGCACCATGCTCTGCGCAAAATTATATGAGCCGGAGCGGATTATCGCAATCGATCAGAGGAAAGAGAGGCTTGCCTTTGCAGAAAAATACGGTATGGCAGACCTCACATTTCTTTCAGAAGATATGGAAAAACTGGAACAGAAGATCCGTTCTTTGACAGACGGACGAGGAGCCGATGCGGTGATCGAAGCGGCAGGAGGAGACAATACATTTGAGATGGCATGGAGGCTGGCACGGCCGAATGCGGTGATCGGTATCGAGGCCATGTACGAAAAACCACAGATCCTTCCGCTCCCGGATATGTACGGGAAAAATCTGATCTGGAAATCCGGCGGAGTAGATGCCTGCCACTGCCAGGAGATTCTGGAACTGATCCGACAGGGAAAGCTGGATCCCAGACCGCTCATAACACACACCTGCAGACTCTCCGAGATCGAACAGGCATATCGGATCTTTGAACACCACGAAGATGGCGTCATGAAATATGCCGTTTACCCAGACTAACGGATACCAATCCCGGCTTTGAGTTCATTGGGGACGTGTACCTGTGAATCGGAACCTGTCCCCGATGTTCTTTTTGCTTGTGGTTGTCCTTGTTTTATGGTAACATAAAGGTTATGAATTAAATCCTATGAGGAGGGCTTTATGGAGACAACATCAACTGAATCCAGGAATTTTATTGAGCAGGAAATAGACAAAGATTTAAGAGAGGGTGTGTATGATCATGTCTGTACACGGTTTCCTCCGGAGCCGAACGGCTATCTGCATATTGGACATGCGAAGTCGATTCTTTTAAACTATGGACTGGCAAAGGAGTACAATGGGGAATTCCATATGCGGTTTGACGATACAAATCCGACGAAGGAGCGGATGGAGTTTGTGGATTCCATCAAGGAGGATATCCAGTGGCTCGGAGCGGACTGGGGAGATCATCTGTACTTTGCATCTGATTATTTCGATGTCATGTATGAATGCGCGGTGAAGCTGATCAAGAAGGGGAAGGCCTATGTCTGTGATCTGACTCCGGATGAAATCCGGGAATACAGAGGAACGTTGACGGAGCCGGGAAAGGAGAGTCCTTACCGGAACCGTTCTGTGGAGGAAAATCTGGAGCTTTTTGAGAATATGAAGAACGGCGTCTACAAGGATGGAGAGAAGGTGCTCCGTGCCAAGATTGATATGGCATCGCCGAATATCAATATGAGAGATCCGATTCTGTACCGTGTGGCTCACATGACACATCACAATACAGGAGACAAGTGGTGCATTTATCCAATGTACGATTTTGCACATCCGATCGAGGATGCGGTAGAAAAGATTACCCATTCCATCTGTACGCTGGAGTTTGAGGATCACCGGCCGTTGTATGACTGGGTAGTAAGAGAATGCGAATTTGAACATGGACCGAGACAGATTGAGTTTGCCAAGCTGTATCTGACCAATGTGGTGACCGGAAAGCGTTATATCAAAAAGCTGGTAGATGAGAAGATCGTAGATGGATGGGATGATCCGAGACTGGTGACCATTGCCGCACTTCGCAGAAGAGGGTTTACCCCGGAGTCCATTCAGATGTTCGTGGATCTCTGCGGTATTTCCAAGGCACAGAGCTCCGTAGACTATGCGATGCTGGAGTACTGTATCCGGGAGGATCTGAAGCTGAAACGGCCGAGAATGATGGCGGTGCTGGATCCGATCAAGCTTGTGATTGACAACTATCCGGAAGACAAGGTGGAATATCTGGAGGCGGACAACAATCTGGAAAATGAGTCTCTTGGAAAGCGGACAGTGCCGTTTTGCAGAGAACTTTATATCGAGCGGGATGACTTTATGGAAGAGCCGCCGAAGAAATACTTCCGTCTGTTCCCTGGCAACGAGGTGCGCCTGATGAATGCGTACTTTGTGAAGTGTACAGGATGCGAAAAGGACGAAGAGGGCAATGTGACGGTGGTACATTGTACGTACGACCCTGAGACCAAGTGTGGAACCGGGTTTACCGGACGCAAGGTGAAAGGAACGATTCACTGGGTGGCAGCGCCGACGGCGGTCAAGGCAACGGTGCGTCTCTACGAAAACCTGATTGATGAAGAAAAAGGGGTTTACAATAAGGAAGATGGATCCCTGAATCTGAATCCGAATTCTCTGGAAGTCAGAGAATGCTTTGTGGAGCCGAATTTTCAGGAGGCAAAAGCATACGACAGCTTCCAGTTTGTTCGCCAGGGATATTTCTGTGTGGATGCAAAAGACTCCAGGCCGGATGCGCTTGTATTCAACAGGATTGTGTCACTGAAAAGCTCATTTAAACTTCCGAAGAAATAAAAATGAATGCATTGACAATAAATCTGGAACCGCACAGTGCGGTTCCTCTTTATGAACAGATTTATCAGTATATTAAAAGAGACATACAGAAAGGGAGGATTTCCCCAGGGGAAAAACTCCCTTCTACCCGTTCTCTGGCAGAGTATCTGGAGGTAAGCAGAAGTACGGTGGAGCTGGCCTATGAGCAGCTGGCCTCGGAAGGGTATATTGAATCCGTGCCGTACAAGGGGACGTTTGTGCTGGATGTCAGGGAACTGTACCGTCTGAAGCCAAAGCAGGCGGTACGGCGGGAACCAAAAGAAGAGAAAAAAGACATTTTATACGATTTCTCGCCCAATGGTGTGGATTTGAAGCGGTTTCCCTATCAGGTGTGGAGAAAGCTTTCCAAAGATGTGCTGAGTGAGGATAAGTCCGAGCTGTTCCGGATGGGAGATCCGAAAGGAGAGTATGGACTCAGACGTGCCGTGGCATCTTATCTTCATCAGGCCCGCGGAGTCAACTGTACACCGGAACAGATCATTATCGGGGCCGGAAACGACTATATGCTTCTTCTGCTCCATACCATTCTGGGCCATTCGCACAAGATTGCGTTTGAGAATCCCACATACCGGCAGGCGTATCGGATGTTTGAACGGCTTGGTTATCCGGTCTGTACCGTGGATATGGATAAATACGGGATGGAAGCGGACATCCTGAGAAAAACGGAAGCGGATATTGCCTATGTCATGCCGTCTCATCAGTTTCCCCTTGGTATCGTGATGCCCATCAAAAGGAGGATGGAACTCCTGGAATGGGCGGATGAACAGGCGGGAAGATACCTGATCGAGGACGATTATGACAGTGAATTCCGTTATAAAGGGAAGCCGATCCCGGCTTTGAAAGGATATGATGTATCCGAGAAGGTCATTTACCTGGGCACTTTTTCCAAATCCATTGCCCCTGCAATCCGGATGAGCTACATGGTGCTCCCGGAAACCCTGCTTCAGGTCTACGAAGAGAACTGCCGCTTTATCAGTCCGACCGTGTCCAGAGTTGACCAGATGATTCTGGAGCGCTTTATCGAAGATGGTTATTTTGAGCGTCATCTGAACCGGATGCGTGCGGTCTATAAGAGCCGGCATGATACCTTCCTGAACTGTCTGAAGCCCTTTGCGGGGACCTGCAGAATCTCCGGAGAAAACGCAGGAGTTCATCTGCTTTTGACATTTGAGGACGGAAGGTCCGAAGAAGAGCTGATCCGTCTGGCAAGGGAGGCAAAGGTGGCAGTCTACGGACTTTCTTCCTATGATACCCAGGGAAGCAGAAAACATCAGGCTTCTGTGCTTCTGGGATATGCAAATATGGAAGAAGAAAAGATCAAGGAGGCGGCAGCTGTTTTGAAGAAAGTCTGGCTACCGTAAAATGGAGAAAAAAATTAAGAATTTTATCGAAAATAGGGCTTACAATACGGAAAAATTTGAGTATAATATATACTTGTCTGTAAGAGAAAACTAGATACAGAAACAGGAGAGAAAGCAATGAGAGAGGTATATGTGAACATTGGTTCTGTGGAGAAGGCCAAAGGATTAAATGGAGTTCTTAGAAAATTTGACGGGGATTTTGATCTGGTTCAGGGGAGAGCCACCATTGACGCAAAATCCTTTTTGGGAATCCTCAGCATGGATTTGTCCAAATCTTTGAAGCTTGTCATTCATGACAATGATTCAATCGACATGACACTTTTGAAAGAATATATGGCATAGCGGCAATCTGGAAACGGTGTTGGTTTTCCGTTGACGAACCGCACTTCTTTTTAGTATGATAGGAACAAGACCGGAAGAGAGGCTGAAAGTGTAAAAGAAGAAAGAAGCATCACATTTTGATGCTTCTTTCTTTCCATAAGAAAACCATGCAGGATTACATGTTAACAGGAGAGGAAGAATGGAAAACAGAATTGAAATAACAGATGATATCTATGTAAATGGAGAAAAGCAAAAGATTATATCGGGAAGCATCCACTATTTCCGCGTTGTCCCGGAGTACTGGAGAGACCGGCTGGAAAAATTAAAAGCGATGGGATGCAATACCGTGGAGACGTATGTGGCATGGAATGTCCATGAGCCACGAGAAGGAGAATTCTGCTTTGAAGGAGATTATGATCTCTGCAGATTTCTGGATCTTGCCCAGGAGCTTGGACTTTATGTTATTTTGAGGCCGTCTCCGTATATCTGTGCGGAATGGGAGTTCGGTGGCTTCCCGGCGTGGCTTCTGACAAAGCCTGGAATTCGTCTGCGCTGCGCCAATCCGGTCTATCTGGAGTGCGTAGAGCATTATTATGACCGACTGATCCCGCTGATTGTGCCGTATCAGATCACAAAGGGCGGCCCGGTACTGATGCTTCAGGTTGAAAATGAATACGGTTCCTACGGAAACGATAAAGAGTATCTGGAGGCGTTGAAACGTATGATGTCGGAGAGAGGAATTACTGTCCCGTTTGTGACATCAGACGGTCCGGAGAAGCAGTACATGGAGGATGGAAAAACCAACGGCGCATGGCAGACTGCCAATTTCGGATCCAGAGGAGCCGAACGGTTTGCGGAAGTACGGAAGAATATCGGTTCCCAGCCTTTGATGTGTATGGAATTCTGGGATGGATGGTTTGACCACTGGGGACAGGAAGGACACAGCGTAACGGATCTGGAGGAACAGAAAAAATCTCTTCAGGAAATGCTGGAAAGAGGAAATGTCAATTTCTACATGTTCCACGGTGGAACAAACTTTGGATTTATGAACGGCTCCAATTATGCCGGAAAGCTTGAGCCAGATGTGACCTCCTATGATTACGATGCCCCTTTGACGGAGGATGGACAGATCACGGAGAAATACCGGGAATTTCAGAAAATCATTTCCGGATTCAGAAAGATACCGGAAGTGAAACTGACAACCCCGATTTCCAGAAAGTCGTATGGCACGATCCAGGTTCAGGAGAAGACGGGACTGTTCCAGACTCTGGATACGATCAGCAGCCCGGTCAAAGCACCGATGCCGATGTCTATGGAGGAGCTTGGACAAAATTACGGCTATATCCTTTACAGGAGTACCATTTCAAGAGGAAAGGAGATCCGCTCCTGTGAAATCCGGGGAGGCGCGGACCGTGCGGTTCTCTTTGCAGATGGAAAACAGGTGGATATCCGCAATGATTACGAAATGAACCGGACCACAGGATTTATGCTGGAAAAAGAGCAGGGAAGCCTGGATATTCTGATGGAAAACATGGGAAGAGTCAATTACGGACCGGAAATCGAACTGCAGAAAAAAGGAATTACCCATGGAGTGCTGATCAATGGTACATTCCATATGGGATGGGATATGTATCCCCTTCCGCTGGAGGATCCATCCAGGGTGGATTTCCAGCGCGGCTATGAAGAGGGCATGCCGGCATTTTACCGGTTTACCTTCCAGGCAGAGGAAACGGCGGATACCTTCCTGGACGTGGACGGATTCGGCAAAGGATGCGTATTTGTAAACGGCAGAAATATCGGCCGCTTCTGGGAAGCGGGGCCGCAGAAACGCCTTTACATTCCGGCGCCGTTCTTAAAGAAAGGATCCAACGAAATCGTGATCTTTGAAACCGATGGAAAAGCCTCGGATGTGATCCGGCTGATGGATACACCGGATCTTGGGTGATGAATTCCCAGATGTTTCTTGTACATAGATGGCCTGTATAGTATAATAAATAAAAAGGGCCTGAGCCCTTGTGCGGGGCGGGCCCGAAGGGAGAGGACTTGCTATGCAGGAGTTGAACAAGCTGGACACATTGAGGGAAATTATTGACAAAGGACAGTACATTGTTGCACTTTGCGGATCCGGCATGATAGAGGAATGCGGATTATCCCCGCTGAAGGAGCAGGAACGTGCGTACAGGATTGAGGAAAAGTACGGGCGTTCTCCGGAATATCTGTATACGGATGCCTTTTTTAATACACGGACAGAGACCTTTTACGATTTTTACAGAAATGAAATTCTGGCAGATGTGGAGCCGTCGGCGTCCACTTACGCGCTCGCCGCGATGGAACGGGCGGGAAAGCTCAAATGTATTATTTCAAGTAATGTTTATGAGCTCAGCGAGCGAAGCGGATGCAGAAATGTGATCAACCTGCATGGAAGCATCTATCATAATCACTGCCAGAAATGCGGAAGACAGTATTCTGTGGACGATATCAAAAAGGCCCGGAAAGTTCCTTATTGTGAGATATGCGGAGGTGTGATCCGACCGGATGTATCCTTTTTTGGAGAGATGCTTGACAGCGATAAACTGTCCCGAACACTGGAGGAGATCGAAAAGAGTGATGTGCTGCTTCTGCTTGGGACATCGCTCAGTTCAGAAGTATTTCACAATTATATCAAATGTTTTGAGGGAAGCAGGATCGTGCTGATTCACAATGAAAAGACACTGCTGGATGAGAAAGCGGATCTTCTGATTTACGATGAACCCAAGAATGTGCTTCCCAGACTGGGCTATTAAAGAGCAAAGACTGCTGTCCGTTTTTGACAGCGGTCTTTTTGCGTACATTGACGTAAAATCAAAAATCCCTTATCATATTGGGTAAGCGGATTATAGCAAATGAAACTGGAGTAAGACAATGAATATCATCAATATAGAACACATTACAAAACGATTCGGGGATAAATTCCTGTTTGAGGATGCGTCCTTTGGAGTGCAGGAAGGGGATAAGATCGGGATCGTCGGAATTAACGGAACCGGAAAATCCACCCTTTTGAAAATGATAGCTGGAAAAGAGGAGACGGATGAGGGACAGATTGTCAGGCAGAACGGGAAAAAGACAGCCTATCTGCCGCAGAATCCGGAGTTCCCGAAGGATGCGGACCTTGCGGAATATGCATTTACAGGCAATCCGGATATGGACTGGAAAGTCCAGAGTAATCTGACCAGACTTGGTATCACCGATTACAAAGAGAAGATAGATGCGCTTTCCGGAGGACAGAGAAGGAAGGCGGCGCTGGCCAAAATACTGGCGGAGGATGTAGATATCCTTTTGCTGGATGAGCCCACCAATCATCTGGATGAAGAAATGATCATCTGGCTGGAAGAGTATCTGAGAAACTATCGGGGAGTTGTCATGATGGTAACCCATGACCGCTATTTTCTTGACCGGGTGACAAACCGGATTCTGGAAGTGGATCACGGGAAGATTTACGGATACGAGGCCGGGTATTCTGGATTTCTGGAGTTGAAGGCCCAGCGGGAAGAGATGGAACTGGCATCCGAGAGAAAGCGGAAAAGCGTCCTGCGCATGGAGCTGGAATGGGCCAGACGCGGATGCAGGGCAAGGAGCACCAAGCAGCGGGCCAGACTGGAAAGGCTGGAAGCCCTGAAAAATGGAAAGGAACCGGAGACTGCCCGGAGTGTGGATGTGGCAAGGATCAGTACCCGGATGGGTAAAAAGACGATTGAACTTCACCATATTTCCAAAGGATACGGGGACAGAACACTGATCCGGGATCTGGACTATATTGTACTGCGTGATCAGAGATTGGGGATCGTAGGCCCTAATGGATGCGGAAAGTCCACGCTTTTGAAGATGATTGCAGGAAAGACTGCTCCGGATGCCGGAGAAATTGAAATCGGAGAGACGATACGGATCGGATATTTCGCCCAGGAGGCGCCGGACATGGATACCAGTGTGCGGGTGATCGACTACATTCGGGATTTTGGCGAATATGTTCAGACGGAAGAGGGAAGAATCAGTGCATCGGCCATGCTGGAACGTTTTCTCTTTACTCCCGACATGCAGTATACGCCGGTGGAAAAACTCTCAGGAGGGGAAAAGAGACGGCTTTATCTTCTGAGTGTACTGATGCAGGGGGCCAATGTGCTGCTTCTGGACGAGCCATCCAATGATCTGGATATCGCTACGGTAACCATTCTGGAAGATTATCTGAATTCTTTTGACGGGATTGTCATTGCGGTATCCCACGACCGCTATTTCCTGGACAATGTGGCGGATCGGATTTTTGAACTGGACGGCCAGGGGAATGTCAAACAGTATGAAGGGGGCTATACCGATTATCTGAATGCCAGAAAGGAGAAGGAAAAGGAGAAGGAAGAAACGGAGAAGCCGCAGAAGGCGGAGGAGACATGGAAAAAGCCGCGGCAGGAAAAGCTGAAATTCAGTTATAAGGAGCAGAAAGAGTATGAAAGCATAGACGATGAGATTGCTGCTCTGGAAGAAAAACTGGAAAAGCTGGATCAGGATATGATGCAGAATGCCACCAATTCCATGAAACTGACAGAACTGACTTCCGAAAAGGAAAAAACGGAGAAAGAACTGGAAGAAAAAATGGACCGCTGGGTTTATCTGAATGACCTGGCAGAGAAGATACAGAAACAGAATGCCAGGTAAAGGAAAAAAGATTTAGTACTTTACTTGACAAAAGAATGATTCGTTGTTACAATAGAAAAACAGAACGCACTCTGTTTTTTAAAAAAGAAAGTAGAGGTAGTTGTATGAGAAAACAGGTTTATTCTTTATTGGTCGACAATACACCAGGAGTACTGAGCCGTATTGCAGGACTTTTCAGCAGAAGAGGTTTCAGCATTGACAGCATCACTGCAGGTGTGACTGCTGATGTCAGATTCACACGGATTACTGTCGTTGCAAGCGGGGACGAGAGGATTCTCTCCCAGATTGAAAAACAGGTACGCAAGCTGGAGGATGTGCTGGAGATCAAGCTTCTCAAGGATGAAGAGTCTGTTTACAGGGAGCTGATTCTTGTAAAAATCAAGGCGGATGCGTCATTAAGACCTGGAATTATCGCCATCGCAGATGTCTTCCGGGCGAAGATCATCGATGTGGAGAAGGAATCTTTGATCGTAGAGCTTACCGGCGCACAGTCAAAACTGGATGCGTTTTTGAATCTGCTGGACGGATATGAGATTCTGGAACTTGCAAGGACCGGGATCACAGGACTTTCCAGAGGAAATCAGGACATCGCAGATGCGGAAGAGATCCTGCAAAGGAGAGCCCGGTTAAACGGGTTTGACTAATCTGAAAGCTGAAGGGATGTTCCCTTTGACGATTATAGTAGAAAATCAGGAGGTAGAGTAACAATGAACAAACCAAAAATCTATTATCAGGAAGACTGTAATTTATCTTTACTGGAGGGCAAAAAAATTGCCATTATCGGATACGGAAGCCAGGGACATGCACATGCCCTGAACTTAAAAGAATCCGGATGTGACGTTGTTGTCGGACTCTATGAAGGCAGCAAATCCAAAGCAAAAGCAGAGGCTCAGGGACTGAAAGTCATGACCAACCAGGAAGCTACAAAATGGGCTGATATCATCATGATCCTGATCAACGATGAATTACAGGCAGACATGTACAAAAAAGACATTGAGCCAAACCTGACAGAAGGAAAAATGCTGATGTTCGCTCATGGTTTCGCAATTCATTTCGGACAGATCAAACCGCCTGCAGATGTGGATGTAACCATGATCGCACCAAAGGCACCAGGACATACAGTAAGAAGTACTTATGTAGACGGACAGGGCGTTCCGGCTCTCGTATGTGTAGAGCAGGATGCGACAGGAAAAGCTCTGGATCTGGCACTGGCATACGGCGCTGCAATCGGATGCGCAAGAGCAGGACTTCTGACAAGTACCTTCCAGATCGAAACAGAGACAGACCTCTTTGGTGAGCAGGCAGTTCTCTGCGGCGGTGTTGCTGCATTAATGCAGGCTGGATTTGATACACTTGTGGAAGCTGGATATCCGGCAGAAAACGCATACTTTGAATGTATCCATGAAATGAAACTGATCGTAGACCTGATCTACCAGAGTGGTTTCGCAGGAATGAGATACTCTATCTCCAACACAGCAGAATACGGTGATTACATCACAGGACCAAAGATCATCACAGAAGATACAAAGAAAGCAATGAAGAAGATTCTTTCCGACATCCAGGATGGAACATTTGCAAAAGACTGGCTGTTAGAGAACAAGATCGGCGCACCTCACTTCCACGCTATGAGAGCAAAAGGCGCTCAGCACGGATCCGAAGTAGTAGGAGCAGAATTAAGAAAGCTCTACAGTTGGGCAGAGGACGACAAACTGATCAACAACTAATCATTGATACACAAATAACGCTACATAGAAAGCCGATACCGGGACATGGATTTCCCGGTATCGGCTTTCTTTTACAGTTCAATCGCAGAAAAAGAATATACGATGCTCTGGCAAAAGGCTACGAAGGTACTGTAGTGGGAGCGAAGCCACACTGAGCAGATTTCAAGACGCGGCTGTGTGAGAGTAAAAGGAAATATTTTTCCCCCTGACAGGAAACAAGATGTTATAATGGGAAAAAGCACAGGAGTGAGAAAATGATGAAAAAGAATATCAGGATCGGAATTGCAGGGGCGGTCTTGATTGTGTTGATGATAGCCGCCGGAGTTTTTATAGAACAGAAAATGAAACTGGAAGAGCCTGTCTTTCTGACGGGCGGTATGCTTCCGGAAAAAACAGTGCTGCTTATCCGGGATGATGAGCCTGGGACAAGCACGATTTGCTATTCCTTTGCATGTATTACAAACCAGAGTGATGATGACCTGATGCCGTACGCAGTCTATCTTGAAGGAGATGGAATCCTGACGAGGGGAGTAGTGGAAGTGATCTCGCAAAAAGAGTTTGGGCCATACCGGTATTCTGTCTGCCAGATCCAGATGACTTCGAATGAGGAGATTCCGGATGGAACACAGATTGAAAAGGGAACACTCTGGATTCAGAAAGATCAGAAAGGGAGAACCTTTGCGGTGGATGGTTGGTCGTATGTGTATTATGATGAGGCTGGGGATGTTATAAGAACAGATACCTGGGAGCCGGAGGGAATCTTGGATATCTGGAAGTACCTGAAGGAAAAGGGAGTGAAGTAGATGAAAAAGTGGAAATACGAAATTCTGGCCGGTCATCTTCTATTACTAATCGGTATTCAGATCAATGAAATTGAAATCGGATCAATCGTGGGGCTGGCATGTCTGACGAGGAGAATGGAAGAGCTTTACCGGCAGTCAGAGAACATCAAATTCCGGTATGCCTGGATTGCAGGATTTGGAACAGCAATGGTGCGTTTTACCGGCAACTGTGAGATAGGGATCTGGAGATGGGCAGGACTTCTTGCCGAGTTGTTTTATTTTGGAATGACAGTTTTGGAAGTCTGTGCCATAGGGGAATCGGATCTGGATCAGAGACAAACGTCCAATTCTTTTGCTGTATGGCAGATTGCGTTCCTGATTTATACAGCGGTCCGTGGCGTGGGAATTTTTGTGGGAAGCGGCGTTTCGTACGCATGGATTCTAAGCCTTATCTTGCTGGCTTTCGGAGTGATGCTTGCAGTAGCGTTAAGCGCATTGGTATGGAAGTGCAGTCTGGCAAGAAGTATGGCAGAAGAATAAAAGCACAAAAAAAGACATCCTCTGACGGTTAAGGATGTCTTTTGCTTTTCGTTTCTATAAATTAAGCGATAGAGTTTACAGCTTTTGTAAGGCGGGAAACTTTTCTTGCACAAGTGTTTTTGTGGTAAACACCTTTGCTTCCAGCCTTGTTGATCTCAGAGATTGCTACGCTGAGTGCTTCTTTAGCAGCAGCAGCGTCTTTGTTAGCAACAGCTGTCTCAACTTTTTTCACGCAAGTTTTCACTTTAGATTTGATCGCTTTATTTCTCGCAGTTCTTGTCTCAGCAACTAAAATTCTTTTCTTTGCGGATTTAATGTTAGCCATGACCTACACCTCCAACTATGGTAAATTCATTTCATGTTCATCGTCAGAGCCGGACACGGAACGATCTGACGAAGCATACTCATTTATTTTATGTCAATAAATAATATCTGTCAATACATATTTCGGCTTTTTTTTGAGAAACTAGAGTTTAAATGAAAAAAAGCGAGGTTATATCATGGTTGAGAAGTATAGTATCCGGACCGATCTGGCTTTGGAGGAGAAAGAGCGATTTGAAGAAGAACATGTGGAGGTGCAGGGGGTTGTCCTGGAGGAAGAGTACGATGAAGAGCGGGAAATCAGGACGACAACAGTGAAGATCAAGACCGAGAACGGGGCAAAGACAATGGGGAAACCTGTGGGAACATATATTACGATGGAGGCGCCGAATCTGGCTGTACCGGATGAGGCCTATCACAGAGAAGTCTCCGTGAAGATTGCCGAATGCGTGGAAAAGCTTCTGGAAGGAAAAGGAAGAAAGCGGATGGAAGGAGAGGACGCTTCTGTCTTGATGGTGGGACTTGGAAACCGGGCGGTGACGCCGGACGCTCTGGGACCGCGGGTGGCGGACAATCTGAACATCACCAGACACATTGTCAGGGAGTACGGGAAGTACGCCATGGGCGAAGAGGAGGTTACACTGGTGAGCGCCCTTGTGCCGGGAGTTATGGCCCAGACGGGGATGGAGACAGCGGAAATCATCCGGGGCGTTGTGGAAGAGACGAAGCCGGATGTGATTCTGGCGGTGGATGCGCTGGCGGCAAGAAACTCCAAGCGGCTGAACCGGACCATACAGATTGCGGATACAGGGATCAGTCCCGGCTCCGGAGTGGGCAACCATCGGAATGCCATTACCGAGGAGAGTATGGGCGTTCCGGTCATTGCCATAGGTGTGCCAACGGTAGTGGATGCAGCCACCATTGTCAACGATGCCATGGAAAATCTGATGACGGAGATGGAACACTCCGAGGTTTTGCGCGGGGTGGGAGTCGTACTCCAGGGATATCATGCAGCAGAGAAATACGAGCTGGTCAGACAGTTGATCTCACCGCATCTAAACGGGATGTTTGTGACGCCAAAAGATATCGATGAAACGGTAAAGAGGATCAGTTTTACCATATCCGAGGGGCTGAATCTTTTGTTCTCCGGGGACAAAGAGGAGGGCAAAGAGCAGGGACAGGCACATAATCACAGGGAGAGAGGCATATAGTATTAAGACACGAAATTCGTGATATGGTAAGAAAGTAGAGTGAGGCGTTTGAATGGAAGGATCCGTTTCCGGCATCTTCTGATCGGTGGGGTTGTAGGTGTGCTTGGCGGTTATATTATTTTGGGTGGCTATGAAAATACGGCAGAGTTCATCCGGGCGGAAATCGGGAGGAATATTCAAAAAGGGGCTGAGGCCATGTATTTCCCGGCTTTTGCCAGAATCAACAGCCGCCAGGAAGGGACAGTCACAGAGTGGGTGGCGGAACAGGCCATGCAGATGACACCCCTTGGAAATTATGTCAAGGCAAACGAAGTCAGCGAGACCCAGGCGGAAGATGCGGAAACTTATGAAATGCTGTTGCAGAAAGAAGCAGAAGATGAAAATGTAGTGGATGAAAATGGAAAACTGGTGGAGAAAAATCAGGAAACAACAACAGAACAGCCCCATGAGACTCAGATTCAGGGCACTGTTGACCGGGAAAAGCTCAAGGATTACGAGTACCTGACCAGCCATTTTTATACGATTGACAGTACAACAATGACCAGTCCTGAAGAGCTGAATGCGGAGACGCTCCTGTCCAAAAACATGAAATTTGAAAATAAGGAAAACGGGCCGAAGATCCTGATCTATCACACCCATTCCCAGGAGACCTTTGCGGACTCGGTTCCGGGAGATGACTCTACATCGATTGTGGGGATCGGAGACTACCTGACGGAACTTCTGAACAACACGTATCATATTCAGACGATCCATGACCGGGGTGTTTACGATATCATCAACGGCAAGCTGGACCGGAGCGAAGCCTACGAACTTTCCGGCGCCGCGGCGGAGAAGATTCTGGCGGAAAACCCATCCATCGAAGTGGTGATCGATCTACATAGAGACGGAGTCAACGAAAATACACACCTGGTAACGGAGGTCAACGGAAAACAGACGGCAAAGATCATGTTTTTCAACGGACTGTGCCGGACGAGAGCAAACGGAAACATCCAGTACTTCAACAACCCTTATATTCAGGATAACCTGGCCTTCTCCCTTCAGATGAAGCTGGACGCAGATGAACATTATCCTGGATTTACAAGAAATATCTATTTAAAGGGATACCGATACAATATGCAGCTCGTTCCGAAGATGCTTCTCGTGGAGGCAGGAGCTCAGACGAATACGGTACAGGAGATGAAAAATGCGATGGAACCCCTTGCGGAGTCCCTGAACCGGGTACTGAATCAGTAAAAATTTAATTTCTTGAATCGTATGTTCGATTGTGGTAAACTGTTGAAAGTAACGGGTTTCTGGAAGAAACCGGAAGAACGCAAAAAGAAAGGAAGAATACGATGGCGAAACATACGACATACGATGCGGACAGTATCGCGGTACTGGAAGGTCTGGAGGCAGTCCGGAAACGTCCCGGTATGTATATCGGAAGTGTAGGTACCAAGGGATTGAATCATCTGGTATACGAGATCGTGGACAATTCGGTGGATGAGCATCTGGCCGGATTTTGTATGAATATAGAAGTGACGCTGGAAAAAGACGGCTCTGCGACAGTCTCAGATGACGGGCGCGGAGTGCCGGTCGGGATGCATCAGAAAGGCGTATCAGCAGCGCGTATTGTTTATACAACACTGCACGCAGGAGGAAAGTTTGATGACTCTGTCTACAAGACAAGCGGCGGGCTCCACGGGGTAGGATCCTCTGTGGTCAACGCACTGTCTGAATATATGGATGTCAAGATCAGCCGGGACGGAGCGATCCATCATGACCGGTATGAGCGGGGAGTGCCGGTGGTGGAGTTGGAAAACGGCCTCCTTCCGGTAATCGGAAAGACAAAAAAGACAGGGACGACCATCAACTTTCTTCCGGACAGTGAGATCTTTGAGAAGACAAGGTTCCGGGAGGAAGAGATCAAGAGCAGACTCCATGAGACTGCCTATCTGAATCCGGAGCTGACGATCCGGTTTACGGACAAGAGAAAGGAACCGGCGGAAGAGATCACCTACCATGAGCCGGACGGACTGATCGGATTTATCAAAGACCTGAATTCCAAGAGCGAGCCGGTTCATGATCCGGTTTACTTTAAAGGGGAAGCAGAGGGCATTGAAGTGGAAGTGGTGTTCCAGTATGTCAATGAATTTCATGAGAACATTCTTGGATTCTGCAACAATATCTACAATGCCGAGGGAGGCACCCATCTGACCGGGTTTAAGACTACCTTCACAACGGTGATGAATCAGTATGCCAGGGAACTGGGGATTTTAAAGGACAAGGACAATAATTTCACCGGAGCGGATATCCGCAATGGTATGACTGCCATTGTTTCTGTAAAGCATCCGGACCCGCGGTTTGAAGGTCAGACCAAGACAAAGCTGGATAACCAGGACGCTGCCAAGGCGACGAGCAAGGTGACAAACGATGAGATCGTACGGTATTTTGACCGGAATCTGGACGTGCTCAAGAAGGTACTTTCCTGTGCGGAGAAGGCAGCAAAGATCCGAAAGACCGAGGAAAAGGCAAAGACGAATCTTCTGACCAGGCAGAAATACTCTTTTGACAGCAATGGAAAGCTTGCCAACTGCGAGAGCCGGGATCCGAAAAAGTGTGAGATCTTTATTGTGGAGGGAGACTCGGCGGGCGGATCCGCCAAGACGGCACGAGACCGGATGTACCAGGCGATCCTTCCGATCCGGGGAAAAATCTTAAATGTGGAAAAAGCAAGCATTGACAAAGTACTGGCAAACGCGGAAATCAAGACCATGATCAATGCGTTCGGATGCGGATTTTCGGAAGGTTACGGAAATGACTTTGATATCAGTAAGCTAAGGTATGATAAGATCATCATTATGGCAGATGCGGATGTGGACGGAGCCCACATTTCCACACTGCTTTTAACCCTCTTTTACCGGTTTATGCCGGAGCTGATTTTTGAGGGACATGTCTATATTGCCATGCCGCCTCTTTACAAGGCCATGCCGAAAAACGGCAAAGAGGAATATCTCTACGATGACCGTGCACTTGAGGAATACCGGAAGACACACAAAGGTCCTTTCACTTTGCAGAGATACAAAGGACTGGGAGAGATGGATGCCCAGCAGCTCTGGGAGACAACGCTGGATCCAAAGACCAGGATCCTGAAGCAGGTGGAGATCGAGGACGCCAGGATGGCATCCAGTGTGACGGAGATGCTGATGGGTACCGAAGTGCCGCCGAGACGAACGTTTATTTATGAGAACGCAAAAGAGGCGGAGCTGGACATTTAGCAGGAGACGGACAGTTACCATGAGAAGTGAGGAAGATACATGAGCCAGAAGGAAAAGGAACAGATTATCCGGACGGAATATTCGGATGTCATGAAAAAATCATATATTGACTATGCGATGAGCGTCATTGTTTCCCGTGCCCTGCCGGACGTCAGGGACGGGCTGAAGCCGGTTCAGAGACGGACCCTCTATGATATGTACGAACTGGGGATCCGCTATGACAGACCCTACCGGAAATGTGCGCGTATTGTCGGGGATACCATGGGTAAATACCATCCCCACGGGGACAGCTCCATCTACGAAGCCCTCGTTGTGATGGCACAGGAGTTTAAAAAGGGAATGGTTCTGGTGGACGGACACGGAAATTTTGGCTCCATCGAAGGGGACGGCGCCGCCGCCATGCGTTATACGGAGGCCAGGCTTGCAAAGGTGACCCAGGAGGCATTTCTCGCAGATCTGGACAAGGACATTGTCAACTTTGTCCCGAACTTTGACGAGACGGAAAAAGAGCCGGAAGTGCTTCCGGTCCGCTTTCCGAACCTTCTTGTCAACGGGGCGGAGGGAATCGCGGTCGGAATGGCAACGAGCATTCCGACCCACAACCTGGGGGAAGTCATCGATGCGGTGAAGGCTTATATGAAAAACAATGCCATCACAACAAAGCAGTTGATGAAATATCTGAAAGGGCCGGACTTCCCTACCGGCGGCATTGTTGTCAATCAGGACGATCTGCTGGAAATCTATGAGACGGGAAGCGGGAAGATCAAACTCAGGGGCAAGGTGGAGACCGAGGAGATGAAAGGCGGTAAAAAGCGCCTTGTCATTACGGAGATCCCGTATACGATGATCGGAACCGGGATCGGAAAGTTTTTAAATGATGTCTGTGCCCTGGTGGAGACAAAGAAGACGTCGGATATCATCGATATCTCCAATCAGTCTTCCAAGGAAGGGATCCGGATCGTCATCGACCTGAAAAAGGATGCGGATGTAGAAAATCTGACCAACATGCTCTATAAAAAGACGAAGCTTGAGGATACCTTTGGGGTGAACATGCTGGCTGTCGCGGACGGAAAGCCGGAGACCATGGGGCTGAAGAAAATCATTGAGCACCATGTGGATTTTCAGTTTGAGATTACCACAAGGAAATACCGGACCCTGCTTGCCAAGGAACAGGAAAAGCGGGAAGTGCAGGAAGGTCTCATCAAGGCATGTGATGTGATCGATCTGATTATTGAGATTCTGCGGGGCAGCCGTTCCGTAAAAGATGCAAAAGCCTGCCTGATGTACGGGATCACGGATGAGATTCACTTCAAAAGCAAAACTTCAGAGAAGATGGCGAAGCTGCTTTCCTTTACAGAGCGGCAGGCAACGGCGATCCTGGAGATGCGCCTTTACCGTCTGATTGGCCTGGAGATCGAGGCTTTGCAGAAGGAACATGAGGAGACCGTACGGAAGATTGAACGGTACGAAAAGATCCTGAATGATTATGACGAAATGTCGGCAGTCATCATTGACGATCTGAACCGCCTGAAGAAGGAATATGCGGTGAAGCGCCGTACGCTGCTGGAAAATGCGAAGGAAGCGGTTTACGAGGAAAAGAAGATCGAGGAACAGGAAGTGATCTGCCTGATCGACCGGTTTGGATATGCAAGGACGGTGGATCCCTCCATCTACGAGCGGAATCAGGAGGCGGCGGATTCGGAGAGCCGCTATGTCATTCCGTGCATGAATACCGGAAAGCTCTGCCTGTTTACGGCGGAAGGACGGATGCATCAGATCAAGGTGCTGGATATTCCTCATGGCAGATTCCGGGACAAGGGACTCCCGGTGGACAATATCAGCAATTACGACAGTACGGCGGAGCATACCATCGCGATTCTCGATGAAGCCGGACTGGAGGGAGAGGATCTGCTGTTTGCTACCAGGGATGGACTTGTCAAACGGGTGGCAGGATCGGAGTTCCTCGTTTCCAAGCGTACCACTGCAGCGACGAAGCTGCAGGACGGGGATGAGGTACGTGCAGTGCTCCCGATGAAGGGACAGGATTTTGTAGTTCTTCAGACAGAAAATGGATATTTCCTGAAATTCCCGGCAGGGGATGTGTCAGAAAAGAAAAAGGGAGCTCTCGGCATCCGGGGCATCCGGCTTCAGAAGAAGGATGCAGTGGAGCATGCCTATGTGTTTGCGGAGGGAACGGAGACAAAAGCGGTTTATAAAGAGAAGGAAATCTCTTTGAACCGGCTGAAAACCGGAAACCGGGATACATTAGGAGTGAAACAGAGAGGATAAAAATACCTCCTTTATGCAAAAAACTCTTGACTCTGGTATCATACCAGAGTTTAAGATGAGCATAAAGGAGGTTTTATTATGCTGAAAAGCAAGATGAAATGAACGCTAAAAAGGATCACAGAAGGAATTACACCGGATATGCTGCTCTGGATCGCAGTAGGTGCCGGGATCGCAACGTTTGGAATTCATAATATCCATGAGCAGACGGGAATTACCGAAGGCGGTGTTATCGGAATGATGCTGTTTCTGCATCACTGGTTCCATATTCCATCCGGATGGAGCACACCGGTACTGGATATTACCTGCTATCTTCTGGCTTTCCGGTTTCTGGGAGGACGGTTTATCAGAATTTCTGTGCTCTCAACATTGTGTGTTTCCATGTTTTACAATTTCTGGGATCTGTTCCCTTATATGCTGCCGGATCTGTCGGCATATCCGCTGGCGGCCGCGCTTCTGGGCGGTATGTTTGTCGGAGTCGGCGTAGGAATGATCGTCCGTCAGGGCGGTTCCAGCGGAGGCGACGATGCGCTTGCCCTTTCCATTTCCAAGGTGACCCACTGGCGGCTTTCCAGAGCCTACCTGTTTACGGATCTGGTCGTTCTGGGACTATCCATTTCCTATATTCCGCTGAGCCGGATTGCATTTTCTGTTGTCACAGTCATGGTTTCTTCACCACTGATCGATTACGTGCAGAACGTCAGAAGACAGCCGCAGCCGGAAACAGCGGGCGAATGAAAAGAAAATTTAACATTTCTCAAGTGAAAAGAGGGGGAAACCCCTCTTTTGTTAACTTCTTTTACAATCCCCTTTCAAAGAATAACAAGGATTTTACCAAAACTTTACAACAGACGGATAGAGCAAAAATGAGATGCTGGGAAGCATCCCGAATTTCCATAACGGCGCGGTCGTAGCGGTGATCATGCTGATTCCTTCCATTGTCAGCATCCTGCTTTTGAAGTTCCTGGAGCGGTACAACATCCGGTACACGAAGATTTCTGCCATCGAGTTAAAGGAAAGCCGGATCAGAGACGGGCTTTGCTCCCTTGGATCAGCCATTATTTTGATCTGTGTATTTGCGGTCTTTGCGGTCATCTTCATCATGCCGTTCATTCAGGAATGGCCGTACCAGGCAGTCTTTACGCTGGATCACTTCCGGGACGTCTTTCATGATAATATGCTGACGGCGGTCTATAAAAACTCGCTGTTTGTAGCGTTCATGACGGCGGTTTTCGGAACCCTCCTCGCCTACAGCTGTGCTCTTGCCTCTGCGCGGAGCAGCCTGAAAGGATCGGCGAAGCAGGTAGTGGAAAGTACGGCGCTGATTACCAACACCATTCCGGGAATGGTGATCGGTATTGCCTATATGCTGGTATTTTCCGGAACGTCCCTTCAGAATACGTTCCTTCTGATCATCATCTGTAACATGATCCATTATTTCTCAACGCCGTACCTGATGATCAAAAACGCACTGCTGAAGCTGAACACTTCCTGGGAGGCAACGGCAAAGCTTCTGGGAGATTCCTGGGTGAAAACACTTGTGAGGATCATCACACCGAATATGTCATCCACGTTGCTGGAAGTGTTTGGATACTATTTTGTAAACGCAATGGTAACTGTCAGCGCGGTCATCTTTATCGCAGGGGCAAGAACCATGGTGATCACAACGAAGATCAAGGAATTACAGTACTTTATGAAATTCAACGAAATCTTTGTACTGTCCATCCTGATCCTTCTGACCAATCTTTGCATGAAGGGAGTCCTGGTACTCCTTTCAGATAGAAAAAAAGCTGAAAGAAAAATCAAAAAGGAGAGAAAGATTATGAAAATGAAAAGCGTAACAGCAATGGTAATGGCATGTCTGATGGCCGGTTCCGTCATGCTGGGCGGATGTTCCGGATCCAATGCGTCTGCAGCCGGATCTTCCAATGATCAGGTCATTATTTATTCCAATGCTGATGAAGAAGCAGTCAATGCCATGAAGAAGACGCTGGATGAAAACGGATACGAAGGTGAGTATGTCTTCCAGACGTTTGGTACCTCTGAGCTGGGCGGAAAGCTGATAGCAGAAGGGAAAAATCTGGAGGCCGACATGGTGACCATGAGTTCCTTCTATCTGGACAGCGCCCAGGAACAGAACAGCATGTTCAAGGATCTGGCGTTTGATTATAAAACCATCAGTGAAAACGATCATTCCGATTTCTATGCGCCGATCACAAAACAGGAAGGTGCCATCATTGTCAATACAGAACTCTTAAAAGAGAACAACCTGGATACACCGACCTGCATCAAGGATCTGGCGGATCCGCAGTACAAAGACATGATCTCTGTGACGGACATCAAGAGCTCCTCCACTGCATGGCTTCTGATCCAGGCTCTGGTAAGCGAGTACGGTGAGGACGGTGCCAAAGAAGTCCTGAAAGACATCTATGCAAATGCAGGAGATAACATTGAAGATTCCGGTTCTGCTCCCCTCAAGAAAGTACGTGCCGGTGAAGTGGCAGTTGGATTTGGGCTGAGACACCAGGCAGTGGCAGACAAGGAAAAAGGACTCCCGATCGATTATGTAGATCCGACAGAAGGCAACTTCTCTCTGACAGAGTCCGTGGCAGTGCTGGACAAGGACAATGGAGACAAAGCCGACAAGGCAATGGAGATGGCTCAGTGCATTATTGAAAAAGGAAGAAAAGAACTTCAGAAGACCTATCCGCTGGCAGTATACGATGGAGAAACGGATTCAGACAATAAGTCTGCCTATCCAAAGGTATATCCGGAAAAGCTGACCGTAGATCTGCTGGAAAAGCATCAGGAATTATCTGAAGAATGTAAATAATTGAGGAAAAAGGAAAGGAAAGAAAAATCATGAAGAACTACAAATTACTCACTCCGGGACCGCTCACCACAACGGATACCGTAAAAAAAGAAATGCTGTTTGATCACTGCACATGGGATGACGACTACAAACAGATCACCCAGGAGATCCGCAGAGAACTCTTAAAACTGGCTCACGTATCCGAGGAGGATTATACCGTGGTACTGATGCAGGGAAGCGGAACCTTTGGCGTGGAGTCCGTGCTTACAAGTGTCATCGGAGAGGGAGAAAAGCTTTTGATTGCGGCCAACGGCGCCTATGGAAAGCGTATGGCATCCATTGCGGACCACGCCGGCATTCCGTATGTTCTTTATGAAGAAGACTTTGATAAAGTGCCGGATGCAGACAAGATCGCATCTTACCTGGACGCCGATGCAGGCATCACCCATGTGTCCATGGTACACAGCGAGACGACATCCGGAATCTTAAATGATATCGAATCCGTGGCAAAGGTTGTAAAAGAACGGGGAAAGACATTCATCGTGGACGCCATGTCAAGCTTTGGCGGTGTCGATATCCAGGTAGGAGAACTTGGAATTGATTTCATCATCAGCAGCGCCAACAAGTGTATCCAGGGCGTTCCGGGATTTTCCTTTATCATCTGCAGAAGAGACAAACTGATGAAGAGCAAAGGAAAAGCAAGAAGCCTCTCCCTGGAACTTTATGACCAGTGGGAAACGATGGAAAAGGACGGAAAATGGAGATTTACTTCCCCGACCCATGTGGTGCTTGCTTTCCGTCAGGCATTACGAGAGCTGGAAGAAGAAGGCGGTATCGAAAAACGGCATGAGCGCTATGTGAAGAACAACCAGATCCTGATCGAGAACCTTGGCCGGCTTGGAATCAAACCATATGTGGGAGCAGACGTCCAGGGACCGATTATCACCACCTTTTACTATCCGGAACACCACAATTTCTCCTTCCAGGAAATGTACCGGTATATCAAGGACCGGGGATACGCCATCTATCCTGGAAAAGTAACAGATGCGGACACCTTCCGTATCGGAAATATCGGGGAAATCTATCCGGAAGACATGGTAAAGGTGACAGCCATTATTTCAGAATTTTTAAAGGAGAAAGAGTAAGATGAAATACGAAGCAGTGATTTTTGACTGGGCAGGGACGACAGTAGATTATGGATGTTTTGCGCCGGTACAGGCATTCCTGGATTCTTTTCACGAGTACGGCATTGACCCGACGATGGAGGAAGTCAGAGGACCGATGGGGATGCTGAAAATCGACCATATCCGCACCATGCTGCAGGGAGAGCGCATCCGCGGTCTGTGGAAAGAAAAATACGGAAGAGACTGGACCGAGGAGGATGTTCACGCAGTGTATGAACTCAGTGAGAAGAAACTTCTGGAGAACCTTCCGAATTTTGCAGACCCGAAACCATATGTGATCGAAACAGTGAAGGAACTCCGGAAGATGGGACTGAAGATTGGATCCACCACAGGATATACCGATGACATGATGGCCATTGTTGCACCAAAGGCAAAAGAACTTGGCTATGAACCGGACTGCTGGTTCAGCCCGAATGCAGTGGAAAACCATGGACGTCCGTATCCGTACATGATCTTTCGAAATATGGAAGCTCTTGGACTTTCCGATGTGCGGAAGGTCCTGAAGGTTGGAGATACGGTTTCCGATATCAAAGAGGGGAAAAACGCAGGGATGAAAGCAGTCGGCATCCTGGAGGGAAGCTCGGTGCTTGGACTTTCCAGAGAAGAATTTGACGCCCTTTCTGATGAAGAAAGAGCGACGCAGCTTCAGAGAGCGGAACAGATTTATCAAGATGCCGGGGCGGATTATGTGGTCCGTGATATCCGCGGAATTGTGGAGCTTGTGAAATAGCAAAAAGACGAAAAT
>ERZ1643246.874-NODE-874-length-35725-cov-7.968096_pt1 | contig 35725 bp, 36 predicted proteins | sample MGYA00579265_ERZ1643246 | MGnify/ENA primary metagenome ERZ1643246 (study PRJEB29033, sample SAMEA4952261) | chicken gut metagenome | biome: Broiler Chicken; feature: Gastrointestinal Tract; material: Caecum | place: Ireland | collected 2018 | study: Broiler...
GGAAAAAGACGCGGCTGGCTGCCGCGCCTTAAACCGTAATTATTATTGTAGGAGGATTACCATGAAAAGATGGATCGCAATGCTTTCAGCATTTGCAATTTTAATTATGTCTGAAGTGTCTGTTCCGGCGCTTGCCGCCGGTTTAGAGTTTAGTGACGTGCCAGTGACCCATTGGGCATACAACTATATTGAAACAGCAGCAGATAACGGCTGGGTCAATGGTGTTGGCGACGGGAAGTATGACCCCGATGGCAAGGTAACTGGCGCCGAATGGGTAACGATGGTTATGCGTGCATTCTACGCAGATGAAATCGAATCTGCCCAGTCTGGTGATCGTTGGTATCAGCCCTATATGGATACTGCCAACAAGTATGATCTACTTCGTCCGGAAGTAAACAACTATGGCGCACTGGAGCGTGCGTATTCCCGCTATGAAATGGCATCTCTGATCGGCAACGTGCTGGTTCAGAAGGGTATTGATGTTCCCAGCATTGATACCAGCAAGATTGGCGACCTGAGCCATGTGCCGCCGGTTTATGAACAGGCTGTAATTGACAGTTATTCGGCGGGTATTCTGGTAGGTAACAATGATGCAGGCGATTTCTGCGGCGATGACGAAATGACCCGTGCGCAGGCGGCTGTTGTGCTGGTTCGCATGGATAATGTCATTAACAAGGGTATTCTGCCGGAGCCTGAGGAGCCGGAGCCGGAACCCACTCCCGAACCGGAGCCGACCCCTGAACCGGAACCCGAGCCGGAAAATCCGTCTGCAAACTATGGCCCGGTTGGTACGCTGTCTGATACCCCTGTAACGCTGAGCTATGAAACCCATAAGCCGGTAACGGACTATTGGAGCAGCGCGCCGGCTGATATTCGTGCTATCACCGATCAGGAAGCGTATAACTGTGCTGTTCAGACTTTGAAGGATCAGGATATCATCCGTGATCCTGATGTAATGGAAAAAGGCATCAATCCGTACTATAATTATGCGGTATTTCATTATGATCTAACTGATAAAGAAAGCAATGTTACTGCTGCAGTTGGTAATATGGCAGGATATGTTGGATTTGGAAACACTTATATCAAGCGTAATGCAGACGGAACTACAGATCGTGTTATTACCGCAACAAAAAAAGCAAATAGCGAAGACTATGATGCCGTGATTGATCCGATTCTGGCACGACTGAATGATGGTATGTCAGATTATGAAAAGGCTAAGGTGTTGGTAAAAGCTATTTGCGATCGATTTAATTATTCGAGTACCAGTGAATTTTCTTGGTCGGATCCTGTTGGTTCAGTAGGTGCATGCGGTTCATATATGCATGCAGTAAATGATATCTTCAATGCTGCTGGCATTCCTGTTGTATCTATGATGGCTCAAAACCATGCATGGAATTATGCCTATTTGGACGGAGTATGGTATGTTGTAGATGCAACAAATGCGGATTATTACGAAAACCCATCGTTGGAAACCATTGAAAATATTGGTTTTTCGACAAACCTTTCAACCTACAAAGGCGGTCCAAATGACACCGCAAGAGTTGCTATGGCACTCGTAGAATCCGCTCAGTAAACAAACATACAAACGCAAAGCAGCCGCACTCTTTTAGGAGTGCGGCTGCTTATTTTTCTATATTCAGCAGATTTTATTACGAGAATAATGCGGTGTTACAGTTGAATAATGAGCATATTTATGACAAATATTGTTCAGAATAGACAAAATTCGACATAAAAATTGTAAAGAAGATGGAAAATTCTCATATGAGACAAATTTTCTATTTACGATAGAAAAATGACTATTCCGAAAAAAATTCTTATGGTAAGATTCACTTGTCGTTAAGGAAATGATTCTTAATCAATAGAAGAGCGACGAGGTAACGGAAAAGAAATGAAAAGGAGTGCTGTGAAATGAAAAAAAGGTTAATTAGCTGGACGCTTTTATCAGCAATGCTGGTAGCATTAGTCGGTTGCGGACAAAACGCAACGGAGCAGAATACAGACAATGCGGACGCTTCTTCAAGCGGCAGCGATGACGTGATTACTGTTGCAATGTGGGATTCTCCGCAGGAGCCTGGTTTTACCCAGATTCTTGAAAAATTCACCGAGGAAACCGGCATCGAAACTCGAATTGAGGTTACTCCGTGGGATCAGTACTGGACCATGCTGGAAGCTGCGGCAACCGGCGGCTCCATGCCGGATGTATTCATCATGCATTCTAACGAGATCGCCAAGTATGCGGAAAACGATATGCTGCTCGATCTGTCCGATTATATCGCGCAGAGCGATAAGATCGACATGAGCAAGTATCCGCAGGATATCGTAAGCCTGTATCAGAATGAAGACGGCGCACAGTTGGGTATCCCGAAGGATATTGATACGGTAGCGCTCTGGTACAACAAGACCATGTTTGACGAAGCCGGTCTCGCATATCCGGATGATACCTGGACTTGGGAAGATGTTGCAGAAGCAGCGCAGAAGCTGACTAAGGATGACGGCAGTCAGTATGGCTTCGCAGTAAGCCCGGATAACGATCAGGGCGGCTACTACAACATCATTTACGATTACGGCGGATATGTTCTCTCTGACGACCAGCAGACCTCTGGTTTTGACCAGCCGGGCACGATCGAAGGCCTGACCGTCCTGATGGATATGGAGAAGAACGGTTATATGCCTCCCTACACAACGCTGGTTGAGAACGGCGACTGCACGCTGTTCATGTCCGGTCAGGTAGCGATGACGCTGCAAGGCTCCTGGAAGGTGAACGATCTAACGAACAACGACTACGTCAAGGAAAATTGCGACGTTGTGATCAAGCCGATGGGTCCGAACAATGTTCGCACCACCATTTACAATGGCGTTGCATGGGCGGCACCGTCCAACTCGTCTGATCCGGAAACCGCATGGAAGGTCATTGAGTATCTTGGTTCGCAGGAAGCACAGCAGATGCAGTCCGATCTCGGCGTTATGATGTCGGCATGGGAAGGCACTTCCGATAACTGGATCAATGCGCATCCGGAATTCAATCTGCAGGCGTATCTGGATGTAATGGATGACACAATGGTGATCTTCCCGCACTCTCGCCGCACGGTGAACTGGGCTAATATGATCAAGGAAGAGATCGGCGCAGGCTTCACGGGTGAAATGACTCCGGAAGAGACTTGCCAGAACATCGCGGATCAGATGAATCAGATTTTGAAAGAAACCAACTAAAGAAACAATGCGATTCGCAGGAGGAATACCATGGGCGGAAAAAATAAAACCGTAAGATATTCTGCGAAAAAGCGTAATGAAGCATGGTGGGGATACCTTATGGTGTTCCCCACCATACTGGGTTTAATCGTTTTGAATATCATCCCTATTTTTCAAACCATCTATCAGAGCTTTTTCAAAACGGGCGATTTCGGGAAAGGCAATATTTTTATCGGTCTGGAAAACTATATTGACTTGATTCACGATTCTTCCGTCTGGCAGGCCGTATGGAATACGATTCGGTATACGCTGGTGGAAGTGCCGATCTCGATTGTCATTGCGCTGCTGCTGGCGGTGCTTTTGAACAGAAAGATGAAGTGCCGGGTAGCATTCCGTACGATTTATTTTCTGCCGATGATTGCAGCGCCGGCTGCCGTGGCAATGGTTTGGCGGTGGCTGTATAACAGCCAGTTCGGCCTGCTCAATCACATTTTAGGCATCTTTGGATTGGGACCGGTCAACTGGATATCTGATCCCAAAATTGCCATTTACTCGGTTGCGGTTGTCGGCATCTGGTCGGTAATCGGCTATAACATGGTGCTGTTTTTGGCGGGCTTGCAGGAGATCCCGAAGGACTATTATGAAGCGGCACGAATTGACGGCGCAAATGCGGTGCAGCAGTTTTTCAGTGTTACCATTCCGCTGCTTTCGCCAACCCTGTTTTTCGTATTGGTTACGCGCCTGATTGCGGCGCTGCAGGTGTTCGACGTCATTTACATGATGATGGATTTGAGCAATCCGGCATTGGAGGAAACGCAATCGCTGGTATACCTGTTCTATAATTATTCCTTCATCGAAGGCAATAAGGGCTATGGCTCGACGATTGTTATTCTGCTGCTGATGATTATTATGGTCATCACGCTTTTCCAAAACTATTTGGAGAAGAAATGGGTGCATTATAATTGATTGAAAAGTGTGCTCCTATTGGTTGGACTTGGAGAAAGGAAATGTTATGAGCAAAAGAAAAGCCACAAATGTATTGGTGATTGTTGTGCTTTCCATCGGTGCCATCGTGATGCTGGTTCCTTTCATCTGGATGGTTTTGACAGCATTCAAATCGGCCACCGAGGCAACGCAGGTCAATCCCTTTGTGATCTTCCCGTCGAAATGGCTGCTGGATGGCTTCAAAAGTGCCATTACCAAAATGGATATTCCGCAGCTCTATTGGAACACCGTTTGGATGATCGTCGGGCGCGTGGTTTTCGCTGTGCTGACGGCGACCATGGCAGGATATGCGTTTGCGCGGTTGGAATTCAAGGGCAAAAAGTTTCTGTTCTCGCTGGTTATTTTCCAGATGATGATTCCGACGCAGATCTTCATCATTCCGCAGTACCTGATGATCAACGCACTGGGCGCGCAGAATACCATTTTTGCGCTGATCTTCCCCGGTCTGGTCACGGCATTCGGTACGTTCCTGATGCGGCAGAACTTCATCAATCTGCCCAAGGAGCTGGAGGAATCCGCGCGTCTGGATGGCTGCAATATCGGGCAGACATTCCTGTTTATCATGCTGCCGCTGGCAAAGTCCGGCATGGTGGCGCTGGGTATCTTTACCGCACTGTTTGCGTTTAAGGATCTGATGTGGCCGCTGGTTGTCAACACCAATCAGGCAACAATGCCGCTGGCTTCGGCGCTGGCTAAGCTGCAAGGCACCTTCTCGTCCGATTATCCGGAACTGATGGCGGCATCTCTGCTGGCATGCATCCCGATGATCGTGATTTATTTGATCTTCCAGAAACAGTTTGTAGAAGGCATTGCTACTTCCGGTGGCAAGCTCTGAGGTGATATGTATGAAGCAAATTGAGCTGTGCGAAAACGGTATATACGCGGTTTGGCAAGTCTGTGATGATTTGCGCCTTCAGCTGCTGCATTTTTTGGCGCAAGCCTGCGCGGCAAAAGCAGAGCCGGAAGAGGGCGTTTATGCGCTGGAAGTGCATGTCACAGGCGAAAACTGTGAGCTGGAAAGAAACGGTATTCGCCATGCGATGACAAGCGCAGGCTGGCGGATGCAGTACATCCGCCATACAGATGAAAGAAATGAAGCAGGACGCCGCATCACATTTTACATGAAGGAGCCTGCAATCGGATTGCAGGCGCGGCAAATTTATCAGTTCTATGATGGCATTCAAACCGTGCGCGCATGGGCGGAACTGGAAAACGTCGGGGCAGACGATCTGGGTATTGAGTATGTCTCCTCGTTTGCGCTGACCGGCGTGGAACGCGGCGGGCTGTCCGCGCCCGAGGATAAGATGCGCGTTTGGATTCCGCACAACACATGGTGCCGTGAGGCACAGTGGAAATCGTATTCTTTCCCAGAGGTCGGCCTGACGAGCAGCCAGATTTACCAGCGGCAGCATTCCGCGACGGCGCTGTCAGTGGGAAATACCGGAACTTGGTCCACCAAGTCCTATCTGCCGATGGGCTATCTGGAAAATGTGGAAACGGGCTCCGCACTCCTGTGGCAGATCGAAAACAACGGCTCCTGGCATTGGGAGATTGGGGATCAGACCGGATACTATTATTTGCTGCTGTCCGGCCCCACGGAAAGTGACAGCCACTGGTGGAAAAAGCTCAAACCGGGCGAGCAATTTGTTTCGGTCCCGGCGGCAGTTTCCGTCATCAACGGCACTTTCTCGCAGGCTGTTGGGGAAATGACCAAGTACAGACGCAGGATTCGCCGCACGCATCCGGATAACGTCAAAGCAAGCGTCATTTTCAATGACTACATGAACTGCCTGTGGGCAGACCCGACCACGGAAAAAGAAAAACAGATGATTGACGCAGCGGCAGAGCTGGGATGCGAATATTATGTGGTGGACGGCGGATGGTATTCTGCCGGATACTGGTGGGACAGCGTTGGTGAGTGGAAGGAAAGCAAAGAGCGCTTCCCCAACGGTCTGGTCGAAGTGATGGAGTATATCCGCGGCAAAGGTATGATTCCCGGCCTGTGGTTGGAGCCCGAGGTCATGGGTATCCATTCTCCGATGGTGCAGCAGGTAAAGCCGGAATGGTTTTTTACAAGACATGGCAAAGCCGTGCAGGAGCGCTCACGCTATCAGCTCGATTTCAGAAATCCGGAGGTCATCCAGTATATGGATGAAACCATTGACCGCCTGATCAAAGAGTACGGCGTAGGATATTTCAAGATTGATTACAATATCGAAGCGGGCATCGGCACAGAAACGGATGCCGACAGCTTTGGTGATGGTCTGCTGTCCCACAACCGTGCGTATCTGCGCTGGCTGGAATCCGTGATGGAGCGTTATCCGGATCTGGTGTTTGAGAATTGCTCGAGCGGCGGTTTGCGCCTGGATTATGCCATGCTGGCACGGTATCCGCTGCAATCGACCAGCGATCAGGAGGATTACATCTATACGGCCTCCATCGCGGCGAATGCACCGACAGCGGTGACGCCGGAACAGGCCGGTGTATGGTCTTATCCGCTGGCGGACAGCACGGTGGAGCAAACCGCATTTAACATGGTTAATGCCATGCTGATGCGCATCCATCAGAGCGGAAGACCGGATATCATCGCGCCGGAATGCTTTGCAGTTATCAAGGAAGGTATTGACTGCTATAAGCAAATGCGCGGCGAGATACCCACGTCCCTGCCGTTTTGGCCCCTCGGACTATCGGCATTGGGTGACGAGTGGCTCAGTCTGGGCATGGAAACCAAAACCCGTATTTTCATTGCCGTATGGAGATGCAACAGCAGCACAGGGACGATTTCACTGCCGGTTCCGCAGTGGAAAGGGAAAAAAGTCAAAGCAAGCTGCTTTTATCCGCAATCCTTGCCATCCAAATGCGAATGGAATCAGCAAGCGGGCAGCCTGAGCGCGGTGCTTCCAGCCTCGGTCTCTGCAAGAATTTTCGTGTTGGAACAGTTAGATGCGGAGGATGACGCATGAAATATGTGACCTTGAAAAACACCGACCTGCGTGTGAGCAACATCAGCATGGGTACGGGCTCGTTTGGCGATCGAATTGATCGAAAAGCCGCATTTGAAATACTGGATCGCTATTGCGAGCTGGGTGGAAATTTCATTGATACGGCGAATGCATATTGCAAATGGATTCCGGGAGCGGGCAACTGCGCGGAAAAAATGCTGGGTGAGTGGCTTAAAACGGTTGATGATTCCAAAATCATTGTCGCAACCAAAGGCGGCCATTACGACTTCGCCGCGCCGCAGGTTTCCCGCATCAGCGAAGCCGAGATCCGCAAGGATCTGGAGGAAAGCCTGAAAACCCTGCAGCGGGACTGCATTGATCTGTATTGGCTGCATCGGGATGACCCGGCAGTGCCGACGCAGGAGATCCTCTCATGGATGGAAAAGCTGCGCGAGGAAGGCAAAATCCGTTATTACGGAGCATCCAACTTCACGCTGGCGCGCTTGCAGGAGTTTGAAAAATGCGCAGCGGAAAACCATGTGCAAGGTTTCTGCGCGGTGTCCAATCAATGGAGCCTTGCAAGAAAAAAAAGCGCGTATGGCGTCGGGGATGACCGCACAACGGTTGCAGCGAGCGAGGATGAATACAAATGGCATGTGCAGACAGGTATGCCGCTGATCCCTTATTCGTCCACCGCTTCCGGACTGTTCGATCGGCTTTACCAGGCCAGTGTGGTTGCAAAAGACGGAAAAGTGGTTGAACCGGCTGGGGAAATCAATCTTCCGCAACCGTTATTGGATGAATTTCTCAACGAACGGAACCTTTTGATCTATGAAGAATTGTGCAAGCGGCACGAAGAACAGGGCGTTTCCATCTTTGCGCTGTCGATTGCCTATCTGTTCAGTCAGCCGTTCCAAGTGATTGCGCTGTCTTCGGTGGATGTTCCGGAGCAGGTGGCCGGTTTGCTAAGCGCAAGCGAATTGACAATGGATGCGGCGTTTGTAGAAAAATTCGGTAAATAAAAAACGGAGATGAGTGACATGGTATTTGCACTATATTTCGCCAATAGAGGGTTCTTCCCGGAATCTTTGATTGCAAGTGCTCGGGTGGAAGTGGAAGAAGCCGTCAAAAAGGCGGGACATAGCTATATCGAAATGGACCCGGACGCGACGCGGTTCGGCGCGGTGGAAACCGTGGATGAAGGCCGCAAATATGCGGCATTCCTCGAAGCACATCGCGGGGAATATGACGGTGTCATCATGAGCCTGCCGAACTTTGGAGATGAAAACGGCGCCATCCCGGCGGTAAGGGATGCGGGCGTGCCGATCTTCCTGCAGGCGTATCCGGATGAATTCGGCAAAATGGATTTTGCCAATCGCCGGGATGCTTTCTGCGGCAAGTTCAGCATTGAGGATATGTTTTATCAGTACAAGATTCCCTACACAATCTTTCCGCCGCATGTTGTGCACCCGTCTTCGGATGCCTTCCAGAAAAACCTGAGAGACTTTGCTGCGGTATGCCGGATCGTGAAACGCATGAAGCGGTATACGATCGGCGGCATCGGCGCACGCACTACGCTGTTCAAGACCGTACGCTTTGATGAGCTGGCGCTGCAAAGATATGGGATTACTTATGAATCCTATGATTTGAGTGAGATGTTTCCCAGAATCCGCAATATGTCGGAGACGCGCGACGCGGTCAAGGATAAGATGGAAACCTTGAAAAAGTATTGCAACTGCTGCAAGGTGCCCGATGAAAAGATGCAGGTGCTGGCAAAAATGTCGGTCGCTATTGACGACATGATCGAAGCATACCACTTTGACAGCGTTTCGATTCGCTGCTGGAATGAAATGCATCAGGAGTTCGGCATCGCGCCCTGCGTACTGCTCAGCGAACTGAACGACCGCGGCATTGTTGCTTCTTGCGAGATGGATGTCGCCAACACCATCACGATGGAGATTCTGGCGCAGGCTTCCCAGAAGCCGGCAGCATGTCTGGACTGGAACAACAATTATGGCGACGATGAAAACAAGTGCATCCTCTTCCACTGCGGTTCCACAGCGCAGGGTTTGATGGAGGACAAGGGCGTTGTCGGCGTACATAAGATGTTCGCCAAGGGCAACGGTCCGGACTATGGCTGGGGCGTCAATGAAGGCCGCATAGCGGCGATGCCGATGACATACGCCAGCGCCAGAACGGAAAACGGCCTGATTTACACATATGTGGACGAGGGCAGAATGACGGGCGAGCCGATCGAAAAGGAGTATTTCGGCTGCGCAGGCGTTGCGGAAATCAGCGATCTGCAAAAGAAGATCATGTACATGGGACGAAACGGCTTCCGGCATCATACCACGATCAGCGCAGGACATTATGCCGACGCGATTGAAGAAGCAATGAAAACCTATCTCGGTTATGAGGTAAAGCGTCTGTAATCGGCAATATGCGCGGAAGGGAGTGAGCTGGTTGGATAAAGCTTATATAGGTCATACCAGTCAATTATACGGCGTGGAAGAGCACCGGCTGGTGGGGGGACGCGGAGACGGCATGCGCCTTTTTGAGGTGCGCAACGGCAAAGGGCTGGAGTTTACCCTGTCGGCAGACCGGTGTTCAGATATTTCCCGTCTCAGTTTTGACGGTGTGAACCTCGGATATTTTTCTCCGGTGGGATATGTTGCGCCGGCGTACTACGACGCAGTCGGAAACGGCTTCCTAAAATCATTTACAGCCGGATTCCTGACGACCTGTGGCCTTTATGCGGTCGGAACGCCATGTCAGGATGCAGGAGAATATACTTCTCTGCACGGTTCGGTAGGCAATACGCCTGCGGAGTCGATCGGCATTCGGCAGACGGAAGACGCGATTGAGATACAAGCCAAAATCGATCAGTCCGAAATGTTCGGTCGAAAGCTGGTTCTGTATCGAACGGTTACCTGCTCTTTGCAGGAAAACCGCATCACGATCCAAGATCGGATAGCCAACGAAGGGGATCGTATCAGTCCGTGTATGATCCTGTATCATTTCAATATGGGGTATCCGCTGCTCAGTGAAACCGCAGAGCTCAACATCCCTTCCAAGCAGGTTTCGGCCAGAACAGAAAAAGCGGCAAAGGCAATCGCCCATTGGTACGAGATCACAAAGCCGCAGCCGCAATTTGAGGAAGAATGCTTTTATCATCAGTTTTCCAAGGAAGGGCAGGCTGGTATTTATAATGCCGCGATCGGAAAGGGCATTCGTATTTCATTTGATGCGGACAAGCTGCCTTACTTCGTGCAATGGAAAATGATGGGCCAACGGGAGTATGTGATGGGACTGGAACCGGGAAACTGCCATCCGGATGGTCGGGATAAAATGCGGGAGTCTGGAACACTGGTGGAGCTGCAGCCAGGAGAGCAAGTTTTGTATTGCGTTCATTTGCAGTTTTTCCGAGATAAAACCGAGTGGCAGAGCAGCTTTATACCCAGCAATCAGGAGTGAAAAACATGTTAGTGACATTAAAAGAAGTTTTGAAGGATGCAGAGCAAAAGCAGGTCGCCATCGGTTCATTCAATACCCCGAATTTGGAAAGCATTATGGCGGTCATAGGCGCTGCGGAGGAATTGGATGTGCCGGTTATCCTGATGCATGCGCAGGTGCATGAGGAAATCATGCCCTTGGATGTGATCGGGCCGGTGATGCTGGAAAAAGCGGAGAAGGCACGGGTTCCGGTATGCGTGCATCTGGATCACGGTGAGAGCATCGATTATATCGCGCGCGCATTCCGTTTGGGCTTTACGTCGGCAATGTATGATGGTTCGCTGCTCCCGTTTGATGAAAATGTGGCCAATACTTGCAAGGTCGTGGAAATGGCAAAGGAATATCACGCTTCCGTAGAAGCGGAGATCGGCACGCTGGGTAAACGCGAAGGCGGCGGGCCGGACAGCGAGGACTCGGTGCAGATTTACACCGATCCAGAGGATGCACAGCGGTTTGTGGAAGCGACCGGCATTGATGCACTGGCCTGCTCGTTTGGCACTGCGCATGGCCTGTACTTAAAGAAACCCCAGCTGGATATGAGCGTTTTGGATGGGGTACGGCAGAGAGTACCGCTTCCGCTGGTCATGCACGGGGGATCAGGCGTCAGCGAAGAGGACTATCGGGCCGTGATCGCAAGAGGCGTGCGCAAGATCAACTACTACACCTATATGGCAAAGGCCGGCGGCCAAGCGGTCAGAGAAAAAATCCTGCAATCGGATGGACAGCCTGTTTTTTTCCATGACATCGTAAATTGGGGAATCGATGGCATGAAACAGGATGTGAAGCGTGCGCTGCGAGTGTTCAATATGCAGGAAAAAGAGCGATAGGGGTGAGAATATGATAGCTGGCATTGACGTTGGAACCACAGGCTGCAAATGCACGGTTTGTGATGTGGATGGCACAATTCTTGCAGAATGCTACGACGAGTACTTTACGGACGTTCAGGGCTCGTATGGTTCGCTTCAACCGGAAGTGGTCTGGCATAGCGTCAAAAAGGTTCTTGCTTCTGCGGCCAAAGGCCTTCCATTGCAGGCAATTGGCATCACTTCCTTTGGGGAGGCGCCGGTGCTGCTGGATGAAAACGACCGGCCGGTGATGCCGTCGATTTTGTATACGGATACAAGAGGTCAGGCGGAATGCGAGGAGCTGGTCGAGAAGATCGGAGCGAACCGCATCGCGCAGCTGACAGGCACTGCGCCGCACTCCATGTATTCCATCTGCAAGCTGATGTGGGTGTTTCGCAACCAGCCGGAACTGAGTAAGAAAGTGTCAAAGATATTCCTCTTTGCCGACTATATTGTATATATGCTCAGCGGAGTGGCACAAATGGATTATTCGCTGGCAGCGCGCACCATGGCGTTTGACGTTTACAAGCGGGATTGGTGCGACGAGATTTTGGAGCAGGCAGGCATTGAAAAAAGCAAATTCCCGCCCACAGTGCCTAGCGGCACCAAGGCGGGAGTGATTCGGCAGTCCGTAGCGGAGGAGTTGGGCCTGTCGCCGGAGGTCATGGTGGTGACGGGATGTCACGATCAGGTTGCGGCCAGCTTGGGTACGGGCATCATGAAAGACGGCATGGCGGTGGATGGCACCGGAACGGTGGAATGCATTACGTCCATGTTCAGCAGAAAACCGGATACTGCGAAGCTGCAAAAAAGCAACTATGCCGTTGTTCCCTATGTTCTGCCGGACAGCTATGTATGCTACGCTTTTTCGTTCACGGGCGGCGCGCTGCTCAAATGGTTCCGGGATCAGTTCGGCCTGCTGGAAACCATTGTCGCCAAGCAGTGCGGCATGAATTTCTATGAACACATGAATCAAAAACTTGGCGATGTGCCGTCCGGTTTGCTCGTGCTGCCGTACTTTGCGGGCGCGGCGACACCGTATATGGATATTGATGCCAAGGGTGCGATTTTGGGATTGTCTCTGGATACAACCGCAGAGGAAATCTATCGCGCTTTGATGGAGGGCGTGACCTACGAAATGCTGCTGAATCTGGAGCGGCTGCAGGAGGCCGGCGTTTATATCAATGAATTGCGTGCAACCGGCGGCGGCGCCACTTCGGAAGTATGGCTGCAAATGAAAGCAGACATTCTCAACTGCAAAATCATCACGCTAGGCAACGCACAATCAGGCACGCTGGGATGCATCATGCTGGCGGGCGTCGCCTGCGGTCTGTATGAGAATATACAGCAGGCGCAGAAGAAACTGGTCAAATTGGGCAAAGAATATTACCCGCGATCCGAACAGCATGAAATTTATATGCATTATTACAATGTATATAAGAAGATTTACGCTGCAACCAAAAGCATCGGCATTTAAGATTCAGCGTTTGTGCTGCAGGATGCCCGGTACAAGCTGGGGGTTACGCCGGTGGCTTGCTTGAAATACTTGGTGAAGTAATTGTAATCATAAATGCCGATACGGGTTGCAATTTCGCTGATATTCAAATCAGAATCGCGCAGTAGCTTTTGAGCGGCCTGAATGCGCAGTTTTTTGATCTGCTTGCCGATGCTGCATCCGTAAAGCTGTTCTGAAATGCGGTACAGTCTGGAATGACTGATATGAAAAGTCTGACAAATGGTATCGGCGGTCAGCACCTTATCCAGATTGCATGTGATGAATTGATTGATCCGAAAGGGAAGATCGTTGGAATCCTGCCGAATCAGTTCTGAAAGATGGATATAAGCAGTACAGGCTTCGATAATATTCGCAGAGGCCTGCAATGTTTCGAGCGAGAAGTATGTTTTTTCAAAAAAAGCGCTCTTCAAGGCCTGCATATCGCTGACATAGTCTTTGCAGCGTTCGTAGATAAACGGCCAAATGGTTTCTTTGTCCGGATAGTTGCAGATCTGACCAAACATCAGATATGCGATGATCGTGTTGTTATAATAGATCGGCGAGACAACCTCGGATAAGCCGGCATGGCAGGTGTACAAATACAATTCGTTGGTGTGTTGGCAGACTTGGCAGGCAGCTGCATCACAGGCATAGCATTTTTGCAAAGCCTTTTCGTTCGAACGAATGTAGGAACAGAACTTGCAATGCTCGCTCGGATACCCCAAGATCTCCTGAAAAGATCGATCAAAGATGACGATGCGCAGACCGGTCAAGTGATGAAAACTTTGCAGCAGCTTTTTCAGTTTTTCAATATCTAAAAAATTGGCCATAAATGATCTCCTGAGATAATGGGGAAAGATTTACACCATTATATCACAAGAAAAATGCAAAAAGCAATCAATATGCGTGCATAGCACCGCTGGTTAATAAAGGAAGAAGCGATTAGGACAACTGCATCTTCTTTTGCATTAACCTCCGGCATGGTGTTCTGATGGACACCGTGCCGGAGGTTTTGCCATGTGGGGCGGCTGACAAGCGGCATGCAAACCGCGTTGTATTTGCCGCAGATTGGTGCTATACTGATGCTGAACCGACTAAGGGATTGATAGGGAAAACAATAACCGGAAGGGAACGGCATGAATCAGAAACCGACAACGGGATTATCACAAAATCAGATCAAACTGATCGCTGCTGCCGCGATGGTGATAGACCATGTGGGCGTGGAGTTATTCCCGCAGCTCACGATCCTGCGGATCATCGGTCGGCTTGCGTTCCCGGTGTTTTCCTATTGCATTTGTGAAGGCAGCCGCCTCACACATCATCCATGGAAGTATTTTTTCCGCCTGTTCGGGATGGGACTGCTGTGCGTAATAGGCTACTATGTGTACACCGGCATGTTCTATGGCAACATACTGATTACCTTTTCGCTTTCGCTATGTGTACTGTATGCGTTTCAGCACTTGCAAACCTGTTGGTCGCAAGACAAAATTACGGCTCGATTTGCTAGTGTTGGTATTATGCTGGGCTGTATGGCCGGCATCTGGCTGATCTGCCGCTGGGTCACCATTGATTATGGCTTTTTCGGTGTCATATTGCCGCTGTTCGCGGAGCTGTCGGCGTGCATCTGGAAAAGATATGCCGGTGCAGACGGCAAACAGGAGCCGGCGCGTCTGCTTGGTTTTTCGGTCGGATTGCTGGTGCTTTCGCTGCAAATGGGCGGTATCCAGATATATAGCCTGCTGACCTTGCCCTTGTTATTTGCCTACAACGGGGCAAGAGGGGAGACAAACCTCAAACAGTTCTTTTACTGGTTCTATCCGGTGCATTTACTGCTCATTGGATTGGTGAGCATGTGGATTTGAAGGCCTCTGCGCATGCAGAGGCTTTTTTGCAGGAGATATCGGTTTGCACTTGACTTTCTCGATATTCGAGATATAATGAAGACGCAGAAACTCGATATTCGAGATTGAGGTGATAAGCCATGCCGAGAGCCAAATTTCAGACGCTGACCGAGCAGATGTTTTATGTGCTGCTGTGCCTGCGGGAGGAGTGCTACGGCATTGATATTTTCGATAAGGTGTCGGCCATGACGCAGGGGCGCGTCACGGTCGGCTCGGGCACAATGTACAACCTGCTCGAGCAGTTTCTCGAAGCAGAGATGATCCGCGAGGTGAGCGTGGACGGTCGCCGCCGTAGCTATCTGCTGACCGCCAAGGGGCGGGAGCGGCTGTATCAGGAATATCAGCGACTGCGCGCGCAGGCTGCGGATTACGAACGCATTTTCGGAAAGGAGGAGCCGCGATGAGAAAAACCAAACGCAGAATGGAAACGCTGTCCTTTTATGATCGCACGGGCGTTGAGCGGCATCTGGAGCAGATGGCCGAAAAGGGCTGGATGATCGACCGCATATCCAACCTTGGCTGGGTGTACCGACGCATTGAGCCGCAAAAACTGCAATTTTCCGTCACTTATTATCCCAAAGCGTCCGACTTTGACCCGGGGCCGAGCGAAGATCAGCAGGTGTACCATGCGTTCAGCGCGTACGCGGGATGGAAATATGTGTGCAGCTGGGTGCAGATGCAGATTTTCTGCACCAATCAGCCCGATCCTGTGCCGATCGAGACCGATCCGGAACTGGAACTCCAAACCATCCATGCCGCCATGGTCAAGGGCTTTCTGGTGCCGTATGGTATTTTGCTGGTGATCGCGTTGGTGTGGAGCGCAATGCTGGTACACGATGTGTTGTATGACCCGATCGGGCTGTTTTCCAGCACGACCAACCTGTTTCTGATGGTCGTGTGGCCACTGCTCGCGTTGCTGTTTATCGTCGAAATTGTCGCCTACCTGCGCTGGCGCAGCCGTGCCAAAAAGGCGGCTGCGTGCGGCGAATTTATTGATACGCCCAACACACGTCGGTTTCAGCGTATTGTGTATTGCGTGTGCATGCTGGCATTTGCAGTGGAAATGCTCTATAATGTGACCGCCGGTTCGTCGATGCTGCGCGTGACCAGTATTGCCATGGTGCTGTATGTGTTTGTGCTGATGGTTGTAGTGCAGGGAGTAAAACAACTGCTCAAGCGCAAAAAGGTTTCGCGCAAGGTCAACCGAGCGGTTACGCTGACAGTGGATGTGGTGCTCGCGTTTGGCATGATGGCCGCCATCGTTTTTGGCACGCTACGCGCAACCCAAAACGGTTGGCTGGACACCAAGACCGCCGTCGAAGCATCGCCGCTGACGCTGGAAGAATTGTGGAGAAACGAATTGCCCGAGGCGGACTATCACTCCGACTGGACGGAAACCGCCGCCTCGCCGCTGGTCGCCGTGTACGATGTCAGAGAGCGGGGCTCCACAAACGGTGCGGATGTGTTCATCCCATCGCTGGACTACACGGTCACCGAAGTCAAACTGCCTGCGCTGTACGGCCGGTGCCGCGCGCAGCTGCTGGAAAAGGAAATTTCCCTTAACTGGCGGCAGGTCAGTTTCAGCACGAAGCGCATCGCCACGCCGTGTGACGCCGCGCCGTGGGGCGCCAACGAGGCGTGGCAGGTGGCTTGGGAAAATGAGATTCCGAGTGACGACTACCTGCTGTGCTACGACCGCAATCTGGTCGAGATCAGCTTCAGCTGGACGCCAACCGACGAGCAGAAAGCGCTGGTCGGTGAAAAGCTGGGCGATCTGTAACGTAAAAGGTATGAAAAAGCCCCTCTGCCGCGTGCTGCGGCAGAGGGGCTGCACTTTTTTTAGGGGGGAATTTTAGAAAGTAGCAACAACAGCGCCCTTGTAGGTGTCGTCAATGAACTGCTTGACGGTGTCGCTCTGGAGCGCTTTCTGGAGCGCCTGAATCTTGTCGCTGTTTTCGTCGCCGCTGCGGCAGGCAACCACGTTGACATAGACCTTGGCGTACTCCGGATTCTCGGTGATGAGCGAATCCTCCTTGGCGTTCAGGTCGGCCTGCAGCGCGTAGTTGCCGTTGATAACTGCGAGGTCAACGTCCTCAAGAGAGCGCGGCAGCTGCTCGGCAGCAATTTCCTGAATGTCGAGGTTCTTCGGGTTCTCGACGATGTCCAGCTTGGTTGCGTCCGAGGTCGGGTCGATGCCGTCCTTGAGCTTGATCAGACCGGCGTCCTGCAGCAGAAGCAGCGCGCGGGTTTCGTTCGAGCCATCGTTCGGAACTGCAACGGTCGCGCCGTCTGCCAGCGCATCAAGGGAAGCGGTCTTGCCGGGATAGATGCCGAACGGCTCATAGTGCATCTCGATGGCGGACACCAGATCCGCACCGTTTTCCTTGTTGAAGTTGTTCAGATAGGGGATGTGCTGGAAGTAGTTCGCGTCCAGATCGCCGTCCACCAGTGCGGTGTTGGGCTGTACATAGTCGGTGAACTCGACGACGTTGAGCGTCCAGCCCTCTTCGGCCAGTACATCCTTGGCGGCGTTTAGAATTTCCGCGTGCGGTGTGGGCGATGCGCCGACCGTGATGGTCTTGTCGTCGGATGCGTTGGCATCGCTCGTCTGTGCGTCGTTGCCGCCGCCGCAGGCTGCCAGCGCGGACAGGCACAGTGCGCCTGCAAGCAGGGCTGCAATTTTCTTCTTCATTGGAATCTCTCCTTTTCTACGGATGTTTTATCAAATTTTTGATAACAAAGTAAGGGGATTAACGGTTGCGCTTGTCCAGATGGCGCGCAAGCCACATGCCGCAGACCTGAAAGATCTGCACGACGATCACGATGATGATAACGGCCACCAGCATGATTTCGAAGTTATAGCGGTTGTAGCCGTAGTTGACGGCCACCGTGCCCAGACCGCCGCCGCCGATGAAGCCCGCCATTGCGGAGTAGCCGAGGATGGTCACGATCGAGATCGCGCCGCCCACCATCAGCGAGGGCTTGGCTTCGGGCACGAGCACCTTCCAGACGATCTGCCAAGGTGTTGCGCCCATGGACTGCGCCGCTTCGATCACGCCGAACGGCACTTCCTTGATCGAGGATTCGACCATGCGCGCGACGTATGGCGCGGCAGCGACCGTCAGCGGTACGATCATCGCGGTCGTGCCGATCGCCTTGCCTGCGATCGCGCGTGTCATCGGGGTAATCATGACCGCGAGGATGAGGAACGGGATCGAGCGCAGGATGTTGACGATCACGCCAAGCACCGCGTTCAGCACGGGCATCGGGCGGATGCCGCCCTTATCGGTCACGACCAGCAGCAGGCCGAGCGGCAGGCCGATCAGATAGGAAACCGCGGTCGAAACAATGACCATATATAAGGTTTCCCACAGGCTCTGGGCCCAAAGTTCAGGTGAAAGCATCGGCGTCGCCCTCCTCTACATGCACATTCTGGGTTTCGAGGTACGCCAGCGCGCGCTTCGCCGCGCGTTCGTCCTCGGGGAGTTGCAGAATCATCTGGCCGTAGGCGCGGCCGTCGATGTCCTTGGTGTCCGCGAACATGATGTTGACCGGCGCCTTGCACTCGAGCACCATGTTGGACACGACCGGCTCAAACGACGAGTTGCCGTCGAACACGATGCGGCAGTAGTGCTTGCCGGTGGCCAGCTTGTCGCGTTTGCCGTCCGGATAAATCAGCTGCTTTGCCATCGCGGACTGCGGACGGGTGAACACTTGATCGACCGAGCCGACCTCTGCAATATGGCTGGAATCAATGATCGCTACACGCTGACAGATTTCCTCGATGACCGCCATCTCATGCGTGATGACAATGATCGTGATGCCGAGCGTCTTGTTGATCTCCTTTAACAGCGCGAGGATCGAGCGGGTTGTCGTCGGGTCGAGCGCGCTGGTCGCCTCGTCGCACAGCAGGATTTTCGGGTTGGTCGCCAGTGCGCGGGCGATCGCGACGCGCTGCTGCTGGCCGCCCGAAAGCTGGGACGGGTAGTTGTCCGCGCGGTCGCTCAGGCTGACGATTTCGAGCAGCTCGTGCGCGCGCTTTTCTGCGTCTGCCTTTTTCATACCTGCAATCTCGAGTGGGAAGCAGATATTTTGCAGGGCGGTGCGCTGCTGGAGCAGGTTAAACTGCTGGAAGATCATGCCCATCGAGCGGCGTGCCTCAAGCAGCGCCTTTTTGGATAGCGAACCGAGCTCCTGCCCGTCCACCGTGACCGTGCCCTCGGTCGGCTTTTCCAAAAAGTTGATGCAGCGGACAAGCGTGCTTTTGCCCGCACCCGATAGGCCGATGATGCCGAAGATTTCGCCGCGGCGGATATCGAGATTCACGCCGTCCAGTGCGGTGACCGTACCGGCCCGACCGCGGAAGGTTTTATTCAGGTTTTGGATTCGTACAATGAAATCCTGTTCCAAGTCCATTCCCCCTTTTCAAAATAAAAGCGGAAAGCAAGATATGCTTTCCGCTCGTTTTCCATCTGAACCGTGCCATGCCGCATGAAAAGCGGCCCGCTTACGCTTGCAGCGTCAGCGCTGCATGGCAGAAAAACGAGCAAAACCGCACATCATGCACATGTTCATCCGAATAGACAGCATTGCGGCTTCCTCCTTTTCCTACGGTTTTAATAGAGTTTATTCTCTGTGGTATTAGTGTAGTCTATCGAGGGGGATTTGTCAAGCAATTTCTGCGCCGAATCTACAAAACCTGTATCGGGCAGTTATTGGGCGGATTTTTGGTCTTTTCCGCCGCCGTTTCCGTTACCAGCGCCATGACCTTGGCCTGCGCCTTGACCATAGCCTTGTCCGGTGCCATTCCCTTGACCGGTACCTAAGCCGTTCGCCTGACCGCCGCCCTGTCCGTTGTCTTGGCCCATACCGTTGCCTTGGCCTGCACCGTTTCCGTTGCCTGCGCCATAGCCATGTCCGCCGGGCACAGACTGCAAATCGCCGTCCAGTGCAGCGATGCGGTCACGGATCTCACGCATGGTCAGTCCCTGCACGTCTTCCGGGGTGACGCTGGGGTCGAGCGCCTGTAAAGCGAGAAACGCTTCATATTTGCCGAAAGACAGCCCGGCTTCATGCGCCTGCTCGATTTCTTCCGTGCTGGCCGCGCGGCAGTAGACATTGTTTGTGCCCGCGGTGCAGGTTTGGGTCTGCGCCAGAATGGCGTCCGCCTGCCCCTGATTGTCGCCCGCGACCGCAATGGACAGCACTTCATCCTGCGCGAGGTAATCCTCGACTTCAGGGTTTTGCAGCAGACAGTCCAGCGCGTCGGCATAATTGAGAAAGCGCACGTCGAGCGACTCGGCCAGCGCGTCGCCGTCCTTGCCGATGCCGTCAACCGAGATCACCTTGTCAAACCGGTTGACCGCCAGTTCGACCGACGGGTTGATGTCGATGCTGATGGCGCAGGTGGGGGAGAAGTAGGCCCAGTAGCCTGTGCCGCCGACCACCACCAGCGCAAGGCAGGCAAAAGCCGCTGCCATGCGCCGCGCCGCGCGCGGACGGGCTTTCGCTGCACCGTAATCGTGTGTCTGCCGCGCAAGAAACGCGCGGGTGGACTGCCGGAGCGCGTCGTCTGCCGTGACTTTGTCCAGCGCGGTTTTCAGTTCGTCACGCATCGTCGTCCCCTCCCAGCGTTTCTCTCAGCGCCTGTTTGGCGCGGGTGAGCAGTGTATAAATGGTGTTGACGTTTTTCTTGAGGATTTGGCTGATCTGCGGAGCGGTGTAGCCCTCATAATAATGCAGGTAGACCACATCGCGGTACTTGGGCGGCAGTGCAAGCACGGCTTCCAGCACGGTGTGGTCCTGCTGTGTCAGTTCGGCAGGCTGGTCGAGCAGGGTATCGAGCGAAACCGTGCGGCTGCGGAAAAAGCTCTTGAGCAGATCGCGGCAGGCGTTGATCGTCACGCGGATAAACCACGCTTTTTCGTGCTCTTCGCTTTCAAAAACGGTGGTGCTGAGCACATATTTCAGGAATACGTTCTGAAAAATGTCCTCTGTGTCGGCATGGTTCTTCAAATGGATCATACAGATCCGCCGCACGGTGTCCGCATACCGCTCGATCGCTCGATTTGCCTCCTGTTCGCTCCGCATGGTACTAACCTCTTATTGTCCGTCTGTTTGCTTATCGGTTGCAGCCCCGTCCCTGGCCGCGGCCGCAGCCTGTGCCATAGTTATCGCATACACCGTCGCCGTTGGCATCGACGAAGTACTGCCCGCGGCCCGTGCCGTAGTTGTCGCAGACCCCGTCGCCGTTAGCGTCCACGAAGTTGCGTCCGCGACCATTGCCGTTTCCTGCGGCGAATGCGCCTGTAACTGCCATCGAAAGAACCAGTGCTGCGCTGATCGTACCCATTACCATCTTTTTCATATCAATTCCTCCTATAAATTGTCGTCGGTGAATTTGGCTTGTCGTTTGTGCCTTTCACTACCAATACGACCGGCAAAGGAGAATCCATTCAAAATCCAAAAATTTTTTTTGAAAATTTTTTGGGGGGCAAAAGGGAGGCGCCGCCGCGCCTCCCTTTATTAGCTGTTCTGATTTATTCGGCGGCTGCCTGCACGCCTGCCATGTCCTGCACAGACTTGCAGGTCAGTTCTTTGCTGATCTTACCCGCAAAGCCGGTCAGCGTCTTGCCCGGGCCGACCTCACACGCGGTGGTCAAGCCTGCTGCCATGCCGTTTTTCACCAGCTGCGTCCAGCGCACGGGGGAGATCATGTGTTGCTCGAGATGCGCGGGCAGGTCGGAGCAGTCCAGCACTTGACCGTCCAGATTGGAGTAAATGTCCATCTTGGGGGCGGCAAAGGTGAAATCCGACACATAGGCGCGCAGCTCTGCCGCGGCCTTTGCCATTAGCGGTGTATGGAATGCGCCCGACACCGCGAGCGGCACCGCGCGGCGCGCGCCTGCTGCTTTGCAGTTCTCGACCGCTTCCGCGAGCGCGGCTTTTTCGCCCGCGATGACCAGTTGACCGGGGCAGTTATAGTTGACCGGGCGCACGATGCCGCTCGTCACCGCAGCGCATGCGGCTTCAATCTTTTCGTCGTCCAGACCGAGGATGGCCGCCATGCCGCCGTCGATCGAGTCCGCGGCCTGCTGCATCAGCTTACCGCGCATCGAGACGATCTTGACGCCGTCCGCCAGCGTCACCACGCCCGCCGCCGCCAGCGCCGTGTACTCGCCCAGCGAGAAGCCCGCCGCCGCCTTAAAGGTCACGCCCGCCTCGGTGAGTGCGGCGAGCGCCGCCATCGAGTGCGTGAAAATTGCGATCTGGCTGTTTTCCGTGCGCGAAAGAGTCTCCTTGTCGCTGTCAAAACAGAGCTTTGCTACGTCCAGCCCTGCGCCGTCGCTTGCTTCCTCAAAAACCAGCTTGGCCGCCTGCGAATTTTCATACAAATCCTTGCCCATACCCGGGGCCTGTGCGCCCTGACCGGGGAAAAATGCAAAACCGTATTCCATGTTCCGTTCCTCCAAAAATCGCTGTCAAACCTCGGAAAAGGTTGACATTTTCGTGTCCTTTTATTATAATAGTCAAGGATTACTTTGTCAATCAAACTATTGTCGCTTTTCCACGCTTTTTGGGAGAGCGATTTGAACTTTTGGGGAGCGTGGAAATCATCAACAGCCAACTGATCGGCACGGGTTCGTGCATTCCGGATTTTGTACTCACCAATGCGATGCTCGAAACCATGGTGGACACCAGCGACGAATGGATCGTCAAGCGCACAGGCGTGCGCGAACGCCGCATCGCAAAAAATACCCACACTTGGGAGCTCGCCCTCGGCGCGGCGCAGAACGCGCTGGCGGACGCCGGCATTTCGGCAGAAGAGCTGGACCTCATTCTGGTCAGCACCTGCACGCCGGACACCAACACCCCGAACACTGCAAGCGTTTTGCAGGACAAGCTGGGCGCGCGGCAGGTGGGCGCAGTTGATATCAACAACGCTTGCGCGGGCTTTGTTTCCGCAACCGATATCGCGGACAGCTTCATCAAGGCGGGCAAAGCCAAGACCGTGCTGGTTGTCTCGGCGGAGACGCTGCATCGCATCACGGACTATACCGACCGCTCGACCTGCATCCTGTTCGGTGACGGCGCGGCGGCGGCGGTTTACCGCGCAACCGGAAATGAGAATGTCGGCATCCAGTCCACCTTTATCGCGGCGGACGGCTCGGGTGCGGAGTATTTATACATGGAGGCGCTGCCGGTCGAGGATCCGTTCGCAGCCGAGCGTCCGGTTGACCCCAAGGCGCGTTTCCTCAAGATGCAGGGCGCGGCAGTCGTGCGCTTTACTGCGCATGCCGTACCGCTGGCGATCGACACCGCTTTGCAGCGCGCAGGTGTGTCGGCTGACGAGATTGACTGGGTTGTGCCGCATCAGGCAAACCTGCGCATCCTCGATGTGATTGCCAAGCGCTATCACCTGCCCAAAGAGAAAGTCTATGTCAATATGGACCGTTATGGCAACACTTCGTCCGCTTCTGTGCCGATCTGTCTGGACGAAATGCGGAAAAACGGTCTGTTGCAGGCAGGGCAGACTATTGTATGCACCGGGTTTGGCGGCGGCCTTACTTATGGTGCGTTTGTACTGAAACTGTAAAGGAGAGAGTTCAATGAAAACCAAGATCACAGAATTGCTCGGTATCGAGTATCCGGTCGTGCAGGGCGCGATGGCGTGGATTGCAGAGCATCATCTGGCGGCGGCAGTATCCAAGGCCGGCGGCCTGGGCATCATCGCGGGCGGTGCAGCTCCGGTCGATTACATCCGCGACGAGATCCGCAAGGCGCGTGCGATCACGGATAAGCCGCTTGGTCTGAACATCATGCTGCTCTCCCCGAATGCGGACGACCTCGCGCAGCTGGCCATCGATGAAAAGATCGAGGTGCTGACCACGGGCGCGGGCAATCCGGGCAAATATATGGCAAACTGGAAGCAAGCGGGCATCAAGGTCATGCCGGTTGTCGCGTCGGTGGCGCTCGCCAAGCGCATGGAGCGCGCAGGCGCGGATGCCGTCATCGCGGAAGGCATGGAGGGCGGCGGCCACATCGGTGAGCTGACGACCATGCCGCTGGTTCCGCAGGTGGTCGATGCGCTGAGCATTCCGGTCGTTGCGGCCGGCGGCATCGCGGACGGCCGCGGCATGGCGGCGGCGTTCATGCTGGGTGCGGAAGGCGTGCAGTGCGGCACGGTGTTCCTTGCGTCCGACGAATGCTATATTTCGGAAAAGTATAAGGAACTTGTCCTCAAGGCGACCGATATCTCGACTGTTGTCACCGGTCGTCCGTCCGGGCATCCGGTGCGCTCGCTCAAGACTCCGATGGCGCGCAAGTGCCTGGAGCTTGAGAAGATCAACACCGAGCAGTCGCTTGAAGAACTGGAAGCTGCGACCGCAGGCTCGCTGCGCAAGGCGGTGCAGGATGGCAACTATGAGGAAGGCACCTTTATGTCCGGCCAGATCGCGGGCATGCTCAAGGAGCTTCGTCCGTGCGCGGACATCATCCGCGGCATGACGAATCAGGCCGAGGAACTGATGAAGAACGCTTACAAGCGTTTTGAATAAGGAGAAAAACGATGGGAATTGCAATCGTTACCGGCGGCTCGCGCGGCATTGGCGCGGCCATTTCAGAAAAGCTGGCCGCAGAGGGCCATGATGTTGTCATCAACTGTGCGTCCTCGGTCGAAAAGGCGGAGGCAGTCGCGGAAAAGTGCCGTGCGCACGGCGTGAAGGCCGTTGTCAAGCAGTGGGACGTTTCGGATTACGAAGCCTGCGGCAAGGCGCTTAAGGAAATCAAGGAAGAAATGGGCGTGCCCTATATTCTGGTCAACAATGCGGGCATCACGCGCGACGGCCTGATGGTTCGCATGAAGGAAGATCAGTTTGATGCGGTCATCCAGACCAACCTCAAAGGCGCGTTCAATATGCTCAGCCAGTGCGGCGCGATGATGATGCGCGCCAAGCAGGGCCGTATCATCAATATCGCTTCGGTTGCCGGCATTGCGGGCAACCCGGGCCAAATCAACTATTCCGCTGCCAAGGCGGGTTTGATCGGCATGACCAAGACCGCCAGCAAGGAGCTCGGCGCGCGCGGCATCACGGTCAACGCAGTTGCCCCCGGCTTCATCGACACGGATATGACGCAGGTGCTGCCGGACGCCGTCAAGGAAGGCGCTGTCAAGCAGATTTCGCTCGGTCGCTTCGGCAAGCCGGAGGAGATCGCGGGCGTTGTCGCATTCTTGGCTTCGGATGCGGCAAGCTACGTTACCGGTCAGGTGATCGTGGCCGACGGCGGCATGATCTGAGCAAGGTTGCGCGGCAGACGTTGGCCGCAGGGAGTATGAGGGAAAAAGGAGATGCTTTGATGGAACGAGTAGTCATCACCGGTATGGGCGCAATCACGCCGGTTGGCAATGACGTGGAGACGTTTTGGGCATCGCTCAAGGCCGGCAAGTGCGGCATTGGGCCGATCACCAAGTTTGATATAACCGATTATAAGGTCAAGCTGGCCGCAGAGGTCAAGGATTTTGACGTAACCCAGTATGTGGACAAGCGCGAGGCGCGCCGCATGGACCTCAACTGCCACTTCGCACTGGCGGCGGCGCAGCAGGCGGTCGATCAGGCGGGCCTCAAGGAAGGCAACTTCGACCCCTACCGCACGGGCGTGATCTACGGCTCGGGCGTGGGCGGTCTGCACATTGCCGAGCAGGAGATCCCGAAGCTGAACGAAAAGGGCCCCGGTCGTGTGTCTCCGCTGTGCATCCCCGAGATGATCGCCAACATGGCGGCGGCTTATATCTCGATGCGCTTCGGTTTCAAGGGCGAGAATTTCTGCCCGGTATCCGCTTGCGCGACCGGCAACCACGCGATCGGTGAGGCGATGCGCACGATCCGCCACGGCTATCAGGATGTGGTGATCTGCGGCGGCACCGAGAACGGCATCATCCCGATCTCGATGGCGGGCTTCCAGAATATGAAGGCGGTGCACACGGGCGACGATCCGACCTGTGCGTCCGTCCCGTTTGATGCACGCCGCTCGGGCTTTGTCATGGGCGAAGGCGCGGGCTGCCTTGTGCTGGAGAGCCTGTCGCACGCGCAGGCGCGCGGCGCGACCATTCTGGCCGAGGTTGCGGGCTACGGCGCATCGGGCGATGCTTACCATATCACCAGCCCTTCGCCGGACGGCGACGCGGCGGCGCATGCCATCCTTGGCGCGATCACGGACGCGGGCCTGACCCCGGCGGACGTGGATTATATCAATGCGCACGGTACTTCGACCCCACTGAATGAAAAATATGAAACCATCGCCATCAAGAAGGCGTTCGGTGATGAGGCTTATAAGGTCAAGGTTTCCTCGACTAAGTCGATGACCGGCCACCTGCTTGGCGGCGCGGCGGCAGTCGAGGCGATCGCCTGCGTTATGGCGATCCGCGACGGTGTGATTCCGCCGACCATCGGTTATCAGGAGCCCGATCCCGAGTGCGATCTGGACATCACGCCCAACAAGGCAGTCGAGATGCCGGTGAACGTGGCAATCTCCAACTCGCTGGGCTTTGGCGGGCACAATGCCTGCATCCTGATTAAGAAGGTGTAAGTTATGGATATCAAGGAACTCAAGGATGTCGCCGTCGAGCTGATGGACGCGCTGAAAAACCGCGGTCTGGGCGAGGTTGAGCTCGAAATGGATGACGTGAAGATCAAGATCAAGTCCGCGCCGCCGGCGCCGGTGGTTCCGGTTGCGGCCGCGTCGGTAGCCGCAGCACCGGCTGCTGCACCTGCTGCTGCGGGCGAAGCGGCACCCGCTGCCGAGGTAGCTGAGGAGCTGCCTGCCGGCACGCCGGTCAAGAGCCCGCTGGTGGGTACGTTCTATTCCTCTCCCGCGCCGGATGCGCCGCCGTTCGTGTTGGTTGGCCAGAAGGTCAAGGAGGGCGACACGCTGTTCATCATCGAGGCGATGAAGACCATGAACGAGATCAAGGCGCCGTGCGACGGCACGGTGGTGCGCATTCTGGCGCAGCCGGGCGACATGGTCGAGTATAACCAGACGGTTGTTATCATTGAATGAGGATAGGGGGCTTTTCAAAGCCCCCTATCTTGAATAAAAAAGCATTAGATTGATAAAATCGCTTGCGCTGGATGAGAAAGAGGTATAAGATATATGCTGAATAAAGAACAGATCATGGAGATCCTGCCGCATCGTCCGCCCATGCTGCTGGTGGACGAAATCCTCGAAATGGATGAGGAACATGCGGTCGGCACGCTGCACCTGACGGGCGATGAATTTTTCTTCCAGGGCCACTTCCCGGGCAATCCGATCATGCCTGCGGTGTTCCGTCTGGAAGCGCTGGCGCAGGTCGGCGGCGTTGCGCTGCTGTCCATTCCGGAGTTTCGCGGCAAGACCGCAGTGTATACCGGCATTGACAAGGCCAAGTTCCGCGCGATGGCAAAGCCGGGCGATACGCTGCGGCTGGAGGTCAAGTTCATCAAGCGCCGCGGCCCGATGGCGGTAGCCGAGGGCGTTGCCTGGGTGGGCGACCAGAAGGCTGCCGAGGCGGAGATCAAGTGCATGGTCATCATGGACTGAGGCGGGGAAAGACATGTTTCAAAAGGTACTCATTGCGAACCGCGGCGAAATCGCGGTCCGCATCATTCAGGCATGCCGCGATCTGGGCGTGATTTCGGTTGCGGTGTACTCCGAGGCTGACCGCGAAGCGCTGCACGCGCAGATCGCGGACGAAGCGGTGTGCATCGGCCCGGCCCGCGCGGCGGACAGCTATCTGAATATGGATAACATCATCTCGGCGGCGCTCGCGTCAGGGTGTCAGGCAATCCACCCGGGCTTCGGCTTCCTGTCCGAAAACCCGGACTTTGCCGAGCGCACCACGCAAGCCGGTCTGGCCTTCATCGGGCCGACCGCCGCGACCATCCGCCTGATGGGCGACAAGTCTGAGGCCAAGCGCAATGCGATCGCCGCGGGCGTGCCGGTCGCGCTGGGCACGGATGGCCCGTTGCGTGACTTTGACGAGGCACTGTCCGAAGCCGAGCGCATCGGTTATCCGGTGATGCTCAAGGCAGCTTCCGGCGGCGGCGGCAAGGGCATCCGTGTGGCGAAGGACGTGCGCGGCCTCAAGGACGCATACGACAGCGCAGCGGCGGAAGCGGTCGCAAACTTTGGCGACGGCCGCCTGTACATGGAAAAATACATTGAAAATCCGCGCCATATTGAGGTGCAGATTCTGGGAGACAGCTTCGGTAACGTGGTGCATTTGTTCGAGCGCGAGTGCTCGGTGCAGCGCCGTCACCAGAAGCTGATCGAGGAAAGCCCGTCGGCTTTCGTCACGCCCGAACTGCGTGCGAAAATGACCAAGGCGGCGGTCGATCTGGCAAAGCGCGTGGGCTATCGCAACGCAGGCACGATCGAATTTCTGGTCGATAGCGACCGCAATTTCTATTTCTGCGAGATGAACACTCGCATTCAGGTCGAGCATCCGGTCACCGAGCAGGTGACGGGCGTCGATCTGGTGTGCGAGCAGATCCGCGTGGCGGCGGGTGAGCCGCTGTCCTTCACGCAGGACGATCTGGAGCTGCGCGGCCACGCGATCGAGTGCCGCATCAATGCGGAGGACCCGTCGCGCGACTTCGCGCCCTGCCCGGGCACGCTGGTTTCGATGCATCTGCCGGGCGGACCGGGCGTGCGCATGGATACGGCGGCCTATCAGGGCTATAAAATCCCGCCGTTCTATGATTCTATGATCGGCAAACTGATCGTCTACGGCGCAGACCGGCAGCAGGCGATTGCCCGCATGCGCCGCGCGCTGGCGGAAACGCTGTTTGAGGGCGTGGTCACCGGCACGGACTATCAGATGCATATTCTGCGCTCCAAGGCATTTGAGGACGCGGAGTTTAACGTCAATTCGATTGCAAACGGAGATTTTGACCGATAAAAGAGGGGAGGAAGCGCCATGCTGCTCGATTTATTCCAGAAAACGCGGGAAACCTCGATGGAGATGAAGCCGCAGGAGGAAACGGGCGTCAAGGTGGTCAAGTGCAAAGGCTGCGGCGCGGAGCTGAAAGCCTATGCCTATGGTAAAAACCTGTATGTGTGTCCGCATTGCGGCCGGTACGGGCGGCTGCTCGCGCGCACGCGCATCCGTCAGATCGCGGATAAGGACAGCTTTATGGAGCTGTATGCCGATCTGGCGCCTGCCGACCCGATTGACTTTCCGGGTTACGCCGAAAAGGCGGCGCAGCTGGCCGAAAAGGTCGGTATGCCGGACGCAGTCAAGACCGGCGTGTGCCGCATCGGCGGGGTGGAAACCTGCATCGGCGTGATGGACAGTCACTTCATGATGGCATCCATGGGCTCGGTGGTGGGCGAAAAGCTGACCCGCCTGTTTGAATACGCAACCGAAAAGGGCCTGCCTGTGGTGCTGTTCACCTGTTCGGGCGGCGCGCGTATGCAGGAGGGCATGTTCTCCCTGCTGCAAATGGCCAAGGTGTCGGCTGCGGCGCGTCGGCACTCGGACGCAGGCCTGCTGTATATCACCGTGCTGACCGACCCGACGACCGGCGGCGTGACCGCGTCGTTTGCGATGCTGGGCGACATCATCCTCGCCGAGCCGCGCACAACCATCGGTTTTGCGGGACGGCGCGTGATCGAAGGCACGATCGGCGAGACGCTGCCGGATGATTTTCAGTCGTCCGAGTTCTTGCTTTCGCACGGCTTTTGTGATAAAATAGTCCCGCGTAACAAGCTCAAGGGCACGCTGGAGACGCTTCTGAGGCTCCATCGGCAGCCCAAACCGAAGAAACGGCAGGTGTGGCATCATGGCGAATAAACCTGCAAGTGAAAAAATGCGCATCATCCATGACCCCAAGCGTCCGCAGATAGAGGACTATATCAGTGAGCTGTTCACTGACTTTGTTGAGCTGCACGGCGACCGGTATTTTGGCGAAGATCATGCGATCTGCGCGGGTGTTGCGATGTTTAACGGCATGCCGGTGACGATCATCGGCCACCGCAAGGGTAAGACGACCGAGGAGAAAATGGCCGCCAATTTCGGCATGGCCAATCCGGAAGGCTACCGTAAGGCGCTGCGTTTGGCGCATCAGGCCGAAAAGTTCCATCGTCCTGTGATCAATCTGGTCGATACGACCGGTGCGTTCCCCGGCGTGGGCGCGGAGGAGCGCGGACAAGGCGAGGCGATTGCCCGCTGCCTGTATGAGTTCATCGAACTGCGCACGCCGGTCATTTCGATCGTGACGGGCGAAGGCGGCTCGGGCGGCGCGCTGGCGCTGGCCGTGGCTGACCGCGTGCTGATGCTGGAAAATGCGCTGTATTCGGTCATTTCGCCGCGCGGCTGTGCGTCCATCCTATGGAAGGACCCCTCGCGCGAAGCGGAGGCCGCAGACACCTTGCGTATCACCGCGCAGGATCTGTACAATTTCGGCATGATTGAGGGCATCGTGCCCGAGGGACAGACCAATGCCCAGCTCATCCGAAATGTGGGACGCGCGCTGCGCGATCAGCTCGCAGAGCTGGCCGAAGAGCCGGATATGGATACGATGCTGCAAAAACGGTATGAAAAGTTCCGCAAGATCGGGATTTTCAGACAAATAAATCAAGATGAAAATGAAGGAGTGTAATTCCCATGTTTGAAAAGGTATGCGAGATTCTGGCTGACAAGTTCGACGCCGACGCTTCCACCATGACCATGGATACCAAGGTAAAGGAAGACCTGAACGCGGACTCTCTGGACGTTGTTGAGCTGATGATGGACCTCGAAGAGAACTTCGGCGTGACCATCTCTGACGAAGAGGCGACCCAGATGAGCACCATCGGTGACATTGTCAAGTACATCGAGGAGCACCAGAACTAATTCGCTGCAAAGCAGAGTAAAGGCTTCGGAATCCATAGGGTTCCGAAGCCTTTTGTTTTACTGGAAGACTGGATGGAAATTTTACCGGATTTTTGTTGCAAAGTGAGCTGCCGTCTGGTATCATGGACGCAATAAAGGAGGGATTGAGATGGACGAAAATTTTGAAGGAATCCATCGGCCGATTTATCACAATCTATGGATATATTGGCTGATGCAGTTGATTGCGCTGGTTTTATTGCCGTTTAATCACATCATTGCCTCGCTTATGGGCTTTGTAGCGGGGGTGGTACAGCTTTATGAGTTGTACACAATGCGTGAAGTGTCGGACGGCATGGGGCGTGCATGGCGTACGATGTTGCTCAGCCTTATACTGACCTTTGGCGGATTGCTCATGACGCTTTTGGCGCTTGGCTCCGTGCTGGGCGTTCTGCTGCTGTTTGTCACGCTGGCGGGCCTGATTGTCATGATTGTGGCGGATTACTATTTCTATTTCGCTTTGGATGAGTTGATTTTGCCCCGCGGTTACAACTACCCGCAGGGGCGCATCCGCTGGTGCTTCTGGCTGTCACTGATCGGCGGAATCGTTGCCACAATTGTGGGAGTGGTATCCCCATTTTTGGCGCTTGTAGTGAATATTGTTGTGGCGGCGATCATCGTCTGGCTGCTATGGCAGTATTTGCATGCGGTCAAGGAAAAAGAGGGCTACTAACGTAAAAAAAGAGGACGGAATTTCCGTCCTCTTTTTATTTTGTTAATGCAGAGATTAGCCCTGTACCGCGATAACCTCAACCTCAACCTTTGCGCCCATCGGCAGCGCGGCAACCTGCACGCAGGAGCGCGCCGGCGCGTTTTCGGGGAAATACTTGCCATATACGCCGTTGAACGCAGCAAAATCGTTCATATCCGCGAGGAAGCAGGTGGTCTTGATGACGCGATCAAACGCTACACCGCCTTCTGCGAGAACACAGTGCAGGTTCTGCATGACCTGCTCGGTCTGCTCCTCGATGGTGGTTGCCTCGATCTTGCCGGTCTTGGGGTTGATCGGGATCTGGCCGGAGGTGAAGATCATTTTATTTGCTACGATGGCCTGCGAATACGGGCCGACCGCAGCGGGTGCAAGATCGGTATGCAATACTTCTTTTACAGACATGGAAATGCTCCTTTATAATACAAAGATGAATTATTTTTTGCCGCCCTTGACCTTTTTCAGGCGTTCGGTGTTGGACAGAATCTTTTTGCGGATACGCACGCTCTTGGGCGTGATCTCAAGCAGCTCATCGTCCGAAATGAACTCGAGCGCCGCTTCGATCGACATCTGGCGCGGCGGAATCAGGCGCAGTGCGTCGTCCGAACCGGAGGCACGCATGTTGGTCAGCTGCTTTTTCTTGCAGACGTTGACCGCCATATCGTCGCCACGCGGGTTTTCGCCGATGACCATGCCCTCATACACCTGCGTGCCCGGACCGATGAACAGCGGGCCGCGCTCCTGCGCGTTGAACAGGCCGTAGCCGACGGCTTCGCCCGTCTCAAAGGCGATCAGCGAACCGGTGGTGCGCTTCTGGATATCGCCCTTGTATGGCTGGTAGCTGTGGAAGACCGAGGACAGCACACCCTCGCCCTTGGTGTCGGTCAAAAACTCGGTGCGGTAGCCGAACAGGCCGCGCGCCGGAATGAGGAACTCCAGACGCATGCGGTCTGCGCCCTTGGGGTTCATGGAAACCAGCTCGCCCTTGCGGCTGCCCATCTTCTCCATGATCGCACCCACCGCGTCCTGCGGCACATCTGCGATCATGCGCTCGACCGGCTCACACTTGACGCCGTCGATTTCCTTGAACAGCGCCTTGGGTGCGCCGACCTGGAATTCATAGCCCTCGCGGCGCAGGTTCTCAATCAGGATGGACAGGTGCATCTCGCCGCGACCGCACACGCGGAACGCATCGGTCGTGTCGGTTTCGTTGACGCGCAGGGATACGTCCTTCAAAAGCTCGCGGAACAGACGCTCGCGCAGGTGCCGCGAGGTGACGAACTTGCCTTCCTTGCCGGCAAACGGCGAATCGTTGACCGAGAAGGTCATTTCAACCGTCGGCTCGGAAATCTTGACGAACGGCAACGGCTCAACATGCTCGGGGTCGCACAGCGTTTCACCGATGGTGACGTTTTCAATGCCCGAGAAGCAGACAATCTCGCCCGCCTTGGCCTCGTCCACCGGCTTGCGGTCAAGCTCTTCAATCGTGTAGAGCGTGACCACCTTGGCGTTGTACGGCTGGGTTGCGCCGTGATAGTCACAGACCGTGACCTGCTGGCCAACCTTCATCGAGCCGCGCTCGATGCGGCCGATGCCGATGCGGCCAACGTACTCGTTGTAGTCAATCGAGGAAACCAGCATCTGGGTCGGGCCCTCAGTATCCACCTGCGGGGCCGGGATATGCTCAAGGATTTGCTCGAACAGCGGGGTCAGGTCGGTGCCCGGGATGTTCGGGGACATGGATGCAGTACCCGCGCGGCCGGAGCAGTAAACGATCGGGCTGTCTAGCTGCTCGTCGGATGCGTCGAGGTTGAGCAGCAGCTCGAGCACCTCGTCACCGATCTCATTGAGGCGCGCATCCGGGCGGTCGATCTTGTTGATTGCAATGATGATTTTGTGACCAAATTCCAGCGCCTTCTGGAGGACGAAACGGGTCTGGGGCATCGGGCCTTCGGCTGCATCGACCAGCAGCACAACGCCGTCCACCATTTTGAGGATACGCTCGACCTCGCCGGAAAAGTCCGCGTGGCCCGGGGTATCAACGATGTTGATTTTGACTCCCTTGTAATGTACCGAAGTGTTTTTTGCCAGAATGGTGATACCGCGCTCGCGCTCGATGTCGCCCGAGTCCATGACGCGCTCCTCCACCACCTGATTTTCACGGAATGCGCCTGCCTGCTTGAGCATCTGGTCAACCAGCGTGGTCTTGCCGTGGTCAACGTGTGCAATGATGGCGATGTTGCGCAAATCGTTACGAACCATATCTATTCCTCCATCTGCGGATAATTTTCGTGCAGATATTATTATACCCGCTTTCTGGTAGGTTTTCCACCTGTGTTATCATCAAAATTCGCGTCAAATATGCGCGTAAAACTGGCAATTTTGGCGCGTTTGCTGCATAATGGGAGATTTTGCAGATGCACAGCAGGAGGGAAGGGCGCGCCGCAGCGGCAAGGCGCGGCACAAGGCCGCAGATTACGGCGGGGCTTTGCATGCGGATTCGGTTTTTTCTATGGAAACCCGGTGGGAAATATGCTATAATAAGCTCGCAATACAGAACAGAGATAGAGGAATACCATATGAAAGGAATTATTCTTGCTGCGGGAAAAGGCTCGCGCCTGTATCCGATGACGCGGCCGGTGTGCAAGCCGTTGCTGCCGGTATATGACAAGCCGATGATCTACTATCCGCTGGCGGTGTTGCTGCAGGCGGGGATTCGGGATATTCTCATCATCATTCCCCCCGGAGAGGAAGGGCCATTTTACCGGCTGCTCGGTTCGGGCGGACGCTTTGGCGTGCATATCACCTATGAGGTGCAGGAGGTGGCGCGCGGCATTGCGGACGCATTGCTGATCGGCGAGCAGTTCATCGGGGACGATGACGTCTGCCTGGTGCTGGGGGATAATATTTTTTATTCGCCGGATTTTGAAAGCTATTTGCAGCAGGCGCTGCGTCTGGGACAGGGCGCTTGTGTATTCGGGTATTATGTGGACGACCCGCGCGCGTTCGGCGTGGTCGAATTTGATGCGGAGGGCCGCGCGGTATCCATTGAGGAAAAGCCGCGGCAGCCAAAGTCCAATTACATCGTGCCCGGCCTGTATTTCTATGATAATTCAGTGATGGAAATTGCGCATAACCTTAAACCGTCCGCACGCGGCGAGCTGGAGATCACGGACGTGAATCTGGAATATCTGCGCCGTGGTGCGCTGCGCGTGGTCAAGCTGGACGAGGATTTCGTCTGGCTGGACGCCGGTACGGCGGATAATCTGCTCGATTCCGCGCAGGAGGTCAAGCGCGTGCAGGACCAGACCGGCCGGTACATCGCCTGTTTGGAAGAGATCGCATACCAGCGGGGCTATATTAGTTACCAGACATTGCAGCGGCATGCGTCCGATCTGGCAAAAACACTGTACGGACAGTATTTGCAGTGTCTGTAAAGGAGCTTGATAACAATGGCAGTTCATACCGAAACCAAAACCTATCATACCCGCGCGCATATGGGCATGATCGACGTAACCGATGACTTCCGCGCGGCGGTGAAAAACGCCTGCCGTGAAACGGGCATGAAGTCCGGTATCATCACCGGCTTTACGACCGGCGGCGTAGCGGGTCTGACCACTTTAGAGTTCGAGCCGGGCATGGTGCATCATGACCTCAAGGCGGCAATGGATGTGTTTTCGCCCTATACGGATGAAACCGGCCGCGTGATTCATTACCACCATCACGATACGTGGCATGACGACAACGGCTCGTCGCATATCAAGGCGGCGCTGCTTTCTCCGTTCATCGTTATCCCGTTTGTCGAAGGGGAAATCACCATCGGCCCGTGGCAGAACCTGACGTTGGTCGAGTGCGATACCCGCGACCGCACGCGCGACATTGTTTTTCAGGTAATGGGTGAGTAACAGGATAATGCAAAAACCGGCAGCTTTCCGCTGCCGGTTTTTTTGTTTCCAAACAGATAGGGAAAGGCCGCAGGGTGCAGTACCCTGCGGCCTTTTATGAGAGAAATCCACACTGAAATGGGAAGGAGAACAGCGCTCGATCTGCCGTGGCTTTGCAGCAGATCGCATACACCGCGGGATGCTCCGGCCCGTGGCGGAGAAATTGGAGAATAGGAGGTACAATCAGCGCTGCCCGAGGAATCAGTGAGGAAAGAGAGGACTTACTTGGAAGCCTGCGCAGCCTTGATCGCGTCGATCATCATCGGAACAACCTT
>ERZ1643246.875-NODE-875-length-35707-cov-7.211741_pt1 | contig 35707 bp, 39 predicted proteins | sample MGYA00579265_ERZ1643246 | MGnify/ENA primary metagenome ERZ1643246 (study PRJEB29033, sample SAMEA4952261) | chicken gut metagenome | biome: Broiler Chicken; feature: Gastrointestinal Tract; material: Caecum | place: Ireland | collected 2018 | study: Broiler...
TCGTCGGGCTCATAACCCGAAGGTCGCAGGTTCAAATCCTGCTCCCGCAATTTTTTATGGAAACCGGTTCTGTAACAGGAACCGGTTTTTCTCTTTCATTGAGATTGGGAGCGGGACGTGATATAATAGCCGCAAAGCGATAGAAAGGAACCACACCATGGCAAAAAGGAAGAATAAAAACAAAAGCGGAGGGTTTTTCTGGAAAATTCTGTTTGTGGCTGCTCTGGCAGTTTTCTGCTTTTCGGGATATCAGCTGTTTGCCATCTACCGGGGATATAAAGCCGGGGTGGACGAATATAAGGAGGTGGAGCATCAGGTGACCAGAACCAGCCGGGAACCGCTGGTTCTGAAGGATCAGCCGGATACGGGCCAGACACTGACAGCGCAGGAAAATATACAGGAGCCGGATTACCAGCCTCCGGAGGTGGATTTTGAGGAATTGAAAAGTATGAATCCTGATGTGATCGGCTGGCTGGATGTGGAGGCGCTGGACATCAGCTACCCCATTGTTCAGGGAAAAGATAATGACTATTATCTTCACCGTACCTTTAAAGGACAGGAGAATTTTGCCGGATCTATTTTTGCGGATGCGGCCAACGCGCCGGATTTTTCTGATCCCAACACGATTATTTACGGACATAATATGAAAAACGGCTCCATGTTCGGAACGCTGCGCCGTCTGTATGACCAGGAAAAATATAAGGACAGCAAATATCTCTGGATCTGTACGCCGGAGGGAAAATACCGGTATGAAATTTTTTCCCTTCAGTACGCGGAAGTTACCAGCGATACTTATACGCTGTTTTCTGACCATGGGGATGCCTTTGCTTCCTATCTGGAGAATATGCGTCAGCGGTCTCAGGTGGATCTGGGAACGGAAGACCTTTCGGAAAATGATTACATTGTCACACTGTCCACCTGTACATCGGATGATCAGGTACGTTTTGTGGTGCAGGCGCGATGGGTCGGCACCTATTAAGTCTAGGAGGGATTTGGATGAGCAGGGAAATCGAAAAATTACAGGAAATTCTGGACCGGCATAAAAAAGTGGTGTTTTTTGGAGGCGCAGGCGTGTCCACGGAAAGCGGAATTCCGGATTTTCGGAGTGTGGACGGGCTTTATCATCAGAAATATGATTATCCGCCGGAAACCATTTTAAGCCATACGTTTTTCATGAGTCATCCGGAAGAATTTTTCCGGTTCTACAGAGATAAGATGCTGGTCCTGGACGCCCAACCCAATGCAGCGCACAGAAAACTGGCGGAACTGGAAAAAGCCGGAAAGCTCACCGGTGTGGTGACTCAGAATATTGACGGACTTCATCAGAAAGCGGGAAGCGTGCATGTGATGGAACTGCATGGTTCCGTGCACAGAAATTACTGTATGCGCTGCGGAAAGTTTTATGATGCCGGATTTATGCTGAACAGCAGAGGAATTCCCACCTGTACCTGCGGCGGCATAATCAAACCGGATGTGGTGCTGTATGAGGAAGGACTGGATCAGGGGGTACTGCGGGACGCGGTAAAAACCATTTCCGAAGCGGATGTGATGATTGTGGGAGGAACCTCCCTGGCAGTTTATCCGGCCGCCGGTCTGCTGGACTATTTCCGGGGAGACGCGCTGGTGCTGATCAACAAGGGGGCAACCCCCAGGGACAACAGCGCGGATCTGCTGATCCAGGAGCCTATCGGGCAGGTGTTTTCACAGATTATCGTCAGATGACGGACAGCAGACAGGGGAAAGGAGAAAAAATGGCATATCAGTATGAAGTAGGAGATTTTGTGACGCTGAAGAAGCAGCATCCCTGCGGCAGCCGGGAATGGGAGATTCTGCGGGTTGGCGCGGATTTTCGCCTCAGGTGCGCCGGATGCGGCCATCAGATCATGATTTCCAGGAAACTGGTGGAAAAAAATACGAGAAATCTTCGGAAAAAACAGGAAGAAAACACTTGAAATAAGGGAAAAACTGTGATAGAATAACAGCTCGTGATATATTATTATCCTTGTTCCCGTCTCTGTGCGGGAGCCAAAAGTCCAAAAGGAGGAAAAACAGCATGAGCAAATATGAGTTAGCATTGGTTGTGAATGCCAAGATCGAAGACGAAGCTCGTGAAGCCGTTGTGGAGAAAGCGAAAGGCTACATTGCCCGTTACGGCGGAACAGTGACCGAGGTGGAGGAGTGGGGCAAGAAGAGACTTGCTTACGAGATCCAGAAGATGAGAGAGGGATTCTACTACTTCATCCAGTTTGAGGCAGAGGCAACCTGTCCGGCCGAGGTCGAGAGACACGTGCGCATCATGGACAATGTGTTGAGATATTTAGTTGTTAAGAAGGAAGCTTAATTTCCAACTGCCAAAAGCCCATTAAAGGTTTTCGAATCAGAGAGGTAAGAATATGAACAAAGTTATTTTAATGGGTCGTTTAACGAGAGATCCTGAGGTGAGATATTCCGCAGGAGAAAATTCACTGGCGATTGCCCGGTATACACTGGCAGTAGACCGTAGATTCAAGAGGGACGGAGAGGCCACCGCGGATTTTATCAGCTGTGTGGCGTTCGGAAGAACCGCGGAGTTCGCGGAGAAGTATTTTCGCCAGGGACTGAAGATTGTCATCAGCGGCCGGATTCAGACAGGAAGCTATGTCAATCGTGAAGGACAGAAGGTTTATACCACAGAGGTTGTGGTAGAGGATCAGGAGTTTGCGGAGAGCAAGGCCGCAAGCGAGAGTCATCAGTCCGGATTTGGCGGCGGTTACGGCGGACAGGCAGGCAGCGCGCCCGCAGCACCGGCTGCAGGAACAGGAAGCGCATCTGCCGATGGATTTATGAATATTCCTGATGGAATTGACGAGGAACTGCCATTCAACTAAAGTGCGCACAAAGCGTATCATTTCGGTAAAGGAGGTAACAATCATGGCTTACAATAAAGGTGAGAGACCGGATTCTCCCATGAAGAGAAGAGGCGGACGCAGAAGAAAAAAAGTCTGCGTATTCTGTGGAAAAGAGAACAACGAGATCAGCTACAAAGATGTGAATAAATTAAAGAGATACGTATCTGAGAGAGGAAAAATCCTTCCCAGAAGAATCACAGGAAACTGTGCAAAACATCAGAGAGCTCTGACCGTTGAGATCAAGAGAGCAAGACATATCGCAATTATGCCGTATGTGACAGACTGAGATCAGATCTGAATAGAATTAAAATGAGGCCCGCCGGATGGCGGGCCTTTTTGTACAGGTTTCAGGAAAAGGCGCTATTTCTTTTCCTGCTGAGAAGCGGAAGCCCCGGATTTTTCCGGCAGCTGGGACAGCTTCAGCTTTTCCATTATCAGAAGTATCAGTTCCTGATTTTCGGGCGTGAGCTCCTGAAATTTCAGATAATAGGGATAAACCCTGGCGATTTGGAGATTGGCAGACGGGAGAACATCCGGAGGCAGACTGATTTCGGAATGATACAGAAGATAATCCACAGAGACATGGAAATAATCGGCCATCTGCAGAAGAACGCTTGCTTTGGGATCCGCAGATCCGGATTCCATGCGGCTGATCAGATTCTGAGAACATTCCAGAGCTGTGGCGAGCCCGGCCTGTGTCAGATGCTTTTTTAATCGGAAATCCTTGATTCGTATTTTCATCCGTGTCCTCCTGATAAATCGCAGTGTTTCTTCCCACTGGTATTATAATGATATTGTATCCGTAAAACGATAAAACAATATCTGAAATACGATTGAAGATATCTTAATTTAACTAAATAGCAATTCGGTTTCAGAGGGAAAAATACAGAAAAAATATACCAGGACAGCGAAAGACATGATACAATAGCTGCATAGCATCCGTTGCAAAGGGAAAAGAAATATAAAAACAGGACAGGGAATGCCGTACACAGCGAACGGCAGATACTGTCACAAGAGAGGAAGTGATTGCGATCGGAAAAAAGATTGGGATTTTTCTATATGGGCTGACTCCGACGCTGGCATGGCTGGCGGTGCAGATGATTTTGGGCGTCGGATACGGGATTGCCTGGATACTTCTTGCGGGGCCTGCCGACATGTTTCCCGCGGCCGCTGAGATACGGGATCTGCTGGAAAGTCAGGGAGTGTATTTGCTGAGTATTCTGGCAAATGTGATTTTCCTTTCCTTCGGTGTTTTCTGGTATCAGGCCGTACGGAAACAGAAAATGACCGGATACAGGAAAAAATTTTCTCCGGCCGGCTGGGGATACGGAATCTGTATGGGCGTAGCTCTTCAGGCGGTCAGCGGCTATTTCCTGATGCTGGCGGCGCTTCTGCTTCCAAAAGCTATGGAGGAATATGGACAGCTGATGGAATCCATGGGGATCGGTGCGCCTACCGTGCTGTCTCTGCTGTACAGTGTTCTGGCGGCGCCTGTGGCGGAGGAACTGATTTACCGGGGGCTGACGACAAAAATATTTGAAAAGGCATTTTCTTTTTGGACGGCGAACGTGATGCAGGCCGCATTGTTCGGTCTTATGCATATGAATCTGATACAGAGCTCCTATGCTTTTCTGCTGGGAATTCTGCTGGGATGGGTTGCAAGAAAATACGGCACATGGAAAGGCAGCATCCTTTGTCATCTGGTCATCAACCTGTCGGGTAATCTGATGGGATTTCTGCCGTATCCGTTTCTGTCCCGCCTGCTGCTTTTGGCAGTCTCTGCGGCCCTCCTCATCCCCCTTCGCAAAAAAACACTTTTTAAATAACGGGGAAAATGGTATAATAGTAGCCGCAGAGCAACTGCGGCAGGCCGGTACGGGCCTGTGGCGGACAGATTGTGAGAAACAGGGTAAAAAAATATGAAAGAAAGAATCAAGTTGAAAGGGCAGCTGAAAATTTATCTGCGCTGGCCTCTGATCCTTACCATACTGCTGTTGATTATGAATCCGGTGGTGTATATGGTTGATGTGAAGGCGGGCGCCGTTGCGACAATTTTTACGGCTGTCTATGCGGCGGTGGCTGTGCTTTTGTATTTCCATGCCAGATCCACCATGCCAAATGAACTGATTTCCTTCGCCACGCAGTACGGACAGGTGCAGAAAAATCTGATGCGTGATTTCGCGCTTCCCTATGCATTGCTGGATCCGGATGGAAAACTGCTGTGGATGAATGATGAATTTCAGATGCTGACCGAGAAGGACAGGCGTTACCGGAAGTTTGTGGGAAATATTTTTCCGGAGATCACAACGGAGAAACTTCCCATGCAGGACGAGATCCGGGATGTGGACGTATCCTACAAGGAGCATGATTTCCGGGTGAATCTGCGCAGGGTGGAGATCCGGGAACTTCTGGAGGCATCGGACATGGTGCAGACAGAGGAGAACAGAAGCTATCTGATCAGCCTTTATATGTTTGACGAGACGGAGCTGAATACCTATATCCGGCGTAACGAGGAAGAGAAGCTGGTGACCGGGCTTCTGTATCTGGATAATTATGAAGAAGCGCTGGAGAGTATCGAGGAGGTCCGCAGCTCTCTGCTGGTGGCACTGATTGACCGGAAGATCAACAAGTATTTTGCCAATATTGACGGCGTGGTCAAACGACTGGAAAAAGATAAGTATTTTCTGGTTATGCGGAAAAAATCCCTGGATTTGCTGAAAGAGAAGAAGTTCAACATCCTGGAGGAAGTAAAAACCGTCAATATCGGAAATGAGATGGCGGTGACCATCAGTATCGGTATCGGAATGAATGCGGATACTTATGCGCACACCTCCGAATATGCCAGAATCGCCATTGAGCTGGCTCTGGGAAGAGGCGGAGATCAGGTGGTGATCAAGGATGGGAATAATATCACCTATTTTGGCGGAAAATCGCAGATGATGGAGAAAACCACCCGGGTAAAAGCCCGCGTCAAGGCACATGCGCTGAAGGAATTCATGAGCAGCAAGGACAAGGTGGTGGTGATGGGACATAAGATCACCGATGTGGACAGCTTCGGCGCGGCCATTGGTATTTACCGGGCGGCCAAGACGCTGGATAAACGGGCATACATTGTCATCAATACCCCCACGCCGTCCATACGGCTTCTGATGGACGGATTCCTTCAAAGCCAGGAATACGATTCCCGTATGTTTGTCAACAGCCACGAGGCGAAAGAGCTGGTGGATGATAACACGGTGGTGGTGGTGGTGGATGTGAACCGCCCCAGCTATACGGAGTGCGAGGAGCTTCTGACCATGACCCGCACCATCGTAGTGCTGGATCATCACCGGCAGGGCCGCGATGTGATTCAGAACGCGGTGTTATCCTATATTGAACCGTACGCTTCTTCCGCCTGTGAGATGGTGGCAGAGATCCTGCAGTATTTTTCCGACGGCATCCGGATCCGGAATATTGAGGCGGACAGTATCTATGCCGGTATCATGATCGATACCAACAACTTTATGACCAAGACAGGTGTGCGTACTTTTGAGGCGGCTGCGTTTCTGCGCCGCTGCGGCGCGGATGTGACCAGGGTGCGGAAAATGTTCCGGGAAAATGTAGAGGATTACCGGGCAAAAGGCGAGGCTATCCGGAATGCGGAGCTGTTCCGAAATCACTATGCCATTTCCGTATGCCCCAGCGAGGGGCTGGAAAGTCCTACGGTGGTGGGCGCGCAGGCGGCAAATGAGCTGCTGAACGTGGTGGGCGTGAAAGCGTCCTTTGTGCTGACGGATTATCGGAATACCATCTATATCAGCGCCAGATCCATTGATGAGGTCAATGTACAGATTATCATGGAGCGTCTGGGCGGCGGCGGCCATCTGAATATTGCCGGCGCGCAGCTGGAGCATTACAGTATTGAGGAGGCAAAAGATACGCTGAAGCAGACGCTGCAGAAAATGTTGGATGAAGGAGATATATAGACATGAAAGTTATTTTGCTGGAAGATGTAAAATCATTGGGGAAGAAGGGCCAGGTAGTCAATGTAAGCGACGGCTATGCCCGCAATATGCTTCTGCCTAAAAAACTGGGCGTGGAGGCAACCCCGAAAAATATGAATGATCTGAAACTGAAAAAAGCCCATGAGGACAAGGTGGCTCAGGAGAATCTGGAAGCGGCCCGCGCCTTTGCCGAAGAACTCAAGGATAAACAGGTGACGGTGACGATCCGGGTGGGAGAAGGCGGAAGAACCTTTGGTTCCATTTCCACCAAGGAAATTGCCGAGGCGGCCAAGAGCCAGCTGGGCTATGATATCGACAAGAAAAAGATGAATCTGTCCAGCCCCATCAAGGAGCTGGGAACCACTATGGTACCCATTCGTCTGCATCCCAAGGTGACAGGCGAGCTGAAGGTGGTCGTGAAGGAAGCTTAGGAGGAAGATTGCCGTGGAAGAAGCGCTGATAAAGAGGATTCTGCCTCACAGTGAGGAGGCGGAGCGGTCTGTGATCGGCTGTATGATCATGAGCCGGGACGCCATCATGGCGGCGTCGGAGCTGCTTTCCGGTGAGGATTTCTATCAGCAGCAGCTGGGCGTGATCTTTGACGCTATGGTGGAACTGTTCAATGAGGGCAAACCGGTGGATCTGGTAACGCTGCCGGACCGGCTGAAGGAAAAAGATGTGCCGCCGGAGGTGTACAGTGTGGAATTTATCCGTGATCTTCTGGACGCGGTGCCCACCTCCGCCAATATCCGTTATTACGCCAACATCGTCAGCGAGAAAGCCATGCTGAGAAAGCTGATCAAGCTGAACGAGGACATCGCCAATACCTGCTATCTCAGCAAGGAGCGGGTGGAGGATATTCTGGAGGATACGGAAAAGCGGATGTTCCAGCTTCTGCAGAAGCGGAATTCCGGCGATACGGTTCCTATCCGTCAGGTGGTCCTGAACGCCCTGAATACCATTGAGAAGGCTTCCCAGACAAAGGGTACGGTGACGGGGATTCCTACAGGTTTTGTGGATCTGGATTACAAAACTTCCGGCCTGCAGCCTTCTGATCTGATTCTGGTAGCAGCCAGACCTTCCATGGGAAAAACGGCGTTTGTGCTGAATATGGCACAGTACATGGCATTCCGGAAGAACCGTTCGGTGGCTATTTTCAGCCTGGAGATGAGCAAGGAACAGCTGGTGAACCGTCTGTTTGCCCTGGAATCCAAGGTGGACTCCCAGAGTATCCGTACGGGAAATCTGCAGGATGAGGACTGGGCCAAGCTGATTGAGGGGGCGGGAATTATTGGAAATTCCCGGCTGATCATCGACGATACTCCCGGTATTTCCATTTCCGAACTGCGCTCCAAGTGCAGAAAGTTCAAGCTGGAGCAGGGTCTGGATGTGGTGATCATCGATTATCTGCAGCTGATGACGGGAAGCGGCAGAGGAAGCGATTCCCGGCAGCAGGAGATTTCCGATATTTCCAGAGCCTTAAAGGGAGTGGCCAGGGAGCTGAACGTGCCGGTGGTGGCGCTTTCACAGCTGAGCCGCGCGGTGGAAAAGAGGGACGATAAGCGTCCCATGCTTTCCGACCTGCGTGAATCCGGAGCCATTGAGCAGGACGCCGATGTGGTGATGTTTATTTACCGGGATGATTACTATCACAAAGATACAGAAAATAAAAATATGGCAGAGATTATCATTGCCAAACAGAGAAACGGCCCCATCGGAACGGTGAATCTGGTGTGGATGCCGGAATATACAAGATTTGTCAATGCCAGAAAGGACTGACCGGACAGGGCGTGTCCGCTGGCACGAAAAGCCGGGTGTTTTGCCAGACACCCGGCTTTTTCGCGGAATTCTGTCCGAAAAGTGCGATGAGAAATTCTTGTAATTGCTATCTCTGATGATATAATAATTTTATGGAGGGCAGGTATATGAGTGAGACCAGATATCTGATTTCCGAGGCGGCCCGGATCACCCAGGTGGAGGCGCATGTGCTTCGCTACTGGGAGGAGGAACTGGGGCTTTCCATCGGAAGAAATAAGATGGGACATCGATACTATACCGACAAAGATATTCGAACCTTCATGAATATTAAAGAACTGAAGAAAAAAGGGCTGCAGCTGCGGGCAATCCGGGAGATTATTTCCGGTCAGCAGGAGCAGGAGAACAGGGACGACAGCACCCTTCCACGGGTAATTGTGATGCGGCCTCAGGCATTTCGGCCGCAGGAGACTCCCGGTGAAGCCTCCGGCGTGTCGGAAGCGGATGGCAATCAGGAAAATAAAAAAACAGCTTCTGTCGGGGAAGGGGAGAAAAAAGTTCCTCTGTCCGTGGGGAAAAGGCAGGAAGGAGCATCTGCCGGTACGGAAGCGCCTGTGGACAAGCCGGAACAGAAGGAAAAGCGCAGGGAAAGGCGCAAAGCAGTGGCGGACAAGCCGGAAGTTGCCGAAGAAACTGGCATGACGGAGAGTGAAGAAGCCGGCCGGGAACGCATGGAAAAGGAAAAGCAGTTTGGCCAGATTATGGAACGGCTGATTGATCAGCTGGAAAACGGGGAAAAGAAGGAAGCGCGTTACCGTCGGCTGGACGCGGCAATCCGGAGGCATCAGCAGTCCCGTAGGATGGCGGCGGCCACGGAAGAAAGCGCAAAAAAAAGAAAACAGCGGAAAAAAAAGAAGAGCTGAAATCTATCAGCTCTTCTTTCTTAAGCCAAATTCCCAAAATGGAAAGGGGCTTATGCCTCCTCGATTGCCTCAGTGGGACATACACCGGCGCAGGTTCCGCAGTCGATGCAGGTATCAGCATCGATTACATACTTGCCATCTCCCTCGCTGATTGCTTCTACCGGACACTCTCCTGCACAGGTTCCGCAGGATACGCACTCATCTGTAATTACATATGCCATGACTGATTCCTCCTTAAATAGTATATTGACCGATCCATAAGTTCTGTTTGGTCTAGATTCATTCTAATATAAGAACCCAAAGATTACAAGTACAAAATTGGGAACAATCATTGATTCCGCGGGCAAAAGGTATTATAATGAGAAATCATAGAAAAGGAGGGAATGGAACCATGGCACAGGTGACGAAACAGACTACCATCGGTGAGATGCTGAGAATTGATCCGAATATTGCCGCGATTCTCATGAGAGCAGGCATGCACTGCATCGGCTGTCCGTCCGCACAGGGTGAGTCCCTGGAAGAGGCTTGCTTTGTACACGGCATTGACGCTGATATCCTGGAAGACCAGATCAATGACTACCTGGCTCAGTAAAAAATAGAGAAACGGCCGTCGGGAAGCTTTTTAAGAAGCTTTCCGGCGGCCTTTTTTTAAATCCTTCCTGACAACGGAAGATGGCAGGATAAGTTTTGGATGCTTATGCCAACTGAAAGAGATCCTGTAAGGCACGGCTTCCGGCAATGATTTCTCCGTGTTCCATCAGGAAAGCTTCCCTGGCCGGTGTGCAGGCTTTGCCCTGTCCGTATTCGGACAGAATGTTGCATACCTTGTTGAAATCCTCCGGTGTGCATCCGGACTGATGCAGTACCAGCAGATAGCGGCCGGTGCCATCGCGATAGAGCGTGTTTGAGCCGTCATAGCAGTTATTCAGTCCCTGAGAGGCATCAATGACCGCATCCAGATCGGAAAAATGAAAAATTCGGATGATCTCCGGCTTTTCACTTTCTTCGGCTGCTTCTGTTTTTGGCTGAGGAGTAGAAGCCTTTTTGGTTTTTGAGGCGCCGGCGCCTTTTTTTATCTTTCCTTCGCACAGTTTCTGGAAAATGTCCAGAATATCATCCGCACCGGTGATGGCGGGGATATCCGCGGTATGCGATGCATCTTCCTCCAGAGAGGGCGCAAATTTGGAAAAGCGGGTGTCCAGTTCTTCGGGGTCTTCCACTTTTGTGATGATGAGAACGATACTGTCCGCAGTGATGGGAATCGCCTCAATCATCAGCGGAATGTTGTCTGCCTCGAAACCAAATTCATCCTGTGCCTGCAGCATCATGTCCCGGAACAGACTTTTTGCTTTCTCTGATCCGTAGGCCAGTTCGCTGAGCTTGATCTGCCGGGTGGCCAGATCGTCGCTGTTCAGCGTGCAGCGTATCTGGTTGTCGTTGATTTTTTCTATTTTCACAGATCTCACATCCTTTTTGGTTAAAGTCATAATGAAGATACTACTTCCAGTCTATTATATACTACCGGCAGGGAGGATGTAAAGCGGTTCACTTTTTTTTAATATTTTTCTTGCAAACTGGAAGATTCCGGGTATAATAAAAGAAGAAGAGATGGCAGCGTCCGCAGAAGGGATGTGATGCCAGGCAAATCATAAAATCATAGTTGAGTCTATTCTATTCATTTTCAGTTGAGTTATCATTTCATCAGCGGTCAGTCACCGTATTATATTTCCACAGAAAAAGAGATATGAACAGAAAGTAAAGATCATTTTATGGGACCCTGTCATTTTTTCGGCAGCAGTTTTTTGCTTTTGGCAAAGTTTGGAAAGGAAGCGGAAATAATATATCACGAAAAATTCTGCAGGTTAAATAAGTAATTATGAAGAAAAAAAGCAAAAAAGGAAAAAGTGATTTCCGGAGGGAACTGGAGGCTTATGCCAGGGACGGGGTAGGACTGTACCTGGATGGGATTCCCAGCACCCCCAGGGAGATCGAGAAGGCTCACCGGATTGCGGAGGATGTCTCTTATATGCGGGATTATGTAACCGGGCCGGACGGAAAACTGCGCCGGCTGGAATTTGATTCCGTAAAGCAGTCATAAGGCGGGCCGCTGAAATTCCGGCGCATGGTAAATATGGCTCCCTCCAGTACATACACTGCGCCGGAATTTTTAAAAATTTAATAAAATGTCGAAGAAAAGCGTGACGGAATTTGAATATGTTGCTATAATGGGATGCAGTAGGAGGGTATAAAAATGAAACGAAGGATTTCACCGGTGCTTCTGGTCCTGATACTGATCGTCCTGGTGGCGGCAGCCGGCATCGGCACGGCGCTGATCAGGCGGTATATGCCGTCCAGTGAGAAGATGGACGGCAGCGAGTATTTTTCTCTCAATGACAGCAGTGAGGCTGCTCTGGTGGTGAACGGAGAACTGAAAGAGGAAAAAGCCAGAATTATTGACGGCCGGTATTATATTGCAGATACAGTGGTGGGGCAGTATATCAACGGCAGATTTTACTGGGATGCAAAGAATCAGGTGATGCTGTATACGCTTCCCACAGAGATGTTTCAGATTTCTCCGGATACCACGGAATATCAGACATCCCAGGGGGTTCAGAGTACGGATTATGTGATCCTCCGGTCCGAGGGGGATACTTTTTATCTGGATTTGGAGTTTATTCAGCAGTATACAGATATGGACTGCCAGACTTATGATGATCCCGCCCGGGTGGTGATCCGCACGGAATGGAAGGAAGAAACCATGGTTACGGCGAAGAAGGATACCCAGATCCGGCAGAAGGGCGGAATTAAGAGTATTATCGTGGACGAAGTGGCCAAAGGGGATCAGCTGTACCTTCTGGATCAGATGGATAACTGGAGTCAGGTGGCTACGGAGGATGGCTATACCGGTTATATCCGTAACGAGGATATTTCCGAGGCTTCGCAGGTGGCGTTTTCCCATGAGTCTTCCCAGCCGGAATATACCAGTATTCATAAGGACTACAAGATTTGTCTGGGCTGGCATCAGATGACAACCGCGGACGGGAACGCGGCTCTGGCAGAGCTGGTGGCCGGCGCCCAGGGGCTTAACACCATATCCCCCACCTGGTTTTCCATTGCGGATAATTCCGGGAATATCACATCTCTGGCCAGCGCAGATTATGTAAATCAGGCCCATGGTATGGGACTGGAGGTCTGGGGGCTGATTGACAATTTCAGCGCGGATGCGGACACTTTGACGGTGCTGTCAGATACGCAGGCCAGGACGAATATCATTAATCAGCTGATGGCCCAGGCAGACGCCGTGGGACTTGACGGAATCAATGTGGATTTTGAATCCATTACGGAGGAGCAGGGACCGCATTATATACAGTTTATCCGGGAACTTTCCATTGCCTGCAGAAACAGAGGACTGGTGCTTTCCATTGACGATCCGGTTCCCATGCCGTATTCTGCGCACTATGACCGCCGGGAGCAGGGGATTGTGGCGGACTATGTGATTAATATGGGTTATGATGAACACCATTCCGGAGATACGGAGGCGGGTTCTGTGGCATCGCTGGGATTTGTGAGACAGTCCATCGAGGATTCGCTCCAGGAAGTTCCGGCGGAGAAGCTGATCAATGCCATTCCATTCTATACACGGCTCTGGAAAGAGCCTTACGGGGGAGGAAATCTCAGCAGCGAAGTAATGGGGATGGATGGCGCTTCCAGTTTCATTTCAGAGAATGGCATGGATGTTTACTGGGATTCGGAAGCGGGTCAGAATGTGGCGATGTTGGACGGGGAGGACGGACTCTACAGTATGTGGGTGGAGGACGAGCAGTCCATTGAGGAAAAGATGAAACTGGTACAGGAGTATCAGCTGGCCGGCGTGGCCGCGTGGCGGCTGGGCTTTGAGAGAGATACCGTGTGGCCGGTGATTGCACAGTACCTTCAGTGAGGCGGAAGTACAGCAGAAGAAAGGGGTAGATACAATGGCAGATGAAATGTTCAAGACCACGCTGATGGGTGGATTTGACAAGGATGACGTACTGGCGAAGGTGCAGACGATGAAGGACGACGCCTATGCCGAGAGAAGCAAACTGCTTAAAGAATGCAGGGTGAAGGATAAGAAGATTGCGGAGCTGGAGAGGAAGGTTGCCGCAAAGGAGAGTGAAAAGAGAAAAGCCGCGGAGGAAGCGGACCGCAGGCTGAAGGCAGAACAGGAGAAGATGCGGCATCAGCTGGCGGGAAAGGATGAGGAGGTACTTCGCAGACGGCAGGAGATGGATCAGGAACTCATGGAACGGGATCGGGAAAATGAGCAGAAGATTCAGGAACTGAAGCGGCAGCATGAGGCGGAAAAGGAAGAAATCTATGCGCGCCTGAGGGAGAAAACCGAGCAGAAGGATCGGCTGGAGCGGGAGATTTCACAGAAGTATCAGAAGTATATCGACCGTTACGAGCAGATCGGCGGTCTGGTTTTTGAGGCGCAGGAGAAGGCGGATCAGATGATTGCCGAGGCGCAGCAGCAGAGAGATCAGATCCTGTCTGACGCGGAGGTGGCAGCGCAGAAATGTCTGGACGCGGTGCAGGAGGAGGTCAACGACAAGCTGGCTGAGGGGAAGAGAAAGTACATCGCTGTTCAGGAAGAGATGAATGAGATTGTAGAACTGATCAACCAGGCGCAGCGGAGATTTATGGCTTCTTATAAAGAGGTGCATCGAATCATCAGCACCATGCCGGAAACGCTGCGGGAGCTGGAGGATGAAAATGAAGATGGCACGGGAAATGCAGGTGCTGAGGACACAACGTCCTGTCAGGAAAACGTACAGCCGGAAGATGACAGTTTCGACGAGGAGGATGACGATCTGTCCGAGGCTGAGATGAAGAAGATTTTCAGACGCCGTGACATGGATGAGGAATGAAAAACGGATCCGGCGGCCTGTCGGACAGTGCAGGGCTACTGCCTGCCAAACGTGTTTCGGTTCGTTTGAGTTTTGAAAAATCTTCCGAAGCATATACTTTAGTAAGTATGTTTCGGGGGATTTTTTTTGAAGGAATTGAAGAAACGGCTGCTGGAACTGGGAATGACGTGTCTTCTTCTTGCCGGAATTTTCTGCCTGTCCCGGGAGGGCGCCAGGGTGACTGCCGGACTGTCCGGATTGGAACCGGTAGTGGTGGTGGATGCCGGGCATGGCGGAAGAGATCCCGGGAAAGTGGGAGTTAACCAGGTATATGAAAAGGATATCAATCTGGCAATCGCCCAAAAATTGAAGGAGCACCTGGAGGAGAAGAAGATCCAGGTGGTTATGACCCGGGAGAAAGATACCGGCCTGTATCAGGAGAATTCCTCCAACAAAAAAGTGGAGGATATGAAAAACCGTGTACTGCTGATTCATGAGGCAAAACCGGACTGTGCAGTCAGTATTCATCAGAACAGCTATACAGAACCGGAGGTCAGCGGCCCGCAGGTGTTTTATTATGAGGATTCTCCGGAAGGGAAGAAGCTGGCGGAGGTTCTGCAGGAAGAGTTGAATGTGGGGCTGGAAGACGGAGGGAGAGATGCCAAGGGAAATACCGGATATTATCTGCTGAAAAAGACGGATTGTCCATTGACAATTGTGGAACATGATGTGATAATAGGAACAAATCAAAAAGCTTGCAAATGCAAACTGTTTATTTGATTTAGTCCTCTGAAAGTAAACAAAAAATCTGGGCCTTATCAATTTGACTCAGAAATGGGCAAAAAGGAGGTGAAATCGAGGCAGAAGTGGTAAAATACTATGCCAGAGGCATGGTATTTGATCTATGACTGGGGCTGAATACACTAAACAGTGTGTTCAGCCCTTTCTTTGTTTAACAGAGGATAATTTGTATATTGAAGGTTTTGTGCTTATTATTGCATAAGGGTTTATAGGGGGAAATGGATATGGAAAAGAATGCAATACCATTTATAGATGCAGAACATGAGGCCTTTTACTATGAGAATATTCGAAGGTGCTGGATCGATGACTGTTACCATAAAGCGCTGGTTTACTGCCTTGGGATATCTGAAGATACACGAAGAAATGTCGACAGGATCTTTGATTTCCAGATGAATGTGATTAAACCAGAATGTTTAAAAGAGGGGTGGATTACATCCGGCAGCCAAATGGTTATTTATCTGGCTTTTAACCTTTATACAGATACTATGCCAACTGTCCAGGAAAGATCAAGAAAGCAAGATCAAATCAGAGAAAGCCGAAGATATTCCGTTAGTGACATATTTGCCTGCAATTATGCCAGATACTTTTGGGTGGCGGTTCAGATCAGGTACCCAGAGTACTGTAGGGGATAGAAAGGATAAGATACATGTGCAGGATTATTGCAATAGCGAATCAAAAAGGCGGAGTGGGTAAAACAACCACAACAATCAATCTGGGAGTTGGACTGGCCAGACTGGGGAAACGAGTTCTTCTGGTGGATGCGGATCCGCAGGGACATCTTACGTTGGGGATGGGTTTTCCAAAAAATACAGAAAGAACGTTGAAGACAATGCTGGAAGCAATCATAATGGATTGTCCGTTATCTCCAGAGACAGCTATTCTAAAACATCAGGAAGGGATTGATCTGATCCCTTCCAATAAATTGATGTCAGGGCTTGATATCACTTTATTTTCAGTGGAAAACAAGGAGAAAATTTTGAAAAATTTTCTGGATTTATTGAGAGCGGGATATGATTACATTTTAATTGACTGTATGCCGTCTCTGGGGATGCTGACGGTAAATGCGCTGAATGCGGCAGACAGCGTAATTATACCGGTACAGCCGCAATATTATGCTGCTGACGGTCTTTCTGAACTGTTGAAAGCTATTTATGCTATCAAGCAGAGAACAAACCCGAAAATGGACATTGAAGGAATTCTTTATACTATGGACACGCCCAGGTTCAATAACAGTAAACGGAATAAAGAAGCAATACGAAAAACATATGGATCCCATATTCCAATTTTTGAAGAGAGCATTCCGCGTGCTGAAGTAATTGCGGAAACAGCATCAGAGGGAATCAGTATTTTTGCCTATAATGAACGGTGTAAAGGGGCTGTTCAGTTTGATTTTATAGCCCGGGAGGTGATCAGCCATGAGAAAATGTCGGGAAATACAACTGGCATCTTATGAGGATTTACTTGGGATTCATCACGATACAGACAAGGTTATTCAGGTGAAATTATCTGATCTGCATTCTTTTGACAAACATCCTTTTAGGGTGTCCGATGATAATCTCATGGAAAAAACAAAGGAGAGTATAGAAAAGCATGGTATGCTGCATCCTCTTTTGGTGAGATCCAGGCCACAGGGAGGATATGAAATTCTGTCTGGCCACAGAAGAAAAAGAGCTGCGGAATTGGCTGGATTCAATCAAGTGCCGGCGATTGTAAAGGAATGTACGGATGATGAAGCCGTGGTAACCATGGTAGACAGTAATATACAGAGAGAACATCTGCTGCCCAGTGAAAAGGCATTTGCCTATCGAATGAAAATGGAGGCATTAAAGCATCAGGGGATCCGTACCGCAGACAGTAAAGGGACGGCAGATATGCTGGGAGAGCATACCGGTGACAGTGGAAGAACTGTACAGCGATACATCCGGCTGACATATTTGCACTCCGGGCTTCTGGAAATGGTGGATAAAGGAAAGGTGAAAACTACCGCAGGATTTTATTTGTCTTATTTGAAAGATTTTGAACAGGAATGGGTTTTTAGCTATTTGCAGGCGAATCAAAGCACAATTTCAGCAGATATGGCAAATCAGCTGAAAAAATATAGTGAAGGTGGAAAACTGACGGAGTTTGCGGTGAAGTTGCTGTTACATAAAACCGAGAAAAAGGAAAAGTCAATTCTTTCGGAACGGCGGATTAGGCAATATTTTCCAGAGAATTACAGCCGCCGGCAAATGGAAAAAGTTATTTGCGGATTATTGGAAGAATGGAAAATGCAGCAGGAAAAAACAGTAGGAGGAAGAGATGTTGGAAGCGAGGGAAAGGAGAAACATAAAATTTGATTATTATTATGGCCGGGAATCGCAGACGTTTTCTTTTTATCGAATCCCGAAAGCCTTGTTTACGGAACCTTATTTTCAGGGGCTTTCAACAGACGCAAAACTTCTTTACGGGCTTATGCTGGATCGCATGTCTCTGTCTGTTAAGAACGGATGGATTGATGATTCGGGAAGAGCTTATATCATCATGACACTTGAGCAGGTAATGGAGTATATGAACTGTGCAAAAGATAAAGGTGTCAAACTTATGGCAGAATTGGATACGGAAAAAGGGGTGGGATTGATTGAACGGGTTCGGCAGGGATTCGGGAGACCGGCATTGATTTATGTAAAAAATTTTATTCTTGCAGAGCAAGATAGAGAGACCATCCATGCGTTGTCGGGAAAACCGAAGTCAGAGAATAAAGACAGCCGAAGTCGACAGTTCGGAAAAACCGAAGTCAGAAGTCAGGAAAACCGAAGTCAGGAAGTCGGAAAAACCGGATTCGGAGGTCAGAAAAATCGAAGTCAGGAAGTCGAAAAAACCGAAGTCAGAAGGTCTGATTTTCCGCATTGGGATGGTCGGGAAAATCGAACTGCCGAATTCGGAAAAACAGACAGTAATAATACAGATAATAACAAGACTGAAAATAACAATCCATCCATCATTTTTGATTCAGTAACGGTCTGGCAGCAGGTGATAAAAAGCAATATCAGCTATGATGTTCTGATGCAGGAATGCGGGGTGGAAAACCAAAAATATATTGATGCGATTGTGGATTTGATGGTGGAGATCATGTGTGCGAAAAGGGATACCATTGGAATTGCCGGAGGAGAGTATCCATATCAGTTGGTGGTAAGCCGGCTGATGAAAATTGATGATACACATGTACGATATGTTTTGGAATGCCTTGAGGATAATAATAAAAAGATCCATCAGGTCAAGGCGTATTTGCTGACATGCCTTTTTAATGCGCCGGTTACGATGGACAGCTATTACCAGAACAGGGTAAACATTCAAGGAATGAGAGAAGGATAAGGAACAATGCTTCCCGACATTTTGTCGGGAAGCAGATGTTGGAGGGTGAGTATGAAAGAAGTGACTATTGATGAAATAAAAAAAATATTGGGGAGTCGGGAAGAACGTATTCGGGAGTTGTGGAGACGCAGCCGCGGATTGTACGAGGAATTAGAGAATCATGAAGAACTAATAAAAAGTGTGTCACTACCCAGCTCAAATTCGTTATATGAGAATCAATTAAACGAAAAGAACAGGGATTTATTTGACGTTATCATCCGTCAGAAACAGCTGGGGTATGAGCAGGAACAGGAAATTGGGCAGCTGCTGCTGGAAATTAACGGGGAAATTGAACAGATCAATCGGATCTGGATTTGCTATCAGATGCTGAGAGGAAGGCCTTTTCATATTGTGACACGACTGTATGTGGACCGGGAATTGTACCGGATTGTTGAGACAGAGAGCAGGATGAACCATAGGGCGTTTGAAACAATGAGAAAAAATGCATTGGAAAGTATAAAGGCAAATTATGAAAGCAAGGAGACAACGATAGAGCTGATAAGAAAAATATAGACACGGATATTCGATAAGTCTGTGAACATATACTTTTCAGTTTTGTTCGAAAGGTCAATTGAAAAATAGAAGGGGAAATCAGAGACGGGATTTCCCCTCTTATATCGATGTAATCATTTCATCGAGATGAGCGTCCAGTTCATCAAGCGTATAGTCATGCCTTGCCGACAAAATGTCGGGAGATATATGCTTCTAATTTCTCATCAATATTCGCCTTTTTCGTACAGCTTTTTAAATATGCTTTTTTTAATCCGGTTGATATACTGGCGTGATACCCCTAGTGCTTTTGCGGTCTCACTGTCTGAGAACCCATAAAATAAACAGAAAGTTATTTTGCGTTGTGTAGCGGGTAGCTGCTTTAGTTTATTTTCCAGATCATAATATTCTTCAAAATCATGATATCGTTCATTATAAACCATGGAAGAATCATCCAGTTCTATATGTTCTGTCAAATCAGATTCCAGAGCGTGCTTTCTGCAAAGATATAGAAATTTGAATTTGACAGAATTGTGTATATAATTAACGCATTTTCCGTCATTATCACTGTATGGCATTTTTTTCACACATTCTATTACCGATATATTTAGTTCCTGTATTGCGTCCTCAAACTCTAAAAAGAATAATTTTTTTGCAAATGATTTTATAAGGGGGCTCATTTTATTTAAGACTATCATCATAGATTCCGGGTCCTTTTGAGCAGAGGAAACAATTTCGGCGAAAGTATTTTCTTTCATACAGATCCCTACCTTTATTAACTAAAAAGAAAAATAGGGTCTATATGTAAACTTGTTTGTAAAAAAAATATTTTAATAATATAATAAAAATAATAAATGAATAAAAGTACTTTAAATAGGGATTATAGATGGAATTTGAACGGTGAAAAATAAAAGGAGAGATGCTGGACATCTTTTGGATGGGGTATTATACTAATTATTATTTGCCAGGTGTGACTGTATTTCATAAAGACTATCCCTTATGGAGGCTAAAGTGACATGATCAATAAATGTTTGTCTGATTTCTTTAGAATAGTTATTATAAGAATTGTAGGGCTAGAAATAGTAAACTTTTTATTGACACGCTTTCTTTCAACATATTTGTATGCTACATCGTCAGGGTTATGGATTTTGGCTATATTACTAGGTTTCTTTTTATGCCTTGGAGGAGGAGCTGGTGTCGGTGGATTCTGGACGTGGTTATTCTTTCGAAAGCATACGCAGATTAGCTGGATAGCATGGATTGTAGCCATGATTCTTTTCATACTTGTACTTCAATTGGAATATCTTGAAATCAGTGAAGTGAGTGAAATGTACATTTATACGAATATTATTATTGGACAGCAGGCATTAGCTGCTACATTGGTGCTATATGCGCTAAAATATCCTTATTCAAAAAAATAGCATTATAAAAAAAGGGAAGGCGCCTTTGGATTAAGGGTGCCTTCCCGGTTAAAATAACTATTCTTTAACAGAGATCAGTTGATCAAATTTATCAGAGAAAGCTTCAGCTACTACCTGGCCATATTTGGTATTATCAAATTGTCCAAACATTGTACCGAAGAGTTCAGATTTGACGGACCCAGTAGTGAAAGAATATGCTATACCCTGTAGTGTAGGGATGTTGTGCTCACTGATCATGTTGGATTTAAAAATACTAAATCTGTTTTTCCAATGATCAGAAACATTATAATAGTCATTAAGCGCTACATATAATTTGGTGCTGGATAAATCATACAAACGATGAATGTTATAAGCATCAATATCCTGATACAAGTCTACGCGGCTGAAACCACTGCTTGTTGTTTTCTTGTAAGTACCATCATCATCCTTGTAATATATTGTGTAGTCAGCAATTTCTTCATCCGCAGCGCCTACCATTTTCATAAGGTCATTTTTGACGAAATAGTTATTTCCAGTATGATCCAAAGTCGCTTGCATAAATGCGGCCATTTGAAGAAGATCACCAGCCCATCCGGTATAGCAATCAAGTTCTTTGTCCTGACCAGTGTTGAAGCCTGAGACATAAAAGGAATACGCCCCTAATGTGGCAGCAAAATGAGAGATCTCCATTGAAATATTATCCATAGGATCAATTATAGAGATATCATTCGGATTGATTATCTGCCCGGATTTTTCAACAAAATCATTAAAACCCTCATCAACAGCACCTGCCAGAAGAGTCCAAGTTTTAGTGTGATAATTTTCCTGCCGCAGATAAGCTAACAGGATTCGGTTAATAGCTTTAACAGAAGGTATTACTCCCTGAGCCACATAACTTGCCATATAGTCATATGCCAGATTATATAGATCTCTGAATACAGTAAATGGCTGGGTGATTTCCGGTTCATCCGGATCCACATATTCCTCAAAATCATCCGGGGAGACAGCAGTTTTTCTGGCAGAGGATACGCCGCATTTATCAATTCCGATTCCATTGACGGTCAGTTCCTTATACTGATCATAGGCCCAGTTTGTCGGCATGGGGACTCCGATATTTCCTGTGAAGCCAGAAGACATATCAGACACAAAACTGCGGGAAGTAATACCCATTTCCTGCAGCGTATTGCAGACCATTCTGGGGCCATATACTCCGATTCGATAATACCATCCGGCTTCATCCTGAATACCGCAAAAGTATGGAATGATATGGGTATCCATGTCGGCTACCAGAACATCGTAATCTACGGCGAAATAAATCGTAGTCCCTTGGGGAAAGCCCAGGTTTTTAGCGGCTGCCACGGCTGTAGCAGCATCATCAGAACCCTGGCTCCTGGTAAAATAAGAAGCCTCTCCGCCATAAGTTTGAAAAATAGGAAAGATTTTAAGCCCGGCAGCCCTGATTACCTCAATTTCTTCAGGTGTCATTTTTTTATCAAGGGTTCCACCAGGAGTATTTGTTAAGTACCTTCCAACTTCTGTATATCCAGAGTTTTTCATTGCCCTTGCCGTTGCCGCAGTTAAGCGTGTGGCGGTGTCGAAGGCTGTAGTTGCGCGATCTGTATTTCCACAGCTGCTCAACAGAGAAGCCCATGTGTTTTTGCCGGCAATGCCATCAGCGCCTAACTCCATCAAACTCTGGAAACTGTATACCGCATTGTAGGTGCCGTCCCCGAAGGTTCCCGTAAATCCACCAGGATAGAATCCATTGATAGCCAGACACCACTGCAGTAAACGTTTGGAATTTGTATAGCCGGATGTGTTTCTGGAAAGGGTGGGGGCTGCGTTCATAGTTCCAGGTCCCCATACGCCATCTGCACTTGCTCCCCATTCAAGCTGGCAGGCTTTAATGAGATTTTTATGAGATTTCCGTTCCCAGATACCGTTAGGGGCAATCAGGCCAATCCGTGATCCATAGTATTTGTTCAGTCCCATCTGCACCTCATGCCGATAAGTATCATTTACATCATCGGTAGCCGTAAAAGCGTATCCATCTGTGTTCATAATTCCCTGAAGAATATATGGGCGAACAATTCCATCCTCTGTAATGCCTGCATCTTTCTGGAAGTTTTTAACTGCATTTGTAGTTCCTGATCCGAAAATACCGTCGAAGCCGCCGGGGTTGTATCCTTTGCACCAAAAGCTTCCCTGCAGAATATAAACCAGATCCTGATTGGTTTCACCTGCGGAAATCGTATCAGGGCATGCGTTCAGGGTGCCATTTCCGAAACTTCCATCCTGGGAAATCCCCAGTTCTTTCTGGAGCGCTTTAATAAGAGCCCGAAAAGTACCATTTCCTGTCACGCCATCTTCGGCTACACCTGAATTGTAATTTTCATTCAGCCATTTTTGTACGGCTAATACCATAGCATCCATTTTTTTTCTCCTTTTCTCCTTTTTTATAAGCGCTTATACCTAGTAATAAAAAGAAAGTTGCTTGTTTGTAAACTCATTAGATAAAATTTGATTTACAATATCTCGTCAATATTTTTCTTAATAAATGTCCTGATGATTTTAACAACAGTGGAAAGGAGTATATGTATGAAGAAATATTTAAAGAGATTATCGAATCCCGCTACGATTATTGGGATTACGGGATATCTGCTGACAATCATATCTACATTGGGAATTCCTGTTGATAATGATGCCGTTATGACTATTATTCAGAGCATTTGTGCGATTTGCGTATTGCTTGGAATTTTGAATAATCCGGAAACTGCAGGTATTGACCTGCCCTCCAAATCTAAATAGAATTGCATAAAATCATCAGGATTAGGACTATGGGCGGAAGAATAAAGGTTGCTTCCGCCCTTTTGGAAATAAGGACCATGGAGAACTTAATTGAACCTAGTTTATAGATGATGGGCTGGTTACAATGTATATAGATGAAGGAGGAGAAGATGAAAGTAGCAGTAAGTATTCTGGTAATAATCATATGTATAAGTTTTATTATAGACTATGCCTGCGTTTATAAGGCAGCAAAGTCAGACGATGATCAACAGGAAAAATGGATTCGGGATTACTCTATTCGAAAAAATCCGAAAATCGTAAATGAGGAAATAGAGCATGGATCAGGGAGATAAGAGAAAAGATCGCTGGGATAAAATTCTGTGTCAGCTTGAACAGGGAGTGGAAGGCCTTTTTAACAGCACGGAATATAAGCGCTATCTGGATACTATGGCTAAATTTACAAAATACAGTTTAAATAACAGTATTCTGATTTATTCGCAGAAACCGGATGCGACCTATGTGGCAGGATACAGGGCGTGGCAGAAAAATTTTAATCGTCATGTAAAAAAAGGAGAAACAGGAATTACTATTCTTGTTCCTTATATCTATAAGGGAAAAGAGAAGACGGCTGATGAAAATGGAGAAGAAGAGACAGAGAAAACAAAAGAAAAGGAAATATCCCATATTTATTTCAGACCGGCGACAGTTTTTGATATCAGCCAAACAGATGGCGAACCGCTTCCACAATGGGCGAATTGTTCGTTCGAACTGACCGGTCAAGTGAAGGGATATGAAGATTTTTTCCAGATCCTGAAGGAAATCGCTCCATTCCCTATTACTTTTGAAACAATATCCGGGCACAGCAAAGGCTACTGCAGTCCCCGTCAGGAGATAATCGTTTTGAAAGATGGAATGAGTCAGGTGCAGAATGTAAAAACCGCCGTTCATGAAATAACGCATGCACATCTGCACAGCTTTTATGGGAAACAGACAGACGCAGGTTTGAAGAAACCCCGTGAAATTTGCGAAGTGGAAGCAGAAAGCGTAGCGTATGTGGTATGCCGGCATTATGGAATAGACAGTTCAGAATATTCATTTCCTTATATTGCCGGATGGGAAAGAAGAGATCGGAAAATATTAAGGGAATCCCTGGAAACGATTCGGGGAGCTGCAGAGACGCTGATAAATAAGATTGATGAAGCTTATCTAAAAAGGTACAACAGAGAAATTACATTGGAATCAGTCAATGAAGAAAGGATATCAAAGGAATCTGCAGTTTATCGGAAGAAAACATATAGAGATCGGAGGCCCACCATTTAGGACGTACCCAATTGAACGTAGATCCTCAAATCCGGATTCGGTATAATACAATTGCATCAAAAGGAAAAAGCATTCCGGAAAATTTTCTGGGATGCTTTTTCCTTGCCCCAATATATAACAGGATTTTTGCGGGAAGGAGGAAATGGGGGAGCAGAAGATGCAGACTAATAAAGTAATAGAAGGGAGAAGGCATGAAAAATAAGAAAGTAAAGATACTGCTGACGGCAGGCGCACTGGCGGGAATTCTCGCAACAGGAGGAGTATTAGCCTATTTTACGGATCAGGATGACGGCGTAAATAAATTTACAGTTGGCCGTGTAGAAATCGATCTTCAGGAGCCGGAATGGGAGGAAAAACCGGACACAGATGGAAATGATATCCCGGATGAAGCGGAGGAGATGACACCCAACCAGACAATCAGTAAAGATCCTCAGGTGGAAAATACTGGCGTAAATGACGCCTATATCTTTTTAACCGTGGAAGTACCTTGCAGAAATATTGTAACAGCAAATGCAGACGGAACGAAAAATCCAAAGGCACTTACAGATTTGTATAGTTTTACAGCAGATAATTCCTGGACAAGGCTGGGCGCCTGTGAGGTTCTGGGGAATGATGAAAAAACGGTAATTGCTCATAAATATCTATACGCATATGCAGTGGCCGGGGGCGACTGTACGGTCGTGGAACCTGGGAAAACTACGAAAAAGCTTTTTACAGAGGTGACTTTTGTAAATGCGGTAGAAGGACAGGGACTGGAAGAAGAGCAATTTGAGATTGCAATTGATGCTTATGGAATTCAGACAACCGATCTGAACGGCGGTGTTAAAACTCCCCAGGAGGTCTGGAAAGTGATAACCAATCAGAATGAGGTTTCGGAGGTATACAAATAACAGGAGGACAGTATGAGAAGAACAGGGAAATATGTGCTGCTGGGGGTTGCAGCCATGCTGTCTGTCTTAGGGGTTACTGGCGTTACGGCATATTTTTTGGATGCAGATGAGATTAATAATCGATTGACTGTAGGGTATAACGATGTAGAAATTACGGAAGAATTTCCGGATCCCAACCCGACGCCGGGCGGTAAAGTAAAAAAGATTGTAAAATTTTCTAACACCGGAGATGTACCTTGCTACGTTAGGGCAAAACTGGTATTCAGCAGCGGAGAAGCGGAAGAGATATCTGTCATGGATCTGAATCGTGCTGATTGGGTAGAGGAGGATAATGGATATTATTACTATAAGAAGGTGCTGCCGGTAGGTGGGCAGACGGAATCTTTACTGACCGCTGTTAAGATAGCGGAGGATGCGGAAATCGAAGAGCTGGTTGACTGGGATCTGTATGTCTATGTGGAAACCGTGCAGTCTGCTGGGTATGATACACCCCAGGATGCTTTTGCTCATTTAGAAAAGTGACAGGAAAAGAGGTGCCAAATGAAAAGAAAAATGATAGCGGGCATATGTCTGGGAGCTGCTGCAGTTTTGTTGCTGGGCACCGCCGGCATCTATGCTTTCCGGGAAGTTACCGCAACTTATCAGGCTGGAACAGGGAAAGTGGACATTGAACTGGAAGAGCGGATGATGGCAGACGGAGAAGAAAAACCATGGATCATGGAGGAACAGGTGCTTCCCGGTCAGACACTGTCACGGATTGCAAGGATCCGGAATCAGGCTGCCGACTGTTATGTGCGTGCGCTTATTACATTTTCGGATGGGACCGGTGTGGAAGAAGGGCTTACCGATCAGAATTTGCTCGGAATGTCCGGAGACTGGATAAAAAGGGGATCATATTTTTATTATCAGAAGCCGTTGGAAGAAAATGCATCTGTGGAGATTTTTACCGGAATCCAGGTCCCGACAGAATGGGATACCAGATATGATACAGAACAGCAAATCCAGCCTTATTACACCGATAACACCTGGGATCTTCAGGTGAAGGTTGACGCAATCCAGAGCAAGAATTTTATTCCGGATTTTTCTTCGGAGACACCATGGGGAATCGAAGGACAGGATTATCAGATTGAAGTTGCCAAAGAAGGGGAGCCGGCGGTTTATATCGCTATCCCGGGAAATTTTTCTGTGGATTTTGAAGGAGATAGCACAGAATTGATTGCGGATTCTCAGAATTTTACAGATGATCTGGAACTTTTTCTGCCTGGGGACAGTCAAAGGAAAATGATGGAACTGAAAAATACGTCTGGAAGTACAAAGTCACTTTACATGAAGGCGGCATGTTTATCAGAGGATCCATGGATGGATCAGATGGAATTGCAGCTGATTTTACAGAAGGAAGGTGTGGAAACCGTAGTATATCAGGGCAGCATGACAGCGGATACGCTGGGGGATGCGCAGCGTTTGTGTACTTTAGCCCCGGGAGAAACCGGTGTTCTGCAGGCAATTTTTTCCATGCCGAAAGAACTGGGAAATGAGTTTTCCCTGCGGGAGGGAGCGATTCAGTTCGCCTTTTCTACAGAAGCTAATCTGGACATGGGAACACCAGTATCTCAAAGACCCAAAACAGGAGACCCGATATCTTGGGGAATGATTGCACTTCTATTATTGTCTGGTACAGGGAGCGCAGTAGGAGCAGTTGTGCTTCTTAAAAAAAGGAGGCAGTATGATCCATCTTGTGAATAAAATCAGCGGGGGTATCCTGATATTGATTTTCGGAGGCATCCTGGTTTTAACGGGACTTCCCAGAGCATTCGGGGTAGAACCGATGATTGTGAAAAGCGGTTCTATGGAACCTGTGATATCCACGGGCAGTCTGACCTACATTAACCGTCGATTTCCGGTTGAACAGATACAGATTGGAGATATTATTGCTTATCAGGCGGGAAATGACGTGGAGATTCTGCACCGGGTGGTTGCAATCAACAGGCAGAATTCCAGTATACGCACGAAAGGTGATGCTAATGCTTCCGAAGATCTGGGAGTTGTGGCGTTTGAAGATTACACAGGAAAGGAACTTCTGTCCATCCCTTATGTGGGTTATTTCATCAGTGGACTGCATACGCCGGCAGCGTGGATTGGCGGAGCCTTGCTTGTGGTGATGCTTTGGGCATTATATATGGTTGATAAGCCCAAAAGAGTCCCCTGATTCTGCAGGAAATACCCCCTTACGGGGATCCCTTCATGGCCATTCGGCCAACAAATAGGAAAGGAGGCAGTAAAATTGAAGTACAAGTGGAGGCGCCGTTTGATTGGCTGGATCCTGTGCCTGGTGATGATATGTTCAGATTTATCTGTATTATGGGCAGCAAATGAGGAAACAGGAAAAACGGAAACCCAATTGGAGTCCGTGGATACGGAAAGTAATCCTGTGCTTTATCTCGAGGAAAAAACTGCAGAAGAACCAGGAATCAGTACATTTTCTTTTGACAACAGTTCACAGCTACCGGTATCGAATGTACGATATGATAAATTTAAATGGACAGACAGTCAGGGAACGGTTAACTGTCCTAATCTTGGGATAGGAATCAAATATATCAGCGGGGATGATCAGAATGTAGACGGTCAGGGAAAATGGCGGTATGTTTATTGTTTGGAATTTATGAAGTCATCGCCGGAAAACGGATTGCCTATGCAGTTCGTAGGATGGAGCAGTCGCAAAGTAGCTTATGCGATGTATTATGGAGCGGTTTATTACTATCAAACCTGCCGATATGAACCGTATTCCACAGGAGACTGGCAGATGGATTACTTTGTTACTCAGATGGCAATCCATATCTTAAATGGAGAATACACTCTGGGAGCTTTTCAGAATGCGCTGAATCAACCGGGTTCCAGCGCTACCGCATCGGAAAAAACGCTGGCATTGGATCGGGTGACGAAAATCGTAAATGGTGCCAATGACCCATCGAATTATGGGGGATTCACCTCCGATGGATGGATCGATATGAGTAACTGCAGCTTTTCTTTGAGGGGTTATCAGGATAGCTGGAGTTTATCCGGAGGGAATTATTATTCCGGAGGAAAATTTCAGGCTGCATTTACCAGCTACTATGGATACGATTTTCGAGAACAGATTACCGGATATGATATTTCTGTTCCGAGCGGAGTATCTGTCCGGAAAAGCGATACAAAAACCTATTCCGATTTTGATCTATATATCAAGGAATCACAGTATAAAAACTGGCAGCTTACCGGGAAAGAAATCCCTGTAAGTGTTACCGTGTCCATTCCGCGTTACTGGGGTGCCGGTATCTATACCGGGCCGTCAAATTACCAGTCGGTGTGTATGCTGACATGGGGAAGTGAAGGCGGCACCGCCCGGTTTACAGATTCTGCAACGCTTCATATTCCGCAGAAAACATATGACCTGACAATCCAGAAAACAGACGAGGAAAGCGGCGAGAAGTTGTCAGGTGCCAAATTTTCCCTGTGGGCCTGGAATGGAAATCGATATGTCAATAAAGTAGGCGATTTCAGGGATCAGGGAGATGGCAGTTATAAAATTACCGGTGTTTCTTACACGAAAGCAACAGATGGATGGTTTTTGATTAAGGAAGATGCGGCTCCGGACGGATATGGTACTAACTATAAACTGTTGAATTCCACAGACCGGCAAAATTATGAGGCATATGGCGGACGGCAAATTCGTTTGACTGTTGACGGATTTCAATTTGAAGGAGTTTCCGGAGGTGAAGTTTTCCAGGATCCACCACTTACTCCAAAAGCGAATCTGGTGATCCGCAAGGCAGATGTGGATACCGGTAAGGGCGTTGCCGGTGCTGAATTTACGGTCTACGAATGGAGCCAGGCAGTCAACCGTTACCGGGAAGAGGCATACTGTGTATTGAGCGAGTCTGGAGGAACTTATAAAACCAATGAGCCGGTGGTGAAAACGGAAGACAACCAGGGAAAATTCCGGATTGTTGAGACGAAATTACCGGAAGGGTATAAGTGCCCATGGAGCAAAGAAATTCAAATCACAGAACCGGGAACCGTAACTCTGGAATATGAGGCATTGAATTATCCCGTTCGCCAGCTGGTGATCAATAAAAGGATTAAAGCAGAAGACATCAACTGGGCACATGGGAACCCCACCTTCTTTTTTACAGTCCGTGGGACGGATATCAATGGTGAAGCATACGAATATCACCGCTTTGTGGAATTCCGGAAAGACGAAGTGACAGTAGGAGAAGATGGTTATGCGTCGGCATCCACAGTGATCCGCAACATGGCCGCAGGCAGTTATACGGTGGAAGAGGATGAGGGAGTGCTGCGCTATATCCTGACAGACGCCTGGGCGGATACGAACAACATTACGGTTCAGAAACAGGTTGTTGAAGAGGTGAATCAATTAAAGAAAATCACCGCTTCCGTGACGGCAGATCTGACACTGGCTGACGGCGAGCTGACCTATACCAATGAAAAAGTGATGCATGATCAGCTGTCGGATAATGCGGTAGTGGTAAATGAATTTCAGTAATCATACCGGGAAATGGAGAGGAGGTGATGACAGAAACCATTGTTCGTTTGGATTGGTGCAACAGTAATTTTAGGAATTATCGTGTTCCTTATTGGAAGATTTCATAAAAGATAAAGGGAAAGATGAAGAGAAGAAAATTAAAAAGCGCGATTGCACTGGCATTTTATCTGATGCTCCAGGTAGTGCCGGTATTTGCATCCGCAGATAGTATTTTTGACCAAAAGTTTACAGTGTTTCAGGATCTGGTGTCCTCATTTGTTTCCGCGGTGGGTATTATTATCACCCTGTGGGGAGTTTTCGAATGGGGCAACAGTATGCAGTCAGGAGACGGATCGGCGCAGAGCATGGCGTTTCGGAGGATCGGGGGCGGCCTGGTGATGCTTCTGGCTCCCCAGATATTAAGTATTTTGTTGTAAAAGGGGGAGGAAGATATGCCGGAATGGTTTCGGGAACTTTTATTGGGCCCTCTTGTACATATAGGACAATTGTTTTGGGGCGGCTGCATGACATTAACAAATCAGATCATTGGAATCACACCAATGGAAATCAGTTCGGGTGTGCTTTGGGAATTTATTTCCCAGCAGATGTATCCGTTTTTTCTGGTGCTGGGCTCATCATTGATGGGAGTATTGTTCCTTGTGGGCTTTATCCGGCAGGCAGCGGATTTAAGACATAACCTAACAATCGAAATTCTGATTATGCAGGCTCTGAAGCTCTTTTTGAGTGAGAGCCTGCTTTTAAATGGTCTGCCTTTGATGCGGGAACTATTTATTTTTGCCGGTGCTCTGGCATGGACGGGGGGAGGTATTTTTTTCCCATCTATTCCTACACCGGAAGAAATTAGTATCGGAACGATTCTCCTTTATTGGGTTCTGGGGCTTTTTTATTGTCTGGCGGCGATTGTCGGAGGATTTGTTATTCTTTTTACCGTATACAAGCGGTATATTAACCTCTTTGTGCTGGTCATTTTTTGTCCGGTGGCAATTGCGTGGCTTCCTGGGGATGTGCATACAACTCTTGCCTGGGTTAAATCGTTTTTGGGATCGGTCTTTGAAATCGTTGTAATTGCCTGGGTATTGGCATTGGTTTCGCTAATGCTTAATAATGGCGCTATCGTGTTTTCAAGTTTGGAAGGGACGCCGGCAGAGCCTTTCGTTGCGATGCTGGAAGGAATGCTTATGATGTTGATTTCCAGCGGGTGTGTCAAAGGCGCGGAAAGTTTGCTGCGGAGAAGTTTCCATCTGTAATGGACGGGGAGGTTTGAAATGCAAATACAAATTAATAAAGACTTCCAGGAGTATAAAGAAGATTCCTGGAGGGGATTTTCCCTGAAAGAACTGCTGAGTCTGATTGCTGCCACAGGCAGCAGCGCGGCTGTTGTCTTTGTGCTCTATCAGATTGCGGGCGTTCCCATGACATTGGCGGTTTATCTTGCTGTGCCGGCAGCGATGCCTTCTCTGCTTACTGGTTTTTACCGATATCAGGGAATGAGCTTTTTGGAACTGATCCGGGAAAGACTCTGGCGGAAACAGGTGAGTATCCTGACTTATGAAGCCGGCGAACTGCCAGCTATTGGAGTTGATGCAAAAATGAGAAAATCAAGCAAAGGAAAGGGGATGATGAAGCATGGGAATCATGAACAGTGACCAGCACTTTCTGGCAGCAAAAAAGAAAACAAAAGCACCTTATGCGGTTCCCCAAAATACCAGAGAGGCAATTCCGATCTCTCTGATATATCCGGATGGAATTTTTGAGATAGAACCTGGCCCCGGGATGCGGCAATTTGATAAGGCTTATACCTTTGCGGATATTAATTATCTGTCTCTGGATGATGAAGAAAAAGAACGTTTTCTGGAAGAAAAATGGATGAAGCTTTTAAACCTGCTGACGACGGACTGGAAAATCGTGATTGCAAATGAACGCCGGTTACCGGAGCAGTTTCAGCAGCAAGTCGCCTTTCCAAACAATCAGAAGTGGGCGAAAGAAGCAAATGATTGGATGAGAGAGGGAATATGCCAGGGGAATACGGAAATCACGCAAAAGAAATATCTTATTATTACCTGCAGAAAATACAGCTATGAGGAAGCAAGACTGTATTTTGCCGCGATGGATGCCCAGTTGGATACCATATTCCAGGCTATGCGGAGTACCTTGACTCCTCTCAATGCGAAGGAGCGCCTTCGGATTCTTTATGGCTGTTATCGGCCTGGACGGGAAGAAGAATTTGCTTTTGCCTGGAATTCTGAGCATCCGGAGAGATGCTGGAAAAATCTCATTGCCCCTACCTCGCTGGAGCAGAGCAAAAAGTATCTGTGTATCGGGGACAGCTATGTATCTGTTCTGTTTGCACAGGTTCTGCCCAACGTGCTGGATGAAAGTAAAGTCATGAGTGAACTGTCCAATTTGCCCTTTCCCAGTATGGTTACCGTAGATGTGGCGTCCATTCCTAAAAAGACATTGAAAGATAAACTTCGTGGAAGCTTTATCAATAATGAACGAGCCATCAGCCAGGAAGCAGATCGCCATTTGAAATACCACAATTATGTGAATGGGATCTCCTACGATAAACAAAAAAGAAAAGACGAGCTGGAAGATTACATGAACCGGATTGATGACAATGATGAAAACGGTTATTTTCTGGGCCTCCTGGTTGCCGTTTATGCAGAATCGAAAGAAGAGCTTTCCGTGAGAATCAGTATGATCCAGGCAATAGGGGCATCTCTGGGGGGCATCTTCTTCGACAGCTATCATTACCGACAGCTGAAGGCTTTCCATACAGCTATGCCGGCGGGAGTAAGACAGGTGGATTTCATGCGCTCTATGCTGACTAGCGCCATGGTGGCCGTGCATCCGTTCCGGGCCGCGGATCTGCTGGAACCCGGAGGTACTTATTACGGGGTGAACCGGATTACAAAAAATATTATTATTGGGGATCGGAAAAAGCTTAAAAATTCAAATGGCATCATTGTCGGGCATACAGGATCCGGAAAATCCATGCTGATTAAGCTGACAGAGATTCTTCAGACCCTGATTCGGACGCAGGATGATATTATTGTCATTGACCCGCAGAATGAGTTTGAGAGTATCTGCAAAGAATTTGGCGGCCAGTTTGTGGATGTCACCCTGCAGTCCAGACAGGGACTGAATCCGTTTGAAATCCCTCAAAAGCTCCGGGAAAGCAAAAAAATGGGGGACTGGGAAAGTTATATGGCGGAACAGAGTGCTTATGCGAAGGCATTATGCTATGCGGCCATGACCGGGATTGTTCCAACCGGCCTGCATAATACCGTGTTGGATTTTGCAATAAAATCCATGTACCAGAAGGAGTACGCAAAGGCGAAACCAGGCAGTCCCACCATTATGAATTTATATGAGGAATTGACCAGGGATCTCAGCCAGGAGGCTCTGCAGCTGGCAAATTCTATAAAACCATACACACAGGGCTCTATTTTTACCAGGCGGACAAAGATTTTCATGAAAAACCGATTTATCGTTTTCGGTTTAAAAAATATTTCCAGGGAAGAGCAGGAAATTATGATGGTGACAATCATGCATGTTTTGCGGCAGAAAATTGAACAAAACCAGGCAATCCGCCGGGCAACGCACCTGATTGCTGATGAGGGGCAGATGTTATGCAGAAATGCCTATTCCGCCGAACAGCTTTGCAATGCCTTTCTGACCTACCGCAAGTTCGGAGGAATCTGTACATTGGCAATGCAGAATATCACGGCAGCGCTGGAAAATCCCAGTGTTTTGGAGATGGTGTCCAACTGTGAGATGAAAATCTTTCTTGATCAGGGTGGAGCGGACAGAAATGCGCTGGCATCTATACTGGAGCTTTCAGCATCCGAATACCAGGCGTTGGAAGAGGATATGCCCGGGAGATTTTTGATGGTCTGGGGGAAAAAGATTCTCCAATGTGACTGCAGATTATCGAAGGAGAATCCTTTATATCAGCTTTTCCAAACCAGCTTTCATGAGAGTGTGTAATTTGGTATGAAAATTCGAAAAGCTCCGAAAAAAGCCATAAGAAAGGTACAAAGCCGCAGTGGAAGGAAACTCTCTCCCCCAAAAAGAAAAATCACGAAAATTGTATCGCCATCGGAGAGGCGGAAAACGGCAGAAAATGTGGAGGAATGGGTTCAACAGTCCGCACCTTTCAGAATCCGCAGGGCATGGAAGGCAATGCCGCAGATTCGGAAAAAGTATTATTCGGAAAAAACGGAATCCCTTTCAGGACTGCCAAAAGAGACGAAAAGCAGCCGTATCGAGGCAGTAAAAATTCAGAGTCAGGGATTGTGCCTTCCCGAAATACACACAGCACCGGAAGAAACAAAGCACAGAAAATCTGCCAGGGGAAGAGAAATACGGGCTGGAAGCTTTCAACGAAAATCTATAAACCGCACATATTTTACAAAAAAACAGAAAAATCAGAGAAATGCCAGGAAAAGGGATAACCCAAAAGATGCCCGTAAGATGGGGGTGGTCAAAAAAGGGAAACTCCCGGGGCATTTATTATCTGCCGCCCGGGAAGCAGAACATTATGCCTGGATTGCGGCCAGAAAACTGAAGGACGCATTTATAAAGAATGAAAAAAGCGAAAAGCCGGAAAGAGGAGCCCTCTATGAAAATCCTGGAGGTTCCTATTTGACAAAGATTTTTTCCGGATTAGCCGCGGCCTACGTTCATGCAGTCAGTGTAATCAGCATGATTTCCCTCCCGGTTGCTCTGGTGCTGGTAGCTCTGGGGATACTGCTGATTCTGGCTCTGATAGTTCTTGTTGCGATCCTGGGAGGCGTCATTATTGGCAGTATGCAGGGAGGGTTTTCCAGCCGTGAGGATCCGGCCTGCTATCTGTCTGCAAAATATGAGTCCCATGGAGATCCCGGAGCCATTGGAGGACATGGGGATCTTGCATTCGGAGAATACCAGTTCCACGCAACTGCAGGTACCGGATTAGAAGATTTTATTCAATGGTGCTATGAATCTGACGCAGATACCTATGCGGCGTTTGCACCATTCCTCTATCTGGAACATGGCGCATTGGGTGGAAACGAAGACTTCAAAGCCGTATGGAGCAGACTTGCATCAGAAGAAAAAGTACGGTTTGAGGCGGATCAGACCATTTTTACTTATAACAATTATTTTATCCCTGCTGCTGCGGATTTGACGGATCGCTATGGATATGATTTCCTGAATGCGCCGGAGGCGGTGCAGGCATGTATCGTATCTTTTGCAATACGGGATGGAGGATACGGAACCGGGAGCCCGCTGTATCGGTATTTCGGCGGAGTAACGGCAGACAGCACGGCGGAAGAAGTGATTACCATGGCTTATGACCGGATGCTTCAAAGACGTGGGGGCGGGCACGAGGAAGCTCCCAGATGGCAGGATGAGAGACAGGACTGTCTGGGCCTGTTGGACGGGGAACTGGATATTTACGAGCCGGATACATCACCCAGCGGTTATGGGCAGATTGACTGGAGCTGGAAACGTGGAACAGCAAGCGAAAGCGGAAGCCGTGTGGCGGAGCTGGCCCTGTCAAAGGTGGGCTGCCAATACAGCCAGGCTCTTCGGGATGAAGAAGGATATTATGACTGCTCTTCTCTGGTATATCGGTTATATCGGGAAGTGGGAATCGATTATCTGTCAGGG
>ERZ1643246.876-NODE-876-length-35678-cov-6.304747_pt1 | contig 35678 bp, 26 predicted proteins | sample MGYA00579265_ERZ1643246 | MGnify/ENA primary metagenome ERZ1643246 (study PRJEB29033, sample SAMEA4952261) | chicken gut metagenome | biome: Broiler Chicken; feature: Gastrointestinal Tract; material: Caecum | place: Ireland | collected 2018 | study: Broiler...
CGAATTCTTATCTGGAAGGTTTCATTCCCATAGACACAGAATATTTTACAGCCTCCATAATGATTAATCAAACTGCCCACCTTACGACTAACTTGCTTTTCTCCCATCTTCTTTCCTTCTTTCTTTTTCCTATATTGTTTTTTCTGATGTAATCAACTGCATAACTCGTTCTTGCGTCATTTCCTCCCGTTGAAGTTCTCCTGTAATATGTCCATTGTACATGGTGTAACATCGATCACACATACCTATAAATTCCGGTAATTCTGATGAAATCATAATAATACACATACCCTTTTGCGCCATTTCTGTCATTAATCGATAAATTTCATATTTCGCACCAATATCTATGCCACGTGTAGGTTCATCAAGAATCATGATTTTAGGATTAGCTAACAAGCATTTACACAAAACAACCTTTTGCTGATTACCTCCTGAAAGGGTATCAGCCCTTACATTAGTAGAGGCTGCCTTTACTCGGAGTTTTTTCGCTATCGTATCTGTTGCCTTCTTTTCCTTTTTTAACCTCATAATTCCCCATTTCGAAAACGCTTTTAGATTAGCTAGTGAAATGTTCTCACGAATATTTCGGCACATCACTAGACCATATCTTCTTCGATCCTCTGTGGCCATCGCAATTCCATTTGCTGTCGCATCTGCCACCCGATGAATTGCTACTCTTCTGCCCTCCACATAAATCTCTCCACTAGTTATTGGATCAAGACCAAATATAGCGCGTACTGTTTCTGTACGCCCAGCTCCCATTAATCCCGCAAGTCCTAAAATTTCTCCCTTTCTAGCATAAAAATTAATATCACGTAAGCCAGTAAAATCCGAACATAAATTTTTTACTTCTAATACCTTTTCTCCAAGAGGGAATATCTCTTTTGGATAAACATCACTAATTGAGCGACCAACCATCATCGTAACCAAAGAATCTTTTGTGAATTCAGAAGCTGGCGCAGTATGAATATGTTGTCCATCACGCATTACCGTAATATAATCAGCAATTCGGAAAATCTCGTCCATTTTATGAGAGATATAAATCACTGTAATTCCCGACTTTTTCAATCTCTCAATATTAAGAAATAAACGCTCCACTTCACTATTCGAAAGAGCCGATGTAGGCTCATCCATAATAATCACACTGCATCTCTCTGTACTGATTGTTTTTGCAATCTCCAAAAGCTGGATATCTGAGACACTCAGCGTTCGAAGTATTGTTTTTAAATCATACTTTAGTTCTGCTCCCTCAAGGATTTTTTTGGCCTCTATGGAAACTTGTTTCCAATTAATGCATCCGAATTTGCCTGGCTCACGGCCTAGCATTAAATAACGCTCTACCGTAAAATCGGGCAAATACTTTAGTTCTTGATATATCATTCCGATTCCATGTTTTTCCGCTTCTCCAGGATTCTTGAAATTTACACTTTTACCATCCAAAAGCATTTCTCCATCTGTCTTTTCATGCACCCCATTAATAATTTTCATTAATGTGCTTTTTCCTGCACCATTTTCACCCATAATAACATGAACGCAGCCGGGATATATTCCAAAACTAACTTTATCCAAGGCTAATACTCCCGGAAACGCTTTTGATATATCTTTAAATTCCAGTTTGTATTCTTTCATGGCACACTCCTAACTATTAATATTTTTACATGAATCTTAATGGAAAGCTTTCGTTGAAATGGGAACAGAGTTTTGTCAAAATATTCTATAGATATATTACTGATATTTTATATTATATACGTTTAATATGTCAAGTTGAAAAATATACAGATATATTTGTGCAATATGCTGTTTTATTTTTGACTTTTATATGATATTATGTCATATATGTATGTATTTTTTCTGTTTTTTAATTTTTAGTTATGGTATTACTTTTATTGGTGATATATCTAAACTTTTTCAAAAAACATGTAACATTTTATTTTCTAATATTTCCATTAGGCTGGGGGATTTTTTTTAATGTTTTACTTTCGTTTCTTGACTCTTGATATTTCTAAGAATATAATTAAAAAAGATTTTACTTTTTGGGATGAGGAGGCTTTGTTTTGAAAAAGGATAGTATGATGCTTAAAGCGTATACGGCTATCAAACAGATGATTATTTCGAATGAATTAGCACCTGGAACCGTTGTAAATGAATCAGATCTTCAAGAAATCCTTGGCATTGGACGCACTCCAATCCATGAGGCTCTTTTAAGATTATCAGTAGAACAATTTGTCACTATTATTCCACGCCGCGGAATTGAGATTTGCAAATTTTCCCCCAAGATCATACACTCTATTTTTGATGCCAGACTAATTATAGAACCGAACACTCTGAGAAAGACCTACTCTATGCTAAATGTTGACTGGCTGGTTAAAATGCGTAAAAATTTTTCTTTAATCCGTGATGAAGATATGCTTTCTAATATGGAAGGACTTCAACAGTATATCCAATATGATTCAGAATTTCATTCTAAGATTGTTACAGTTTTAGATAATCCATACTTATCTTCACTAGTAGATAACTATCTGAATCAACTAACCGCTATTACTATTGCAACTACTAAGATTTCAGAAAATTCCTATACAGCCAATGAAGATCATATTGTTATCATTGATCACATACTTTCAGGTGATGTAGATTCAGCCTGCTCTGTCCTCGAAAGTCATATCCGCAAATGTCATATTGATGTCATTAATACCTATCTGGCTGCTTATTAGACCCGCCACAAAATTTTTGCTCCATAGAAAATATTCCAATCATCTATGGAGCAAAGATTTAATTTCAATTGTTTAAACACCTGACAGGTTATATACTCACAATACAATACTCATATAAAACATTCCCCTTAATTAACACTGCCCACTAGTTTTATTCTCAATTTTCTCTTGACTCTACAATAGAGATAGAGTTTATAATGTAACGGTAACAGCCGGGCAAGAAGATCACCGTCCTGAACGGCTGCAACAGATGAAGAAGGAGAATCCCAACATGGAACAGAATCGCACAACCGGCAGTGTTTTTCAAAATATTGTATTTTTTTCCCTTCCCTACCTGCTGTCCTACTTTCTCCAGACCTTATACGGCATGGCGGATTTGTTTATCATCGGACAGTTTGAGGGCGTAGCCAGCACCACGGCGGTATCCATCGGTTCTCAGGTCATGCATATGCTGACGGTCATGATCGTGGGCCTTGCCATGGGCTCCACCGTATCCATCGCCCAGGCGGTAGGCGCCTCGGACCGGAAAATGGCCGCCTCCAGCATCGGAAACACCGTCACTCTTTTTATGGCCTTGTCCCTGGTGCTGACAGCCATCCTGCTGGCCCTGTCCGGCTCCATTGTCGCCGTTATGTCCACTCCCCAAGAGGCGGTTTCCGGCACCCTGGAATATCTGACCATCTGCTTTATGGGAATCCCTTTCATCACGGCCTACAACATCATCAGCTCCATCTTCCGGGGAATGGGGGATTCCAAAAGCCCTATGTTCTTCGTTGCTGTAGCCTGTGCGGCTAATATCATTCTGGATTACCTGTTTATGGGTCCCCTTCACATGGGACCGTCAGGAGCGGCTCTGGGCACCACCCTCTCTCAGGCCATCAGCGTCATCCTCTCCCTGACGGTAATTCTTCGCCGAAACAGCGGAATTTTTGTGAAAAAAAGTGATTTTCGTCCCTCCGGGGCTGTTATGGGCAAGCTCTTAAAAATCGGAATTCCCATCGCCTGTCAGGACGGCTTGATTCAGGTAGCGTTCATCATCATCACCATCATCGCCAACCGGAGAGGCTTAACAGACGCCGCCGCCGTAGGCATCGTGGAGAAAATCATCAGCTTCCTGTTTTTAGTTCCCTCTTCCATGCTCTCCACTGTCTCCGCTCTGGGTGCACAGAACATTGGAGCAGGGAAGGAGGACCGGGCCCGTCTGACCCTGCGCTATGCTGCCATGATCGCCATATGTTTCGGAGTCTGCGTATCCCTTTTCATGCAGGTGGCTGCGGAACCGGTTGTTTCTCTCTTTACGGACCCGGCTCAGGCCGACGGCGCTCAGGTCGTCCGCCTGGGAGGCCAGTATATGCGGGGCTATGTGTGGGACTGCGTCTTTGCCGGGATCCATTTTTCCTTCAGCGGCTACTTCTGTGCCTGCGGCAGATCCGGCCTTTCCTTCCTGCACAACATCATCGCCGTTATGCTGGTCCGGGTTCCCGGCGTCTATCTGACCTCCCAGCTGTTTCCGGACAACCTCTTCCCCATGGGCCTGGCCACATCCACCGGCTCCCTGCTGTCCGTCATCATCTGCCTCATAGCCTACCATATCATCACCCGGAAAACGGATGTAAAAGGAACAGGAGTTTAACCCGCATATGGACCATTCCCAGCTTTTTCAAATCGGACAGGTGGCAAAGCTGTTCTGTTTAAGCGTCAGCACCCTGCGCCACTACGAGGCTGCAGGGCTTCTTTCACCTGAATACATCGACCCTGATACCGGCTACCGCTATTACAGCGTCCGCCAGTTTGAACCGCTCAACATTATCCGCTATCTGAGAGCGCTGGACATGCCGCTTCCGGAAATTGCGGACTTTATTCAGAACCGGGATATCAACAAAATGGAAGAAATGCTGCGCCAGCAGAAAGAGGCCGTATCAGCAAAACAGCAGGAGCTTCAGCGGATTGAACGGAAAATTGATAACCAGCTGCACCGGCTGATGGATGTAAAGAACTCTCGTTTTGATGTCATCGAGCAGATTGAAACCCCGCCATGCCGCATCATCTCCATGCAGGATTCCCTGAAGATCCATGGCTTTCTGGATATGGAGGAACCCATCCGCAGACTGGAGCAGTCCCAGCGGGAAACGGCGGTGTTTTTTGGCAAGGTGGGCGTAAGTATCTCTTCCTCCCATCTTTTGGCAGGACGCTTTGACCAGTACGACAGCGTGTTCCTGATCCTGGACGAGGAGGACCGTTTTGAGGGGGAGACCATACTGCTGCCGGGGACCCTCTGCGTCTCCGTCCGTTTTCACGGCAGCCACACGGAAGCTCCTCCTCAGTATGAAAAACTGATGGACTATATCCACAGGCATGATCTGCAGGTTACCGGCTTTTCCCGGGAGATCACCATGGTCGATTACGGGCTGACCAACGATACGGAGCAGTTCGTGACGGAAATCCGGATACCGGTGGCGGAAAGCCCGCCGCAAAACGGATGAAAGCTTCGGTCATGCATACGCAAAAATGGGGGCAGCTGCCCCCACTTTCATTTCTAAACTTGCGTATGATCTTGCGTACTTTCTTCCAAGATCCCTGCCAGCTTCAGCACATCCTGGACCTGATGAACAGGGATGATCTCCAGCTCCTGCTTCACCTCCTCGGCTACGTCCCGCAGGTCGTCCGTATTCTCCTCCGGAATCAGGACCCGCTTGACCCCGGCTCTCTGGGCCGCCATCAGTTTCTCCGGCAGGCCGCCGATGGGCATCACCACGCCCCGCAGGGAAACCTCGCCGGTCATGGCAAGCTCCGGGGGCACCGGCTTTCCCGTCACCAGGGAAGCCAGGGCGGTGGTCAGGGTGATCCCCGCCGATGGGCCGTCCTTGGGCACAGCCCCCGCCGGCACATGGATATGCAGGTCGTTCTTTTCAAAAAGCTCCTCCTTCTCCGGGAACATGGCCTTTACCAGGCTGATGGCAATCTGCACCGATTCCTTCATCACATCCCCCAGCTGTCCGGTAACCGTGATTTTTCCGCTTCCTTTTGTGAAGAGGGTTTCAATAAACAGGATTTCTCCTCCCGCCTGGGTCCAGGCCAGTCCGGTTACGATTCCGGGATTTTTCGTCTCCAGGATGTGGTCGTGGCGGATAGGCGATACTTCCAGAATATCCCGCAAATCCTTAGGCTCCACCGACACCCGGCTGCTGCTGCCGCTCACGATCTGAACCGCAGCCGCCCGGCACAGAGCGTCCAGGCGGTTTTTCAGGCCCCGGACCCCCGCCTCCATCGTATAATCGGAAATCAGAGCCCTCAGCCCCTCATCGCTGATGGTGAAATCCTCCTCCCGGATTCCCGCCTTCTCCATAGCCTTGGGAAGCAGATGCCTTCTGGCAATCTGGAACTTTTCCAGGGCGGAGTATCCCGGAAAGGAGATAACCTCCATCCGGTTTAACAGCGGCTCCGGTATGGTATCCGTGGTGTTGGCGGTACATACGAAAAGCACATCGGACAGATCATACGGCACATTCATATAGTGGTCCGTAAAAGTGGAATTCTGCTCCGGGTCCAGGACCTCCAGAAGGGCGCTGGAGGGGTCTCCCCCGTAATCCCGCACCAGCTTATCCACCTCGTCCAGCACCACTACCGGGTTGGAGGCTCCGCTGCGCTTGATGCCGTCCATGATGCGGCCCGGCATAGCGCCGATGTAGGTCCTGCGGTGTCCTCTGATTTCCGCCTCGTCCCGGACTCCTCCCAGACTAATCCTCACATATTTCCGATTCAGTGCCCTGGCAATGCTCTGGCCGATGCTGGTCTTGCCCGTGCCAGGAGCGCCAACGAACAGCAGAATGGAGCCGGACTGCTTCTGATTCAGAGCCATCACCGCAATCTGCTGGATAATCCGCTCCTTTGTCTTTTTCAGTCCGAAATGGTCCTCATCCAGAACCTCCCTGGCTGCCTTCAGATCAATTTCAGCAGCCTTCTCTTTTTTCCAGCTAAGGCTGGTCACAAAGTCCAGGTAATCATAGAGCATGCCGTATTCATGGCTCTCCTGCCCCTCCTGCTTCATGCGGTTTAAGACTTTCTCCGCCTCTGCCCGGGCCGTCTCATTCATGCCGGACTCCTGTATTTTCTGTTCAAATTTCCGGATGTCCGTCACATTTTCCGGATGCAGGTCATCTAGTTCCTTCTGGAGAAAATCGATTTGCCGGCGGAGAGCCTGCTCTCTGTAAAGCTTCTCATTGGACTCCTGCTGAGCGCTCTGGGCCTCGCTGCTGACCTTGTAGAGCTCCAGGGACTCATAGAAAGCCTTTTCCATCAGCTCCGTCCGCCTTGCCACGGAATCCTCCTCCAGAATGGCATACTTCTCCTCATTGCTGATCTGGAGCAGCGCTGAGGTAAAGGTAACAATCTCGTTCATATTTTTCCAGCGCTGCATGTAACTGCGGTCCCCCTGCATCCACTGGGTTCCCTGGAACGTCTGGAGCATGGCGGAGCGCATCTTCTGGAACCGCTCTTCCTTCTCATCCGGGTCCAGGTCGTTTAGATCCGGCCTCATGCGCATCTCCAGCCGAAAACTCTTCCCCTCTACCTGAATGGAATCCAGATTTACCCGGTTGGTGGTATGTACCAGAGCCCACTGATTGTCAATGCTCTCCACCGCCCCGCGGACGGCAATGGGATAAATATCCTCCGCCTCAATTTCTCCTCCCTCTCTCTGCTCCTTCAGCATCAGAAAGAGGACCTTATCTCCGGCCTTCACCGGCTGGTCCGACATGCCGTTTAAATAATCCAGCCGAAAATAGCAGGACACATCCGGCAGAGTCAGTACGTTATAACATGGAATATAGATCATTTCTTTCACCTCTGTATCTTTCGCTAAGTCCGAAAACGATCTAAATATCGCCGGAATCCATCTGTCATATAGAAACGGAGCAGCTGAAATTTTTCCCAGTCCTCCTCCTGCAGAGCCTCCATCATCTTCCGGCTGTTTTCCATCGCTTCATCAGGTTCAAAAACGTCCGTACAATCGCCAAATGCCACCATGGTTTTTCCGTAAAGTACATCCGTCATATCAGAATAGAATGCATTTCCCGTCATATTGGACGGAACCTCCGCAAAATCAAGAAACGCTTTCAGCCGTTTTGCCGCCGTATTTCCCACAAGTTCCAGTTCTTTCTGATAAAACGGCTCCATCTTTTCCCGCATCTGTGAAATGGTCCCATTGTTCATCATCAGGCGGAACGACATGCGAAGCAGTTCCTCGTTCAGGTCCACCAGCTGATACTGTTCCGTCTCCGTCATGGCAATCACATTTGCCGTGGCGGAACACTTTAAATCCACAAATCCGAAATGATACAGTTTGTTCAGCGCATCACGCACCGGAGTGGAACTGACAGAATAAGTGTCCTGGATCGTTTTTATTACAAGCTTCTGGCCTGGCAGGATCTCTCTCCTTCGGATTTTTTCCACAATATCCTGAAAAATCTGCTCCGAAGCCGACAAACGGTTTAGCTGCATATGAATCGTCTCCATCTTGTTATCGTTTACATGAATGATCGATTGTAACAATCATCCGTCAGCAAATTATGCATAATGCATTATGCATAATCACTACTCTATTAAAGCAGACTTTAAGGAAAATGTCAAGTAACGCGGTTTGGTCCTCTGAATTTCAAAAAATAAGTTTATTTTATGATTTTTTTGTGATATGATAAGATTTATAAATATTAACTTTCAACTGTATTTTGCCGGTGCAAAGGGGAGGGATTGATATATGAATTTAAAGGAACAGCAGTATGTATGCGTACTGGCCAAGTGCCAGAACCTGACAAAGGCGGCCCAGGCCCTCTTTATCTCCCAGCCCGCTTTGAGCATCTATATTAATAACCTGGAAAGCAATCTGGGGGTAAAACTTTTTGAGCGCATCGGCAAACGCTTTGTTCTGACCTATGCCGGTGAACGGTATGTAGAAACCGCCGAGCAGATGCTGGCTTTAAAAGAAAATTTTGACCGGGACATTCAGGAAATCACCGGCAATTATAAAGGGAGGCTGCGCATCGGCATTCAGACCCGGCGCTCCACCTGGTTTCTCCCTCCGGTCATCGCCGCCTATGAGAAGGAATTTCCTCACATGGATGTCATGATCATGACGGGAAATATGGATTTTCTGAAGGATAAGCTCCACAATTACAAGCTGGACCTGTTCCTGTGCAATGCGGCGGATGCGGACCCCTCCACCATGATCACCCACCTGATTTATAGGGAACAGCTCCTGGTGGCCGTTCCCCCGGACCATCCGGTCAACGAAAAGGCAGTTTATGTGCCGGGAAAGCGTTACCGTTATCTGGACCTCTCCTATCTTCAGGGGGAGACACTGGTGCTCCAGCGTCCGGGGCAGAGCATCCGCAAGGATGCAGAGCGCCTTTTGAAGGAAAAAAATGTGACTCCCGGCAGGATCCGGGAACTGGAAAGCATCGAGACCGCCATGCAGTTTGTGGCTGAGGGCCTTGGCATCGGCTTCAACCGGGAAGGCTATACCATCAACATGAAGTACAACAAGGCCGTCAACTACTATGCCATCCTCAGCAAGGAGGAGTCGATCGACTTCGTGCTGGCTCACCGAAAAAATTTGCCGATCGATACCCCCACTCAGCGGATGATTGACATGCTAATTGAGCAGGGACAGCGATATTATCAGTAAATATTGCCATATTCTTAAGAATCTTTAATAAGTTTATAAAATCATTCTAAAATTAATGATAAAATAATTAAATTTCACAAACACCCCTCCTTGTATTATGATAAAAACAATCATTTTATACAAGGAGGTCTTTCTATATGTCAAAATCGACCAAAAAAGGGTTTAAGCTGCCCCACACCTTCGTGATTATCATCTTTATCATTCTGGTGGCGACAGCAATGACCTGGGTAATCCCAGCCGGTGAATTCGTCCGTTATGAGAACGCTTCCGGCCGAACCGTAATCGACCCCAATCAGTTCTCCTACATCGAACGGACTCCGGTCAATCCTCTGCTGATCCCGCTGTACATTGTAAACGCCATCTGCAGCCGTATTGACCTGATGCTGGTAATCCTGTTCTCCGGCGGTGCTTTCAGCTTGATCAGCAAATCCGGCGCCCTCCATGCAGTTGTTGCCAAGATTGCAAAAATCTTCCAGAACCGTCTGTATGTGTTCATTCCCATTATGACCACCGTGTTCGCGCTGATCTGTACCACCCAGGGCGTTAACCAGTTCATCGCCTTCGCCCCCATTACGGTTATGATCACCATGGCCATGGGACTGGATTCCATCGTAGGAGCTGCCATTATCCTGCTGGGCGGCTGCGTTGGTTTCTCCACCGGTACCTTAAACCCCAGCACCACCCTGATCGCTCAGGATATCGCGGAACTGCCGCCCTATTCCGGACTCGGCTATCGTGCCGTATGTTTCGTGATCTTCCTGGTGATCACGAACATTTACCTGGTACGCTATGCATTAAAAATCCGCAAAGACCCCACTCTGAGCCCCATGTACGAGCTGGACAAGACCAGTGATCTGAAGGAAACGGACCTGGATTCCTTCGGAACCCTGACCATTCGCAAAGTTCTCATCGTAGTTGCTCTGGTTGTGGCTCTGGCCGCTATGGTTTACGGCGGTATCGCTTACGGATGGGATATGCCGGAGCTGGCAGCCGTATTCATCGGACTGGCCGTTGTAGTTGGATTCCTTTCCGGCGAGACTCCTTCTTCCATGTCCGTTATCTTTATCGACGGATGTAAGAAAATGCTGACCGCTGCTTTGATCATCGGACTGGCTACCACCATCGCCAATGTCATGACCGCAGGAAATATCATCGATACGGTCATCTACGCTCTGGCTTCCGTTATGTCCCTGGCGCCTGATTTCCTGATGGCTCCTGTGATGTACCTGGCCAATACCGTGATCAGTTTCATCATCGTATCCGGAAGCGGCATGGCCTCCGCAGTGATCCCCATCACCGCTCCTTTAGGCGACCTGCTGGGAATCAGCCGCCAGACCACCGTTCTGGCCTACAACTTCAGCGATGGCTTCTCCAACTACATCCTGCCCCACTCCACCGCTCTGATGGGCATCATCGGCGCTGTAAACATTCCTTACGACCGCTGGATGAAATTCATGTGGAAGCTGTTCTTAATCTGGATGGTTACCTGCTGCATCCTCTGCTCTGTTGCTCAGATGATCAACTATCAGTAAAAGGAAAGGATTGAATCGACCATGAAAGAATCACTGTTTCAGTACATTGACAGCCAGAAAGACACCCTCTGCCAGATGGCGGACTTTATCTTCGATCACCCGGAATATGACGGAAAAGAATATCAGGCATCCAAACTTCTCTCCGACTATCTGAGAGACAACGGTTTTCAGGTGGAAATGGGCGTAGGCGGATACGAAACTGCATTCCGGGCCGTATACCAGAACCTGGAAGGCGGCCCCTCCATCGGCATCCTCTGCGAGTACGATGCCCTGGTAGGTCTTGGCCACGGCTGCGGCCACCACATGCAGGGACCTGCCTGCCTGGGCGCTGCCATGGCCATCAAGGAAACCTGCAAGGACAAGTCCTACCGCCTGGTAGTATACGGAACTCCCGCCGAGGAGACACAGGGCGCCAAGGCAACCATGATCAAAAACGGCTGCTTCCACGACATCGATGTGGCCTTCATGATGCACGGCTCTCCCACCACCTGCACGGACGTAAAATGCCTGGCAGACCAGACCTTCAAGGTGGTCTACCACGGCAAGCGGGCTCACGCCGCCCTGGCTCCCGAAAAAGGGCGCAGCGCCTTTGATGCCATGATGTTCGCCTTCAACGGCGTGGAATTTTTAAGAGAGCATGTGCCGGATGACACCCGCATGCACTATGCCATGACGGAGCTGCCCGGCCCGGCAAACGTTGTGCCCGCCAAGGCAGTTGCCAAGTTCTCCCTCCGTTCCTTCTCCAAGAAGAATCTGGAGGGCGTGGTAGAGCGCTTCTATGACATTGTAAAAGGCGCGGCCCTGATTGCCGGCGTCACCTACGAGGTAGATTTAATTCATGACTTCTACAACAAGATTCCGGTGCTGAAGCTGAATGAGCTTCTGATGGAAAATGCGAAGCTGGCCGGAGCTCCCCGCCTGTCCGCTCCCCGTGAAAAGACCGGTTCCACCGATTTCGGAAACGTAATGTACGAGGTACCCGGCTCCTGCATCCGCGTAGCCTTCGTACCTGAAGGGACCTCCTCCCATACCCAGGAATTCGTGGACGCCGGAAAATCAAAGGATGCCCACAATTGCATCATCTACGGCGCCAAATCCATCGCCGGCGCTTCTCTGGATTTGATCGAGAAGCCGGAGCTGATGGCTGAGGTGAAAGCAGAGTTTGCGGAGAATCAGAAGAAGAATCTGTAAGCTTGCAGGTTAAAATTTCATCCATGCAAAAAACGGACCCGCGATCGGAGTCCGTTTTTTGTGTGAGCATTCCGGAATTCTGCTTTTAAATCCCGTTCCGGCAAAGGCCCTACGCCTTCTTCTCCTTCGGCAGCCAGTCCACCTTCATATAGTAGAACAGCATGCCTGCCGCGCACACAATCCAGGTAATGGGCCAGCCTGCAAATACCAGCTCCAGTTTCCCCGTCATGGGAATGGCGATCATCAAATAGATCTGCCGGAGTACCACGAAGCAGCCCACCATAAAATACATGGGAATCTTGGAAAGCCCTGCGCCTCTTAAAGCCCCATTTAAGATCTGCACCACCGGCAGGAAAATATACCCGGCGGCGAAAATCTGCAGCATGGCGTTTCCAACCCGGATGACCTCTGCATCGTTGGTGAAGATCCGCACGATCATTCTTCCGTTAAAGAACATAAACATTGCGCCCGCCAGGATCACGATCGAGCTCATGAGCCAGGCGGCAAAGACTCCCTTCTTCACCCGCTTGTACTGCTTCGCACCAATGTTCTGCCCCACAAAGGTGGTAATGGCCATATTAAAGCTCTGCAGAGGCAGCTGAAGGAAGCCGTCAATCCGCAGGGTTGCTGAATATCCGGCCATGGCCGCAGCCCCGAAATAGTTCACGTAGGACTGCACGATCACATTGGAAAAGGAGGTAATGCTCTGCTGGAGAGCCGCCGGGAAGCCGATGCCTACAATCTTCCAAACCATCAGGCGGTTCATCCGGATTTCCCGAATGCGGACCTGATAGCTCTCATTTGTACGAATCAGCTTGTACATCACCATAATGGAGCTGACCGCCTGGGCGATCACCGTGGCGATGGCAACCCCTTCTACTCCCATATGGAAAGCGCAGACAAAGGTAAAATCCAGCACGATGTTCACCACGCTGGCCACCGCCAGATAGTACAGCGGATGCCTGGAATCCCCGATGGCCCGCAAGATTCCCGCTCCGATGTTATAGAAAAGGGAAAATGTCATTCCCGTAAAGTAAATCGTCAGATACAGGACCGAATCCGGCATAACCTCCTGAGGCACCCCGATGGCATTGAGAAGGGGCCTTGTAAACAGAAGTCCCGCCGCCGTGAATACAACGCTTAAAACCGCCGTCAGGGCCAGGGAACTGTGGATGGCCTTGCTCATCAGTTTCATCCGGCCGGCCCCGTAATACTGAGAGATCACCACCCCGGCTCCGGTGGAAAGCCCCATAAAAAATCCCACCAGCATGTTGATCACCGGAGTCGATGCTCCCACTGCTGCCAGGGCGTTGGTACTGACGTAGTTTCCCACCACATAGGAATCTACCGTGTTGTATAGCTGCTGAAAAAAATTCCCCACCAAAAGAGGAATCGAGAACCACAAAATGGAGCTGAAAATTCCTCCCTTCAGCATATCGGTCTGTCTCTGATTCATCTTAAACTATCCCCCCGTTTCGTTTTGTCTGAGCTTTTACATGTACTGTTATTTTATCATATCTGCTCTAAAAGTGAACCCCAATTCGTCAAAGTAATTGTCTTTTTGTGAATTTGTGTTATGATGTTATCAGGATTGACCAAAATACTAAATATGTTTAAAGGAGAATGAAACGATGTCATCTTCCAAGAAAAGCGGGAGCGCTGCTCCCAAACGGGATTTCACCAAGATGAAAACTCCCCACACCTATGCGATTATCTTCGCAGTTATCCTGGTCTGCTGGGTCCTGACCTTTCTGATCCCTGCTGGAAAATTCAGTACCCACACCATCGAGTACACCAACGCCGACGGCGGGATCAGCACCCGGACGGTTCTCATGTCCGACACCTTCCGCTACTACTATAATTTGAACACCACTGCTGTCAAAGGGTATCTGGAAGATTTGAGTCAGGACAGCGCAGCTTTAGAAGAGCTTGGCGTGGATGAGACCGCTCTGGATGAGTTTTTGTCTACCGACTCCGCCTCCTGGACTCAGGAGGATCTGGACGAGCTTGGCCTGACGGATGATGTGCTCTACTCCAGATACGGAACATCCATCTACGACACCAGCCAGAAGCTTCACAAGACGGCTAAGGTCTGGGGCACTGAGGATTTCGGCGGCTTCGGATTCTTAAACTATGTATTTGAAGGCCTGGTAACCGGCGACCGTTCCGGCTCCGCCGTGGGAATCTGCGCCCTGATCCTGGTAGTAGGCGGCGCCTTCGGCATCATCATGAAAACAGGAGCCATTGACGCGGGAATCTACGCCTTTATCCAGAAAACCAAGGGACTGGAGCGGCTGGCTCTCCCGCTGCTCTTTATCCTCTTCTCCCTGGGTGGCGCCACCTTCGGCATGGCAGAGGAGTGTATCCCCTTCTCCATGATCATGGTGCCCTTTGTCATCGCCCTGGGATACGATTCCATCGTAGCTGTTACCGTCACCTACGTGGCCTCCCAGGTGGGAAATGCCGTTTCATGGATGAGCCCCTTCTCCGTAGCCGTAGCCCAGGGTATCGCGGGGATCCCCGTACTCTCCGGCGCCACCTTCCGTCTGGCTATGTGGGTCGTGGTCACCATACTGGCTGCCGCCTACATGATGGTTTACGCGGAGCGCATCCGCAAAAATCCTACCCATTCGGTGGTCTATGACACGGATGCTCATTTCCGCAAGCATCTGGAAAATGCCTCCGACGAAACCCGCGAGTTTAACCTGGGCCACAAGCTGATCCTTCTGGAAATGCTGGCTGTCCTGATCTGGATCATCTGGGGCGTAACCCAGGAAGGATACTACATTCCGGAAATCGCTTCCCAGTTCTTCGTTATGGGCTTTTTTGCCGGTGTCATCGCCATCATCTTTAAGCTGAACGGCATGACCATCAACGGCATGGCTTCCGCCTTCCAGAGCGGCGTGGCGGACCTGGCCGGAACGGCTGTGGTAGTCGGCATGGCGAAGGGCATCCTTCTGGTTTTGGGCGGCTCTGACGCGGACACCTACTCCACCTTAAATACCATTCTCTACGGCATCGGCACCGTATTAAACGGCGTCCCCGCCTTCATCGGAGCGGAATTTATGTACCTCTTCCAGAGCCTCTTCAATCTGGTGGTTACCTCCAACTCCGGACAGGCTGCCCTGACGATGCCCATCATGGCTCCTCTGGCAGATTTAGTCGGCGTTTCCAGACAGATTGCCGTGCTGGCCTTCCAGCTGGGTGCCGGCTTTGTGGATGCCTTCACCCCCGTATCTGCCAGCCTCATCGGCGTGCTGGGAGTTGCCGGAATCGACTGGGGCAAATGGGCCAAATTCCAGATCAAGATGCAGGGCTTCTTCTTCCTTATGGGAACTGTGATTCTTGCCATCGCCGTTTCCATCAATCTGCAGTAAGGAGGTAAATATTTATGGTTATGATCATCCGAAATGCCGATGTCTACGCGCCTGAGCACCTGGGCAGGACCGACGTTCTCCTTTTGGGCGGCACCATCGCCGCCGTAGGCCAGAACCTGAAAGCGGACTTTGGCGGCGCTGTAGAGGTAACGGAGCTGGACGGCTCGGACCTGGTCCTCACTCCCGGCTTTATTGACAGCCATGAACACATTATGGGAGGCGGCGGCGAGGGCGGATTTCACACCCGTACCCCCGAAGCTTCCCTTACAGACCTGACTGCAAACGGGATCACCACTGTGGTAGGCTGCATCGGGACCGACGGCGTGTCCCGTCATATGGAGTCCCTTCTTGCCAAGGCCAGAGGGCTGGAGGAGGAGGGGATCACCACCTACGTATACACCGGCTCCTACCAGGTTCCCGCCCATACCTTAACAGGAAGTCTTATGAAGGACATCATGATGCTGGACAAGGTCATCGGAGCCGGCGAGATTGCCATCTCCGACCACCGTTCCTCCCAGCCCACATTTGAGGAGTTTGCCCGAATCGCGGCAGACGTCCGGGTCGGCGGGATGCTCTCCGGAAAGGCAGGCGTTGTCAACGTTCATCTGGGGGACAGTCCCCGCATGATGGATTTAATCCTGCGTGTGGTCCGGGAGACGGAGATCCCCTATACGCAGTTTCTGCCTACTCACGTAAACCGCAACGAAGCCCTGTTCTGCCAGGCCATCCAGTTTGCCCTGGAGGGCGGCACCATCGATATGACCGGAAATGAGGACATCGACTATTGGGAAACCATCTGCGATGAGGTGCGGGTATCCACCGGGATCCGCCGTCTCCTGGATGCCGGTGTCTCCGATGACAACTTTACCATTTCCTCCGACGGACAGGGCAGTCTGCCCATCTTCAATGCCAAAGGCGAATACCAGGGAATCGGCATCGGGAAGGCTTCCTGTCTGTTAAAAGAGGTCCGAGAGTGTGTTCAGCGGGAAAACATTCCCCTGGAAGTTGCAATCAAGACCATCACCAGCAACCCGGCCCGGATTTTGAAGCTCTCCTCCAAGGGGAAGATCCAGCCGGGGATGGACGGCGACCTCTGCCTGCTGAGGAAAGAGGACCTGACGCTCCACACCGTCATCGCGAAAGGAAAGATCATGGTCCAGGACGGAAAACCACTGGTGTACGGCACCTTTGAGAAAAGGGTATAAAACGGACTGGAATCTTCTTTACATCGCAGAGCAACTGCGCTATAATAAGAAACATGTAAACACAAGGGAGGTGGCTTGATGTCGGCTATTCGTAAATAATAGGACAGACAAAATCTGACGTTCATCTAAAAATGGATGGTCTTTTTGTCGTACCTAATTTACGGATAGTCCTCAAGTCGTCTTCACGGGTGAAGGCTTATTTTGCGTACTCCGTATTTTGGGAATGATGAGATGGCTCTCCATTTGGAAAGAGCCGTCTTTTTTTGTTGTCCTGGCGAGGATTTGCAGAAAAACAATGAACGTCAAGGAGATTGAAAACAATGAAAAGAGAAAACAAGAAGATCAAGTACGAAAAAGGCTATTACAAACATCACCCGTGTACCGAGAGCTTCGTATGCCGCAGCTGCGGCCGTCTGGTGGTATCCGCAGGAGCCGGAAGCGGCCACCGCAACCACTGCCCCAACTGCCTGTGCAGCATGCATGTGGACATTGAACCAGGGGACCGTGAATCCGACTGCGGCAGTCTCATGGATCCTGTAGCCGTCTGGGTGAGAAAAACCGGCGAATGGGCAATCATCCACCGCTGCCGCCGCTGCGGACAGATGAGTTCCAACCGCATCGCCGCAGATGACAATCCCATGAAACTGATGTCCATCGCCATGAAACCTCTGTCCCTGCCGCCCTTTCCCCTGGAGCGGATCGAGGAGATGACCCGCCTGATGGCCGGCGACGGACAGCTCCGCTAAATGCCCCAAAGCACAAAACAGCGCCTTTTTGCGGACCGGCCGGTAGGCCGGGCAAAAAGGCGCTGCTTTCTATCTATCTTCTACTCTCCCCTTTTTCTGTAAAGCATGAGGCTCTCATAGGGCTTCAGCATAGCCCCGTTTTCCTCCAGGCTGCTCTCCCCGTAATTTCCCAGAAGAATTTCATAGCCCTTCAGGCTCTCCCCGCTCTTCCAGGAAACCGGCCACCCGTAGAAATTACAGATTACCAGCAATTCCTCATCCTTCCATGTCCGCTTATAGGCAAATACCTGAGCATCCTCCTCTGCAGCCGGACAAATATCCCCGTAGGCGATCACATCATACTGCTTGCGCAGGGCAATCAGCCTCCGGTAATAATAGAAAATGGAATCCTCGTCCCGGAGTTCTGTCTGCGCGTTGATGTAGCGGTAGTTTGGATTCACCTCGATCCATGGCTCCCCTTCGGTAAATCCCGCCTGCCGTCCGTCATTCCACTGCATGGGCGTTCTGGCATTGTCCCTGGAATGAATCCCCAGGATCTGAAGGGCATTGTCCGATGACAGTCCTTTTTCCTGGAGGATCTGGTAATGGTTCAGGCTCTCCACATCCCGATACTGGGAGATGGACCGGAAGCCTGCATTTGTCATTCCCAGTTCCTCCCCCTGAAAAATATAGGGCGTTCCCCTTAAACCGTGGATGGCCGTGGCCAGCATCTTGGCTGATTCCTTCCAGTAGGGGCCCTCATCCCCAAACCGGCTCACCACCCGGGGCTGGTCATGATTGCACCAGAACACGGCATTCCAGGCACGATGCTCCTCCATCTTGGTCTGCCACTGAAAGATGATCTCCTTCAGCTTCCGGAAATCGTAAGGCACCATCACCCACTTTTCATTTCCCACAAAGTCCACCTTCAGGTGATGGAAACTGAATACCATGGAGAGCTCATTCTCCCCTTCGCCTCCATAGCGGTAGCAGTTTTCCAGAGAAGTGCTGGACATCTCCCCTACTGTCACGATCTCCGGATCCATCCCAAAGCTTCCCTCATTTAATTCCTTCAGATACTGGTGAATGTTTGGGCCGTCGGTATAGAACCTGCGTCCATCCCCTTCCTCGTCATCCGCAAACTCCCCTTTGCTGATGAGATTCACTACATCGAACCGGAAGCCTTTCACGCCCTTCTCCATCCAGAAGCGCACAATCTTTTGGATTTCCTCCCGTACCTGGGGATTGTCCCAGTTTAAATCCGGCTGAGAAACATCAAAGAGGTGGAGATAATACTCGTCAAAAGCCTCCACATACTCCCAGGCGCTTCCGCCAAACTTGCTCTCCCAGTTGGTAGGTGGAATGCCCGGTCCCTTGCCTTTCTTGAAAATGTAGAAGTTTTTGTACTTCTCATCTCCTGCCAGGGCCTTCCGGAACCATTCGTGGCGGCTGGAGGTGTGATTAAACACCATATCCAGCATCAGCCCGATCCCCCGCTCCCTGGCCGCTGCGGCCAGCTCCTCAAATTCTTCCATCGTCCCATATCTGGGGTCAATGTGGTAATAATCCTCCACATCGTATCCATTGTCGTTCTGGGGCGATACGAAGAACGGGGTCAGCCAGATGTAATCGGCTCCCAGTTCCTTAATATAGTCCAGCTTCTCCGTCACGCCCCGGATATCCCCCAGGCCGTCCCCGTCGGAATCATAAAAAGATTTGGGATAAATCTCATAAACTACACTCTTTTTAAAATCGGTCATTCCCGCATTTCCTCCTAGTCAAAGGTAATGATTGGTGTCTCTCCGGCTTCCGCCTTCAGTCCCTCCTGGTCCCGGTATGTTACATCCTTTGCCTGTCCCGGATTGGTCATGATCAGGATGGTGGTCAGGGGATAGCCCGCTGCCCGTATTTTCTCCGGGTCAAAGGAGATCAGAGGCTGTCCCTCCTTTACATGGTCCCCCTGGTCCACGAAAAGCTCAAATCCATCGCCGTTCATGGCCACCGTATCGATGCCGATGTGAATTAAAATTTCCATACCATTATCCAGGGTAAGACCGCAGGCATGCTTGGAATCCTTCATCACCACGCTCACTGTGCCTTCCGCCGGTGCTACCACTGTATGGTCAATGGGTTCAATGGCCAGGCCGTCTCCGATGATGCGCTTGGAAAATACATCGTCCGGCACCTCCTCCAGGGGGATCACCGTTCCGCTTAAGAAAGCCTTCAGTTCTCCGCCTTCCGCCGGTGCGCTGCTGTTTTCCTCCTGTACCGGCTGCTGCTCTGCCTGCACATTTCCATCCGGCTCATCTCCGCTCTCCTCCTTCTGCTTCCCATATTTCTCCTCATAGGAAAGCTTTCTGCTGCCCACCGCCATGGTCAGAAGGAAGGGCACTGCCACCGCTGCCGCCATAGCCAGCAGAAACTGCAGGTAAAAATCCGATTTGATGGAAAGGATTCCCGGCAGTCCGCCTACTCCGATGCTGAGAGCCTGGATGCCGGAACCCACGGAAATCATAGCGGCAATGGCGGAGCCAATCATACCGCATACCAGAGGGAAACCGTATTTTAAATTGACACCGAAGAGAGCTGGCTCCGTTACCCCCAGATAGCAGGAGATGCAGGCCGGCACGTTCACCTGCTGGGCTCTCTCGTTCTTTTTCTGAAGAATGGACATGGCCAGCACGCTGGAGCCCTGGGCGATATTGGAAAGAGCGATCATGGGCCACAGGATAGTTCCATCATAAGCATTGATCAGCTGGCTGTCAATGGCATTGGTCATGTGGTGCAGACCCGTCATCACAATGGGCGCATAGAGCAGTCCGAAAATTCCCGCAAAGATCACCCCGAAGGGGGACATAAGGCCGCCGTAAACCACCTTTGCAATCCCGTCCCCGATTTTCCAGCCGATGGGGCCCACCACCGTATGGGCGATGACCACTGCCGGCACCAGGGAGCAGAACGGCACCACGATCATGCTCACCACTTCCGGGCAGTGCTTTTTAAAGAATTTCTCCAGATACACCAGAACGAAGCCGGCCATGATGGCAGCGATCACCTGTCCCTGATAGCCAATCTGCTGAACCTTGAAGAATCCGAAATCCCATACCGGGATATCCGCCGGCGCCGTAGTTGCTACGGAAAATCCGTTTAAAAGCTGAGGAGAAACCAGGGTTAATCCCAAAATAATGCCCAGGATCTGGGTCGTCCCCATCTTCTTGGTGATGGACCAGACGATGCCAACCGGCAGCATGTGGAACACCGCTTCACCGATCAGCCAGAGGAAGCTGTACATTCCTGCCCAGAACTGGGAAATATCTGCCAGGCTTTGAGTCCCGTTGTTAAAAAAGTTGATCTCACCGATTACATTGCGGAAGCCCAGAATCAGACCGCCGCAGATCAGAGCCGGGATCAGGGGCGCGAAGATTTCGCCCAGGGCTCCCATGATCTTCTGAATGGGCTTCTGGTTGGTCTTGGCTGCGGCCTTCACCGCATCCTTGCTCACTCCCTCGATGCCCGCATAGGCAGTAAACTCGTTGTAAAATACGCCCACATCATTTCCGATGATGACCTGATACTGGCCGGCCTGGGTAAAGGTCCCCTTGACACAGGAGATTTCCTCAATGGCCTTCTCGTCCGCCTTTTTCGGATCCACCAGTACGAACCGCATCCGGGTCATACAGTGGGATACCGCCTGGATGTTTTCCTTGCCGCCGATATAGGTCAGAAGTTCTTTGACCTCTTCCTGATATTTCCCCATAATCGCCTCTCCATTTTGGATTTTATTTGCGTACTTGTTTAAACAACTACAGGATAGCATACTTGCGCAGACAAGTCAAGCTATATTTACAAATTCGTTTAAACAAGTTTGCCAAGCTTTCCCATTTCTATTTTTTAATCAAAACCCTCATTTCATACCTGAAACAAAAAAATATCTGGCAGCATTTCCTTGTAACCCGCGGCTTCTCTGTGTATAATGCAGATAGAATCCCGAAAAGGAGACATTATGGAAAATAATACGTACAAGCTTTTGATCGCAGACGACGACAAGGACATCCGCTCGATCCTCTCCCTGATTCTCACCCAGGAGGGCTATGAAGTGCTGACCGCCCAAAACGGTCAGGAGGCGCTGGAACTGGCGGACGAATCCGTTGACCTCTATATTCTGGATGTCGGCATGCCGGTCCTGTCCGGCTTTGCGGCTGCCAGGCAGCTGAGCGGCCGATTCAGCGCGCCTGTCATTTTTCTCACCGCCTACTCCACAGAGGCGGACAAAGTCATGGGGTTTTCCGCCGGCGCAGACGATTATATCGTCAAGCCCTTTTCCAATACGGAGCTTTTGCTCCGGGTCCGGGCCGTCCTGCGCAGAACGCACCGCCTTGCTCCGGCAGAATCTTCCTTAAAGGAAAACACTGCCCCCTCTGTGCTGGCCTTTAAGGACCTGACTCTGGATCTGGACAGCCAGTCCGTTAAGCGGGGAGAGGAGATGATCCTGCTTACCTATACGGAATTTCAGCTTCTGCGGCTTTTCATCACCCATCCGAAAAAGATCTTTTCCCCCGAAAACCTGTATCAGAGTATCTGGGGAGAAACCGCCGTGGGGGATGCCGCCATTATGGTCCACATTAAAAATCTGCGGAAAAAGCTGGGTGACAGCTCCCGCAGCCCGCGCTACATCAAAACCGCCTGGGGAAAGGGGTATTATCTTGAATAAAAACCTGTTTATCCGGGAAGTCCTGGAGTTTCTTCTTCTCTCCCTGGCCATCGCCCTTTTCTTCTTTGGCTTTCTCTTCCTCTCCTCCCGCTCCATAGGGGAGACCTGGCTGAGCGAGAGGGGCATCATCCTCAGCCAGGAACAGACCGGCATTCTTCTCCTCTGGATCCGCAGTCTCTGCCTCCTGGCCTCCTCCCTGGTCTTTCTCGCCCTGTTTCTATTTCTGCTGGGGCAGAGGATTTCCTATGTAGCTTCCATAATCCGCGGCGTCGAACAGCTCAGGGAACGCCAGCTGGATTACACCATTCCGGTAGAGGGAAAGGATGAATTCGCCTTTCTGGCAGAAAGCATCAATTATCTGGCGTTCTCCCAGAAACAGCTGAAACAGCAGCAGGAAGCGCTGAGGCAGAAGCGGGAGGATTTCGTCCGGACCTTGTCCCACGACATCCGCACTCCCCTGACCTCCATTCTCTCCAACTCCCAGTACCTGGCCTCTAAGTCTTCCCTGACTCCGGAAGAAATCACCTCCTACATCACCCTGGTCCAGTCCAAGGGGGAGCAGATTCGCCTTCTGACGGACCAGCTTCTGGGAAAAGCCGGATCTATGGAACGTCCGGTGGAGGATGTAGCCCTTCTTCTCCGGCAGCTGGCCTTTCAATGGGAGGAGATCCTGGAGGATTCTTTTCGCTGTGAAACTGACTGCAGCGGCTGCCATTCCTTCAGCGCCAGAGCGGACCTTTCCAGCCTTCAGCGGATTTTGGACAACTTATCTTCCAACATTGAAAAATACGCCGACCCGGACCGACCGGTGGTCCTGCGGCTTTCCTGCAGCCCGGGAGAAATCCGGATCTTTCAGCAAAACGCCTTACCCCCCAATCCTGCGCCTCCATCGGAAAGCCACGGCATTGGCTTAAAAAGCATCTGCGAAATTGCCCGGCGCACCGGCGGACAGGCGGATTTTTCCCTCAGCTCCTCTTCATTTGATATCCGGATCCTTCTGAAACTGGATCCTCATCTTTAGAATTCTTTAGTTCTTTATGCCAAATTTCTTCAGAGCTTTGTGGAATAATCATGGCATAAACAAAAGAAAGCGAGGAAAAATTTCATGGCATTAGGCATACTTTTAATTTTATTTATTTTTTTAAGTGCAGCAGGCGGCATCGGCATTCTTTTTCTCTTCTGGGTACAGGACCCCGGTAAAAAGAAATGGATTCTCTGCTTCCTGGCGCTCCTGGGAATGGCCATCGCCTTTTTAAGCGCCTCCAGTCTTCCCTCCAACTATATATTCCAGCAGGCTGCAGCCTGGGGGATCGGATTTTTGAGCGCAGCCGCCCTGCTCATGGAGCTATGCGGACAGCAGAGCCTTAAACTCCCCGCTCAGATCCTGGTATCCGTCTCTGTCATCGGCGGAATTCTTTATCTGTTCTTCTGAAACCGCGCAAAAAGGCTGAGAACCTGCGGGATTCTTCCCCGGCTCTCAGCCCTTTCTTATGTATCACCGAACAGTTCTCCGTACTGCACCGTCTGATACTCCTCGATCAGCTCCCCATATTCATTTGTCTCCAGATGGCTGTAGGCTTCCCCCTGACGGTCAAAATACCCGGCAAAGGTCAGAGCCGGAAGACTGCGGCTTACGCCCTTCAAAAATTCTCCGTAATCATCTCCGGAAATCCCGGCGCACTCCAGCACATACTGGGCCAGGAAATTCAGGCTGGTAATCTCCGGATCCAGACCGATTTCCTCCGGGGCGGGAAGAGGATAATTGGCCCAGATCACAAAGGGGACACGGAACTTACCCATGTACTCCTCCATGGTCATGTCCTCCTGCTTTACACCGTAGGCCTTGTCCAGAAACTCCTGTTCTACTGCCGGCTGATGGTCCCCGAACATTACCACCAGCACCGGCTCCGGCTCATTTTTCAGGTACCGGATCAGCTCCAGAAAGGCCTTCTGGGTTTCCCCTTCCAGGGTCAGATACTGCTCCGCCATGGGGTAGGCCCCCGGCTCATCCGTCAGATGGACCTTTGCCTCATAATCCTCATCGGTATAGCTTCCGTGGTTCTGGATGGTCACGTTGAACAGAAACATCCGTTCCCCCTCCTGACGCTCCTCAAACATGCGCACCAGCTGGTCAAAGGAGGAGGCATCGCTGATGTATCCGTGTTCCTCCGTCACCGGAACCTCAAAATCCTCCCCGCAGAGAAATTCCTCAAAGCCCAGCAGCGGGTAGGCCTGGTTCCTCTGCCAGGAATCCCGCTCCCCCGGATGGAGGGCCAGGCACCGGTATCCCTTGTCCCTTAACAGGGAGGCCAGGGAATCGGTCGGTTCCAGAATATACTGCTGATAGGGGATGCTGCCGGAGGGCAGAAAAGCCATGGTATTGCCGGTAAGAAACTCAAACTCGCTGGCACTGGTGCCTGCTCCGAACACGGATGTGTAGGCGTGGCCGAAGATTCCATCCAGGGTGCGGATCTCATCCATAACGCTCTCGTTTAGGGAGAGATTTCCAAACTCCTCAAAATCCGCCCAGGATTCATTCATAATGGCGATCACATGCGGAGTTTGGCCTGCTTCCTTCTCCCGATGAGAGGTTTTCGCCTTGCCTAACAGGTTCTGGTAGCTTCTGCGCGAGTAGCCTGCCGGCTTTTCCACCTCCATAAACCGTGTATTGCAGAGAAAGGACGCCAGCACTCCCTGGGATCTATAAGCCCCCTTCTGGTCCCACACATCGGTGGTAATGCCCCAGTGTTCCAAAATTTCCGGCCGGACCACAGGCCGCAGGCACAGAATGCCCAGACAGAAAAGACCTGCCCGCAGCCACTTATTTCTCAGGCAGAGCGCTCTCCTTTTCCGAAAGCAGAACATCAGACAGGCTGCTGCCCCGGCCGCCAGGAGGGCCAGCGTCATCTGCAGGGTGGGGCGATAGCGGTAGGTGCCGGAAACCGCCGCCGCAGTGCCCAGGGCCGTCAAATCCCAGGGCAGGACCGGATTTCCTCTGAAAGCGGCTACAAAATAATTGGCGGCCCCCAGCAACCCGGCGGCCAGATGCGTCAGCAGACTTCCCAACAGCAGCCGCCCCGTCAGTCCGGCGATCAGATAATAGACAAAGGCCAGGCATACCCCGTTCCCCAAAACCACGTGGAGGGGATAGGCGGAAAGACTGCCTGCATAAATCCACTGCATCAGAAAAAAGGCCGTCAGAGGCGTTGCCGCCAAAAGCAGCAGCGCAAACGCCGTCTGACGCCCTTTCCCGTGCAACCATTGTTTCATCATAACACTCATTCTCCTCTTTTGGTCAATGTCCAACGGTTCTCTATTCTACCGAAAAAGAGGAGAAATGTCAAAGGTTAATGCGGCGGGGCACAGCTCTCCCGCTCCACAATATGGTGAGGCACAATAATTTTTGTAGCCAGAAGATCCGGGTTCTCAATATGGCTGATCATCTGTGCCGCCGCCTCCGCCCCTAATTGGAAGGAATTTACATCCACTGAGGTCAGCCCCGGAATGGTCAGCCTTGCAAATAGTGAGTTGTTGAACGAGAGAACGGAAAAGTCTCCGGGGACGGAAATTCCCATGGCCATGCAGGTCTGCACCAGTGCCACTGCCAGGATGTCATCGCTGACCAGGGCGGCAGTGGGAGGATTCTCCCCCTTCAAAAGCCGTCTCAACACTTCCCCCGTCTGTTCCCTGTCCTCCGGCAGCTCCACACACAGCTCCTCCCGGAAGGGAATCTGGTTCTGGATCAGAGCCGTCATATAGCCTGCTCTCCGGTCAGAGGCAAAGATCAGGGTATGGTCCCCGGACAGATAGGCGATGCGCCGGTGGCCCAGGTCCACCAGATACTGGGTAGCTTCTCTGGCCGCCAGCACATTGTCATTGTCTACATAGATTGTCTGGTTGATATTCCGGTACGCCTTTCCGATCAGGACATAAAGAAGCCCTTCATTGTATAAATAATCCAAAATCGGATCCTGCTCCCTGGAATACAGCACGATCAATCCTTCCGCCAGCCCATTGCGGACCATCGTGCGGATTGCCTGGATAATCTCCTCCTCATCCTGTCCGGTAATCACCGTGTTCATATACTGCTTCTGATTGCAGAACTGGCTGATGCCGCGGATGGCCTCCAGATAGAATGCATTTTCATAAGCCTCCCTGCGGGAAGGCGGAAGGACAATTCCAATTGTCCGGGAATTCTGGGTCGCAAGGCCGCTGGCCTGAAAATTCGGCTCATATCCCAGCTTTTCCATGGCCTGACGGACTTTCTCCTTGGTCTGGCGGCTGATGGAAGGGTGGTCCTTGCAGGTTCTGGATACCGTAGAGGGGGACACCCCGGCCAGCGCAGCCACATCTTTAATTGTAACAGGCATAAGATCGCCTCCTTCAGCACTTTCTTATAGTTTAGCTGGTAACGCAACTTTTGTCAAAGGATTTTGCGTGAATTTCCTTCTGTTTTTGCGCAATTACTTGCGTATTTTTGCACAAATTCCCCTGTACCATTTTGTATAAAACGTAGAAAAAGGAAAATCAGTACAAATTAGGATTGATTTTCCTTTATTCCTGTCATATAGTTAATGCAAACGGTTGCGCAATTATTGCAAAAGCTGTGCAGCCAACACTATGAGGAGGTATTGAGTTATGAATGAAGCATCGAAGGAAGGACAGCGGGAGCAGCTGATCTTCGCTCCTGTTACCGGCGCTGCTGTCCCCCTGGACCAGGTCCCGGATCCGGTCTTCTCACAGAAAATCATCGGCGACGGAGCTGCCATCCTGCCGGAGGACGGAAAGATCTTGAGCCCGGTGGACGGAGAGGTGGCCACCGTGGCGGATACCCTTCACGCCTACGGTTTCCGTACCGGGGACGGACTTGAGGTACTGGTACATTTCGGACTGGAAACGGTAGGTTTAAAGGGAGAATTCTTCCGCTGCCATGTCAGAGCAGGGGACCAGGTCAAAGCCGGGGACCTCATCGCCGAGGTGGACCTGGAAGGGCTGAAGGCCAAAGGGATCAACACCATCACCCCGGTCCTGGTATGTGCCGGAATGGAAAACCGCACCATGACAGCTGCCAGAGACCATGTAACCGGAGGAAGGGATGTGCTGCTGACCCTGAAAGACCAGACAGCCGGCAGCCAGAGCCAGGCGCCAACCCAGCCTGAAGCTTCTGAATCCCCCGCCGTTCCCGCAAAAGAGAAAAAGGCCCGCAAATTCCCCATCAACTTCGATTTTCTTCAGAAGCTGGGCAAGGTTTTGATGACCGTGATTGCCGTTATGCCGGCAGCTGGTCTGATGATCAGCATCGGAAAGCTGATTCAGATGTCCGGCGGGGACATTTCCCTGGTTCTGACCATCGGAAGCACCATGGAAAATATCGGCTGGGCCATTATCAACAACCTTCACATTCTCTTTGCTGCAGCCATCGGCGGGTCCTGGGCCAGGGAAAAGGCAGGAGGCGCCTTCGCCGCCATTATCGCTTTTATCCTGATCAATGTCATCACCGGCGCCCTCTTCGGTGTTACCAGCGAGATGCTGGAAACGGAAGGAGCCGTCACCCACACCTTCTTCGGACAGGAGATCGCCGTAGACGGCTACTTTACCTCTGTCCTCGGAGCTCCGGCCCTGAACATGGGCGTGTTTGTGGGAATTATCGCCGGCTTTGTAGGCGGAACGGTGTATAATAAATATTACAACTACCGGAAGCTGCCTGACGCCCTGGCCTTTTTCAACGGAAAGCGCTTCGTTCCTATGGTGGTCATCCTCTGGTCCGTGATCATCTCATTGATCCTCGGACTGGTATGGCCGGTGGTACAGACCGGCATCAATGCCTTCGGCGTGTGGATTGCAAACTCCTCCTCCACCTCCCCGGTGCTGGCTCCTTTTATCTACGGAACCCTGGAGCGTCTGCTGCTGCCCTTCGGCCTTCACCACATGCTGACCATCCCTATGAACTACACCTCCTTCGGAGGCACCTACACCATCCTCACCGGCACCAATGCCGGAACACAGGTGTTCGGCCAGGACCCCCTGTGGCTGGCCTGGGCCACTGACCTGGTAAACCTGAAAGATGCCGGTGATCTGGCCGGATACCAAAACCTGCTGACCTCTGTTACTCCTGCCCGCTTTAAGGTGGGACAGATGATCGGAGCCACCGGCCTTCTCCTGGGAATTGCCCTGGCTATGTACCGCCGCGTGGACGCCGACAAGCGGAAGAATTACCGCTCCATGTTCGTGTCCACCGTGCTGGCCGTATTCCTTACAGGCGTAACAGAACCGTTGGAATTTATGTTTATGTTCTGCGCCCTGCCCCTGTATGTGGTATACGCCGTCCTTCAGGGATGTGCTTTTGCCATGGCCGGGATCATCCATCTCCGCCTCCATTCCTTTGGGAACCTGGAATTTCTGACCCGTGTTCCCATGTCCATCCGGGCAGGACTTGGAGGAGACATCATCAACTTCATCATCTGCGTTGTGGTATTCTTTATCATCGGCTATTTGGTCGCCTACTTTATGATCGGGAAATTCCACTTCGCCACCCCCGGACGTCTGGGCAACTATACGGATGAAAACTCCGAGGACGAAGCCGCCGATGCTTCCTCCTCCCCCGCCGCCTCCGGCAGCAGCCAGGCTCAGGCCATCATCGGCCTTCTGGGAGGACGGGAAAATATCGTTCTGGTGGATGCCTGCATGACCCGCCTGAGAGTTACGGTAAAGGACCCCTCCAAAGTGGCACCCCTGGCCGACTGGAAGGCCCAGGGAGCCATGGGGCTGATCCAAAAGGACAACGGCATCCAGGCGGTATACGGCCCCAAGGCGGATGTTCTGAAATCCGATATCAATGATCTGCTGTAGGCCCTGATCTCCCCAGCAGGTTTAAAAGGAGGCATTCTTCCATGAAACTGATCACCCTCAACAGCCACAGCCTGATCGAGGAACATTATGAAGAAAAATTTTCCCGGTTTATTAAGGGAATCCTTGCGGAGCAGCCGGATCTTCTGGCCCTCCAGGAGGTCAACCAGGACATGACGGAGGCTGAGGTTCCCCTCAGCGAGCTGAAGGAGACGGGGTTTCATCCCGTCCCCTCCTCACCAGTCCCCATCCGCCGGGGAAATCACGGACTGCGCTGTGCAGAAGAGCTTGCCCGCCTTGGCTTTCCCCTCCACTGGACCTGGGTTTCCGCCAAGACCGGCTATGACCGGTTCGATGAGGGCCTGGCTCTTTTCTCTCCCTTTCCTATCCGTTATCCGGATGCCTTTTATCTGACCAATTCTCAAAGCTACCAGAACTGGCGCACCCGGAAAGCGCTCATGGCTGCTTTTGAGACACCCTGGGGGCTCCAATATGTCTGCAACCTGCACATGGGCCGGTGGGAAGATGAGGAGGAGCCCTTCGCCCTCCAGTGGCAGCGTCTGAGCAGCCGCCTGGCTTCCCTGAAGGAGCAGCGGGTCTGGCTTATGGGAGACTTTAATGCCCCGGCCCACCACCGGGGGCAAAGCCTGGACATGATATTGGAACAGGGATGGCTGGATACCTGCCGGCTGGCCGGGCATCCGGAAGACGATCCACGGGACTATACGGTGGAGGACGGCATCGATGGCTGGGAAGACCGCTCTCTGGGCGGCGGCATGCGCATCGACTACATTTTCACCAACCATCCTGTTTCCGTTTCTTCCTCCCGGGTTATCTTTCATCCGGAGCGCTACGGAACCGTTTCCGACCACCGGGCAGTAGAGGCAGAAGTCCTGCTCTCCCCCTTTTTAAAATAGACCGAACTGTTACGAAATATCTAAGGAGCGATTAAATTATGCGGCGTGAAAGCGGAATCCTGCTTCCTGTTACCAGCCTTCCATCCCCTTACGGAATTGGCTGTTTTTCCAGGGAAGCTTATGAATTTATAGACCAACTAAAAAAAGCGGGCCAGTCCTACTGGCAGATCCTTCCTTTGGGACCCACCAGCTATGGCGACTCTCCCTACCAGTCCTTCTCCACTTTTGCGGGGAATCCCTATCTCATCAGCCTGGAGGACCTGATCGAGGAAGGCGTGCTTACCCATGAAGAATGCGCCCAGGCGGATTTAAAAGTCCAGGAGGATTCCATCGACTATGCACGGCTTTACGAGGAGCGTTATCCCCTCCTGCGCCTGGCCTATGAGAGAAGCGACATCAGCAAAAATCCGGATTTCATCTGGTTCTGTCAGGAAAACGACTGGTGGCTGTCCGACTATGCCCTGTTTATGGCAGTCAAGGCACGCTTTGAGGGAAAAGCCTGGACGGAGTGGGCACAGGACATCCGGCTGCGCTGGGGCAATGCCCTGGACTACTACCGCAGGGAGCTGTATTTTGACATTGAGTTTCACAAATATCTCCAGTTCACCTTTTTCAGACAGTGGAGCCGCCTGAAGGCATACGCGAACCGGCAGGGCATCCGCATCATCGGGGATATTCCCATCTATGTAGCCATGGACAGCGCCGATGCCTGGGCCAATCCCAGTCTGTTCCAGCTGGATGAGAACAATCGTCCCCTGGCTGTGGCAGGCTGTCCTCCCGATGGCTTTTCCGCCACCGGACAGCTTTGGGGCAATCCTCTCTACAACTGGACTTATCACCAGCAGACCGGCTACAGCTGGTGGATCAGCCGTCTGGCCCACTGCTACCGTCTCTACGATGTGGTGCGCATCGACCATTTCCGGGGCTTTGACGAATACTTCTCCATCCCGGCAGACGCCGCAGATGCCACCCTGGGGCACTGGGAAAAGGGGCCGGGCATCCAGCTCTTTCAGGCGGTACGCAGCGCCTTAGGAGAAAAAGAGATCATTGCCGAGGATTTGGGCTATGTAACGGACTCCGTCCGCCAGCTGGTAAAGGACAGCGGATATCCGGGCATGAAGGTTCTGGAGTTTGCCTTTGACTCCAGAGATTCCGGCTGCGCCAGCGACTATCTGCCCCACAATTACCCGGAAAATTCCGTGGTCTACACCGGCACCCACGACAACGAGACCATCACCGGCTGGTATCAGTCCATCCGTCCTGAGGAGCGTCTTCTGGCAAGAGATTATCTCTGCGACTATTACACACCGGTGGGCAAGCTCCATCTCTCCTTTATCAGTCTTGCCATGAGAAGCAGTGCCCGGATGTGCATCATCCCCATTCAGGATTATCTGGGACTGGACAATACCGCCCGCATCAACACCCCTTCTACCGTGGGAACCAACTGGAAATGGCGCCTGACCAAAGATCAGCTCTCCCCCAAGCTCATTGAGCAGATCGGAAACATCACGCTGCGGTACGGCAGATGGAACTGGACCTGATGCAAAAAAATTAAAAAAAAGCAGCCAGCTACTATCCAAAACAGAAGTTTTGTTGTATAATGTCGTAGTTGGCTGTTTTTACTTCAGCTGACCCTTCAGGAGATGTACCCAAGTGGTTGAAGGGACCGCTCTCGAAAAGCGGCAGGTCGGTGATCCCGGCGCGAGGGTTCAAATCCCTCCATCTCCGCTCCCACTTAACAGGCCCCGGCGATTTTCGCCGGGGCCTGTTTTTATTAAAACCCGAAAAACTGGTCCACTCCCGCCGCCAGCCCATCGGCCAGGTTGGAGAGGGTCCCATCGGAGTGGTCCGATGCCTTGTCCCCCAACTCAATGTCGATGGAGGGAACTGTGGAGAAGGAAGTCTGGGTCAAGTCCATCTCCATGGAACCGGAAGAAAAGATCTTTACGCCCACAGATTTTAATCCGCTGATGAGACTCTCTCCCAGAGCGTTGTGTTCCTGCCAGTGAGATTTCACCGGCTCCATATTGCGGTAAGATTCATTGGAAGGAACGCTCATATAGAAAGCCCCCTTATTGCTCTCCGTAGAATCCCAGTGCAGGGCAATGTGGCAGTCGCTGGCATTATTGGCGATCACGGTGCGGGCCACGTTGTCCAGCTGCACATCATCCCCCTCCCGGATCATCAGCACATCGTATCCCTTTGCCAGGAGCCGCTCCTTCAGAATGCGGGCCAGAGCCACTGTCACCTTGTACTCCGGCGTCCCGTCAGCAAACGTCATGCCTCCGGAAACCGCCGCTGCCGAAGTGGCTCCCGCACTGGTAGTGCCGCTGGTCACCTTGGGACTTCCGTCCGGATGACAGAGCGTTTTCACGCTGCTTCCCCCCTGGGTGCCATGTCCTGCATTGACGCAGATGGTCTTTCCCCTTCGGTTCTCAGCCTGGGAACGATAGAGAACCGCCGCCCCGGAATTGATCTTTGAAAACTCCGCATACTGCCAGGAGGGGTCCAGACTGACCTCACCTCCGGCAAAGGAAGCGGAATTGGAAAGCAGGGATGGGTCCGGCTTTTCTGTGCTGACATAAGCGGAAGCAATATATGCTACCTCCCCATCCAGTATGATCCGGCTCCATTCTCCGCTGATACCGGTCCTCTTTAACTCCGTGCCCGTTGCCAGAGAAGCAACCACATTGGAATTATTCCGTTTATTGCAGCTGGAACGGACGTTGACGGTGCCCCCCTCCTCCGTTGTGACATAAACCGTTTCATCTGCTGGTTCAAATTCCGGCAGCTTGGCCTGGGTCATCTCTGTCTCCTTAGGACTGCTCTCGGCCTCCTGAAGGGTCTCAGCTTCCTGCTCCGCCTCCAAAGGCGCGGCGGTCTCCTCCTCCCTTTGTCCTGACCCTGTTTCCACCTTTTCATAGGAACCGCAGCCCCATAAACCGGCCGCTGATGTACAGAGCAAAATTCCTGACATCAGCAAAGGCGCATACCATCTTCTCATAAAATTGTTCCTCCTCCGGCCACGTAATCTCCCTGGTAAAAGACCAGAGCCTGTCCCGGCGTTGCTGCCCGCACCGGACGGTCAAATTCACATTCCACCATGTCCTCGCCGATCTGACGGATGATGCATGGCTCTTCTTTGTGACTGTAGCGGATTTTCGCCGTCAGCCTCATTTCTTCTCCGTGGAGTCCGTCTATTGCCATCCAGTTCAGTTTACTGCACCGGACTGTATTTGTAAATACGTCTTCATTCTCCCCGATGACCACCTCGTTGGTCTCCGGCCGGATGGCCACAACGAAAACAGGATGCCCCATGGACAGATTCAGTCCTTTGCGCTGTCCTACCGTATAGTGGGTGATCCCCCTGTGGCGTCCCAGCACATTGCCCTGCAGATCCACAAAATTTCCCGGACAGTCCTTTTTCCCTGTGTACTGTTCGATAAACGAAGCGTAATCGTGATCCGGGATAAAACAGATCTCCTGGCTGTCGGGCTTTGAAGCCACGTTCAGGCCGATCGTTTCCGCGATCCGGCGGATTTCCTCCTTCTCATAATCCCCCACCGGCATCAGAGTTCTGGCCAGCTGCTCCTGGGTCAGATTATAGAGGGCGTAGGTCTGGTCCTTTCTGGCGGTAACAGAGCGCCGGATGGCGTACCGCCCATTCTCCAGCTGCTCCACCCTGGCATAATGGCCGGTGGCGATGTAATCTGCTCCCAGGCCCAGGCTCTTGGTGAGAAGGGACTCCCATTTCACATACCGGTTACAGGCGATACAGGGATTGGGCGTTCGGCCTGCCAGATATTCAGCAGCAAAATAGTCCATCACCTGGCGGCGGAACACATCCTTAAAGTTCATGACATAATAGGGGATCTCCAGGCGGGCTGCCACCCGCCTGGCATCCTCCACGGCGCTTAACCCGCAGCAGCCCCCTTCTTCTTCCTGAACCTCCCTGGACTCATCCTGCCAGATCTGCATGGTGACGCCCACTACCTGATATCCCTGCTCCTTTAACAAATAGGCAGCCACGGAGGAGTCCACTCCTCCGGACATGCCTACTACTACCGTTTTCTTACCTTCTGCCATGGCTGATCAATAATCTTCCTCTTCTTCCTCTTCCTCGATATTGTCCTTAGGCTTCTCCAGTCCCTCAATGGTAATGCCGTTTTTCTGGGCATAATCCCAAAGAGCTGCATGAATTGCCTCCTCTGCCAGAAGAGAGCAGTGGATCTTCACCGGCGGAAGTCCGTCCAGAGCCTCGCACACCGCCTTGTTGGTCACCTGCATAGCTTCGTAAATGGTCTTTCCCTTTACCAGCTCCGTTGCCATGCTGCTGGTGGCAACAGCCGCACCGCAGCCGAAGGTCTTAAACTTCACATCCCGGATCACCTGATTCTCGTCAATATCCAGGTAAATCCGCATAATGTCTCCGCACTTGGGATTTCCAACAGTTCCCATGCCGCTGGGGTTTTCCATCTCCCCTACGTTGCGGGGATGCTCAAAATGGTCCATCACTTTTGCTGTATACATATTCATTTCTCCTGTCGTTTTTTAATCCTTATAACTTCGCGCCATCGCTTCTTAAAACGTCACGCCTTATCGTCCGTTCTTCTTCAAATAGTCCTCGTAGAGAGGGGACATGCCTCTTAAATATTCCACGATCTGCCGGATCTGCTCTGCCACATAGTCCATCTCTTCCATGGTGTTCTCCTCGCTTAACGTCAGCCGCAGAGAACCGTGAGCGATCTCGTGGGGCAGGCCGATGGCCAGCAGCACATGGGAGGGGTCCAGGGAGCCAGAGGTGCATGCGGAGCCGCTGGAGCCGCAGATCCCCGCCATATCCAGTTTGATCAGGAGAGATTCCCCCTCAATAAACTGGAAGGCAAAGTTGATATTGTTGGACAGACGCTCCGTTCTGGAGCCATTGATCCTGGTAAAGGGAACCTTCTCCATCACCTGTTCCATCAGGTAATCCCGCATCCGGCGCTCCTTGTCCGTACGCTCCTTCATGGTCTGCACAGCGATTTCCGCCGCTTTGCCGAAGCCTACGATGCCGGGTACGTTTTCCGTTCCGGCCCGGCGCTTTCTCTCCTGGGCGCCTCCATGGATAAAGGAACGGATCTTCACGCCCTTGCGGATATAGAGAAATCCGATGCCCTTGGGTCCCTGAAGCTTGTGGGCGCTGGCGCTGAGCATATCGATGTTGTACTCATCTACGGAAATCGGCACATGACCGTAGGCCTGAACCGCATCGGTGTGGAATAAAATCCCATTTTCCTTTGCGATCCGGCCAATCTCACGGATGGGCTCAATGGTGCCGATCTCGTTGTTGGCAAACATAATGGAAATCAGTATGGTATCCGGCCGGATGGCTTTCTTTAACTCATCCAGCTTTACCACACCCTGCTCATCCACATCCAGATAGGTCACCTCAAATCCGCGCTTTTCCAGGTATTCACAGGTGTGGAGCACCGCATGGTGCTCGATCTTGCTGGTGATAATGTGTTTTCCTTTCCCCGCATAAGCCTCAGCCGTGGCTACCAGAGCCCAGTTGTCGGACTCGCTGCCTCCGGCAGTAAAATAAATTTCATTGGTCTTTGCACCCAGAGAGCGGGCAATCACTTCCCTGGCGTGGGCGACCGCCTCCCTGCTTTTGGAAGAAAAATCATAAATCGAGGAGGGGTTGCCGTAGTATTCTGAAAAATAGGGCAGCATGGCCTCCACCACTTCCGGTCTGGTCTTGGTGGTAGCCGCATTGTCCAGGTAAATCATCTGTTTCAT
>ERZ1643246.877-NODE-877-length-35672-cov-8.325799_pt1 | contig 35672 bp, 27 predicted proteins | sample MGYA00579265_ERZ1643246 | MGnify/ENA primary metagenome ERZ1643246 (study PRJEB29033, sample SAMEA4952261) | chicken gut metagenome | biome: Broiler Chicken; feature: Gastrointestinal Tract; material: Caecum | place: Ireland | collected 2018 | study: Broiler...
GCGACAATCAAGTCACTTTTTGAACTTTTATGTATTTTCAACTGTCGAACTCCCGGAACATGCCCGCTTGCTCGCGGTGCTTTTTCTGATGCAGGCGGCACCATTCCTTTACCTTTGGATTGTGCACTGATGTGATTTCCATGAGATCCCTCCATCCTCTTTCATCAGTATAGCGGATTTGACGGAAAAAAGAAACCATGAGAAAATTCTTGAAACACGCATTTTTACGGGCTATAATAGTACCATCACGAAAGCGTTGATCAGGAGCAGTAACCAGGGGAGCGCCTGTAAGGGAGAGACATCCGTGACTGAGAGGTGTCTTGAGGCGAAGCTGGCGAATTCACCTGTGAGCGAGAGCGAACCTCTCCCGATCCACTCGGTTATCATGGCAATCAAGGTGTGTCGCAAGATGAAGCAGGATGGTACCGCGAACAAAGTTCGTTCCTGCGCTTGTGCTTTTTTTTTGCAGGAAAGGAAATGAGTATGGAAAACCTAACACAGATCAAAGAAGCGGGCCTTGAGAAGATCATGGCCTGCGAAAGCCTCGCTGCTCTGCAGCAGCTGCGCGTGCTCTATCTGGGCAAGAAAGGGCCGATCCAGGACCTGATGAAATCGATGAAGGAGCTTCCGAAAGAGGAACGCCCGGCTTTCGGCCAGCAAGTCAATGCGCTCAAGCAGACGCTGGCGGCAGCCATCGAGGAAAAGAAGGCCGTGCTGGAAAAGCAAGAGACCGCGGCGCGGCTGGAAAAGGAAAAGATCGACATCACCCTGGCGGGCCGCAAGCCCAATGTGGGCAATATTCATCCGCTGCAGCTGGTGCAGCGCGAGATCGAGGACTTGTTCATCGGTCTGGGCTACAGCATCGAGGAAGGGCCGGAAGTCGAGCTTGATTTCTATAATTTCGAGCGTGCCAACATCCCGAAGGACCATCCGGCACGCGATATGCAGGATACGTTCTATATCGATGTGGAGCATCTGCTGCGCACCCATACGACCGCCATTCAGATGCGCGTGCTCGAAAAAGACGCGCCGCGTACCCCGGTCAAGGTCATCTGTCCGGGCAAAGTGTACCGCCGCGATGACGATGACGCCACCCATTCTCATCAGTTCACTCAGGTCGAGGGCCTGGTGGTCGGCGAGAATATCCGGCTCAGTGATCTGAAGGGCACGCTGGAATTTGTTGCCCGGCGCATGTTCGGCGAAAAGCGCGTCATCCGCTTCCGCCCCAGCTATTTCCAGTTCACCGAGCCTAGCGTAGAGGTCGATGTCTCCTGCCACATGTGCGGAGGCAAAGGCTGTCCGACCTGCAAGGGAACCGGCTGGATCGAGATCCTGGGCGCCGGCATGGTGCACCCCAATGTATTGCGCATGGCCGGCTATGATCCGGAAAAAGTGAGCGGCTTTGCCTTCGGCATCGGCGCGGAGCGTGTCGCCATGTTAAAGTATGGCATTGACGACATCCGTCATTTCTACACCAATGACATCCGTTTCCTGAAGACGTTCACCAGATTCGAGTAGGAGGGTTCGATCATGTTAATTTCTAAAAAATGGTTAAGTCAATATATGGATCTCAGCGATCTGTCCATCGAGGAGATCGCTGAGCGCATCACCAATGCCGGCCTGGAGGTGGAAGGCATCGAAAAAGGCGCACAGGCCACCAACCTTATCATCGGCCATATCGAAAGCTGTGTGGATCATCCGGACAGCGATCACCTGCATGTGTGCCAGGTCAATGTCGGCAGCGATGTCCGCCAGATCGTCTGCGGCGCGCCCAATGTGGCAGCTGGACAGAATGTCATCGTGGCGCTGCCAGGGGCAAAGCTGCCCGGCGGCGAGATCAAGGAAGGCGTCATCCGCGGCCAGCAGAGCAATGGCATGATCTGCTCATTGCTCGAGCTGGGCGTTGACGCCAAGAGCCTCAATGACGCGCAGAAAGCAGGCATCGAGATCCTCGGCGACGACGCTGAGGTCGGCAGCACGAAGGTGCTTGAGTACCTTGGCCTTGACGATGAGATCCTTGATGTCTCACTGACGCCGAATCGCAGCGACTGCATGGCTGCCTTCGCCATGGCCAAAGAGACCGGCGCCATCCTTGATCGCAAGGTGACGCTGCCGGATTACCGCGGCGCGGCCGACATCGGTGCGCCGACATCGCTGCGCGTAGCCAGCGAGAGCAAGAAATGCCCGATCTATTGCGGCAAGATCGTGCGCGAGGTGACCATCAAGGAGAGTCCGAAGTGGATGAAAGAGCTGCTCATGGCCAGCAACATCAAATCCATCAACAATGTGGTCGACATCTCCAATCTAGTCATGCTGGAGACCGGTCAGCCGCTGCATTTCTTTGACCTGAACCGGCTGGATAAAGAAGAGATCATCGTCCGCGATGATCTGCAATGCAAGTATACGGCGCTGGATGAGACCGAATATGATATCGAACCAGGCGATCTGATGATCACCGTCGATGGCAAGCCAGTGGCCATTGCCGGCATCATGGGCGGTGACAACTCCAAGATCGAAGCAGACACCAAAGGCATCCTGATCGAGGCTGCCATCTTCGATCATGTGAGCGTGCGCAACACTTCTCGCCGCCTCAACCTGAACACGGACGCGTCCATCCGTTATCAGAAAGGCATCGAGCCAGATGCGCCGTATGCAGCGATGGACCGTGCCGTGCAGCTGCTCATCGAATATGCCGATGCCAAGGGGATCGAACAGACCGCGTATTCCGCAGAGTGGAAAGCGGAGAAGCGCGCCTTTGCGGTGAACATCGACCGCATCAATGCGCTGCTGGGCACCAGATTCGCGGACGCGCAGATGATGGATGTGCTCACCCGTCTTGATTTCGCTCCGGTGCAAGATGGCCGGCAGATCCATGTGGTGATCCCGACTTATCGTCAGGACATTTCCATGGAGGCTGACATCGCTGAAGAGATCATCCGCATGATCGGCTTTGACGATCTGCCTAGCACGATGCCGGTGATGCCGGCCACGGTCGGCGCGCTTACCCCGCGTCAGCAGCTGCGCCGCCGCCTGCGCGATCTCTTCATTGGACAGGGACTGTATGAGGCAGAAACCTATACGCTGGTCGGAGAAAAAGAGCTTGCGGACGCCATCATGCCGCTGTCCAGCCACGTGACGCTGGCCGCGCCGATGAGCGAGGAGCGTAAGTTCGTGCGCACCTCCATCCTGCCCAGCCTGCTGGAAAGCGCGGCCTATAATCTGGCCCGCAGCGTAAAGGATGTGCCGCTCTTCGAGATCAGCAGCGTCTATTCCCAGGACAGCGACCAGGAACGTTTTGCGCTCGTGCTGTGCGGCGATCTGCAAAAGAGCAGATGGCAGAAAGCGGAGACCAAGGCCGATTTCTATACCATCAAAGGCCTCGTTGAGATGATGCTCGACGAGCTCGGGTATGGCGAGACCCGCGTCAGCTTCAAGGCCAACACGAGCGACACAGTGCATTTCCATCCATACCAGAGCGCTGAGGTATATATCGGCAAAGAGCTGCTTGGCATCTTCGGCACCATTCATCCGGATATGGCCAAAGCTTATGAGCTGAAACAGGCGGTCATGGGCGAATTCTCCATGGAAGTGCTGCTTGACAATAAGCCAGCCAAAGTGAAGTTTGAGCCGATCTCTCGCTATCCTTCCGTTTCCCGTGACCTCGCCTTTGTCGTTGATGCGGATACAGCAGTCGGGGACATCATCCGCAGCATCAAAAAATGCGGCAAGCTCGATAAAGAGAACATCATCCAGGATGTCGAGGTCTTCGATGTCTACGAAGGCGAGCATGTGGATGCAGGCAAGAAATCCATCGCGCTGAGCATCACGTTCCAGTCTGCCCAGCGTACGCTCAAGGATGAGGACATCAACCAGATCCATGACAAAGTGCTGGAGGCGCTGCAAAAAGAAGTCGGCGCACAGCTGAGAGCATGACAGATCATATAAAGAAAGCCCTTGAACAGTCACGTTCAAGGGCTTTTCTATTGGAGGACCGTGCGGAAGAAGCGCAGTGAGGTCAAGAAGCTGATGAAAAAATTGACCTCATGATGGAACAGGCGATGGAGACGCTGGATGTGCCGGAAAGATTTGCTCGGCTGTCGAATCAATAGTAAAGGCCCCAGGTAAGTTATATGGGACCTTCAATATGCTTGATCGATCATTTGATGAGGTGACGATCCTTAAAACAGAACCAGGAAAGCGCGATATTCACCTTGACGGAATTTCGTAGTCGTCATTTGATGGCCGACCATTTCTGGTATCCGCGTTCAGACGAGCAGGAACATGACGATAAAATGGCAGAGACTGCCGCCCATCACGAACAGATGGAAGATCTCATGGCTGCCGAAGTAAGGATGGCGGTCATTGAAGAGCGAGAGCTTCAAGGCATAGATGACGCCGCCGATGGTATAGATGATGCCGCCAGCGAGCAGCCAGCCAAACTGTGCCATGCTCAGGCTGTTCCACAGCTGCGGGAAGGCGAGGATGCAGACCCAGCCCATGCCGATATAGAGCACGGAAGATACCCATTTCGGACAGTATACCCAGAACAGCTTAAGGATCATGCCGGCGATGGCGATGCCCCAGACCAGCGCAAGCAGCAGCTTGCCGATACCATCCCACAGCGTGAGCATGCATACCGGAGTATAGCTGCCGGCAATTAGCACGAAGATCATCATATGATCGATCTTCTTGCGCAGCGTCTCTGATTTGGGTGAGCCGCGGAAAGTGTGATAACAGGTGCTGGCTGCATACAGCGCCATCATGCTCAGGGAGAATACGCTCATTGCGATGATCTTGCGGATATCGCCGCTTTGCACAGCGAGCGAAACAAGCGGGACAGCGGCGATGAAGCTCAGGATAAAGCCGATGCCATGCGTGATCGCGCTGCCAGGGTCTTTGATCCAATGGATCAGGTCTTTTTTCTGGTTTCGATCTGATGAAGAAGGAAAAAGCTGCGGCTGCATGCAGAAAGCAGCGGAAGAATGGGTGATATTTTTCATGAGACAGACCTCCTTGGTTTCAAGATTACAAAATCTAGTTTTGAAAACTAGTTCTTGTTGCATCTTCATTATATAGCATATTCACAGAAATGCAAGAAGGTTCATCTTTTTTTCTGGAACTGATCAATGTCTGTACAGAAAAAGGACCGGTCTACGGTCCTTGCTAGTGTGAGAGCAGTTTGGCAAGCGTTTCGATCATGATGCCGGAAGCGCCTTTCTGCGCATAGCTGCAGCCCTTAGGTGTCTCTGCTGATCCAGCGATGTCCAGATGGATCCAAGGTGTGCCTTCTGGAACGAATTCCTCAAGGAAGGCCGCGGCCAGACAGCTTCCTCCGCCTGCTTTGGGGATAGCGTTGACCAGGTCAGCGACGGTGCTGCAATGCAGCGCGTCGTGGAAAGCTTTGTCGACCGGCAGCCGCCATACCGCTTCGCCGCATGCATCGGCTGCCAGCTTCAGCTGCGCGAAGAAATGATCGTCATTGGCGAAAACGCCGGTGTAGCGTTCACCGAGCGCCGTCACGCATGCGCCGGTAAGCGTCGCCATATCGATGATGCGCGCGGCCTTGCGGCTGGCCGCAAAGGTGATGGCATCACACAGGATGAGCCGTCCTTCCGCGTCGGTATTGGTCACTTCCACGCTTTTGCCGCTGAGGGTGACGATCACATCGTCCACCGTATAGCCGCCGGGGCCGATCTTGTTTTCCGCCGCGGCGATGACGGCCATCACGTTTTGTTTCAAGTGCAGGCGGGCGGCAAGCTCAAGGGCGCACAGCGCGTTGGCGGCACCGCACATGTCATATTTCATGCCGGTCATGGACGTGCGCGGCTTGAGACAGTAACCGCCGCTGTCAAAGGTGATGCCTTTGCCGACCAGAGCGGTAAACGGGGCGTCGCCATTGCCTTGATAGGTGATGCAGATGAGGCGCGGCGCGATGTCGGAACCGCTGCCTACAGCCTGCAAGGCATTGGCGCCGATTTCTGCGGCCGGAAAGATCTCGATGGGCAAAGCGAGCTCCCTCGCGGTCCGCTCACATTCTGCTGCCAGCATGTCCGGACGCATCAGATTGGCTGGCGTATTGCCTAGGTCGCGCGCATGAACGACGCAGCGGCCGATGATCTCTCCCTCCTGCAGATCATCCGCGATGTCCTGATCGCTGGCGGCAATGACTTGTGTTGTTTCCTTGCGTGCTTTGGCGTAGCGGTAGGTGCTGTAACACGAAGCATAGCCCAGGGCACGGGCCGCGTCCGTAGCAGGAAGGCTCGCGCAGATCATGGTGTCGAGCCAGACACAGCACTCTTGCTTGCATGGGTACAATGCCGTGCCCAGAAGCTGTTTGGCTTTGCCATAAGTGATGTCTTCCTTTTTGCCCATGCCAGCCAGGATCAGTGTCGTCATGGGCAGGCGGCCCAGGGTGCTCAGCCGCTGGATCTCACCTTCTTTTCCTAACTCTTCTTGGGCAAAATCATAGCCGAGCGCTTCACACAGCGCCCTGGGGAGAGCATCGCCTTCATAGATCGGGATGATCAGCGCGTGCGTTTGCCGCAGCGCTTCTTGATGCGTGATCATTTTCATGGTTTTCATTCCTTCTTTCTGTCAGTCATTATAGCATGATTTCACCAAGATGAAAGCATGGAGCGATATCGCTTTCAAAGGATGTAAAATTTTTCAATCTTTTGCATTTTCTGCTTCGTTTACCTGCCGGTGTGCTATAATAGACTTACTTCGTAAAAAAGAAACAGGAGGGTGACAAGATGATGATCTATATCGTGAGACACGGAGAGACGCAGTGGAATGCGGAAGGACGCATTCAGGGACGCAGGGATATTGAACTGAATGAGAATGGCCGCAGACAAGCTGAGGCCGCTGCGGAGGCATTGCGCGGAAAGACCTTTCAGGCGCTGATCACTTCGCCGCTGTCAAGAGCGAAACAGACCGGGGCCATTCTGGCACAGTATGCCAATATCGGTGAAGTTCGGGAAGACGCACGCATCGTGGAGCGTGATTTCGGTGAACTGGACGGCGCACGCTTCACGGAGGATGTCCGTCATCGCCTGTATCAGGAGAAAGTACAGGGCGCAGAGAGCCTGGAAGAGGTCGCGGAGCGCATGTATGCTGCTTTCAGAGAGTATGTGCGGGAATATGAGGGCGATATCTTGGTCGTTTCTCATGGCGCGGCCATCACGGCGCTGCTCAAGCGCGTGGACGCGCACTTGCAGCGGATGCACGTGCACCTGAACAATGCCAGCTTCTCTTTGCTGGAGTGGAAAGATGGCGAGTTCAGTGTCATCAATTATAACCTGGACGCCGCTTATCTCAATGGCGGGGAGGATGATGACGAATGATCAGGCTGATCGTCTGCGACCTGGATGAGACGCTGCTCGACCGCGAGAAAAATGTTTCGGCAGGGAACAGAGCCGCCATTCGCGCGTTTGAAGCGAGCGGCGGCTTGTTCGTGCCCTGTACCGGCCGCATCTATACGAGCCTGGAGCGCACGCTGCGCCAGCTGGACGCGCTGGGAAAAGCGGGACATTATGTCATTTCCACCAATGGCGCGCTGATCAGCGAAAACAGCGGAAAGGTATGTTGCGCAAAGGGCGTGCCTGCGGACAAAGTGCAGGCGCTCATCGCCTATGCCCGCAGTCATGGCATGGGCGTGGAAGTGTTTGCCGAGGATGGCACGCTGTATCATGAGGCGGTCGATGAACGGGAGCTCCGTGATCTGCCGCTGTTTGTCGATGATCCGCTGCCGCTGCCCGAGGATGTGTCTTTTCTGAAGGATATCGGCGTGGCCAAGATGCTTTATGAGCGCTGGGACATGCCATATCTGAAGCAGTTTGCCGAACAGATGGATCCATCGCTGAAAGAAGGGCTGGAGATCAGCTTCTCTTCTGACCGTTATATCGAGATCAACGCTGCCGGCGTGAACAAAGGAGAAGGGCTGCGAATGCTCGCAGAGATGCTGAAGATCGACATGGCACAGACCATGGCGATCGGTGATAACTTTAACGACCTGGAGATGATCCGCGTCGCCGGCATCGGCGTCGCCGTGGCCAATGCCCCAGAGGCGATCCGCGAGGCTGCCGATGTGGTGCTGGAAGCTGACCATGAACATGACGCGGTCGCAGAAGCAATCGAGCGTTTTGCCCTGTAAGACGCCTTTGGATCCGTCTTTTTTGCATATTAGGCAAATATCCTTAAGAATGACATGATCTCAGGCCGAAAGTTGTGTTATGATAAAAAAGAGTCTAAGAGGTAGGAATATGCGAAAGAGAACAGATTTTTTCAGGATCGAGATGCTGGCGCTGAAGCTTTTGCAGGAAAGCGATCAGTATGGCTATGAGATCTCTCAGGAGATCGCCAAACGCACGGAAAACTTTTCCCGCATCAGAGAAGGCATCTTGTATCCGGTCTTGTATCGGCTGGAAGACAACGGCTACATCAGCAGCGAGAAAAAGAATACTTCGGTCCGTCAGGTCAAGGTGTATTATCATTTAGAGGATAAGGGCAGGGAGTATCTGGAATCGTTATATGATTATTACCGGAAGTCGGTCGACTGCATCGATCGGTTCATGGAGATCGACCGGAAGAAAGGCGCATGAGCAGCGGCGCAAGCCGTGCCCATGCGCTTTTTCCTTTTTTATGCGGCACCCCTGTTTATTATAAATAAGATATGTTAGAATGGAGCGGATACTGAGAAAGGGAAGAGGTGAGGAAAGAATGAAACTGATCTTACAGTACATGAAACGCTACAAAGGGCTGGTGCTGCTCAATATCTTGTCGGTGTTCGGATTTGCCTTGGTCGAACTGGGCATACCGACCCTGGTGTCCAACATGATCGATGAGGGCGTGCTGCGCCAGGATAAAGGATATCTGCTGCAAAGCGGCGCCGTGATCGCCGTGATCTCGCTCATCGGTGTCTGCGGCACGATCTTGCTTGGATATTGCTGCGCAAAGATCTCGACGGCCGTGACCCGCGACATCCGCAATGATGTGTTTGCTCGGGTGCAGTCGTTTTCCCACGCGGAGATGAACCGCTTTGGGGTCTCTTCGCTGATCACGCGCACCAACAATGACGCGTTTCAGATCCTGACATTCATGAATGTCATCTTGCGTACGGCGCTGCTGACTCCGGTCATGATCGTGGTAAGCTTCACGCTGACCATCAGCTCGAGCCTTGAGCTTTCCTTGATCATCGCGTCGACCATACCGATCATCGTCATCGGCGTCGTGGCCGTGGGAAAAGCTTCCGCGCCGATCAGCGAGCGCCAGCAGAGCTCGCTGGACCGGCTGAACCGGATCTTCCGCGAGAATCTGACCGGGATCCGGGTCATCCGCTCCTTCAACAATGACCGCCATGAGACCGAGCGCTTCGATCAGGAAAACCGCTTTTACATGAAGCAGTCTCGCAGCCTGTTCAAGCTGATGTCCTCGACGGAACCGGTGTTCTTCCTGGTGATGAACCTGGCGGCGCTGGCCATCTATTATGTGGCGGCCGGCATGATCGATGCCGACATCCTGCAAGTGGGCAAGCTGGTGGCCTTCATGGAATATCTGTTCCACGCGATGCTTTCCGTGATGCTGTTCTGCACGGTGTTCATGATGTATCCGCGTGCCAGCGTATCTGCCAAGCGCATCCAGGCCGTGCTGAAGACTTCCTCCAGCGTCAAGGAACCGCAGGACCCTGCTTTGCTCGAAGACATCGAAGAGATCGCGTTTGATCATGTGACCTTCGTATATCCGGATGGCGAAGAGGCAGTGCTCAAGGATGTCAGCTTTACGGTGCGCAAAGGTGAGACGATCGCATTCATCGGCTCCACCGGTTCGGGAAAGAGCACGCTCGTCTCGCTGGTGCCGCGCTTTTATGATGTGAGCGATGGCACGGTACGCATCAACCAGAAGGATGTGCGTGAGTATGACTTGCAGCAGCTGCGCGCCAAGATCGGCTATGTGGCGCAGAAAGCGGTATTGTTCCGCGGCAGCATCGCCGACAATATCCGCTTCGGCAAGAAGGATGCCAGCAGCGCTGAGGTCGAGCATGCGGCCCGGGTCGCGCAGGCATATGAGTTCATCGATGAGAAGCCGCAGCGTTTTGATGAGCGCATCGTCGAGGGCGCGACCAATGTGTCCGGCGGGCAGAAACAGCGGCTGTCCATCGCCCGCGCGCTGGTACGCCGTCCGCAGATCTACATCTATGACGATTCTTTCTCTGCGCTGGATTTTGCGACCGACGCAAAGCTGCGCAAAGAGCTGAAAGAAGAAGTGAAGGACGCTATCATGATGATCGTGGCACAGCGTGTGTCCACCATTATGGATGCGGACCGCATCGTCGTGCTCAACGAAGGCAAGGTCGCTGGCATCGGCACGCACAGCGAACTGCTGAAGAGCTGCCAGATCTATCATGAGATCGCGGCATCTCAGCTGAGCGAGGAGGAATTGGCATATGGAAAATAAAAAAGCAGGTGTCCGGGCATGCATGGCCGGCGTGCTGCGCTTCATGAGGCCGTACCGGGGCAAGGCGATCCTGGCGCTGCTCATGGTGGTGGTCTCTCAGCTGACCTTTGCGCTCAATCCCAGCGTGGAAGGCCTGATCACCTCCCAGCTGAGCGATGACGCCATCGCCATCATGAACGGTGTAGAAGGCGCCCATGTGCATTTTGATATCATCCTGAAGATCATGCTCGTCTTGCTGGGGCTGTATCTGCTCAAGACCGTCTCTCAGCTGATCACGGCGTTCTTTCTGACCGACGCGATCCAGGGGACGATGCATGATCTGCGCAATGCCCTGCAGCAGAAGATCCAGCGGCTGCCGGTGCGCTATTTTGACGATCATCCTTTCGGCGATGTGCTCAGCCGGGTGACCAATGATGTGGACGCGCTGAGCAATGCCTTGCAGCAGACGCTCACCAGAGTGGTCGGCGGCATCCTGACGTTCCTGTTCGTCATCACGATGATGCTGAGCATCAATGCGGTCATGACGCTGGTGGCGCTCATCATCATCCCGACTTCGCTGCTCATCACGCGTATCATCGTCAAGCGGTCACAGCGCTTGTTTGATGAGCAGCAGACGACGCTTGGTGAGCTGAATGGCACGATCACAGAGATGTATGGCGGCTTCAGTGAGATCGTCCTCTATGGCAAGCAAGACGACGCGAAAGCGCGTTTCTGCGAGGTCAATGAGCATATGTGCCGTGCCAGCTTCAAGGCACAGTTTGTCTCCAGCCTGATCTCGCCGCTTGTCTCGCTGTGCACATATCTGACGATCGGCGCGGTGGCCGTGCTGGGCTGTTTCTTTGTCATCGACGGCACTATCCGGGTCGGCAGCCTGCAGGCGTTCATCCGCTACATCTGGCAGATCAATGACCCGCTGTCGCAGATCTCGCAGCTTTCGGCGCAGGTACAAGCGGCATTTGCGGCCATGGGACGCATCTTCGGCATGCTTGAGGAAGAGGAAGAAGTGCCGGAAAAAGAACCTGCTGCGGACATCTCCCAGCTGAAAGGCAACGTCAGCTTCGAGCATGTGCAGTTCGGTTATGATGACAGCCTGCTCATGAAGGATGTGAATATCGAAGTGAAGCAGGGACAGATGGTGGCGCTCGTCGGACCGACCGGCGCCGGCAAGACGACGCTCATGAACCTGCTGCTGCGCTTTTATGACGTCAAAGGCGGCAGCATCAAGATCGATGGCGTGGATATCCGCGACATGAAGCGAGAAGACCTGCGTTCATTATTCTCGCTGGTCCTGCAGGATACGTGGCTGTTCAGCGGCTCGATCTATGACAACATCCGCTATGGGCGGCTGAATGCGCGCAAGGACGAAGTCATCGACGCGGCCAAGATGGCTAATGTGCATCATTTCATCCGCACGCTGAGCCATGGCTATGACACGATGCTCAATGAGGAGGCCAACAACATCTCACAGGGCGAGAAGCAGCTGCTGACGATCGCCCGCGCGATCCTCAAGGATCCTCAGATCCTCATTCTCGATGAGGCGACCAGCTCGGTCGATACGCGGCTGGAACAGATGCTGCAGGAAGCTATGCAGCGCGTCATGCGCAACCGCACGAGCTTTGTCATCGCGCACCGGCTTTCCACCATCCGCAACGCTGACCTCATCCTGGTCATCCAGCATGGGGATATCGTTGAGCAAGGCACGCATGAGAGCCTGCTGGCCAAGCGGGGCGTCTATGAAAAGCTTTACAATTCCCAGTTTGCGGACAAACAGAAACGTATCGCATGAACACAGGCAGAAGCGCTCGCTTCTGCCTGTTTCCGATGGATTGCTTTGACTTTCTGGCCCTGAATCATTACAATGGATGCTGAGAAGTGGATGTGATGAGATGAGAGTGAGGATGATCTATGCAGAGGAAAGCCACGCCGCGCTTTATACGCAGGACAGCGATACATGCGTAGTGCTGCTGCCGGGCTTTGGCTATTCGTTTGAGCGGCCGCTGCTGCAGGCAGCCAGAAAGCTGGCGCTGCAGGCAGGGTTCGACGTGCTCTGCTTATCTTTCGGTGAACTGCCATATGATAAACAGCGGATGAAGGAGAGCGTGGCGGATTGTCTGCCACTTGCCTGCAAGCGCGCAGCTGCGCTGCTCACGCAGCTGCCGCATGCGCATCGGATATGGATCGCCAAAAGCTTCGGCACCATCGTGGCTGGATCGCTGCGCAAGGCAGATGAGCGCTGCGTAATGCTCACGCCGCTGGCACAGACCTTTCCTTATATACGTCCGGAAGATGTGGTCTGCTATGGCGAAGCAGATCCGTTTCTGAGCGAAGCAGATCTGAACTGGCTGAGCCGCTGCCCGGCTTTGTGCCTGCGCTTTCCTGGTCTTGATCACTCGCTGCGCGGATCGGGCGGTGCAGCTGCGCATGAACAAGTCGGTCAGGCCATGGCCGGCGTGCTCGAAGCATGCGGCCATGGCCAGCGTGCGGTGCAGGAAGATGTTTCGCCGGTCGGCATCTTTGATTCCGGGCTGGGCGGCATCAGTGTGCTGCGTGAGCTGCGGCGCTGTCTGCCGCATGAGCATTTCCTGTACTATGGCGACAGCGCCCATGCCCCTTATGGCGTCAGGGACCGCGAAGCGATCCGCACACTGTGCATCGCCATCTGTGAACATATGATCGCCCATCATGTCAAGGCCATCGTCATCGCGTGCAATACGGCGACCAGTGCCTGCGTGAATGAGCTGCGCGCGCGCTATCCGCAGCTGCCCATCGTCGGCATGGAGCCGGCGCTGAAAGTGGCGGCAGAACGCGGTCCGCACCAGCGCATCATCGTGACAGCCACGCAGCTGACCTTGAAGGAACAGAAGTTTGCCAAGCTGATGGAGCGCTTTCAGAATGAACACACGATCTGGAAACAGCCCTGTCCCCGGCTGGTCGAACTGGTGGAACAAGGCCGGCTGCGTGAGCGCGAGACGATCATGCAGGCCTTGCGTGAATATCTGACGCCCTATGACCTGACGCACGTCGACAGCATCGTGCTGGGCTGCACGCATTTTGTGTTTTATCGTCCTTATTTTGTGGATATGCTGCCAAAGGAGGTCGCGCTCATCGATGGCAACCATGGCACCGTCATGCACCTGGCGGATCTGCTGACACAGCGCGGGGCACTGTGCGCACAAGGGCAAGGCGGCATCGTGATCGAAAATTCATCCACGGATCTGTGTCTGCTGGATCGTTCAATTGAACTGTTGGAGGGATAAAAAATGGATAAGAAAAATGCTTGGGAATCCTACAGCGCCGCTCAGCTGCAGGAAGTGATGGAGCTGGGCGAAGAGTACCGCCGCTTCATCTCCGAGAATAAGACCGAGCGGGAATGCGCTGCGGCCGGTGTCCGCATGGCACGGGCAAACGGTTATCGCAGCCTGCGCGAGATCATCGAAACTAAGGCGACATTGAAACCACAGGATAAAGTGTATTATGTGATGATGGACAAGTCGCTGGTGCTCTTTCACCTTGGCGATCGTCCGCTGGAGGAGGGACTGCATATCTTGGGCGCGCACATCGATTCCCCGCGCCTGGATCTGAAGCAGAACCCGCTGTATGAAAACAGCGAGATCGCTTACCTGGACACGCATTACTATGGCGGCATCAAGAAATATCAGTGGGTGACGCTGCCGCTGGCTTTGCATGGCGTCATCGTGAAGAAGGACGGCACCAAGGTCATGGTCAACATCGGCGAGAAAGAAGATGATCCAGTGTTCTGCGTATCTGATTTGCTCGTGCATCTGGCCAATGATCAGATGCAGAAGAAGGCTGCAGCTGTCATCGAAGGCGAAGACCTCAATGTGACCTTCGGTTCCATGCCGCTTACGGAAACGGAAAAGGACAAGGTGAAGGCCAATGTGCTGAAGCTGCTCGCAGAGCGCTATGCGATCGAAGAAGAGGATTTCATCTCAGCCGAGATCGAAGTCGTGCCGGCCGGCCCCGCGCGTGATCTGGGCATCGATCGTTCGATGATCCTGGGCTATGGGCAGGATGACCGCGTATGTGCCTATACTTCCTTGCGAGCCATGCTGGCCATGGCGCATGTGGACAAGAGTGCGGTTTGTCTGCTGGTGGACAAGGAAGAGGTCGGCAGTCAGGGCGCGACCGGCATGCAGTCCCACTTCTTCGTCAATGCGCTGGCTGAAGTGATGAACGCCATGGGCGATTATTCGGAGCTGAAGCTGCGGCGTGCCTTGCAGAATTCACGCATGCTGAGCAGCGATGTATCGGCGGCCTTCGATCCCAATTATGCCAGTGTGATGGAGACCAACAACTGTGCGTATTTTGGCAGAGGCATCGTCTTCAACAAGTATACCGGCGCACGCGGCAAGAGCGGCTGCAACGACGCCAACGCGGAATATATCGCGGAGCTGCGCGCGATCATGGAAAAGGACGGCGTGCATATGCAGACCAGCGAGCTGGGCAAGGTCGATCAGGGCGGCGGCGGGACCATCGCCTATATCCTGGCCAATTATGGCATGGAGGTCATCGACTGCGGGGTAGCGCTGCATAACATGCATGCGCCTTGGGAGATCAGCTCCAAGGCCGATATCTATGAGACTTACCGCGGCTATCAGGCTTTCCTGAAATATGCCGGATAATGAAAAAAGCCATCGTTCACTGAGCGATGGCTTTTGTGATCCAGGCGATGAGCGCCTCTTCAGTGGTGATCGTGACATCCGGACAAAGCGAAGCGGCATGATCGCGGCGGTTGAAGAACAGCATGTGCCATCCCGCGTCGAGCGCCCCTTTGACATCGCAGGATGGGGAGTCGCCGATATACCATGTCGCCTCCGGTTTTAGACGCAGCGCTTCCTGGACATGCCAGAATGCGCGGGGATCAGGCTTTTGCAAGCCGATGGCCCCAGAGATGAAGATATGATCCGGTGCGAACCAGCGGTTCAGCGCGAGCCCTTCGATCTTGCGGCGCTGATGCTCAGCGGGACCGTTGGTCAGGATGCCGATGGTCACTTGGCTATGGACAAGCCGCTCGAGGAGATCACGCATGCCAGGACTGAGCGAAGCATCATACTGGCTGGCACGGTAACATTGCTGGAAACGCGCGGCATCGGCTTCGGACATCGCGATGCCGCTGGCAAAAGCGGCCTGCAGGATGCGCTGCCTGCCGACCTCATCAACGGTGAGCCTGCCCTCCGCGATCAAGGGATAGAGCGCATCAGAGACGCGCCGGGAACGGATGAACAGGGTCCACGGATCCACCGGCAGCGGGTGACCCCAGACAGCATGGCAGGCACGCTGGAACGGCTGCATCATATCGTATAAAGTATCATCGAGATCGAAGATGAGATTCATGATATCCTCCTGAAAAATCACCCGCGGACGCGGGTGATCATTTACTTGACTTCTCTGGTCCAGCCGAAGGTATCTTCGATATCTCCCCACTGGATGCCGGTCAGCGTATCATACAGTTTCTGCGTGAGCTCGCCAGTCTTGAAATCATGGATGATGACTTCATCGTCTTTGTAGCGCAGCTCGCCGATCGGTGAGATGACGGCGGCGGTGCCGGTGCCAAACGCCTCTTGCAGCGTGCCGTCATGTCCGGCCTGCATCAGCTCATCGATGGCCAGGTGACGTTCGCTGACCTGATACCCCCATGATTTCAGGATGTGGATGATGGAATCCCGCGTGACGCCAGGCAGCACGGTGCCTTCGCACGGCGCGGTGATGATCTCATCGTTGATCATGAACATGACGTTCATCGTGCCGACTTCCTCGACATATTTGCGTTCTACGCCATCGAGCCAGAGCACCTGGGTGTAGCCGAGCTTTTCCGCTTTGACCTGCGCGGCGATGCTGGCGGCGTAGTTGCCTCCGCATTTGGTGAAGCCGGTTCCGCCCTTGGTGGCGCGGACATATTCGTCTTCGACATAGATCTTGACCGGATTGACGCCTTCCGGATAGTAGGCGCCGACCGGTGAGAGGATGATGACGAATTTATAAGAAGATGCCGGATGCACGCCGACCGCGGCCTCTGTCGCAAACATGAACGGACGGATATAGAGAGAGGTGCCCTCTTTTGCCGGGACCCAGTCCTGTTCATAAGAGACAAGTGCCTCTACTGCTTCTACGAACATGTCTTCTGAAAGCTCCGGCATGCACAGACGGCGGTTGGAATTAGCAAAGCGTCTGGCGTTCATCTCCGGACGGAACAGCAGGATGCGTCCATCCTTGGTGCGGTAGGCCTTCAGACCTTCAAATGTCTCCTGCGCATAGTGCAGCACCATGGTGGCAGGATCGAGCGGTATCGGTGCGAACGGAACGATGCGGGCATCATGCCATCCTTGATCTTTGTCCCAGTCCAGGACGAACATGTGGTCGGTATAGTATTTGCCGAATCCCAGTGCCGCGTCTGCGGCCGGTTTCGGCTTCAGCGTCTTCGCGCGTTCGATCTTGATCTCCATGAAAATTACCCCTTTCAATGATCACTGTTTTAAGATTAGTCCTTATTTGTAAATTCGTCAAGAGCAAGCAAGAAAGAAATTTCACTAATTTTGTAAATGATGAAAGAACGAGAAAATGTTTACAAAAAAAGACTGCCGAAACAGTCATCTGGCGATCCAGCGGCCATAGATGCCGCAGGGCAGGACGAGCGAGGAAGCACTGACGGGCAGGCCGATCTCTCCGGCTTCCACGCTCCCTTCGGGATGGCGGCGCAATATGGTAGCGATGAGGATATTGCGCAGCACGCTGGCCGGGAAGCCGGTCGTATATGAGTTGATCAGGAAAAACAACGGATCTTCATCCAGGATATCCATGCAGGCGCTGACGAGCGGGTAGAGCTGATCTTCGATCTTCCAGATCTCTCCCTTAGGCCCGCGGCCATAACTGGGCGGATCCATGATGATGGCATGATATGTGCGTCCTCGGCGTTTCTCGCGCGCGACGAATTTCAGGACATCATCGACGATGAAGCGGATATGACGGTCTTCCAGGTGTGAGAGCACCATGTTCTCTTTGGCCCATTGCACCATGCCCTTGGCAGCATCGACATGTACGACTTCCTGCGCGCCGGCAGCGGCGCAGGCCATGGTGGCGCCTCCGGTATAAGCGAACAAGTTGAGCACGCGGATCGGTCGGCCGGCATGCGCGATCTTGTCCGTCATGAAGTCCCAGTTGGCAGCTTGTTCAGGAAAGAGGCCGGTATGCTTGAAGCCAGTGGGGCTGACCTTGAAGCGCAGCTTGCCATAATGAACGCTCCAGCTTTCCGGAAATGACCTCAGGTACTCCCAGTGTCCGCCGCCTTTGGCAGAGCGGTGATAGCGGGCATGGGGATGGACCCAGAGGCCTTCTTCACGCGCGATCGGCCACAGCGCCAGCGGGTCGGGCCGGCGCAGGATGATGTCTTTCCAGCGTTCCAGCTTTTCGCCGTTTCCGGCATCGATGCATTCATAATCTTCCCAGCGCTCAGCGATCTGATTCATGGCATTCACTCCTGTTCTCGTGATTCTTTGCGTATTATAGCATGGTTTGCGGGCAATGAACACAAGATTTCACACAATTATGGGCAGAGAATGCGAAAATGCGGCGAAAGAAATGTGATAAAATAAAAACAGGATTGCTCTCATGAACAAAAGGAGGTTTTGTGTATGATAAATAAGCTGCTCGACAACTGTTTTCTGACCGAGCTGAATACCAGGGTAGAGGAGGTGCGCGAAGAAAACGGGATGTACTGGCATTGCTTCAAGGATACCATTTTCTATCAAGGCAAGGGCGGCATGGCCGATGATACTGGAATGATCAACAAGAAGCCGGTGATCGCGCTGAAAGAAGCAGAAGGAAGAGCGTGGCATCTGCTTGAGGAGAAGCTGGAGGGACAGGTGTTCATGAACGTAAACCCACACACGCGTTTTCTCAAGTGTCAGGCGCATACGGCTCAGCATCTGCTCTCAGCGCTGGTCGAAAGCATCTATGGCGCGCATACGACATCGCATCATGTCGGGGAAGAAGAATGCTATGTTGAATTTGATCTGCCGCAGTTTGACCGCAAGAAGGCGATCGAGCTGCAAGTAACTTGCAACGGCCTGATCCGGGATGATCTGGAAGTAAAGATCGTCTATCCTTCGCTGCGTGATGCGAAGACGCTGTGTCCGGGCAAGAAGCTGCCGGCTGAGGACATCCGGCTCGTGCGCATCGGCAATATCGATGTGACGCCATGCGGCTGCATGCATGTGCCCTCGCTGCGATATCTGCAGATGATCCAGATCATCGGTTTCGAAAAGAGCTCGCGGGGCATCCGCATCCGCTATGCGTGCGGCGATCAGCTGTTAGACAACATCACGCGGCGCTACGATGTGCTCGATGAAGCGTGTGCGTCGCTGGCGGTCCCGCATCTGTATCTGAACACTGGCATTTCCCGCATCGTCTCACAGCGCAATCAGCTGCAAAAGGAGCTGAAGCAGTGGAAGCACCGTTATTTTGACAAAGTGTGCAAAGATGTGATGGAGACCGAAGATCCTTGTGTGTTCCGAGAATATGATGAATATGATGTGGATGATCTGCGGCAGCTGGCCAAGATGATGGCAGAGAATTCTGATCATGCGGTCTGCTTCGTGGGCCGCAGCGGCGATCAGCTCAAGGTCGTACTGGCCCGCGGGCATGGCAGCGATTATGATCTCAACCGCATTCGCAGGCTGTTGGTAGAAGAGCTGCATTTCAAAGGCGGCGGCAGCAGCGAGTATATGGAATTTGGCGGAAATGTGGATGAAGCCGCGCTGCAGGCACTGAAAGCCGCGCTGTAAGGATGTTTTTTTACTTTCGCGATGATTTTCCTGCAGAAATATGATATACTTGTCTTGTTATTTTGATTAATGGAGGGATTTGATGTCTCATTGGATGAAACGCTCATTCGCGGCGCTGGGCGTGTGCGCCCTGCTCATGTCCGGCTGCAACAACGCGCAGCAGGCTGAGACGGACAGTGCGGATGAGATGGTGGAGATCACGGCGAATGAGGTTTATCTCGTGCCGGATGATCCGACCGCATACATGAAGACTGCTTACGATGAGGTGAGCAGCGCGCTGAACGAAGCGGACGAGGAAGCGGAGGCAGAAGCAGTGGCCAAGCTGTTCATCGCTGATTTCTTCACGCTGTCAAACAAGACTGCGGATACGGATGTCGGCGGGTTAGATTATATCGCGTCAGAGTCATATGATGATATGTCGCTGTATGCGCGTTATTATTTCTATAACAATTATTCGGCCATCAAGACCAACGAGGGAGAGGATCAGCTGCCTGCGGTCGTCGGCGTGGAGATCACTTCGATCACACCGGCTGATGTCACCTATGGTTCATCGACGTACAGCGGCTATGAGATCAGCGCGCAGATCCAATATGCGGAAACGAGCGTGAGCGATCTGAAGAGCGATGTGACGCTGCGGCTGGCGCGCATGGATGACTATGATCATGATACGCGGGAACAGATGGATGCCGGGGAGCTGGAAGAGATCCCGGAGGCAAAGAACTTGTTCCGCGTCATCTCACTGAGCTAAAAAAGAACTGAAGCGATTCAGTTCTTTTTTGAAGGAGGAATGCAAATGAAAGTAGTGCTCAGAGCAAAGGCGAAAAGTGAAAAACAGCGCGATGAGATCTATGAGGTGCTGGGTCTGATCGCTGAAAAAGAGCATATCCAGGTGGAAGAGCGAGGGGAGCTCGTCATCATGAAGGTCTGTCCGCAAGGCACCCTGGAATGTCGCGAGCAAGGCGGAGAGATCTGCATCAGCGCCGATACGACACTGGGCGGACCAGGCTTTCATGCCTGCTGCGTACGCATACTGGACTGGCTGGCCGAAGAATGCGAGACACCCTGTACGCTGAGCGATGACTGCGGCTATGTGGAACACGGCGACTTTGGCAAGCTGAAATATGGTCATTTTTATCCCTGGCTGCTCGACCTCAAGCGCATGCTTCTGGAAGAAGATCTGCGCACGCGCAACTATTACTTTGATGATGCGGATTATCTGCCGCATGTCAGTGAGGATGTCGTCGCTGCGCCGCTGGGCTTCATCGACCGTCACGAGCTGGAAGCGATGGATGAAGAGGCGCTGGCCCGCTGCTTCTTCGTCTGGAACGATGAGGAGCGCGATGGCGAGTATTACCGCAGCTGCGCGCTGCACCTGCTGGCCAAGGAAAGCTATGGGGTCTATGCGCCCATGAACGAGATGAGCGAGAAATATGCGTCAGAGATCGTGGATTATGTGGAGATCGCGCATGCCAAGGATCCGCAGCTGGCCCTGCCTGATGAAGAGTATCGCATGTTGTGCGAAGCATTGCATCGCGAGCCGGCATTTGATGATGCCCAGCAGATGGACGAAGAGATCGTGCAGTATCGGCTCCATGAGGTCTATCATCTGTTTCATGAATGGCGGATCTACGCTCCGGGCTGCTGTGAGCGCAGCTATGATGCGTCCAATGATGAGCTGTACTTGATGGCGCCGTATGCGCAGGCTCACGAGATGTGGAAATGGATGTGGAAAGTCAGTTCCCAAGGCAGCGAAATAAACGCTGAGATCACATGGGAAAATGACACGGTAAAAGGGATGCTTTGCATCGAGCCTGCGGATGAGTATACGATCCTCAGCGCAGAGCTTACGCATGGCAGTGAAAAGCTGAATGTGCAGATCTATGTGCGGGACAACGCTGACCTGCCGTATCTGCAGGCTTGCCTGAAGCAGTGCGAATGGCATGGCGCACTGAGCGGGAACGCTTATCAGGCATGATCTTGGATATATCAGAAAGAAAGGAGACCATGACATGTTCGTCATGGTCTCCTTTCTCATTCGGTGGGCAGCGGCGGCAGCTGCGTATTGCCGCCGTCGGTATTGCCATTATTATTGTCTGATCCGCTGTTTTCGCCTTCATTGCCAGATGAAGGCGGGGTCGTCGTGCCGCCCTCATTTCCGCTGTCAGGCTCTTCCGTAGAAGGATCCTGCGGGGTCGTCGGCTCAGTTGGTTCCTGCGGGACTTCTTCCTGCGGTTCATCGGTGACAGGAGTCTCGACCTGCGGCTCCTCGGCCTGCTCCTGCGGCACGGTCTCTTCTTCATATTGCGGGGTATACTGCTGCTGGACACTGGCGTTATTCAGGCCAAAGTATACGGAAGAGGAATCGAGGTTCGGGTAGTCCTCAGCCCAGATCATATACTCGCTGTCGGTGAATTCCACATCGGAGAAAGAGAGGTCATTCAGGTCAAAGTTGAATTCGCTCATGTCCGGTGTCTCGTACATGCTGTTGTATACGGCATTGATGATGCGTGCATCTTCCTGTGTCAGCAGATGACAGGACAGCTGCATGCTTGGGATGCTTACGGTCGTGAAATAGCCGTCGACGCCATCTGTAAGAGTGATGCCCTCTACGGTCCATGGCTTCAGATGATCCAGCTGGTAAGAGAGGAAGCTGGTCAGGGCATCCATCGGAATGTTGGTCGAGACATATTGCTGCGCGATGCCCATCACACTGTTGACATTGGCAGCGCCTTCGACAGAAGTCAGCTTGTTGATGATGGCTTCGATGATCTGGGTCTGCGCTTTCTCACGCCCCTGGGTGCCCCAGCTTTCAGTCTTGCGGTGACGGGCATAAGCAAGCGCCTGCTGTCCGTCAAGATGCTGTTCGCCCTTGGCCAAGCAGATCTGATGTTCCGCGTCCTTGTTGCGGTTTTCATCCTGTTCACAGAAATCGAGCTGAACGTCTACGTCGATGCCGCCGATGGCATCCACGATCTCGATGACGGAGAAGAAATTGACCTTCGCGTAGAAGTCGATGTCGATGCCGGTGAATTCCTCGATGCCGGCGATGCTGTTCTCCGGCCCATTGTTGCCCAAGTGGGTCAGCTTATCGCTGCCATAATTGAGCGCGGGGTTAGGCACATAGGAGTCGCGAGGGATGGAGATGGTCGTGATCTTGTTGATCTTCGGGTTGACCATGAGCAGGATGTTCACATCGCATTTGCTGTTGATGCTCGGATCGTTGCCCTCATCCATTCCGCCCAGATAGACGACGAAAGGCTCGGTGCGCAGGTCTTTGTCAGTTGTCGCCGTATTGACAGAATCGTTTTCACGCTCATAGGTAGTGATCGTCTTGATGTTGGAGCGGATGTTGCTGTACTGATCCTCAAGCAGCGAGATGCTGCTGTCGGTGATGATCATGGCGTCGACGGTGCCCTCTGTCAGCTCATTATACATCGTCAGATAGTCGAGGACTTCTTCATAATTGATATTGTCTGTTTCCGCATCCAGCTGTTCTCTGGCAAAATCGGCATTGTCTTTATCCATGCCATTTTGCACGGCGATGGTCTTGCCGCTGAGATCTTCCACGGAACTGATGTCACTGTCGGCGAGCGTCACCACGGATACCTTGATGCGGGATTGATCAGCCTGCGTGATGGCTGAGAAGGTGGAGTGCACGGAATTTGCGGTATATGCGCCGAAGCAGAACAGACCGCACAGGATGATCATGAACGCGCGTCTGACCCAGCGTCCGTTGCGGCGCAGCCGGCACAGGCACAGCAGGAAGCAGACCAGCACCGCGATCACGAGCACCAGGCCCAGGATCGTCAGGTAGCGCGTCGGCAGCACGCTCATCCGGTAACACAGGAAAAAAGCCAGCGCCGCACTGATCAGGCACAGCGCCAGCAACAGCCAGTCTAATTTCTGACTTCGTCTTTTCGGATTCGGTTTCTTATTTTTATTTTGCATACTATCACCTTTTAGTAATTATACACGAATCGTTATTTATTGGAAATAAAAAAAACGCGGAATAAAGGGATTCCGCAGTTTTTGTCAAATATTACAAGATTTACCCACGATTTTCACATATTAATAGCCGATGACCTGATCGCTCCAGACGCAGCTGCCGTCATCGCTGATCTGCTTGGTCCCAGCCGCGATGTTGCTCAGGTTGAAGCTGAAATCGCTCATCTTTGGCCGTGTCGCGTTTGATTCATAAGCCCATTCGATATACTGCACATCTTGGCGGCTGAAGATGTAGGCGTCAGAGTAATCATTGAGCGACGCCTGAAACATCATGTGCGCGTTGACCCCGTTGTCGAGCGAAAGCGATTCGATGGACCAGGCGCGCATATCGCTGAGCTGGGCACGGGCAAACGCGGCGATCTTGTCCGCCGGCATGTTGGTGATCACATACGAAGGGATGATATCGAACAGCGCATTGAGCGAGGAGATGCCCTCCGCGGAAAGCAGCTTGTCGATGACTGCCTTCAGGATGCGCTGCTGGGCCCGCTCACGCCCGGCGGTATCATAACCTTCGCTCTTGCGATGGCGGGCATAGGCCAGCGCCTGACGGCCATCCAGATGCTGTTCGCCTTTGGACAGGCAGATCTGATGGGCCTCATCCTTGTTGCGATTTTCATCTTGTTCGCAGAAATCGATCTCGACATCCACGTCGATGCCGCCCAGCACATCGATGATCTCGATGACGCTGGAAAAGGAGATGCGGGCATAGTAGTCGATGTCGATATCCAGAAAATCCTCGACGGTCTCGATGGTGGTATCTACTCCATACAGGCCGGTATGGGTCAGCTTATCCAGGCTGAAATCGCTGTTTGCATAGGCTTTGTTGGGAATGTAGGCATCACGCGGCAGCGAGACCATCGTCACATGATGCGCCTGGGGGTCGATCATGAGCAGCAGGTTGACGTCGCTGCGCAGCTTTTGGTCTGGAGAGCCCATCTCATCGATGCCGCTGATGTAGACGACGAAGCTGTCTTTGGTCACGTCCTTGTCACTGGGATCTTCCCAGGTGCGGGTGTATGAATAGGTCGTCAGGGTGATGAAATCATCTTCATCGATGGTCTCATTGTCGATCATCATATCATAATATGTATCACTGATGGCTACGGCATCCAGATAGCCGATAGAGAGCGAAGCCAGCAGATCGCCGTAATAGGTTTCCTCGTCATAGGTGCAGCCTGGCACTTCTGCGCTGAGCGCTTCCTTGGCATAGGCGCCGCTGTCACTGTCGGTGCCGGTCTGGATGCCCACGCTCAGCCCATTGTTCAGGTCAGAGAGCGAAGTGACCATGCCGTCATTGCGGGCCAGCACCTTGATCGTCGTGGTGATCTGCGTATCGGCGGAGATATCCGTGAGCAGCCTGCCGACTCTTCCGGTGTAAAAGCTGCCGGTAAACAGCACGGCACACAATCCTGTGATCACTGCCCGCCGTGCCCAGACGAACCATTTGCGGCGCCGTTTCATGATCGAACGAAACAGCAGGACGAATATGATCAACGCGGCAGCAGCGGCCAGCAGGATCCAGTGCTGGGGCAGCAGCTGCGAGGAAATGACCGTATAGAACGCATGAAAGAGCACGATGAGCAGGACCAGCAGAAACAGCAGGTCGACCGTTCTGGTGTAGTTGCGTCTTTTCTTTTTCATTTGCTCACCTCGCTTTTAATTATAATATAGGCAATACAGAAAAACCATGAGTTTTTTTTCGCGCATGTCTTGCGGCGTGGCTGGGGGCACTGAAAAAAGCATTCCCGCTTTATTTGCATGTATGTGTGCTTCACACAATGCACCATAAAACAGCGTTGATTTGACGTGTGACATAAGTGTATAATAGTCCAGAGGTGATAACGTGTCGATTCTGGAACAGCTCAACAGCAGACAGCGGGAAGCCGCGTCGTGCACAGACAGCCATGTGCGTATCATCGCAGGCGCGGGCAGCGGCAAGACGCGCGTGGTCACAGTGCGGATCGCGTACTTGATCGATGAGTGTCATGTCTATCCAAACCGGATCCTGGCCATCACATTTACCAATAAGGCAGCCAGAGAGATGAGGGAGCGGGTGGAATCCATGCTGGGACCGCTTGCCGCAAGCGTAAGGATCTCCACGATCCACTCTTTTTGTGTGCGTCTGCTGCGGGAGGATATCCAGTCGATCGGATACCCGCGCAATTTTACCATTCTTGACAGTGAGGATCAAAAGAGCATCCTGAAAGATATATATAAGGAAAAGGAGATCGATGCCAAATCGCAGCCGTATGGCGGCATGCTGGGCTATATTTCTTCGTGCAAGACGACTTTCGTCGATCCATCCCAGGCATCACAGCTGGCGCACAGCGAAAGCCAGAAGGAGAAGGCCAGGGTCTACGCGTCTTATGAAGCGCGGCTGCGCGATATGTTTGCGCTGGATTTCGACGATCTGCTCATCCGCGCCTATGAGCTGCTCAAGGAAAAAGCGGATATCCGTGAAAAATGGCAGCGTCGCTTTGATTATATCCATGTCGATGAGTTTCAGGATGTCGATGAGCTGCAATACGGCATCATCCGCCTGTTGTGCGCGCCGGATACGAAGCTTTGCGTAGTGGGCGATCCAGACCAGACGATCTATACGTGGCGCGGAGCCAATGTAGACATCATCATGAACTTTGAGCGGGATTTCAAAGGCTGCAAGACCGTCATCCTCGATGAGAATTACCGCAGCGAGGCGCATATCCTCGATGGGGCCAATGCCTTGATCCGCAATAACCGCAACCGCATCGAAAAAGACCTGTATACAAAACAGAAGAGCGACGCGAAGATCGTGCATTTTTCAGCGGCGGATGAGCGCAATGAGCCGGTATGGGTGGCGGCGCGTATCAAGACGCTGCATCACAGCGGCGTGCCATATCGGGAGATCGCGGTGCTCTATCGCTCCAACTATCTTTCGCGCGGGCTGGAGAAAGCGCTGTTGGAGGCACATGTCCCTTACCGCATCTATGGCGGCATCCGCTTCTATGAGCGCGCTGAGATCAAGGATGCCCTGAGCTATCTGCGTCTGCTCGCCCCCAAAAGCGCGGAGGATGAGCGGGAGCTGTGGAAAGATCTGGCCGTGCGTCGGGTGCTCAATGCCCCTAAGCGCGGCGTGGGCGCCAGAAGCCTGGAGCAGCTTGAGGAGCAGGCGCGTGAAGAAGACACCAATCTCTATGAGGTGCTGAAGCATCCTTGCATCAAAGGAGCCAAGGCGTGCAAGGGCATCGCGGAGTTTGTCTCTGTCATCGAGGAGTGCCGCGCGGCCGCATCTTCGTTGAGCATCGATCTGCTCATGAAAAAGGTGCTGGAAAGCAGCGGCTATCTGCAGATGCTGCGGGACGACAATGAGAATGAGCGGCTGGAAAACATCAAGGAACTGCTCAATGATATGGAAGAGTATGTGGAAAACGATCCTGAAGCGAGCCTGAATGACTATCTTCAGGAAATCGCGTTATATACGGACAATGATACTGGTGAAAGCGGGGATGCTGTACAGCTGATGAGCGTGCATTCCTCCAAGGGCCTGGAGTTTGACTGTGTGTTCATCTACAGTCTGTGCGAGGGGATCTTCCCCAGTGAGCGCAGCATCAGCGAAGGCGGCGGTCCGGCGCTGGAAGAAGAGCGTCGGCTGGCCTATGTGGCCATGACCCGCGCCCGCAAGCAGCTGTTCCTCTCGGATTCCATGGGATACAGCTATGTGCTGGACCGCATCAAGATGCCTTCGCGCTTCGTGAAGGAGATCCCGGCAGCGCTGCTGGACGATGTCGGCGTCAGACCGCGCAGCCGCTTTGGCGAAGATGTTGATGTGTTTCAGGAGAGCGGTTTCGCTTCTGTGCCTAAGCCCTCTGGGCCATCGGCGCACTATGAGCGCAAGAAGCGCAAGGGCAGGCTGCAGAAGGGCGACCTTGTGCAGCATGCCTCATTTGGCGAGGGCATCATCATCGACGTGAAGGATGGTTTGGCGACCATTGCCTTTGCACAGCGCTATGGGGTCCGCAGGATCATGGCGGATCACCCTTCGCTGTCTCGCAAATGACAGGAGGAAGTGCGATGGATGAGATCAAGAGAATAGCAGAGCTGCGCGCTGAGCTGGAAAAGCTGTCATATGAATATTATGTCTTGGACAGACCCAGCCGCAGCGATCAGGAATATGACCGGCTCATGCAGGAGCTCATGGCCCTGGAGGAAAAGCATCCGGAACAGTTTGATCCCAATTCACCGACCCAGCGGGTCGGCGGCGGCGTGCTTGAGGGCTTTGAAAAAGTCGAGCACCGGCGCATGATGCTGTCGTTGGGCAATGTGTTCAATCTCGAAGAGCTGCGCGCCTTCGATGAACGGGTGCGTGCCAGCGAGCCGGATGTGCGCTATGTCGTCGAGCTGAAGATCGACGGCCTGGCGATGTCGCTTATTTACCGCGATGGCAGCTTCGCGCAGGCGGTGACCAGAGGCGATGGCAATGTCGGCGAGGATGTGAGCGCCAATGTGCGCACCATCCCCAGCATTCCAATGCATATCGACTTGCCCGGTGAGGTCGAGGTGCGCGGCGAGGTGTTCATGCCGAAGGCGAGCTTTCTGCGGCTCAACAGCGAGCGTGAAGCAGCGGGCGAGGAGCTGTTCGCCAATCCGCGCAATGCGGCGGCTGGCAGCATCCGGCAGCTGGACAGCGCTGTCTGCGCCAGCCGCGGTCTCGACGCATTCTGGTATTATTTTGTCAATGCCACCGAATATGGCATCATGAGCCATGAGGGCGCGTTGGAAACGATGGCGCAGATGCACCTGAAGGTCAATCCGCTGCGCCGGGTATGCGCGGATGTGGAAGAGATCTGGTCGTTCATCCAGGAGATCACGCAGCAGCGTCATGCCCTGCCTTATGAGATCGATGGCATGGTCATCAAGGTCGATGATCTGCAGGCCCAGACGCGCCTGGGCACGACGGTGAAGGTGCCGCGCTGGGCGACAGCCTATAAATTTCCGGCGGAGGAGGTGCAGACGCGCCTGCTCGATATCGTCCTGACAGTGGGCCGCACCGGGCGCGTCACCCCCAATGCCGTGCTGGAGCCGGTACGGGTTGCCGGCACGACGGTGAGCGCCGCGCAGCTGCACAACGAAGATATGATCCGCGACAAAGATATCCGCATCCACGACATCGTGGTCGTGCGCAAGGCCGGCGACATCATTCCGGAGGTCGTCCGTCCCGTGGCGGAGCGAAGAGACGGCTCGCAGCAGCCGTATGTCTTCCCTGAGCAATGTCCGGTCTGCGGCGGCATGCTCGTGCGGCTGCCGCAGGAAGCTGCCCATTATTGTGTCAATCAGGACTGTCCGGCCAGGGTCGTGGAAGCGATGATCCATTTTGCTTCACGCGACGCGATGGACATCGATACCCTGGGGGACAAGCGCATCGAGCAGTTTCATGAATGGGGCCTGCTCAACGCGATCGAAGATATTTACCGGCTGAAAGAACACCGTGCGCAAGTGCTGGAAAAAGAGGGCTTCAAGGATAAGTCGTGGAACAAGCTGATGGCGGCCATCGAGCAGAGCAAGCAGCAGCCGCTGGAAAATCTGCTGTATGGCCTGGGCATCCGGCAAGTGGGGAAGAAGGCCGCTGGCATCCTGGCCGCGCGCTTTCTGACGATGGACGCGCTGATGGCGGCGGACGTGGAGACGCTGCAGGCGATCCGCGATATCGGCGCGATCACCGCGGAAAGCATCGTGGCGTTCTTTGCCGAGGAGAAAAACCGGGAGCTGATCGACCATCTGAAGGCATTCGGGCTGCGCATGAGCAGCGAAACGCAGCAAGTGCAGGAAAGCCCGTTTACTGGCAAGACGGTCGTGCTGACCGGAACGCTGACGCGATACACGCGCAATGAGGCCAAGGCGCTGTTGCAGCGGCTGGGAGCCAATGTGACCGGCAGCGTGTCAAAGAAGACCGATCTGGTCATTTATGGGGAAAACGCCGGCTCTAAGCTGAGCAAGGCCAGCGAGCTGGGCGTGGCAACAATGGATGAGGAAACCTTTGCACAGGAGGTGAGCGCAGTTGAAGAAGCTTAAGATGATGCTGGCATGTGTCCTGACTGTTTTTGCGCTGGGAGCGTGCGACAGCGAGGACCTGAGTAACCGGACTGAGACCCAGACGGTCGCTGCAGAGGGAGACTATTCGGCAGTACTGCCGTTTCACGCGTCGGACGCGCGGCAGAAACACACCTCGGTCATTTCGGATCAGGGTGAACGCTTTAATATCGTTACCGGGCTCATGGAGCTTTCCAAAGCGCATTTTAATCCGAATGATGTGGCGTTCAAAGAAAGTCAGTTTCTGACTTATGATATATTGGATGCTTCGGACTATACGACCGGCTTGCTGGGAAGGGCGAGCGATTCCAATCCGGACGGATTGAATCAGCGCAGCGATGAGTCATTTGATACGGGAGATGGCGGTTCTGCCAATGGCATCGCTCCGCTCATCGACATCTATGAGCTCGACTGGTATTCCGGAAGCGATCTTGCCGGTATTTCGCTGGCAATGGTCGTCACGACCGAAACGGTCGATTCTGACAACAACAGCGTGAGCATCAGCGAGGAACGGCTGAAGGTGTTTGCGGAGACTCAGGGCAAGAAGCTCAACAGCTATATGCGCGATAATTTTCCGGAGATCTCCCGCAATCTGCCGATCCTGATCACGGTATACTGCCTGAGCAATGATGAGACTTTGCCGGGCAATTTCATCCAGCAGGCGTATTTCACATCGAATTCGGCAAACTTCAGCGATATCGATGAGGAGTGGATGCTTCTGCCAAGCGATGATTTCGAGAAACAAGACGCGGATGTGAGCTCACAGTTCAGCACGCTGAAAAACGGGCTGAGCGGCGTATCACCAGATGATGTGTTCATCGTCGGGCAAGGCCGTTTCGTGGATGGCTCGTTGGCGGAGCTGGACATCACGGTGAACCTGCATGCCAAGACCGGCGCGGAAGCGATCGCGCTCGCACAGTACGTCTATGGGCAGACATCGTTGTTTACCAGCACGAATTATGAGATTTCGATCGACATCTCGAGTGACAATGACCATGTAGCGGTCATCAATAGGGCAGCGGGATCTGGCAGTGCCGAGATCACGATGCTGATATGAGGAGGATATGATGGAACAGTTTGACAAGGCTTATTTTCAGAAGCTCGCTGCCGGCATCATGCTGGAAGTGAACGATGATGAGGTGGAAGACCTCAAAAATGAGTTTGACGTGCTCACCAGACAGATCCAGCTCTTTGACAGAGTGGATACCGAGGGCGTTGAACCAATGGTCTATCCGTTTGAAGACGAGACGACCTTCCTGCGTGAGGATGTGGTGAGCCACGTGCTGACACAGGAAGAAGCGCTGCGCAACGCGGGCAGCGTGCGCGCAGGACATGTGCATGTGCCGAAGGTGGTGAAATAAGATGCGGTTAGATACGTTGAAGGAACAAGACATCAGGACGCGCTGTGAGACATCGCTGCAGAAGCTGAAGGATCTGCAGCCCAAGCTCAACGCGATCGTCACATTCGTCGATATCGAGGAACAGCTGGAGGGACTCAAGCAGATCGCGCCGGACGCTCCGCTGTATGGCATGCCCATCGTGCTGAAGGACAACATCAGCACTAACGGCATCCGCACGACGGCATCAAGCCGTATCCTGGATAACTATGTGCCGGTCTATGATGCGGCCATCGTGGAAAAGCTGAAAGCTGCCGGTGCCATCATCATCGCTAAGGCGAGCATGGATGAGCTGGGCATGGGCGGCACCAACAAGAACGCTTACACCGGCAAAGTCAGCAACCCTTATGACCTGGATCGCATTTCCGGAGGAAGCAGCGGCGGCAGCGCCGTCAGTGTGGCGGCCGGCGCGGCAGCGGTCTCCATCGGTACAGATACCGGAGACAGCGTGCGCAAGCCAGCGGCATACAATGGCATCATCGGGGTCAAGCCGACGTATGGCCGCATCAGCCGCTATGGCATCATCCCTTATGCGTCAAGTCTTGATCATGTGGGTTATTTCACGACCAATGTAGAAGATGCCTGCACGATGCTGGAGGTGCTTGCCGGCCGTGATGACCGCGACATGACGAGTGCCATGCGGCCGATCGAGCCGTATCGCGCTTTGCTCAACAGCGATGTCAGCGGCAAAGTGATCGGGGTGCTGGACAATGTGCAGGAAGCGATCAGCGATGCGCGGGTAAAAGAAAATCTCAATGCGCTGCTCTCTCGCCTGGAGGCGCGCGGCGCCGTGATCCGTCATGTGCGCATGCCGCAGGAACTGATGGAAACGGTCCTGCCAGTCTATCTGACCATCGCCAACGCGGAGGCCACGGCCAATCATTCCAACCTGGACGGCATCCGTTTCGGCATGCGGGAGCCAGGCGACAGCGTGGAAGAGGTCATGAAGCATTCCCGCACGAAGGGCTTCTCTGCTTATGTGCGCAAACGTTTCATCATCGGCAGCTATTCGTTGTTCGTAGAAAATCAGGATAAGCTGTTCCGCAAGGCGCAGAAGATCCGCCGTCTGATCGTGGATCATTTCCGCGCGCTGCTGCAGGAATGCGACTGCATCATCGCCAGCGCCGCGCCGGGCATCGCGCCGCTGGAGCATGAAGCAGCCGATGAGGCCATGGGCGCGCAGCATCTGGTGGCAGACAATCATATGGTGCTGGGCAATTTCAGCGGCTATCCGAGCATGACGCTGCCCAGCGGCTTCATGGACGGCTTGCCGATCGCCGTCAATATCACCTGCCGTCCGTTTGAAGAGGTGACGATGTTCAACATCGGAAAGGCGATCGAAGAAGAAAGCGGACTGGCAGACAACACAGTGGAGGTGAAAGCATGAATTACGAGACAGTCATCGGGATCGAGATCCATTGTGAGCTGAAGACAAAGACGAAGATGTTTTCCGGAGCTCCGGTAGCTTTCGGCAAAGTGGCCAATACATGCGTCAACGAGATCGATCTGGGCCATCCCGGCTGCCTGCCCTGTGTGAACAAAGAGGCGGTCCGCCTGGCCATCAAGGCAGCGACGGCGCTGCACTGCGAGATCGATACGCTCGTACGATTTGATCGCAAAAACTATTATTATTCTGACTTGCCCAAGGGCTTCCAGATCACGCAGCAGTTCCATCCGATCGGCAGCGGCGGCTGGCTGGAGATCGAGACATCTCAGGGCAAGAAGAAGATCCGTCTGAACCGCATGCACATGGAAGAAGATACGGCCAAGCAGTTCCATACGCAGGAAGGCACATTGATCGATTTTAACCGCGCGGGCACACCGTTGGTCGAGATCGTCAGCGAGCCAGATATGCGCAATGGCGAAGAGGCGGCAGCTTACGTAGAAAAGCTGCGCATGATCCTGCTGTATCTGGGCGTCAGTGATGTCAAGATGGAAGAAGGCAGCATGCGCTGTGACGTCAATGTCTCTCTGCGCCCGGAAGGCAGCGATGTGTTCGGCGTGAAGACAGAAATCAAGAATCTGAATTCCATCTCGAATGTGCAGAAGGCCATCGATGCGGAGGTCGAGCGTCAGCGCGCGATCCTGGAAGCTGGCGGAGCGGTAGAGCAGGCGACACGCCGCTATGATGAGACCCAGAAAACGACGGTCATGATGCGCAAGAAGGAAGGCAATGTCGACTATAAGTATTTCCCGGAGCCAAATATCTTCCCGATCCGCCTGGATGCGCAGTGGGTGAAAGAGATCCAGGATAATCTGGAGGAGCTGCCTGACCAGCGCAAGGCGCGTTACATGAAGGAGTTCGGCCTCAATGATTATGATGCCGGCGTCCTGGTGGCCACCAGGGAACTGGCTGACTTCTTTGAGGAAGTGTGCCAGAAAACCGCCGCGTACAAGAAAGCAGCCAACTGGGTCATCGTCGAGCTGACCGCGGCGCTGAACAAGGCCAACCTGAAGCTGAGAGACAACCCATGCAAGGCATCCTCGCTCGCGCAGATGATCAACATGGTCGAAAAAGGTGAGATCAGCGGCAAGCAGGCCAAGGTTGTCTTTGAAGAGATCATGAAGGGCAAAGACCCGCGCAAGGTCGTCGAGGAAAAGGGCATGAAGCAGATGAGCGATGAGGGCGCTCTGTTAGCGATGGTCACACAGGTACTGGATGCCAATCCGCAGTCCATCGCGGACTTTAAGAACGGCAAGGACCGCGCTGTGGGCTTCCTCGTCGGCCAGGTCATGAAGGCGAGCAAGGGCCAGGCCAATCCGGCCATGACCAATCGCCTGATTCAGGAAGAATTGAAGAAAAGATAGCAAAATCAGCTGTTTTCTAGTAGAATAGAACATGTCAGGAGTGATAACGATGAGCAGAAAAGAAAAAAAGGTGAAAAAGACCAAAGGCGGGAAACCAAAGCAGAATCATATTCTCGTGTGGATCGCGGCCGCAGTCGTGCTGATCCCGACCATCTTTGTCGGTGTCGTCGTTATGACTTCCACAGAGAATCAGGGCGAGCCGGTGACCGGCGTGCGCTTCTCAGAAGAAGATCTCAATCCGGCCATCACCGAAGAGCAGATCACCCAGGTCCAAGAAGCGATGACCTTCGATTATGTGGAAAGCGTAGAGGTCAACCTGAAAAGCGCGACGCTGCGCGTGAACATCAATATGGAGGACATCGTGGATGAGGTGGATCTGGAGCTCGTGCAGAACACGGCGCAGAGCGCATATGATGCGATCGCTGAGATCCTGCCGATCGAGACGTACTTCACGCAGCAGGAAGACGGCGGCAAGATGTATGATCTTTCCATCAATGTCTATAATTACGCGCAGATCGATGATGAGCATACCGCTGATCATCAGGTCTATGTCTGTCTGACCAAGACGAGCGCTTCCGATGAAAGTGTCATGGACGTCCTGACGCAGGCCCGAGATTCTGAACTGGCCGATTCGGTAATGAACGGGTCAGCTCAATAACAGATTTTCCCTCCGTGTGCGCGGAGGGTATTTTTTACGCTATGTATACTTTTGCCCGCTTATTTGTTATGATATCTCATAAGCGATGACTAGAACGGAGTGGATGCTGGATGAAGAAAAATGAATTATGGACCGGAAGATGTGAAAACTATACGCACGATGGCATGGGCGTGATCAAGAAAGATGGCTTCCCTTATTTTGTGAAAGGACTGCTCAAAGGCGAAAAAGCGCTGATCCGCACGATCAAGCTGAAAAAGACCTATGGCTTTGGCAAATTGGAGGAATTGCTCGATGAATCGCCGGCGCGCGCCATTCCGCCCTGTCCGTTGGCCGGCCGCTGCGGCGGCTGTCAGCTCCAGCACATGTCTTATCCCGAGCAGCTCGCCTTCAAGCGGCAGAAGGTGCAGGATGTTATCACCAGGATCGCGAAACTGGATCTGGAAGTGCTGCCAGTGATCGGGATGGAGACTCCGTATTTTTACCGCAATAAGGCACAGGTTCCTGTCGGCATCGTGAAAGGACAGACCGTGAGCGGTTTTTACCGCATCAACAGCAACGATATCGTCGACATGGAAGAGTGCTGCATCCAGAGCCATCTGATCAACAAGGTGTATGGGACCATCCGCGCGCATCTGCAGGAAGATCAACAACTTGCGGCACAGATGCGTCATGTATTGATCAAGCATGCCTTTTCGCGCGATGAGATCATGGTCGTATTGATTACCCGGGAAATGAAAAGCGCTGGATGTAAACATCTGGCGGAAACCTTGATGGCCGCGCATCCGCAGATCAAAGGCATCGTGCAGAACATCAACCAGCGCAAGGATAATGTCATCCTGGGCGAAAAAGAGATCCTGCTGGCAGGACGGCCTTATATCGAAGATGAGATCGACGGCTTCTCCTTCCGCATTTCCTCGAAGTCTTTTTACCAGGTCAACCCGATCCAGACGCGTGTCTTATATGAACAGGCGCTGGCATGCTGTGGTCTCAGCGGCGATGAGCAGGTGCTGGACCTGTATTGCGGCGTAGGTACGATCTCCATGTTCCTGGCTCGGCACGCGGCAAAGGTGACCGGCATCGAGATCGTACCGGACGCCATCCGCAACGCGAAAGAAAACGCAGCGCGCAACGCGTTTGATAATCTGGAATTCATCTGCAGCGACGCGGCTGCTTATGCGGACCGCTTAGCGGCCGAAGGCAATAAGCCGGATGTCATCTGCGTCGATCCGCCCCGCAAAGGCTGCGCGAAAAGCGTGCTGCAAGACATTGCCCGCATGTCGCCGCAGCGCATCGTGTACGTTTCCTGTGATCCAGGCACACTGGCCCGCGACCTGCGCATCCTTGATGAGCTGGGCTATGAGACCGTATCGATACAGCCAGTGGACATGTTTCCGCAGACAAGCGGCGTAGAAGTTGTGTGTCTGCTTTCTAAACTTAAAACTTATAAACATATTGATGTGGAATTAGAGATGGATGAGCTTGATT